>Ga0116210_1002469_pt1 | contig 11243 bp, 11 predicted proteins | sample TshhotsprinmetaG_FD_94483 | JGI IMG/M metagenome (GOLD analysis project Ga0116210, IMG submission 94483) | Hot spring microbial communities from South Africa to study Microbial Dark Matter (Phase II) - Tshipise hot spring metaG | ecosystem: Environmental > Aquatic > Thermal springs > Hot... | reverse complement strand
GCCCAAAAAGGTGCTTATACTGGCTATGGCGGCCGAAACGCCCGCAGTGGATAGCGTAAGCGCAAAAGTCCCAAAATAAAACGCAGCCTTAATCAGGCCGTACCACCACTTGTAGCCATTTATGTTCGCAGCGCGTATAGCGCTATCGGCCGCTATCACTATCGCCAAGGCAACGGCCATAACTATGGCCACTAACTCAGGTCCCGTCATAGTTGTGACAATGGTATACAGCATACTCAAAGTTACACACTCTCACTCTGCTCAGCGTACTTGCCAAGCATATCCTTGAAGAAGGCCCGAATTTCGGTATCCTTGATAAGCCCCATAGAATAGGCCTGCATAAGCACCGCCGCCGTAGCCCGCTTGTCGTCAAGTAGCCCCTCCAACGCCCCAGTAGAGTAGTGGAAAGTCCAAGGGTAACCAGCTGCCGCAAATGCCCGCGTCATAGCCTCTACAAACTGGTCGCAGGCCGGAAGCAGCACATGTGTATAGAGACCACGCAGGGCCTCGCTCTTATTTGAATAGGTCTTATTTTCTGGGTCGTTTAGGAGGGAGCTGTCTATGGCGTACAGGTCGCATATTTCCCTGTTTATCAGGGTGCTTATTTTGTCAAGCGCAAGGTTGGGTATCTCCGGGGAGACACTTTTGAACTCCATTGGGATGGCAAGGAACTCTATACCTCCTACCCCGCTTTGCCGACGCTTGTCTGCAAACATCCGCCGCACCTCCTCAGTATCGGTTTTCGTCCTAACCGCCTCGGTGGGCGGTACAGCAAAGTTCCATGCCCCCATGTTACGCATCGCCTGTACAAGAGAACGATAATACTCATACGCCGCTATGATGATAGGCTGGGCAGTCTGTATCGGCTGCCTAACATTGCGAACTATGACCAGCTCCTTCTCGTTTATATCCCTGTCCGGGATGGTGCTTATTGGCACATACCTAAGGTTATTGTCAAAGACCGTGTACCCCACTATATACCAGTCGGCGAAGGCTGAACCTGCATAATAGTCAAAGGTGTAGCTTAGCTTTTCCTGTATCTGGCCAAGGTAACGCACATAGAAGTTCAGCCTGTTTGACGATGTCGCCAAAAGATTGTGGATTTTGGCCAGCGTGGGGATAGACATGAGCGCCTCCTCTGGGGATAGGCTTGCAACCTCCTCAGCGGTAACTGGGTTGGCTGGCGGCGGCGGCGTCCTAACCCGACGCCTCACCGCTGTCCGAACCCGCATCCAGTCAAGTAGGCGCTGAAAGTACTCCATACCTCAAAAATACACCCATTTCCTTTGCACCCGTAGGGATACCTGCCTAAACTTGACTGTGCCTGTCAAAGAGGCCGGCAGGGCTGGGGATATGATTATATTTGGCGCCGTATAGTTTACAATCAGGTACTTCACGCCCTCCAGCTCAATCCCCATGCTTGGCGCAAGTATTTGCCCGGCAAGCGGCGATACCGCTATACTTGTAGGGCTTGTAACCACACCCGAAATATACCCCTCCCACGGAAGCCATTCATCTAAAAAATACCCATACTGCCGCCCGACGGCAAAGAATGCCCCAGCGGCAAACCTTGACCTGCCAGGCACGTCCGAAGTGCGCTTTATACCAGACGCTGCAACGCCGAGCTCCAACCGCAAAAACACCCAAGGCACAAAAAGCTTGTGAAGGCCTAAGGCACGCAGCCCGATATTTGGCGGATTAGTGGGAAGGTTGTTTATTATATGCCCAGCGCCGACGGGGAACAGATCGCGGGCAAGCTCCTCCTGTGCGCTATCTATGGCCGCCAGTACATCGGGGTCAAGATTGTTTGCATTGAAAAGCCTGTATTCACCTGTAAAGTCGCCAGCCGTGATAAGCATTATGCAAAAGAGGCAGCATTATCCAGTTCGCTAAGGGTGGTGGCTGAATACTTAGAGGCTATGGCGTTCGTTATAGGCGTAGTACCAATGGTAACACCAGTTGTGTATGGCCAACCGGCGATAAAGTGCTCAATGGGCACAGATATCGCAATATACCTCTCACAAGTCAGCCGCTTCAGGTTTCTATCGTCCGCCGCATCTACAACCCTATCTAAGTGTACAGCCTCAAACACATACCTTTTGCTTCGCTCAGCCAGCACACGTGGATACATACACACGATATCCTGTGAATGTGTGCCGTTTGGAGGCGCCCCATAGCGCATGGCGACTGGCATGATATTCAAGTAACCCACTCCGGCATGGTGTTCTGTGAGGGCAAGCCCATTGCTTGCCCCGGCCATGTTCTCTAAGAGAATAGCCCCATACGCCCTCGGCGTTACCAAAACGTCTATATCATTTTGTGGCGATAGCCTTGCCAAAAAGGTGCGGCCTATGGCAAAGACTTCCCTGTAAGAGGAAAGCCCATATCCAAAGGAGAGAGGATACGCAAAGTTCGTCATGTATACAAACCAAAGGAAGGCCTCCACGGCATCTATTTTTCGCCATAGAAGCCCTTCGGCATACCGCATGAAGGCCTCATTGCCGATATACTCACTCGGTATTGTCGTTGTGGCTGCAATCCTGAGAAAAAACTGGTATGGCTCGCCTACCTGAATATCAGCTTCAGGCTTCTGAGCGTTGAGAAATAGAGAATAAGCGACGTCTGGATCGATGTTTACAACATTTGATAGTTCCAAGGCCACATATCTTGGCAAGCGCATCTCCGTCAAAGACTCGACTCTGATAGTCCTTGCCTTGTACATGATATGGCCTGGGTGCACATAACCAAGTGGATCGCGCCCATTCCCATCCCTCACAAGATGGTCAACATCCCATGCCCTAGGGATAGCATCCCTAATAGCTATAATATCACTCATCGCCTACTCCGTCTTTTGGCTGTTTGTGCACCCTCTGCGCTCTCCTCCTTTGGTGTAGATGGCTGTACCTCCTCCCTCTTTAGGTTAAGCGCTTTTTGGAGTGGGCCACCCTCACGCTTGGCCTCATGTAAAAGCAAGGACACCAACGGGTGCGCCCAAAATACCAGTATCCGCCCCCCAAACGGGCGTGTGGCATCATGCAGCGCAGATATAACCTCATGTGTAAGTTCCTCATATACCACGCCATCGACCAAAGATTGATACCCATTCGCCAAAAGCTTCTCAAACTCCTCTTTTGCCTTTGGAACGGGGACGGCCTTAGCACCCTTTACAAGAAAATAGGCTGGCAGTTCGGCGTGAACGCCAGCCAAAAGCGACCGAAGCTCCTCTATCATAGCGCCTGAAGGTCGGTAAGACCGACGGAATAGACAGCCGGAAGCGGCAGCTTGGCAGGCACAAACCGGTAATACAGCTCCACAGTGGCTCTGTAAAGGTTCCTATCCTCACTGCCACTTACCACACGGTCATAATACAGCTGCATATCATTTACCATCTCAATGGTCAGCGCCTCGGTGTGGGTCAGGATCACCCCGCCAAGGGGTATACGCCAAATGGAGTCCAACGATAGGTTGCCAAGGGCATCGTTATCATAATACAGCTCAAACCCTGCCGCCTTTCGGTCTTGGAGTATACCGAAGTATTCACCTGGGCCAGCTAAAAGAAGGTTGCCCCATTTGAAATTCAGGAAATGGTCAGCAAAGTTCTGGGTAAAATGTAATTGCATGGCCATCACAAGGTCATGCCACCTCGCCGTACCAGTTTGGATATTTAAGTAGTTCGCATAAGCGGACGCGGTAAATAACGTGGCGTTCGCATTAATGTAGTTCACAAGCCTATTGGTTAGCTCGTCCAGTACATGCTCTACCAGGGCATCCATGATAAAGCTGGCCACATTGTCCGATGTATCAGCCAGAATAAGTTCGGTGGTCAGCGTATCCGTAACTGCCAGCTTATTGAACTGATAGGTTTGGGAGTTGAACGTCTGGGTGCGGGTCGGCTTAGGGATACCTTCGTTTACGTCCGCAGCACTGCCGGACGGGGTAGGGTAATTGACCTTTACCTCGTTATTGGTTCCGACAAAGCGGGTAGGGAAAACGTCTATAAGACGCCGCCCGTCCCGTATATCGGTCTGGGTAGTCTGATAGTAGTTGAAGGTGGATGTAGTGGCCCGCGTACTACCCAGCACGGAATGCCTATACACCGAGGCGGTAAGAATATCCTTAGCGGAGAGAGAAATGGGATCACCGGAGCCGGCGCGCAGGTTGGCGGCCAGCCTCCGAGCTGCGCTTTTCAGGCTATGCATCGCCGCAAGCCCCTTCACCGCCTCCTTATTTTCCGGCTTTTGTGCCGACTTCGCCAGAGCCAGCCGCTCGATATCCTCAGCGGCCTTCTCAATAGCGCTTACGCGTTCCTCTATCTTCTTGACGTCTATCATTTCTGTAAAAGGTTTGGCAGGGTTTTGTGAATGCGCTCATTCATAGCAATCAGCTTCTCCACTACGGCCAGCAGGCTGGCGATAGCGCTATCCTTGCTATTTAGCGCGGTCACTATATCCGCAATCTCGCGCTTAGCCTGCTCCATCTGAGCCGCCATGTCTTCTGTCGGATCGGCGGATACCTTCTGTTCCAAGGCACTCACCTTCTCCGTTAGGGCCGCAATGGCGCTTGTAAGCTGCTGGACGCTTTCTTTGAGTGCGTCAAACTCTTCACGAGTTACATCCTGATGCTTCGCCACCATATCACTCAAAGATACGGATTTAGTTTCCTTTGCAAAACACCCACATTTGCATCCCCCAGAGTTAGAGGCAACACAAGGCAGCGGCGCCCCAGCGGGGACCATGCAGGTATTGAACGCCGGGGCGCCTACAAGGGAAACCTCATATATCGTTATGCTATTGAACTCAGCTACATAATCGCCTGATCCACGCTTTACCTCGTAGTCATCACTAAACCACGAAACAGAAAGGTAGTTTTTCCCGCTTTCTATCGCTTCTCTGCCCTCTGGTGTGTCTATCACAAAATCCACAAACAGACGATCATCCTCTACATAATACCTTTTCACCCTCCCAACCGGTGAAAAGGTGGTAGCCTCTGGGTAGTTATGTTCTAACAAAATGGCGTCACCAGAGGCGTATATATTTGCCCCCGGCCTAACCATCGTCCCGTTCGCCGAAACTTCCCCAAACTTAAACAGCACCCCAGTATATAAACCGCTATCGTGTTTCGCCGTAATGCCACTTACAGCGCTTTTGCTATGTATCAGCGTCGGCCTCATCATCAAGTAAAGTTACAAAATGTCCAAGGGAAGCGAAAAGCGTATCTAAATCGGCCACCTCGTCACCGTCGCCCTCAGGTTCGTAAAAGGTTTCAGCTATACTCTCCGCTGAAAGCTCCTTTGCCTTCTCTTTGCACTCCTTTTCGGCTATCACCCTACAATAAAGAAACACACCAACGCCAAGATACCCTATCCTTGCACGTTCTATATCACACCTTTGCATAGACCTTTTTAGCCCGTCAAAAACATGCGCTACATAATCGCAAGGGTCGATGCCGTACCGCATCACTACCTTCCCCAGTGAATTTACAAAGTACCCCAAGTTTGAGGCCAGTATGTGCATCACCCACCTATCCTCGCCCGTCTCGTGGAATCTACGCACCGCATCCATTACACTTACCTCTTTGCCGCCTTCTCTGATAATGTACTCGTGTTTATACTTCTCTATGTACTCAAATGCATAAGCAGTCTTTGCAGTCGGCATAAACTGCAAAAACTGCACTTTCTTAGCCTTCTTAGCCATATCCCAGTACTTTCAGCGCATCATCTACACTGCGCACAATAGCGTAGATAAAGCCCTCTGATATAATGGCCTCCTCTATCACCTTCTGCGCATACGATTGCTTACCCCTACCTGTCTTCACCTCAAAAAACCATACCCGCCCGCCTTTCAACACAATCAAGTCTGGCGCTCCCGATACCATGCCAGAGTACCGCCTCAGCCCATGAGTCGCCTGATTAGGTATGTGAAAGACCAAAAACCCCAACTGCCTAAGTGCCTTGACTATGGCTGCCTGTATCTCGGACTCCCGCCGCCGAAATGGCGTCTTTTTAGCACGTCCATTTTTCACTGCTCCCGGCTATGGGCAACCCAAGTTTTTCGCCCTCCATTTCAAGTATTTTCCGCTCGATGTACGCAATGGCCTCCGTCCGGCCAAGCTCCAAAAGCTGCCCCCTAAACCGCCCCAAAAGCGTTCAGGTAAGCGATTTTTTGTTCCAAAGTCCCGCCCTTTTCGTCATGCTCCGCCATTGCCTTATCTATAAATGCAATTACTTCTGAATCCGTAGGCAAGTCGTCGGCGCTCTCACTTTGCGCCGGCTTATTTTGTCCGAAATAGTTCGCCCTTACATAATCGAGTACCTCAGCAAGCATGGCATTGTATTCATCCGTATCGCTATGCGGCATGGCCTTCCGTCTAGCCTCAGCCTCTGGCGCCCCAGACTCTAAGAGACGCATATATTGCGTGGCCCACAGAAAAAGCGATAACACTTCCTTTTGCATCTTACCATGACCTCTATTGTCCCATAATAGCCAGCCGATCTCGCGCTCCTTTGACGTAGCTCGCCCAAATGCAGCCGAAAAATAGCCTAAATGTGCCGCGTAACTGGCTCGCTCTAAATCATCGTCTGACACAGGCCTCCCTAACTCTTCTTTCGGCACGCCTATAACCCCATCTGGCAGCGTATAATCAGCCGCCTGGCACAAACGCTCAGCCTCCTCAAACTTACCCGCCTTTATCAGCTCAATAGCCTTTCTGGTCGTTTGTGCAGCCCTTTTCGTCAACTCCCCACCTTTGGCCTCCAAGGCCTTCAGCTCCGCCAAAATCTCCCCTAACATTTTCCGCCCATCTGTGCTGCGCCTCACTTTCAGTAACCTACCGCCAAGCCCCTGCCCAAGTGCCTCCGCCGGCATGAGCTGCACCTTTTCAGCCTGTATAGGATTTTGGGCTTCTATCGGCTGGCTATCTTTTGGGCCATCCTTAGGCGGCACGCCGGGACTAACTAAAAAATACTCCTTATCCCGCTTATTCAATACCCTACGCTTTACAAGCTCATTCAGAGCCGTATAAGTCTTCACCCAGTGCTCTTGTGCATACTCCCCATCCGCGCCCTTAGGCCATATCTCGCCTACAACGCGAGCCACATTAATACGCCCAGTCTTTGAGTCAGCGTGCTTCCTACACGCCGCCTCGTACTTGGCAAGCCGCTCATCTACTCGCTTTTTACGTTCAGCGTCTGTATTTCCAATATTTTCCGACATATCGCTAATGTACACAAAAGAACCATTTTTCCCTTGAACCATATCCACCTCGCCAGACCCGTACCTGCCCCTCCACCGTAAGGCAACCTGCCCCCCATTCTGGTACATGCCCATGATAACGTCCACAGCCCCAGCTATCGCCGATGACCCCCGAACGTCAGCCACTGGGCTCCCAGTTTGCGCCTTCGTTGTATGATGCACAATAAGCACGGCCACCCCTCGCTCTCTGGCCACCTTGCCGATCCTATACACCACATCAGCGTAACCGGCTTCATTTTCGCTTTTATCTTTGCCCACGTTCGTAGCCCTAAGCGTGTCTATGATTATGAGCACGGGGCTAAACGCCTCTATATGCTCTTCTAAAAGCGTTACATCGTCATCGCCTATGATGGGCGACTCTGTGGCTATATAAACGTCGCCGTGCCCCGCGAGGCCACGATTTTTGACCCTATGCCTGACTATATCCTCACCATCCTCTAAGGCGTAGTATATAACTGGGCCCTTCTTTGTCTGGCGTCCAAAAACCTCCTTACCTTCCGATACAGCGAGAGCCAAGTCTAAGACCAGATGCGACTTGCCCAGCTTCGGGGGAGCCGCCAAAATCGCCGTACCGCCTGCCGGTAACACACCATCCCAAATAAAATCGGTATCCGACTCCTCAGCCATTATTTCGGATAGCGGACGGGGGGCCTTCGGCCTCGCCCCATCAGCCATATAAAGCATGTGGCGGATGGCCTCAACTATCTCAGTGCCCTTCCCAGCCAAAAAGGCATCCCTTAGGTCTTTTTGCCCATAGAACGGCTCTACAAGCCCTTCGGCCACAAGGTCAAGGTCAATCGCCCCCAGCCCCGCCTGCCTTGCCGCTATCGCTATCGCACTTGCAGCCTTTCGCCCAGCCGGATCGGCATCCATGCACACCACAACCCTCCGCACACCACGCCGACGCATGGACGCCAAAACCTGTGGCGACAACCCAGCCGCCGCCCCCTTCGTTATAGCATAGGCCTCAAAACCCAAATGCCTCGCTATTATGCAGTCCGTCTCACCTTCGGTTATGAGCACATCCTCACCCATACTTGGAGGTGGCACAGGCCAAAGGTCAGGCGCATGCCCATCAGAGCCACGCCACGAAATCGTCTTCTCGCCGTTTACGCGAACCTTGTACTTATTTGTGCCATCAAAGCGAAAAAATACCTCATTGCTTGTAAAGGAAAGGGGCAGGCCTGTAAAAGCGTCTTCAGGCAACCCTAAATAAGAGGCAAACCACCTCTTTGCCTCTAAGCTCCCGTTTTGCGTATCCAAAACCATTTCCATTTTCTCAGTCTTAGGTGAACGCCCAAGTAGGTCTCCATACTCGGGGTATAACGCATACAGATGTTCTGTAACATGCTTACTACTGCACCCAGCGTAACACTTGAAGCTCAAATACCCGTTTTCCCGATTGTACCAAATAGCAAGCGACGGCCTCCTATCATGATGCGCCGGACACCTGGAGTACCACCGGCACTCCCCTATCCGGCGCACCTTGGCCAGCATGTGGCTAAGAGCCGCCTCTATACGATGGGCGGGCGGCATGTAGCCGCCCGCCGTACCATTCAGCCCGTCACCCCTCTTTCCCACCGCCTATCGCTTTTCGGGTATCTATTTCAGAGCGCAAGGTCGCCAAAAGAAACCCCTTTTTAGGCGTGCTTAGGTCGCTAAACTTCTGACCACCCAACTCAGCTATTCTAGCCTTGATGTACTCAAGCGCATCATTCGCGCCCATGATGCCGGCAAGCTCTCTATACGCCTCCTGCATCTCCCTCGCCAGGTCAGCATCTTTTGGCCGCTCCGACTTTTCTACCGCCTCTTCTTTTGCCATTATAGGCGTGGTGCCAGCGTACATAGCCAGAAATTTAGACGGCTTTTGTGTTTTTTGCTCTACCTGGGCAGGGGCCTGCTGAGCCGCTTGCGGGGCCTCATCCAGATCGTCCGGGTCGTAGGTTTCCACAGTGGAAAGCGGCGGAAGCAGGTTTAGTTCGGGATACATGACCGCCAGCGCCTCTTTTAGGATGGTCTTGGCAAACATAAGCTCCTTGTTTTTCCACCCCTTCGGTGCGGCATCTTTGCCAACAGGCTGACCATTAGCCACAGGAATAGCCCCCTTGGCGTGGTTTTCGTAGTATCGATCCCAGCGCCACTCAGTGCCGTCTTTGTCTATAATCACGGCTATCATCCCGATAAGTCTGCCATCGGCGTCTTTTAGTGTTTCCAGCCGCCAACCCTTTACATAAGGCTTGTATAAGGCCAAATACACCCGCCAGTGAAGCAAAATCGTCGGGAGCGCCATACGCTCGCCAGCCATGAGGTGTACCATATTCACCGGGATGCTCATCCGCTCGTCCTCTGGAAACTTATAGCTATACAGCGTAATAAGCTGCTTCACCAAGTAGCGAATGTAGTCCGGCGTGCATGCGGAAAAGTTGGCCGTGGAAATCGTAAATGTAGCCAGCACCTTCGTTCTGACTTCGTCAGTCGCCTGTGACTCAGTTAGCCCGGCATTTACAACCTTGAAAACTTCTTCTCTGGTCATCATATCAAGCCTATATATGCGTAAGGATGTGCACTTATCGTACGCCTACCGGAGCAGGTCATCTTCACCTTTGACCACCGAGACAAAAGGGCAGGCATACCTAAAAGCACACTTATCACACGCGAACCCTACAAGACCAGACGGCGGGCGGTAAGCCTGCCCCATCGACTGAATGAAATACCTCAGCATCTCCTCAATCACCTCTGGCGGCGCCTTCTTCACCTCAAACTCAGCCACCTGCCCCTTTTCGTTTATCATGCAGTACACAGCTTTCGGGAGCCCAGTGGCGTATAGGTATATTTGCGCCTGAATAAGGTAGGTGCTTGGTAGCTCAGACTTGGAGCGACTTACGGCCTTCAGGTCAACAATTTTGTCGTCAAAAATCACATCAACATAGCCAAAAACGGCATACTCAGAGTCCGGTATATCCGCCTCTACCCTGACCTCTGTCGCCCTCGCTGTGTACAAATAATCCGGTATAGCACGCAGTCTCGCCTCTAAGGCCTTGCGTATCTTTTCGTCAAATGGCTGGCCATACAATAGACTTGTGTAGCCCGCACTTAGGTCAATCGCTTCCTCTAAATCAGCCCCCTGCCACACATACCGAAAAGCCGTGTGCAACGCCGTCCCTTCGGCTATGGCGGGGATGTATTGCTCTCTGGGCTCGTAACCAGCCTCTTCTAACTCTAAGGTAAACGGGCAATATAAAAACCTCGCTACCCGACTTGCGCTTATGTACTTGCGTTGCATACTATGCCTATATATGCGTAAGGCTGTTCACTTTCAGTCGCGCCCATTCCCTTCACGCACCGCCAGATCCAAAAGGTAGCGGTGCACCTCGCGCCTAACTTCATGTACAATCCCCTCCGCTATCTTGTGCCCCTCAAAGTCGTACGCACGCACATACGGCCCACGCGTCTGGTAGTCGTACACCAAAATAGCAGCATTCATCACTACGGAAATGCTCGGATAGCTGGCGAAAAAAAACAGCTCCTCACCGGTATTGTCAAATAAGTGCGTGCCCTCTGCATCAAGCACAACAATAAGCGCCCATACGCCACATTTCTTCTTCACCTCTGCCAGAGTATAGGCCTCAGCCGCTGCCATTACCCATGTCCCATCCGCAAATAAGATGTCTATCAAATAGCTATTCTCCCGATGCAGCGCTACCACGCCATCCGCCATCTCCTCGAAATAATCGTACCTAAAAGGCGACGCTATTGCATTGCCATACTTGACTTTATACAGGCCATCATTCACCTCTACGGCCCGAAAACCGCCGACAAGCTCATACTCCTTCATGCCACAAAAGTATAAACTTTCCCCCAACTCAAATCCTATGGAGGTCAGACCTATGCGGGCATATCCCGGAGGGCTTGGCCATACTGGTCTGGCTGGAAGTACGTAGATGAAGGCAAGGAAGTCCCTGAGGCGCTCGTAGAGGAGTTCTACCGCAAAAG
>Ga0116210_1002466_pt1 | contig 11250 bp, 6 predicted proteins | sample TshhotsprinmetaG_FD_94483 | JGI IMG/M metagenome (GOLD analysis project Ga0116210, IMG submission 94483) | Hot spring microbial communities from South Africa to study Microbial Dark Matter (Phase II) - Tshipise hot spring metaG | ecosystem: Environmental > Aquatic > Thermal springs > Hot (42-90C)... | reverse complement strand
GTCTCAGTGTGCGCGTGCGCAACTCGTATGGGCTGTCGGTCTACTACCCCAGTTCAGGCGACTTCTTGGGGCGCTATCGCAACACTGCGCTCTCGCGTGCCACCCGCTGGGACGAGTGGCTTGAAGTGGCGCCTTGAGATGAAGGATAACCTATTCAAACACCTCGCTCACGGGCAGTTGGAAGCCCGGTAGCACTGGCTCGCCCGTGAGGGTATCTTGCACGGTGAGGGTCTGCTTCGTACCATCGGCGCGGTAGACCTCTATCACCCGCCGTTCGGGGTCTGCCACCCAAACCACCAGCACACCCGCCTCCAGCCACTCCTGCACCTTGTCTTGGACGGCTTCGGGCGTGTCGGACGGGGAGACCACTTCCAGCACAAGGTCAGGCACAGTACGGCTGAACCGACGGCTTCGTTCTTGCGGGGCGCGTTCGGCACGGGTGAATGCAAAGTCGGGAGCGCGTATGCTCTCGCCTTGCGCTGTGGAGAGCACAAAGCCCGGCTCGGCGATATAGACCTTTCCGAGCTTGTGTTGGAGGGCGTGGAAGCCCGCCCGAACGCCTATTCGGGCGGCGACCTCTCCGTGTTCCTCCCCTGCTGGCATCGTTTTGTGAACCTCTCCGCGTATGAGTTCCACTGGCTTGCCCAAGTACTGGCGCTCAAACTCGTCCGCCGTGAGCTGGGTCGGGGTGGCTTTGCTCATCCATACTCACCTGCACGGGAGTATACCTTCTGAGCAGAACAGTTCGTAGGGGTTGGCAGGCGGGGCGAACCGTTTTGCGCCCAAATAGCGTACAATAGGGTAGGAGATTTGTGGTGATGAACTGGCTATTCCGTCGCGGGGTTTGGTGTCTCGTTCTGGCGAGCCTTTTGGTGGGGATAGGCAGGCTCTCGGCTCAAGAGGCACCTGCGCCCCAAAGCCCGACGCTCTCACCCAAAGACCAACAAGAGGTCGAGATGGGCAAGCGCATCGTGGCTGAGATTGAGAAAGAGTACCGCTTCATTACCGACCCAGCGGAGCGGGGGCAAGGGGGGAGAGGTTCAAGTCCCCCCCTCTCTGCTTGCGGAGAGGGGGGAAGGGGGGAGAGGTTCAAGTCCCCCCCTCTCTGCTTGCGGAGCGGGGGGCAAGGGGGGAGAGGTTCTCTGAAAACCCCTCTACCCCCGTCCCCTTCTCCTGACAAGGGTACATCACTTGAGTTCAAAACATGCCGACACGCCCCTACCTTGATGCCTGTTCGTTAGCCCCTCGCCCCCAACTGTCATTCTGAGCGAAGCGAAGAATCTCAGTGCCACGCTAAGCGAGACCCTTCGCTTCGCTCAGGGTGACAGGGTGGGCTTTTCAGGTTGACCCGAAACTCGCTGTTGGGTATTACCACCCGATGTCAATCCCAAAGATAGCTTCAAGAATGTTGATAATCACAAGGGTGACAATCATCACAGCAATCCCCTAGAGTAGATAGTTCACTTTCTTCTGGCTCTCGTTCATCGGGTTCCTTCTTAAAATAAAGGCTTGAGCGTAGGATAGAGTTGGCGGTAGCGGATGTAAACCTGCTCGTAGGCTTGGACAAGGTGCGGTTCGGGTTCCGTACGCTCGGCGATTTGGAGGGTCTGCTCGCAGGCTTCGGGCACACTCCGCCAAACCCCTGTGCCGACACCTGCCAAGAGCGCCACACCATACGCGGGTCCCTCCTCTGCCGTGAGGGTGTGAACGGCTTGTCCAAAAGTGTTCGCGATAATCTGGCGCCACAGCGCACTGCGTGCCCCTCCGCCCGTGAGCCTCAGCTCGGCGAGCGGAAGCCCCACCGCCTTGAGGATTTCCAACGAGTCGCGTAGCCCACAGGCGACTGCCTCCAACACGGCGCGGGTGAAGTGAGCGCGCTTGTGGGCAAGGGTCATCCCCACAAAAGCCCCCCGCGCATTCGGGTCAGGATAGGGTGTACGCTCGCCCGACAGATAAGGCAAGCACATCAGTCCCTCTGCTCCCGAAGGAACGGTCGCCGATTCCTCAATCAGCGTCTCGTAAGGGGTGTCGGGTGCAAAAGTGTCGTGATACCACTGGAGCGCACCGCCTGCCATCAGCATCACTCCCATCACATGCCAGGCACCGGGCACGGCGTGGCAGAAGGTGTGGGTACGGTATTGGGGGTCTACGCGCGGCTCGTTGAGATGCGCGAACACGACCCCGCTGGTTCCAAGCGCAACTGAGGCAATCCCTTCGCGCACCACGCCCGTTCCGACGGCGCCCGCCGCTTGGTCGCCTCCGCCTCCCACAACAGGCGTGCCCTCTGCCAGCCCCGTGGCTTGGGACGCCTGAGCATGTACACGCCCCGTGACTTCGGGCGACTCGTACACTTTTGGGAACCACTCACGAGGCAGTTCCAGCGTGTCCAATATCTCATATGCCCAGTCGCGCTGGGGCACATCGAACAGCGCTGTGCCCGAAGCGTCCGAGACCTCCGTCGCATACTCGCCGGTCAAGCGGTAGCGGATGTAGTCCTTCGGTAAAAGCACTTGGCACAGGCGAGCATAGGCAGAAGGCTCGTGGTTCCTCAGCCAGAGGATTTTGCCCGCTTGGAACCCTGTCAGCACGGGGTTGAGCGTGGTCTGGAGCACTTTCGCCTCGCCCACACGCTCGGTCATCCAGGCGCACTCCTCAGCGGTGCGCTGGTCGCACCACAGGAGGGCAGGGCGTATCACCTCGCCCCGCTCATCTAAGAAGACCGAGCCGTGCATCTGTCCGCTTAGCCCCACCCCCCTAATCGCTTCCGGAGCGACCCCGCTGGTAGCCAGCAGGGTTTGGAGGGCTTTGCAAGTCGCATTCCACCAGTCGTCGGGATTCTGCTCTGCCCAGAGCGGTTTGGGCGTGTGTAGGGGGTACGACTCGCTCGCCGAGGCACGCACCTGCCCCCCGGAGTCGATTAACACCGCTTTGACACCCGATGTGCCGACATCAATCCCCAGCAGATACATAGCAGGGTTGAATTTGCGCTTTCAATCGGCTATTCCTGCCTTGAAATAACCCCTCTCGTGGTTCTGGAGTGTTAAAACTGGGCTATAATAGGGGCGGTGATTGTAGAGGATGATTCTATGGCATGAAGGCGGCAGAGATGTCTACGAGCTCGTCGGCTTGGCACAGCAGGGCGATGATTACGCTGCGGAGTGCCTCCTTCAGTTGTATCGCCCACTGGTGCAGAATGTGGTGCGCGGGTTCTACCTTCCGGGGGGCGAGACCGAAGACCTCCAGCAGATAGGGATGCTGGCTTTATGGAGCGCTATCTTGCGCTACGATGCGACTCGCAACGCCTCGTTCAGCACTTTTGCTCGGTTGTGTGTGCGCCGTCAGATTCTATCGGCTCTCAAGCGCGCTCAGCGTATTCCCCCGCTCATCTTCGCCCCCATCGGTGATGGCGATTACCCGAAAGACGATTGGCTGGAACAGATTGGCGACCCATCGCCCCACCCGTTGGAGTTAATAATCCAGCGGGAACAGAACCTCACTTTGGATGAAGCGTTCTACGCGCAGCTCAGCCCGATGGAGACGCAAGTCCTGCACCTGTTCGCCCAGCAGATGTCCTACCGTCAGATAGCCAGCGCGCTTGGCTGCTCGTTCAAGGCGGTGGATAATGCGATGGTACGAATACGCAAAAAGGCGCGCCGTTATCTTAGGAATCAGCAAGGAATTTAGCGGGCTCACGCTCGGAGGGGCAGACACGGCGGTCTGCCCCTAGATAACGCTACCTTAGACCCACGCTACTGCAAAGCGGTTTTGGGGCTTACCCGTAGTTGGGATAACAGCACTTTTTGTACTTCTTACCGCTTCCGCAGGGGCAGGGGTCGTTGCGCCCGACCTTACCTGTTGCAGTGGGTGCGCTGGCGGTCGCCGAAGCCTCTTCCTCGTCGCCGATACGCTGAACGCCTGCGCTGGGACGCATCGCCATCGGCGAGTTGGTGTCGCCTCCCACACGCACTACTTGGCGCGGTTGCGGGGGCACGACCTGCGCATGGAACAGGAACATCACCACATCGTTGCGCATCGCATCTAGCGTGTCCGCGAAGACTTTGGACGCCTCCTGCTTGTAGGCGACCAGCGGGTCAATCTGCCCGTATCCGCGCAATCCGATACCCTCACGCAGGTAGTCCATCGAGGCGAGATGCTCCACCCATCGGCGGGTAATCACCTGATGCATAAAGTAGCGTTCCAGTTCGCGCATCACTTCGGGGGTCAGCTGTTCCTCACGCAGGGCGTAGGCTTGGAGCGCCCACTCCTCCACCTGCTCCACCAGATGGTCGTGGCGGGTGAAGGCGAAGTCGTCAGGCTTGACGAACAGTTCCAGCGGGAAGATGGCGTTGAGGCGCTGGTAGAGTCCCTGCATATCCCACTCAGTGGGTGGCAAGTTGCGTGGGGCGTATTCGTCCACGACATCGCGCACCATCTCCAGCACGAACTGGGTCGCTTGCTCGCGGGTGTCCTTGCCTTCCAAAATCTGGCGACGCAGGCTGTAGATTTGGATGCGCTGTTTGTTCAGCACATCGTCATACTGAAGCACATGCTTACGGATTGAGAAGTGGTGCAGTTCAATGCGTTTCTGGGCGCCCTCTATCGCTCTGGTGAGCATTTTGGCTTCCAGCGGTTCGTCGTCGGGCCAGGTTTTCAGGAGCGGGCTGTTGCGCAGGTTCTCACCGAACAGGCGCACCAGCTCGTCATCCAACGAGAGGAAGAAGCGCGACTCGCCGGGGTCGCCCTGACGCCCTGCGCGTCCGCGCAGCTGGTTGTCCACGCGTCGGCTTTCGTGGCGTTCAGTGCCCAACACGAACAGCCCTCCTAACTTGCGCACCTCTTCTGCGGCGACCGAACGCTCCTGTTCCGAGAGGGGTAGAGGGGGTGCGGCGCGCTCTTTTCCGCCCCGTCGGAACGACATCAGCTCGGGCGCTTCCGAGCTGGCGTCCGCTTGCTCGTTCTGGTTCTCTTCGGTTTTGGCGACGGAACCGCCCAGCAGGATGTCCACACCACGCCCTGCCATGTTGGTCGCAATCGTCACGGCGCCTTTGCGTCCCGCCTCGGCGATGATACGCGCCTCCTTCTCGTGGAACTTGGCGTTCAGTACATTGTGGGGGATGCCGTGTTCCATCGCCTCAATAAAATGCTCGGCGTTCTCTTGGGGCAGCTCAAAATGCTCCAAGTACCAGTTCACGATGGCGGGGTCAGTGGCGCTGGTGGGCAAGTTCAAAGCGCGCAGGATGGGCGTAATCTGGCGCATCGAGAGCGCGTTGATCGGCATTCTCAGGGTCTTGAGCCACTCCTCTTTTTGCTTCTTATCCGCCTCTTTGGAGTTCTCAATCTCGCGGCGGGCGCGCTCAATCAGCACCAGCAGTTGGAGCTTGTCAAAAGTGAGTCGCGAGGAGACCACCTCCGACATCTCTATGGAGCGTGTGCCGACCAGCACTGGTTGCTGTTTGGTGTAGAGGCGCAGGATTTCCATCGCAATCCCGCGCAGTTTCACCTCCATATTCTTGTAAACGACATCCGGCTGGTCCACACGAACCATCGGGCGGTGAGTGGGGATACACACCACATCCATCCCGTAGATTTTGCGGAACTCTTCCTCTTCGGTTTTGGCGGTGCCGGTCATCCCTGCGAGTTTCTTGTAGAGGCGGAAATAGTTCTGGAAGGTCACCACCGCTATCGTCTGGCTCTCTTGCTTGATGGCGACGCCCTCTTTCGCCTCAATCGCTTGGTGGATACCGTCGCTGAGCCGTCTGCCGTGCATCAGTCGCCCCGTGAACTCGTCCACCAAGATAATCTCGCCCCCACGCACCACATAGTGGATGTCTTTTTTGAAGTAGCCGTGTGCCTTGAGCGAGGCGTTGATGTAGGGCATTAGCTCCACCTCGTCAGCGAGGTTGCTCACCCCCATCATCTGTTCTAAGCGGTCGATCCCCTCTTCGGTGAGCGTGACGGCGTGGTGCTTCTCGTCCACCTTGTAGTCGCGCTCGGGTTGGAGCCGACGCACGAACGAGTCGACCTTGTAGTAGACGCTCAGGTCCTCGTCAATCTGCCCTGAGATGATGTGGGGCGTGCGCGCCTCGTCGATGAGGATGCTGTCCACCTCGTCGATAATCGCGAAGTTGAGCTCGCGCTGAGAGGTGTCTTCCATGCGGAAGACCATATTGTCGCGTAGGTAGTCAAAAGCGAACTCGTGGTTCGTGCCGTAGGTGATGTCGGCGGCGTAGGCTTCACGACGCGTGACCTCGCGCAGGTGCAGGTAGCGCGGGTCGGGGTGGACATAGCCCGGCTCATAGATGTAAGAACCTCCGCGCTCGTCGCTCTCGGCGCTCTGACCTTGAATGACGCCGACGGTCAGCCCGAGCAGGTGGTAGATGGGTGCCATCCAGACGGCGTCGCGTCGGGCGAGGTAATCGTTCACTGTGACGAGGTGAACGCCCTTGCCCTCCAGCGCGTTCAGGTAGAGAGGCAAGGTTGCGACCAGCGTTTTGCCTTCACCCGTGCGCATCTCGGCGATACGCCCTTGATGGAGCACCATCCCGCCGAGCAGCTGAACATCAAAGTGGCGCATATTGAGGGTGCGTCGCCCTGCTTCCCGGCACACGGCGAACGCTTCAGGAAGAATGTCATCTAAGGTTTCGCCCTCTTGAAGTCGTTTTCGGAATTCGTCGGTTTTCGCTCTGAGTTGTTCATCACTAAGGGCTTGCATCTGGGGTTCCAGCGCGTTGATTTTGGCAACCACGGGTTGCAGGCGTTTGACATCGCGCTCGGTCGTGTCTAATAGTTTCTTTAACCACTCTCTCACTAACATTGTCTCCTCCGCACTTGGGGCAGATAAGATGATACCCGATAGGACTCTATCGGCGGGCTACAACTATTGCTGGAGCCTTGAGAAAGCCTCCCCCTTCTTACAAGCCACAAGGGGGTGTTTGAAAAATTGTGGATCGGGCATCCTGCCCGTGTAGCGAAGCACGCAAACCACGAGGTGGGACAGGATGTGTTCGCTGGGAACGCAGGCGTCTCGCCTGCACCGTTGTTCAGAACCTTGGGCAAGGATGCCCAAGCCACGAGCGGGCGCGACGCCCGCGCACCCAGCATTTTTCAAACACCTTACAAGCCACGAAAGCCAACATGGGCAAGGATGCCCATGCCACGTCGGACAGTTCGCAAATACCCCAGAAAATCGGCAGGAGTCCCCCCCTGACCGCACGAACCTTACCCCTGCTATATATTGGGAGGTTATGCATGGAAGCAGGCTTTGTACACCTACATTTACACACAGAGTATAGTTTATTAGACGGGGCGACTCGTATCCCCGAACTGGTCAAAACGGTTGCTAACTACGACATGCCCGCCGTCGCCATCTCAGACCACGGGGCGATGTACGGCGCGATTGAGTTCTACAAAGCATGCACTCAGGCGGGCATCAAACCGATTATCGGGTGCGAACTGTATGTCTCACCGCGCTCTATCCAAGAACGCTCGCGACAGAACCAAAGCTACTATCACCTCCTGGTGCTCGCCAAAGATGAAGTGGGCTACCGCAACTTGCTCAAGCTCACCACAATCGCCCATCTGGAGGGCTTTTACTACAAGCCCCGTGTGGACAAGCAAATTTTGCGTCAACATGCGCAAGGACTCATCGCTACCTCGTCCTGCCTTTCGGGCGAGATACCCGATGCCCTGTTCAAGGGCGATATGGAGAAGGCGCGCCAACTGCTGGAAGAGTACCTGGATATCTTCGGGCGCGATAACTTCTACATCGAGTTGCAAGACCATGGGCTACCCCAACAGCGTCAGGTGAACGAAGGCTTGCTGGAGCTCGCTCGGCGGTATCGGCTCCCGCTGATTGCGACCAACGACGCCCACTACCTCAATCGCGACGACGCCGAAACCCACGATGTGCTCCTCTGTGTGCAGACGGGCAAGACCATCAACGACCCGAACCGTATGAAGTTTGATACGCAAGAGTTCTATGTGAAGTCGCCCCAAGAGATGTATGAACTGTTCCGAGAGCATCCCGAGTCGTTGGCGAACACGGTGGAAGTCGCCCAGCGATGTAATCTGGAGATGGCTTTCGGGCGTGCCCCGATGCCTGACCCCGGACTACCGCCTGGCAAGGACGCGATGACCTATCTGCGCGAGCTGTGCTACGAGAACCTCCCGCGCCTCGTCCCTCACTACAAAGAGACCCACCGCGAGCGACTGGAGTACGAGCTCTCGGTGATTGAGCAGACAGGTTTTGCGCAATACTTCTTAATCGTGCGCGACTTCGCTCAGTTTGCACGCCAGCAGGGGATTTATTTTGGGGTACGTGGTTCGGCGGCGGGAAGCTTCGTCTCCTACTGCATCGGTATCACCGACATCGACCCGATCGATTACGACCTCACTTTCGAGCGGTTCCTCAATCCTGAGCGCATCCAGATGCCCGATATTGATATGGACTTTGAGGACGCTCGGCGCGACATGGTGATTCGCTATGTGCGTGAGAAATATGGCGAAGACCATGTGGCGCAGATTATCACCTTCGGTACGCTCGCTGCCAAAGCGGCGATTCGGGATGTCGCCCGCGCGTTGAACTTCCCGACAAGCTTGGTAGACCGGCTCGCCAAGATGATACCGACCCTGCCCGGCATGACGATTGACCGCGCCCTGAAAGAAATCCCTGAGTTCAAAGCTGAGTACAACAACAACCCCGATGTGCGACGGCTGGTGGACACCGCACGCCGATTAGAGGGCATCACGCGCAACGCCAGCGTGCATGCGGCGGGCGTGGTCATCTCCAAAGAGCCGCTGGTGGAACTGGTGCCCCTTGCACGCAGTGCCGATGGGGAAGTGGTCACCCAGTATGCGATGGGCGACCTGGAAACTATCGGACTGCTCAAAATGGACTTCTTGGGGCTGATGAACCTCTCGGTGCTGGCGAAGACGGTGGAAAATGTCAAGCGCACACGCGGGATAGAGATTGATGTGCGCAACCTCCCCTTAGACGATGCCAAGACCTACGAAATGTTGGGGCGCGGGGAGACCACCGGCGTGTTCCAGCTGGAAAGCGCAGGCATGCGACGCAATATCCAAGCGCTGAAGCCCCAAAATGTGCGCGAGCTTGCTGCGATGGTAGCGCTCTATCGCCCCGGACCGATGGACCATATCCCGACCTACATCAACCGCAAGCACGGGCGCGAGCCGATTAGTTATCCCCACCCCTGGCTGGAGCCTATCCTTGAAGAGACCTACGGCGTGATTGTGTACCAAGACCAGGTGCTGAAAATCGTGCAGGCGTTGGCGGGATTCTCGCTGGGCAAGGCGGATATCCTGCGCCGAGCAATGGGTAAGAAGAAGCCCGAAGAGATGAAACGGATGCGCGCCGAGTTCGTCAAGGGCGCCCAAGAGAAGGGGATTGACGAGGAGGAAGCGAACCGCCTTTTTGACCTCATCGAACCGTTCGCAGGCTACGCCTTCAACAAAGCGCACGCCGTGTGTTATGCCCATGTCGCCTACCAGACCGCCTACCTCAAGGCGAACTACCCCGTAGAGTACATGGCGGCGTTGATGGCGGTCTACAAAGACAAGACCGACAAGATTGTGAACTTCATCGATGAGTGCAACACGCTGGGGATTGCGGTGCTCCCGCCGGACATCAACCGCAGTGAGATGGGCTTCACGGTGGAGCCGTTCAGTGGTCAGGGCAAAGGGCAAGCACGGCATCCCCGCTCGCGTGGTAAACAGTCCAACTCGCCCTACGAATACGCGATACGCTTCGGCTTAGGTGCTATCAAAGGGGTCGGTGAAGCGGCGGTCGAAGCGATTCTCAACGAGCGCAACGCCAACGGCGAGTTCGCCGATGTGTTTGACTTCAGCGCGCGCATGGTGGAAGCGGGGGCGATGAACCGTGCCACACTGGAGGCGCTGATCCAAGCCGGCGCCTTTGAGCAACTGCACCCGAACCGCGCCCAACTGATGGCGAACATCGACCTGATTTTGCAGTATGGGCAGTCGGTGGCAAGGGCGCGCTCCGCAGGGCAGAACTCACTGTTTGAGGGGGGCGATAGCAGTCAAGACCTCCAAGTCGCTAAGCCCATCCTCAGCACTGTGGACGATTACAGCGTGCCCGAAAAGCTCTCCTTAGAGCGCGAACTGCTCGGTGTGTATCTCTCGGACCATCCGGTGCGCCCTTACGCACGCGTTCTCCAAAGGCGCGCCACGGACATCAGTCGCGCCCTGCGCATTGAACCCGGCACCTCACTTGTGATTGGAGGCATTATTTCCAGCATACGCGTGATTACCTCCAAAAAGACAGGTGCGCGCATGGCGTCCCTTGTGCTGGAAGACCTCACTGGCTCCATCACCGTCACGGTCTTCCCCCAGACCTATGAGCAATATCGGGAGTTGATTACGAAAGACCGTATGGTGTTGGTGCGCGGGAAAGTCCAGAGCCGAGATTTCGGCGGGCGAAACGGCGAGAGCGAGGGAGGTACGCTGGAGTTCCGCGCGGACAGCATTGAGCCGATGCCTGAACCGACCGAGGTGCCCAACGAGACGCCGTGTATCTGTATCCAGATAGATTGGTGTCAGGCAAATCAACTCAAGGAGCTGAAAGCGCTGCTGGAACGCTATCCGGGCGATGCGGTCGTCCAGTTTCGTGTGTCTGCGCGGGGGCGTGTGCGTCAGATTGAACTGCCCCACCGCGTGGAGTATAACGAGGAAGTGGTCTCAGCGCTGAGGCGTGTGCTTCCCCAAGCGCTGGTCGTGTCCCAGTTCATCCAATCAAGAGCGTGATGCCCAGCAGGTACTCCAGGATGCCCACGAGAGCAAGTGCAATCCAGCTCCCGACGATAATCTGGAGTAGACCGCTGTTGAGCAGGCGCAAACCGAGCGGGGGGATGGCACCTGCTGTCGGGTAGGCGCGCTGGAGCAGTTCCTCGCCCACGCGGATCGCAGACAGCAGTTGCCTGTCGGTGGGTGGCTTGGTGGTCGCCACCCACTGTAAAAACGCGCCGAAGGTACGCCAGAACATCAGGGTCAGCAGGAGCGCCATCAGCAACCCGAACTGGCGTTCCTCGCCCGTGGGCATGCCCCAAGTGAACACCTCGGATAGCCCCAAAAAGAGTGCGACCCCTGCCACAAGGTTCGTGCCACAGCGAGGATGCACGCGAGGCATCCGACGTACAACCTCCAACACCAACGGCTCCCCCCGCTCGATGGCGTGGACGACCATATGCTCTGCGGCGTGAGTGCCTGCGATGG
>Ga0116210_1002456_pt1 | contig 11281 bp, 14 predicted proteins | sample TshhotsprinmetaG_FD_94483 | JGI IMG/M metagenome (GOLD analysis project Ga0116210, IMG submission 94483) | Hot spring microbial communities from South Africa to study Microbial Dark Matter (Phase II) - Tshipise hot spring metaG | ecosystem: Environmental > Aquatic > Thermal springs > Hot... | reverse complement strand
TCGGCGATGCAATCGGCGCCGTCGTTTCGCGCGGCGGGCGGCCCGACTTGGCCGGAGAAGAGGCGTTGCGGCGCGTCGTGTCTCCCACTTTGTTGATCGTCGGCGAGCAGGACACGGTCGTTTTGCAACTCAACGAAGAGGCGTTCAGGCTCTTGCGCTGTGAGAAGGAACTGGTTGTCATTCCAGGCGCGACCCATCTATTCGAAGAACCGGGCGCGCTCGAAGAGGTGGCGCGCCTTGCCGCCGAGTGGTTCGAGCGCCATCTTCGCCGCGCCTGACTCTGCGTGCACCGCAGGCATCCCCGATCAGAAAGCGGGACCGCAGAGCCAGCGCCGCCAATTCGCTTTCACGCGGGCGGTAAGCGCTGCGTCTGGGTTTGCGAAGACCGATTACAAAACTTATGGCCCGCAGCTTGGCTACCTTCGCGGCGAGCCATTGAGTCGGGAAAAGTATCGGAATCGGTTGAGGAATCATGACACGTGACTTCACTATCTTTGCGGGCACAGCCAACAAAAAGTTGGCCTCGGCGATCGCGCGTGAATTGAACACGACGCTCGGCGCGACTACGGTCGAGCGATTCCCCGACAGCGAGATTTCCGTTCGATTGGAAGAACCCGTGCGCGGTCGCGAAGTCTTCATCGTACAGCCGACCTCGCCGCCGGTGAACGATCACTTGCTCGAGCTTCTCGCCTTCGCCGATGCCTGCCGCCGCGCTTCCGCCGCCCGGATCACCGCAGTGGTCCCGTACTTCGGTTACGCGCGCGCCGACAAACGCCACGGACGGCGCGAACCGATCACCGCCAGCATGATCGCCGACTTGATCCAGACGGTCGGCATCGATCATCTCATCACGCTCGACTTGCACGCGCCACAGATCGAAGGCTTCTTCCGCATCCCTGTAGATAGCCTGACGGCGGTGCCGACGTTGGCGCGCGCGTTGCGCGATCGCGTGCCCGATGATGCGGTCGTCGTCTCGCCCGATACCGGGCGCGTTCATGCGGCGACCATGTACGCGCACCGCTTGAAGACTTCGGTCGTCGTCTTACACAAACAGCGCGCGAGCGGCACCGAAACGCGCATCACGCACGTCGTCGGCGATGTGCGCGATCGCGCGTGCGTGATCGTCGATGATATGATCTCGACGGGCGGCACGATGGCCGAAAGCATCGAGGCGTTGCTCGCCGCCGGAGCGCGCCCCGAATTCACGCTCGTTGCCACGCATGGATTGTTCTTGCCCGGCGCGCGCGCCAAGCTAGACCATCCGAGCGTGCGCGCCGTTGTCGTCACCGATTCGGTGGAGATCATCTCGCGCGATTGGCCGCAGCTTGAGGTCGTCTCCATCGCTCCGCTCATCGCCGAAGCGATACGTCACACGTTGATCAACGGCGCGTTCGATCTCGCTTGAACCGCTGTCCGGGTGAAGCGCGCCCTAACGCTGCGGGCGAGCTTCATTTACGCGGACAAGACACGCTGGTGGACGGCTCAAACTTGGCGATCCGTTCCGCTAACGAGTCCCTCGCTTGAATCAGGCCGGCCATTATGCCATCAGGTTTGCAGTCCGTTCCGCGTATCTCTCATCTCTTCACCGAAATTTCATCGCGCAACACTACGCCACCTTTCATGACGAAACGCACGCGCTCCAGTTCCGTGATGTCGCGCAACGGATCGCCCGCGATGGCGATCAGGTCGGCATATTTGCCCGCTTCGATCACGCCAAGGTCATCTTGCGCATTGAGCAGTTCAGCTGCCACGATCGTCGCCGAACGGATCGCTTCAAGCGGCGCCATCCCGTACCGGACCATGAACGAGAACTCTTTCGCTTCGTTCTCAGTCCACGGATAACCGCCAGCGTCCGTCCCGTAAGCGATGCGCACGCCTTTGCGCACGGCCAAGCGGAAAGCTTGCGCTTCCGCGTCGCGCATCTGAAGCCACACGGGCGCTCCGGCTGCGGCGCGACCGGGCGCGACGTAAACGCCGACGTAGATCGTCGGGCACCAGAAGATGCCGCGCTTGTTCATCTGGTCCATCAACTCTTCATCGAGTCCGTAACCGTGCTCGATGGAGTCGAACCCATGTCGAACCGCGGCGGCGATGCCATCGCGCCCCATCGCGTGCGCGGCGATCCGCCGCCCTAAACGATGCGCTTCTGTGACGAACGCTTCGAGCTCGTCGTCCGTGAAGTTCAGCATGCTGTGCAGGACGCCATCTTTGAAGTAGTATCGCCGATCGACGTAGACCTTGATCCAATCGGCGCCATATTTGACCTGCTCGCGCACGCCGCGTCGAATCTCCTCTGGACCATCGACGAACTGCACGCCTTCGGGCATCTTCAGTTCCCAAGCGTAACCGGTGATCGGATACATCCCCGTGGCGGAGAAAGCGCGCGTGGCGACGAACATGCGCGGACCGGTGATGACGCCGTTTTCGATCGCTTTTTTGACGTCAACGTCGGCGTACATCGCGCCTTCGGTGCCGAGATCACGAATCGTCGTAAAGCCGTTCATCACGGCGGTGCGCGCCGCAACCGCAGCGCGAAGAGTGCGGTAGGGGATCGATTCCTTCAGAAGCTGTGCGTCGTAATCGGCGGAAGTCACATCGCCTTGCAACAAGACGTGCGTGTGGCAATCGATCAACCCGGGAAGCACGGTGGCCGATGAAAGGTCTATGCGTTGCGCATCCGCCGAAGCTTGTCGCGCTATCTCGGCATATGGTCCGACGGCGCGGATTCGCTCGCCGACGATGAGCACGCCTTGATCTTCGAGCGCGCGCCCGGCGCGCACGTCGAGCAACCGCCCAGCGCGGACGAGCGTTTGGCGCTGACTCGGTGCGGATGCCTGTGCGTGGACCAGCCCCGTGAAAGAGACGGAAAAGACGAGCAAAGCGATAATGGTCAGTAAGCCAGACGCTTCTTTTCGCCGCCCACGGTTCCCGCAGACGGAAACGAAAGCGATGATGGTCAGTAGGTTATTCCACGGTCCTTTCATTGACGTTCCTCCAATTTGCCCACAATTCTTGACGGCGATCACCTCGGCACTGGGCCAATCATAAGCGACCGCCGTCGCTGTGCATCTTCGATTTCATCGGTTGATTCAACCTTTCGCCTGAAGTGCTGTGCCTGAAACAGCACCGAGCCCAAAAGAAAGCTCGCAGACTGGCTCTTAGTCAAGCGATGGTTATGCCTCATCGGTTGGCGACAGTGCTACAGCGACACAACAGCAACACCGATTGTGAAGACGTCTACCTACGATGGTTCCAGACCTTCCTTGTGCATTCCTCTGCATGCCACGGCGCAGAGCACGGTGTTGACGAGAGGCACGCTGAGGGCGGTCAGGTGGAGTAACTTGTTGTGTTTCGTCCGCCGATCAAACGCGATTCTCTTTCTTTAAGACTCTTTTTGAAGCACGGGCGGTTTGATCTCCGGTAATTGCAATCTATCCGCTACGGTTGAACATAGCCCTTTCAGCTTTTATTCATCCAGCTAACTAGACCCATTCATAAATGCCCAATTTCTCCCCGCCATTCTTAGAATTAGCTATCCTAAGCGCTTGTCGAGTCCCCCTCTGCAACACTTCGATTCTCATTGATACTGCCGCAAAATTCTTGCGCCATCTGACAGGAATCTGCGACACATGAGATAGCATGCAGAATTTCAGCGTTGCCCTCGCGTGAAGGATAAACGCCAAAATCTCACAGAAATTGTGCATTCCGATTACGCCGCGCGCAGAAAGCGGGATGCGGCATTATGCTTGCTCAATCTCTGCGTGGAGCACAACCAGTCTCTGCTCATGCGTTGCGACTCGGCGTGAGCAGCACAACTTCGACGAAAGAAGTGCAAACTGGTCGCGCCGCGCCTGACGCTACAGCAAGATGTTGCTTCTAGGAAATGATGTTCATGATGTCGGCTGAGGTGAAACCGGAAGGATGAGCGGCTCGCAGCGTAGATCGGAGTTAGTGAACTGCTGGTGCTATTAGGAGGGGCTACTATGCTTACCCGATCATTTCAACGACACGCCGCGATGGTTACGCTGATTGCCGTACTGACTTCTAACGCTTTGGCGCGTTCGACATCGCTTGTTGCAGGACAGAATTCAGTTTGTGAATCGTGCGCACAACCACCTCAAACATCCTCAGACTCACGGCGACCCGATCCGTTTCAGCCTCGTGGGGGATGGCGTAAGCCGCGCAGCGCACAACTCGGCTCAACTCCAGAAGCCCGCGCCGCTTATGAACGACTGACTCCCGAACAGAAGGAAGCGGCTATCAAAAAGCTGCGCGAGTATTTACAACCTGCTGTTCAACGAGAGATGGAACGTCGCGCGCAAATGCGTCCGCCCAGTTTGGAACAAATCTTCAGGGGCGAAGTCTCGTCTCAGGAGCTTGAGAGTTCGGCTATGTTCGATGCTCCACTGGCTTTCACCGGGCAAGGCGCGCGACAATTCCTCGTGCGACAGAAGGGTTCGAGCAGCAGCCGAGCTAGTCAATCATCTCTAGCTGAGAATCAATCATCGCCGAGCAGCGCCGGAACAGAAGGGATTGAGCCGTTGCGCCCACCTGATGAATGTTACCCTTACCCGTATCCTTGCGAACCCGGCAATCTTCCGCCGCGCATCACCAGCGTGACAGCTTCGCCGACTTCAGGCGCGGCGCCGCTCGCAGTCAATTTCAGCGTCAACGCTTATGACGCGGATGGTTACATTGTGGATTACTTCTGGACGTTTGGCGATGGCGCAAGCGACACGGGAGCTTCGGTAGCGCACACCTATCAAGCAGCAGGCAGTTACACAGCGACTATCACCGTCACAGATGATTATGGGGAGACAGCGAGCGCGTCCGTCGTTATCCAAGTCACAGGACCACCGCTGCCACCACCGCCGCCGGGTTCAGATGCGGATGCTGACGGCTTACCGGATGATTTCGAGAATCAAGTAGCAGACGCTTTCACGCCTATTTATCACATCGGGAATGAACAACCGGGCACAGGCTTCGCGCTCTTTGGCGATTATGTGCCGCAGACGCCGGTACAAGTCTTTCCGCCCGTACCGCCGATTAGCCATTTTCGCGTGCAACCGTTGGGCTTTTTGACGGACCCTTACGGTAATCAGTACGGCTTCCTGCGAATTGATTACCTGACGCTTTGGAACCGCGATGACGGGCTTGACCTTACGTGGTTCTGTCGTCTTAACATAGATATTGCGCTCGGCGTACTCGGCATAGGACTGAGTGAGTTTCTCGATGGGGTTATGAACCACGAACTAGACAACGAGCGTTCAGCCGTGCTGGTAGCCGCTCCGGTCTCCGCCTACAACACCTTCAACACTAACCCATGGGCTTATAGCGCTTACAGTTTCTTTACGACAGCTCATGAGGATGTTCCTCTTATAGATCAGAGCCGGTACTATTATCCAGAACAACCTGTGCCTGCCGGTTGGCACATCCATCTATGGCTTTCGCGCTCTAAACACGGAACGTATCCCTTCCATCCTGCCGGGTTTCCCATCGTTCGCCCTGAGATAATCCTGCTTTACTTCTCAACGATAGATTTCCTCTATGGCATGGGATGGATTGATGAGTACACATACTTGGCCCTCGCTTACGCTGGCAATATTGGCTTCTATGCTTGCGCCGTTGAACGATTCGATGAGCTAGGCGTGTCGTTCGCTGCGACGCGCATCAACGTCGGCGAACCAAACACCCCGATCAACGGCTCACATTTCATTCAAGACGCAAGTGAGCGAAGCAAGTTGCGTCAGAAGCTAGAAATGTCAATCTGGTAGAGATTCAAAGAGCTTGGGATGAAGTTCTCCCAAGCTCTTTAACTTCAAAAGGAGAGCAGCTATGTTCAAGAAGCTTGCACCAATCGTTATAGCAGCGTTAGCTATAAGTTCACTTTGCGTCACGCCTATTTCTGGCGAGACGCTCCCGGAAAAGGAAGTCCGTTTCATTGAAAAGGTCAAAGCTGGCATTGCTCAACTCGGCACAGGGCCAAAAGCACGCATTGAGGTTAAGTTGCGCGATAAACGAACACTCAAGGGGTATGTCAGCGAGATCAGTGAGGACTATTTTGCTGTCACTGATACGACGGGCGCGATTACCAAAGTCTCCTACCCACAAGTGCAGAAAGTCAAAGGGCATAAGCTCTCAGATAACACTAAACGAGCGATTATAGTCGGCGCCGCGCTGGGATTTCTGATTTTCGTATTAGTTCTTGCCGGTGGGTCTTAAAAGAATTACGTGCCGCAGATATGGAATAGGGGAGATAGATGAGTACACCTATCTAGCCTTTGCCTATGCGGGCGATGTTACTTTCTATTCCTGCATTGTGGAACGCTTCGACGAGTTAGGTGTAGCGTTTGCTGCAACGCGCATCAACGTTGGCGAACCAAACAACCCGATCAACGGCTCACACTTCATTCAAGACACGCAGCACGGATTGCGGCAGAAGTTAGACATGCCGTTGTGGTAGAACTTGAAGAGCCTAGCGAGAACGTTTTCTCGCTAGACTCTTCCTTAAAGGATAAACAAAAAGGAGAAGCTGTCCTATGTTTAAGAGAATCATCACACTGCTTATAGTAGGGCTGGTCATTAACTTGGTTTGTGTTACGCCCACCGTCGTTGGTCAGCAAACTGGCTCGGACGCGCGTGCCGAGAAGATGAAGGCGAAAGTCATTAAGATTGGAACGGGGCCGGATGCGCGCGTCGAAGTTAGATTGAGCGATGGCCGACGGGTGAAAGGTTACATTAGCGAGATCAAGGATGATTATTTCACAGTAGTGGATGATAAAGCTGGAGTAGCCACACGCATAGATTACTCGCAAGTGCAAAGGATCAGTGTTCAAAGACATCTCTCGTCCGGAGCCAAACGGATGATTACTGGCGCAATTTTGCTGGGCATGATTTTGTTTTTTGGGGTTCTTGCCGCCAAATCATGAGAATCAATGCCCATGATTTTGCCTTTTACTTCTCTACCATAGATTTCCTCTATGGAATAGGAGCGATAGATGAGTACACCTATCTGTATCTCGCCTATGTCGGCGATTTCGCCTTCTACTCTTGCTTTGTTGAACGGTTTGATGAGCAAGGTGTGGCGTTTGCGGGGTTGCGTATCAATGTCGGGGAGCCAAACAATCCGATCAACGGCTCTCACTTCATTCAAGATACGAGAGATGAGAGCAGGCTATACCAGAAGCTAACGACGGCGCTCTGGTATTAGTCACAAGCATAGAGCTCAGGGAAACAGACCTAAGCTCTAATGAATGCATTATCATTCTTTTTCAAATCTCAGAGTATCAAACATTGGAAGGAGGAGTTTATGTTCAAGGAGTTCACCGCGCCATCCCTCGCTATATTAGTAGTCAATTTTGTGTGCATGACATCAGTTGCCGCCACGCAGCAACCGAGCACTGATGCCCGTACTATCGAGAGGGTAAAAGCCAGAGTAGCTCAAATTAGCACAGGTTCGGATGCTCGTGTGGAAGTCAGACTGTACGACGGTAGGAAGGTGAAGGGATACATCTACAAAATAGAGACAGATTCCTTTACAGTAATAGACGAAGGAACGGGTGTGGTGACAAACATTGCCTACTCACAGGTTCAGAAAATCAAAACGCTTGCGCTGTCAGGTGACAAGAAGCAGGTCGTTAAGATTCTGGTCATGGTAGGTGTTGCGGCGGGGTTAATTCTCGGACTCGGTTATCTTACCGGCAAGAACTAAGCCGGAGATTAGGAAACTTCTTCCGTCATCAGCTTAACCATTCCAATTTATTCTTATCCCGGAGATTTAGCTGAATCGTGAGGTGCTCTTCATACAAGGAACATGATCGGGAGGATAGATAAGTACGGATATTTATTTCTTGCCTATGCGGGTGATGTATCTTTCTACTCCTGCGTCATTGAGCGATTCGATGAGCTAGGTGTGTCGTTAGTCAAGTCGCGATTTTTGTGGGTTTCTCTTCCGCGGCGAGAGAGCGGGGCCATGTCCATGTAACGCCTGAACGCCCAGTCTTCCGTGACCCTGAGTATCACCACCGTGGCCAAGTTGACCAGGCTCTCCTCGTTCACCCCCACCGCCACCAACAGCGCCAAGTCTACCACCCGCCCGCCCCAGTTCACCTTGAAGTAGCTCGCCTCCAGGTAGGGGTAAGCCAGCTCCAGGGGCCGCCCCCTCCAAGCGGTCCCCCTCTAAACGCTGGGCGATCCAGGAAACCGCCTCCTTGCCAATCCGGATCCGGGAAAGCCCCTCGGTGACGCGCGGCGCGTCTTGCGGGTGGAAACCCCTTGCAGATACATCTCCAGGACGGCCTCTTCCACCTCCCCGGTCATCCGCTTGTCGCGCTCGAAGACCTCGGTCAGGAAGGTCCCCTCGCGATCCCGGGGGATCTTGAGCTGTGCGATCTTGCCCACCGGCGTGATCAGGTCCCGGGTGTAGTGGCCGTTGCGTTCTCCTCGTCGGCTTGGCGTGCGGCGCGCGGTAGCGGGCGGCCAAGTGCTCGGTCATCTCCTGCTCAAGCACCTCCTCTATAACAGCCTTCACCCCCTCCCGGATACGCCGGCTGATCTCTTCTTTGGTCAATCTCTGGATCTCTTCCTGGCCCCTTCGTGCTTAACCCACAAATAAGTGACACTACCAGACTTTAAGCTTGGTGCGGCTCAGTGAGGGCGCAAACGGCCGTTGTAGCGGCGCCGCCTAGTCTGGGGTCAGGGCGTCGGACTTCTTTCGAAATGCAGGTATATCGCGCCTTTTATCTATTCATACTCTGGTTCCTGCAATTCCTTCTTCAGTCGCTTGACCTGTCATTTTCTGAACTGATGGGTGCCGTCTCGGTACTTCTTGGTCGCGTGGAACCGGTCCCTGCGGCGGTGTTTGCTTGATGGCATTCAGGTCGGTGCAGGCTCTTTGGATGAAAGATTGCTAAAGGGTTTGGAGCTCAAAGAGGAGCAGATCTTCACCTTTGAGCGACTCGAACGGGTACAGCCCCACTTCTTCACCATGCACATGCCAGCCGATCTCTTCACGTGGGGCTTTTAAGAAGACATTTAGGGTAAGAAGTTGTGGGCCTTGAGAGTTTGCAGGTTGCCTCCATAGGAGATACGTGAAGAGATTCATGATAAAGAGATCACGATGCGTACAAGGAGCATCTTTAAGGCTGTTTTAAGACTGCCCACCAACTTGAATTAACGCTAGACTTCAGCCGCCCCGCGCCGGAAGCGACAACCTTCCCAAAGGACCATATATGGTTGATGAAAAGCAAGCTGAGGGCAATCAGCTTAAGCGACTTGTTGGGCCGTGGTGAAAAGAGAAAGCGAGACATCGACATAGAATCCCGCAGTAGCACATTCGGGTGCTTTTTTATTCTGTAACTTGCATCTTCCTCTCCTTTATCCAATTAGCAGCCAGACTTGTCGCAATCAAGAAGTCGTGGTGATTGTAGCACAACAGATATGTCGCTTGTGAGTCAGTCAGATAAAACTCAAAGCCTGTACATTCCCATAAGGTTCGCACAACGCAATCACCATTCTCAAAAACCACTCCCGGTTCACCGGGTCTATCTATGAAAAGCATGATGACTTGTTCTTGCTTTACAAACTCGCCTATCCACTGCCACGCTTCCTTATTTTGGATTGATGCTCGGTCTATCAAACCTTCCCAAAAATAAGGATGATTAATCCCGTCTGTGTACTTTTCACGCAATTTTTTTACAAGCTTCTCCCGTTTTGAACGGGCCAATTCTGTAGCTTTACAACCGACATGTCTCGCTGCATCCAAAACTTCAACTGTGAGCTTGCTCATAATTTACCTCGCTATTCTCTCGTCGTCGGGCGATTGACAGGAACTTCATCCAAGGGAATGTGTCCGCGAAGAGCACCACCAGCAGACCTTTTACCAGGCGTTTGATAACCTACGTGTGGGTCTGCCGGCCCGTGCCCGTCAAGTTTGTGTCCGATATATTAACCTCTGCTCCACCTTTTGCTCTCCATTCGACAGGAAAACTTTTGCCATTTTTATCAACCGCCCATTTCGTTACCTCGAAATCCTGTTTAGGAGCACCAGTGCGTTTAAAAGCTTCATCCACGGCTTCCCTAACAGGGTTGCCAGTACCGCGCCAATCCAAATCAACCTTCGGGTCAAATTCCAATCTCCTGCGCTCTTTGGCGTATCAACACTCCCGCTACTCGTCGGGTTGGCATTTTCGCTCGTCATATTGTGCAGCGTGTTGATGCCGACTGCCGCGCCATGAGTTGTCACCGCCGCTCCCGCAATAACTGTCGCCACACCTGCGCCCGGAATGACTGCACCAGCGCCGGTCGCTGCCGCTGGCGATGTAACGAGTGCTTCTCCACCGCCGCCTAACATCATTCCAAGTCCGCCTCCAATCTCTGCCGCCGATTGCAGCAGCGATACGCCACGACCAATGCCGCGCCCAAGCGTGTTCTGATTCTCGACCATCTCGGGTAGAACATCATGCAAGACTTCCGTTGGTACGCCATTATTTTCCAACACCGTCGTTGTCATCCCATTCAACGTCCGTTCGATCTCCGTAAGCACCGACTGCACGGCTTCGCCCACTTGTTCAACGCCGCGCTGCACTTGTTCAGCCGAGGGTAATGGCAACGGCGCAACCAGCGGCATAATAGGCGTTGGCAAGCCGAGAGGCCGCGCCTGCGGTAATCTGGCTTCGATTGCGGCGCGTACGTCGTGGCGCTCTTCCAGCTTTAACACCTGGAACCACGGATGCGTGGCGCTGAATGACCGCTGTGCAGTTAGGTATCTTGGGTCTTCCGGCTGAGCATACAGATGTAACACCGGCACGGCAGGGTCCAGGCTGGACAGGGCCTGGAGGGGCTCCCGGCCTTCGCATACGCAGCGGCGATCTCGTGGTCTGCGCGGGCCCACAGCTCAAAGGGATACGAACCCATATCCTCGCGCACATAGGTGCGTATCCCGTGCGATTGAACTTCTGGCATTTGCCTTCCTCCGTTTACGCCTAACGCCCAAGCTCAGCCGCCGTCTTGCCGCAGCGAAGCGGAGGCAAGACGGTCGGCTGGAGCGCCTTGTTGGGCTTGCTTAGCCGGGTAGCTTTGCCGCAAGCACGTCCACTTTCTCGATGGACGGCGGTTCGGAGAACAACTCACCGGCCTTTGCCATCAACGCCGCTGCAACCTTGCCGGAAAGATGCGCATTCCGGCCCGCTTCATCCGGGAAGGCATCAAAAATTCCGAAGGTTGTTGGCCCAAGGCGAATGCCAAACCAAGCGGTAGTGGCTGGCTCTTCCATGACGATGGG
>Ga0116210_1002443_pt1 | contig 11328 bp, 11 predicted proteins | sample TshhotsprinmetaG_FD_94483 | JGI IMG/M metagenome (GOLD analysis project Ga0116210, IMG submission 94483) | Hot spring microbial communities from South Africa to study Microbial Dark Matter (Phase II) - Tshipise hot spring metaG | ecosystem: Environmental > Aquatic > Thermal springs > Hot... | reverse complement strand
CTGGCAGAAGCACCGCGATGCAAGGGTGGCCTGGGCCTTGGGGGTACACCCGGCCTTGCTGATGCTCAAGATGGCCCTGCTGCCCAGCTTCAAAGGGTTGCTGGGGCCCAGGGGCGACTACGAACTGGCCTTTGCCTGGGGGGCCTGGGAGGCTTTGCAGGCCGACCATAAGACCTGAACACGATGGACGTGAGCGTTGTAATACCGACCCATAACCGGGCTCCTCTGCTCTGGCGGACGGTGACGGCTTTCCTGGCCCAGGAGGGGGTGCGCTTTGAGCTGATTGTGGTGGACGATGGCTCTACCGACCATACCCCCCAGGTCCTGGCGCAGCTAAAAGATGAGCGGCTGCAGGTGCTTCGCCAGCCCAACCAGGGGCTCTCGGCAGCCCGCAACGCGGGGTTTTCCAGGGCATCGGGCCGGTTGGTTTTGTTCAACGACGACGATCTGGTACCCGAGGCCGGATTTCTGCGGGCACACCTCGAGCTGCACCGGCACTTCCCCTCCGCCGCTGCGGTGAGCCACACCTACCTTCCCCCCTGGTTGGGGCAGCATCCTTTTATCCGCTACTGGAGGCAAAGGGCCGAGGGTGGGGTACGGGGCCGGCCCGATGCCGCCCCGCTGGGCCGGGGGGGGTTCTGGTTTGCCAGCCTCTCGCTGCCCAAGGAAGTGCTTCCGCCGAGGCCTTTTACCGAGTTTGCCGGCTATGGCTGGGAGGAGCACGAGCTGGGGCTGCGCTTGTGGCAGCAGGGCATCCGGCCACGCCTGGCCCGGCATGCCAGGGCTGCCCACGAGGATGCAGTGAGCCTCGAGGGCATGCTGTTGAAGTACCGCAGCATGGGCCGAACCGCCTGGCAGTTTTATCGGCGGCATCCCAGCCTTCAGGTAGCTCTCTGGACGGGAGCCAACCCGGTCTCCCTGGTTTTCAAACGCTGGGCTTATCCCTGGACGCAGGCTCAAAAGATGCTCGAGGACCGCGCTTGGGAGCAGGGCGGGCAGGCCCATAGGGCATACCGGTTCTTGCTCGAGGCCGCCTACACCCAGGGGCTTCTGGAGGGCCAGGGTGGCTGAACCGCTGGTCTACATCTTGATCCTCAACTACCGGGCCTGGCCCGATACCCTAGCCTGCCTCAGGGCGTTGGAAACGCTCGAGTACACCTACCACCGGGTGCTGGTGCTGGACAATGCCTCGGACAACGATTCGGTGGCCCAGATTCGGGCGGCCTTTCCGGCAGTCGAGCTGGTGCAGCTCGAGCACAACCTGGGTTTTGCGGGCGGCAACAACGTGGGGATCCGGCGGGCCCTGGCCGAAGGAGCCGAGTATGTCTGGCTGCTCAACCCGGATACCCAGCCCGAGGCTGGGGCACTGGCTGCAATGGTCGAGCAGGCTGAGCAGGATGCCCGCGTAGGAGCGGTGGGCTCGGTCCTCTACGAAATGGACAGGCCCGAACAGGTGCAGGCCTGGGGTGGGGGAGAGGTGGTGCTGCCCTGGGGCCTGATTCGCCTGCTGACCCATCCAGCGCAGGCGGCCCGACTGAACTACATCAGCGGAGCCAGCTTGTTGTTGCGGCGGGCTGCGCTCGAGCGGGTGGGTCTGCTGGATGAGGGGTTCTTCATGTTCGGCGAGGACGCCGATATGGGCTTGCGACTTCTGAAAGCAGGGTTCAGGTTGGTTGTAGCCCCTAGGTCACGGGTGCTGCACAAGGGGGGTACTTCCTGGCAGGGCTCGAGCCTCAACGCCGACGAGCAGTTTGCCGCCTACAACACCCGACTCTTTCGCAAACACGCCCCTTGGCCCTGGCTGGCCGTTACGGGCTATGTGGGGTTCTGGCTGGCCGAGTATGGCCTGCGCCGCCGCTGGGACAAGATGGCAGCCCTCTGGCGCGGGGTCCGGCGGGGCTGGAGAATACCGCTATGAGCAGCCCCGACAGGTTTGCCAGACCAGGTCGCACACCCGTAACATCGGAGGCACTGTGGATGAGTTGAGAAAAGCCCTCTTGGCCGAACCGCTCTCGCAAGCCGAGGCGCACGCGCTGATGAACCGCATCATGGCCGGCGAGCTGACCCCCGTCCAGACCGCCGGGGTGCTGATGACCCTGCGCACCCGGGGCGAAACCACCGAAGAGATCGCCGGATTTGCCGCCGGGATGCGGGAGGCCGCGGTGCGCATCGAGACCCGGCGCAAACCGCTGATGGACATCGTGGGAACCGGCGGGGTTGCGCCGGATGCCTTCAATATCTCCACGACCACCTGTTTTGTGGTGGCCGCCGGGGGGGTGCCGATTGCCAAGCACGGCAACCGGGCGGCTTCTTCCAAGTCGGGCTCGTTTGACCTGATTGAGGCTCTGGGCATCAGAATCGATATTCCTCTTGCCAGGGTGACCGAGGCCATCGAAACCCTGGGGCTGGGGTTTTTGTTTGCTCGTAGCCATCACCCGGCCATGCGCTATGTGGCCCCAGTGCGGGCCGAGTTGGGGGTGCGTACCGTGTTCAACCTCCTGGGTCCCCTGACCAACCCGGCCTCTGCTACCCTTAACCTGGTGGGGGTGAGCAGTCCAGCGCTGCTCGAGCCTTTTGCGCGGGTGTTGCACAGCCTGGGCTCAGAGCGGGCCCTGGTGGTGCATGGCGAGGGGGTGGACGAGCTGGTTCTGGGCCGTAACCAGGTGGCCGAGTTGCGCGACGGACAGATCAGGTCGTATATCCTGCACCCCGAGGAAGTAGGGCTTTCTTCGGCGCACTACGAGACCATCAAAGGGGGAACCCCCCAGGAAAACGCCCAGACCGCCAGGGCCATTTTGCGCGGCCAGGAGCGAGGCCCCAAACGCGATGCGGTCGTGCTCAATGCCGGGGCTGCTTTCTACCTGGCCGGCAAGGTCGAGAACATCCGGGAGGGGGTGGGGCTGGCCCAGAGCCTGCTCGACTCGGGCGCAGCCTACGAACTGCTGGAAGAACTGGTGCGCTTTACCCAGGCATGAAGCTGCTGATCGTCTCCAACGGCCACGGCGAGGACATCATCGGTGCGGCGCTGGCCCAGGAGCTGGCTGCGCTGGGATACACGCCCCAGGCGGTGCCGCTGGTGGGGCGGGGCGGGGCTTATGAAAAGGCGGGGTTTGAGGTCTTGGGGCCGCGTCGGGAGCTGCCCTCGGGAGGGTTTACGGCCCGCAGCCTGGCCAACCTCTGGGCCGACCTGCGGGCAGGCTGGTTTTCGATGAGCCTGAAGCACTACCAAAGCGTGCGCAAAGCCGCGACGGAGGTCTCGGCTACGCTGGTGGTGGGCGATGTGTACGCCCTGCTGGTGGCCAGCCTCTTCGGACGAAGGCCGCTTTTTCTGATGCAGTGCCAGAGCTCGGTGCGGGCCCTGGCACCCGCAGAGCGGCCCTATAGTGTATCTGAGCGTCTTTTGATGCGCCGGGCGAGGCGGGTTTATCCCCGCGAGGCCGAGGCCGCCGACTGGCTTGTGGCCTGCGGTCTAGCCAACGTGTGCTACCTGGGCAACCCCATGCTGGATGCGCTCGAGGGTGTACCCCTCGAGCTTCCCCCACCGTACCTGCTGCTGCTGCCGGGCTCACGCAGCGATGCCTACGAGAGCCTGCCCCGGATGCTCGAGGTTTGCCGACACCTGCGTGAAACAGGTCTGACGCCGGTGGTGGCCTGGGCTGCCCTGCCGCTGGAGCCGCTGCGTGTACAGGGCTGGACCCTCGAGGCCACCGGCCCCCGAGAGGGTTTGACCCATCTGCTACACCATCCCGATGGAAGCGTGGTTTATCTGACGCAAAAGGCCTTCAAAACTGCTTTGGGGGGTGCGCGGGTGGCCATCTCCACCAGTGGAACCGCAGCCGAGCAGGCGGCGGGTTATGGGGTGCCGGTGGTGAGCTTTCCGACCGGTGGGCCACAGTACACCCGGCCCTTTGCCGAAAAACAAAAACGCCTACTGGGCGACGCTCTGGCACTGGTTGAACCCGATGCTCAGGCCATTTTCCGGGCAGTGCAGGCTTTCCTCGAGGGGGATCTGCGCGAGCGCGCCAGAGCTGCGGGACGGGCTGCCATGGGCCTGCCGGGGGCGGCCCGGCGCATCGCTCTGGACCTGCATCAACAGCTAGAGGCTAGGCAGGGGCCGTTCTAGCGATGCCGGTCTCGATGAACCGCCACCAGAGCAGCAGGCCCACCATACTGGCCCAGAAAAAATAAGGCCCCACCCGCTCGGGAGCTTTCTCGAGGCTTTTGCGAAACCAGCCCTCCGGCCCCAGGCCGCTTACAAACCACAGGATGCTGGCGGCCAGAAGGCCGTACACCGCGTGCAGCCAGGTCACGCCGCCCATAAACAAGGTGCGCACCAGCAGTTCCGACACGATGGCCACCACCGCAAACCCCGCCGTAAGCTTGAAAAAGCGCAACTGGGCGGATCCAGGTTCGCGTACCAGCAGGGGCAGGTTGAGCAGCAGCGAGACGCCAATCAAAAGCAACACCACGGCGTTGAGCAGGCCGCGCAGTCCGATGAGGTAGACCGGAAGGGGAATATCCATGCCGGGTCAAGTCTACTGGAGGGTGGGGGGCCTGTGAATTTGCAGTTGCTCCGAAACAGCCTGGGCCAGCCCGACCAGCATGGCGTCTTGTAAGGCTTTGCCCACCAGCGAGACCCCCACCGGCTCCCCGCTTTGGCGGTAGCCAGCCGGAAAATTCACCACCGGAAAGCCCGAGGTCGAGGTGAGCGCGCTGAGGCTGTTGCTCACGGTCAGCAGTACCTCTACCTGGTGTGCCTGCATGAGCCTCAACAGGGCATCGGCTCCCTGCTGGCGGTTTTTCTCGACCTGGGCCTGGTACTCGGCCTCGGTAAAAGGGTGGGCCAGCGAGAGCTCGAGCAAATCCTGTCCATACCGGGCAGCCTCGGGGTACCGGCGGTTGTACTCGATAACGTCCTGCAAACCCCGAATGGGGGCCTGGGTGGTTTGCAGATAAGCCGCCAGGTCGCGCCGCATTCCGGCGTGCAGCACCGGCATCATCTCGAGGGTGCTTTCGGGGAAGGGCACCTGGACCACTGCCCACCCCAGCGCCTGCAGGCCCTGGACAACCCGCTCGAGGGCCTCCTGGTCGCCGTGGCGCTGGATGTGCTGGACCCAGCCGACCCGAAGCGTGGAAGGAGGGGGTGGAGGTACGGCGGGAAACGTAAAATTTTGAGTGATGCGGGTCTGGGTATCGCTGGGGTCGTGGCCGGTGATGACCGACATCAGCACGGCCAGGTCGGCGGCGCTCTTGGTCAGGGGGCCTGCGGTGTCCTGTGCGGCGGTGATGGGAATGATGCGGTCGCGGCTGACCAGGCCCAGGGTGGGTTTGAGGGTGAAAAGACTGTTTTGGGCCGCGGGATAGATGAGCGAGCCCGAGGTCTCGGAGCCGATACCGGCCACGGCCAGGTTGGCCGCTACCGCCGAGGCGGTGCCGCTGCTGCTGCCGCCCACATCGAATGGGCCGTAGGGGTTGCGGGTGTGCCCGCCCAGCGTACTGTAGCCGTTGACCGACTGGCTGGTCATGAAGTTGGCCCACTCCGAGAGGTTGTTCTTGCCCAGAATCACCGCACCCGCTGTCCGCAGCTTCTGCACGATGAAGGCATCCTGGTCGGCGATGTGCTCGGACAGCACCGCGGCCCCGGCGGTGGTGTGCATGGGCCCCGTGGTCGAGATGTTGTCCTTGAGGCTGATGGGAATGCCGTGCAGTGGGCCGCGCACCCTTCCCTGACGGCGCTCCTGGTCGCGGGCGCGGGCCTCCTCGAGGGCGGCGGGGTTTAGCTCTAGGTAAGCCCGTAGCTGATCGTTGTAGCGCCGGATGCGCCACAGGTAAAAAAGCGTGAGCTGTTCGGAAGTAAGCCGTCCAGCCTGCATCTCGGCCTGGAGCTGGGGGATAGGGGCGTTCTGGGTGAGGGTTTGCAGGTGCTCGAGGGTCGCCCCGTCAAGTGTATCCAGCGCCGCCTCGAAGGGGGCAAAGTCCAGCTTGCGCCTCAGCGGGTAGGCCCACTCGGCGGTCTGCTCGGCCACCTGGCGGGCTACGAAACTTTCCCAGTCGCGTTTGTTCGGATTCAGGCGTTTTTCGGCAGCTTGGCTCATCGCCCACCACACTACCAGTCCCCCGATCAGCAACACCAGGCCCGAGATCAGGTACAGCCAGCGGCGCATGGGCTACAGTATTCCAGCGAGTAGGGACCAAAACTGGCTGGCAAACCACACCCTTGTGGGTTGTTTAGGGCTGTGTTTGTGGCCAGCCGAGCCCAGCTGCGCCCGGGTCATCTGGCAGCTGGGTTTTCCACCGCCCAGTGTGCGCAGTATGTTTGTAGCTTTGTGGAAACTGTTCAAAACCAGCCGAATAGGCCCTGGCCAACCGAGGGATCGTCCTTCATGGGTCTTTTGGGGCTGCGCCTGCTTTGTAGCTGTGGAGACGCCTAACCGCAGCTCCACACTCGAAGGCCCTAGTGCTGGGTAAAGCCAGCACGATACAGCCTGCAAACCTTCAAGAACTCCAGGAGCCTTTTCGCCAACCGTTTGGGATCCGCGGTCTGGGTGTTGAGTGCAGTAGCATGGGAGAACACCCCCAACTGGGGGGTATCCTGCGCTGGAGTCTGCTCCTGTATGGCAATAGATAGATCTGGACGGGCCTTATACTCTAGGCGTAATGTCGACGCTGCCTAAATGTCACAGAAGGCAGGCTTAGACCCCGCTACCCTTGGACTAGGAGAGGCAAGGCTGCCCATTTATGCAAGAACTGGTTACCAACGCTCCAGCACACTGGCCTAAGGTTCGCATTGAGGGTCTTATTGCCAGCAGTGCCCCGGAAGTCAAGGCAGCCAATCGCCTGATGTTCGCCACCACGGTTGAAACGATTTTCCGCAGATCGGGCATCCAGGTGCTGGAGGCCGATGTGTTGCGCCTGACCCGCGAGGGGGTATTGGAAATACCGCTGCGGGTGCGGGCCGAGGATGGCGAATACGACCTATTTTTCTATCCGGTAGCCGACGAAAAAGCAGCTGCCCATTACGTAGCGGTGTACGAGTTGGCCCAGAAGTGGGGCCGTATCCGCCCGATTTACTACAGCACCGACGACCTGCTGGCCATCTATCCTGAAAACATCGAGCCCGTGACCCACCGAGACCGCTTGTACATTCAGGCCACCCTGAGCGCCCCCAAGGGCCAGTACGCCATGTGGTGGGCCGAGCACGCTGGAGAGCAGTTTCACTACAGCAGCACCTACGACCTCTTCGACCGAATCTACCGCGAAATCAACGGCTTCGAGGTACGAGCGTTTGCCCTCATACTGCACGAGCTGGGGATGATTCAAGAAGAGTATGAATTCACCGCATCGACCCTAACCGACAGCGTGGTGGAAATTCCGGTGGAAGGCCCCGAGGGGGTGCCCATCATCATCTCATTTTCGCAAGACCGGGGGGTGCGCTTTCATTTTCACATGGATCGCACCAGCCCCGAGTACCGCGATCTGTTTTTGAACCTTTTTTTGGCCCGGGTCAAGCTCTGGCGAAAGGAAGCCGACCTCGAGCAGGTTAAGCGCCTCGATAGCCTCGCTTACATCTGGTGGCGCGAGCTAGGCAAGCGCCTGCGTTTGAGCACAAGCACGGGTGAGCACGCCATCAGCGCGGTGGGCTCGGTCAGGCGCTAAGCGCTTACCGGAATTACTCCCGGTGACGGCCAGGTATTTGATTTGCTCAGGAATTGTGCTCAATACACATCAAAAGGCCATCCGAGCATCCGACCTGAGCACAGGGCTGCCAACTGGCTATCAGATGTGGGTATTTACAGGTAAAATCCCTTGGCATGGCCTTGTTTGCCGTGAACAAACCGCTTAGCCGCACCTCGCATGACGTGGTGGACATGGCCCGTAAGCTTCTGAGGACACGCCGGGTGGGCCATACCGGAACCCTGGATCCTTTGGCGACGGGGGTCTTGATACTCGCGGTGGATGCCTCGACCAAACTGGTCCCTTTTTTGTCCGCTGAGGACAAAGAGTACATCGCCTGGGTTTCGTTTGGCGTGAGCACCGAGACCCTGGACGCCGAAGGGCGGATTGTGGCAGAAAGCTCCAGGCGCCCCACCCAGCGTGAGATTGAAGCTGCCCTGCCGGCGTTTCTGGAAATGACCGAACAGGTTCCGCCAGCCTACTCGGCGGTGAAGGTGGGTGGGGTCAAGGCCTATGAAGCAGCTCGCAAAGGACAAGTGCTTCAGCTCGAGCCCCGCCCGGTCAGATACCTCGAGGCCAGCCTGCTGGCTTACGATCCGGCTCCAAGACCCCACCGCATTGCCCCCTCGGCAACGGGGTGGCAGCTTTCGGAGCGGGGCCGCAAGGTGGAACTCCCCAGACCGGTGGGCGACTACCCGACCGCTGTGATTCGCCTGGTGGTGGGCTCGGGCACCTATGTGCGCGCCTTTGCTCGTGACCTGGGGGAGTACCTCGGAAGCAAAGCCTTTCTTTCGGGGTTGGTGCGGACAAGGGTGGGCCGGATTGGCCTCGAGCAGGCCCAGGACATCGAAAGCCTGGACACCCAAAAAGCCCTCGACGAGCTCGAGGCGCTCTCCTGCCCCAGCGTCGAGCTCTCCCACGCCGAGGCCAGGCGGGTTTTGGAGGGGGTTCCGCTGCCCATCCCGGCCAAGGGGCTGGTGGCCCTGGTGGGCCCCAGGCGCCGCCTGGTCGCCATTGCCGAGGGGGATGGCTTCAAACTGCGCATCCGCCGGGTGTTTAAGGAGTAGCACCCGCCGCCGATGGCTCATTCAGAGGTTTGGAAAAACCTCCGCTGGCACCCCAGTCAGCAGATCTCGAGGATTTCCTTGATGATGGGCTGGGACAAGACCACCGACGTGCGGGTGCTACCGTAGAAGCCCAGCTGTTGAATGAGCTCTTGCAGGTGCTGCACCGAAGGGGTTATCACCTTGGCCACAAAGGAAGATTCGCCGGTCACGAAATAGCACTCCCGCACCGCAGGGGTGGCACGGGCAAACTCGAGCATCTGCTGGTAGCGGCCCGGCGGCGTAGACACCTCAATCAGGGCCGTAACGTTGTACCCCAGGGCCACCGGGTTAATCCGTGCACCGTAGCCTACGATGATGCCAGCATCTTCCAAACGGCGTACCCGCTCGGTTACGGCGGGCGTTGAAAGCCCTACCCGTCGGCCCAACTCGCTATAGGAGAGTCGCCCATCTTGCTGTAACTCGTTCAGAATGGCAAGGTTGGCTTGGTCTAATAGTTTGGAAGCCATATGGCCAATTATGGCTTAAGAACTAAAGGTAAAATCGGGCTAAAAGCTTAAGACACCTCTTCCTTTTGCCCGGCAATCCTTCTACCCTTTGGGAAAACAGGAGGCTTGTATGATTATTGGGGTTCCCAAGGAGATCAAGACGCTCGAGAACCGCGTAGCCCTCACGCCGGGGGGTGTGACCAGCCTGGTGCGGCGGGGGCACAGGGTGCTGGTGCAGCAGGGTGCCGGGGTAGGTTCGGGCCTATCCGATGCCGAGTACCAGAAAGCCGGGGCCGAGATGGTCAGTGCCCAGGAGGCCTGGGCTGCCGATCTGGTGGTCAAGGTCAAAGAACCTGTTGCCGAGGAGTACAAATACCTCCGTAAGGGACTGATCCTCTTTACCTATTTACACCTGGCTGCCGATGAGCCGCTGACCAGGGCCTTGCTGGCAGGCGGCACGACCGGCATCGCCTACGAGACGGTGCAGCTCGAGGACGGCTCGCTACCCCTCCTGCTTCCAATGAGTGAGGTAGCCGGGCGCATGGCCCCCCAGGTGGGTGCTGCAGCACTCGAAAAGCCCCACGGCGGACGTGGGGTGTTGTTGGGCGGGGTTCCGGGTGTGGCTCCGGCCAGTGTGGTTATCCTCGGCGGGGGCATCGTGGGCACTAACGCGGCCAAGATTGCCCTGGGCATGGGGGCCCAGGTGACCATCCTGGACGTGAACAAGGCCCGGATGCAGTACCTCGACGATGTGTTCGGCGGGCGGGTGATCACCCTATCATCCACCGAGGCCAACATCGCAGCCTCCATCCGCCATGCCGACCTGCTCATTGGCGGTGTGCTGATACCCGGTGCCAAGGCCCCCAAACTGGTCACCCGCGAGATGCTCTCCACCATGAAGGAAGCCTCGGTGATTGTGGATGTGGCAGTCGACCAGGGCGGCTGTGTGGAAACCATCCGGCCCACCACCCATGCCGACCCCACCTACGTGGTGGACGGCGTGGTTCACTACGGCGTGGCCAACATGCCCGGTGCGGTGCCGCGCACCTCTACCTTCGCCCTCACCAACCAGACCCTGCCCTATCTGCTCAAGCTAGCCGAGAAGGGCTTGGAAGCCCTGCACGACGATCCCGCCCTGATGCTGGGTCTCAATACCCACCAGGGTAAGCTGACCTGCCCAGGGGTGGCAGAAGCCTTCGGTATGGCTTACACCGAACCCCGGGCAGCCTTGTAATACTGGGCTTGACCGAACCCTTTGCTTTACCAAAACGGGTCAAGCCCCCCCTCATCCAGTGGCACCGCCGGGTGCTGCCGAATGTGCAGAAAGTTTGCAGACTCGAGGGGAGGGGGCACCGCTCGGGTACGTCTGGCCTGGCCCTACCCAGTTCAAAGCGTTGGATGCTGTACCCTGTGAAATGGGGCATATGTTCAAAGCGGGGTTTACTTTTTTGCTGGGGGTCCTGTACCCCCTGGCGCTGGCCCAGCCGGTCCCCTGGCCGCCGGGTGAACGGCTCACCTACAACCTCTCCTGGCAGGGGTTAGGCGTGGGAAGGCTGCACCTCAGCGCCGACCCCATCGAGGGGGGGTGGCGTTTTCGTATGAGGCTCGAGGCCACCGGTCTGGCTCAGGCCCTGGGGTATGGCCTCGAGTCGGAGAGCCAGGTCGGATTCGATTTCTTCACCGACCGCTTCTGGCAAACCCTGACTGAGCCCCTCAAGGGTACCACCCGGCTGGTGTTCGAGCGGCAGGAAAACAGTGGCTCGTGGGCCAGGGTGATGCACCCCGATGGCAAACAGACCGGCTGGAATAGCTCCAACGACCAGGTTACGGATATGCTCTCGCTGGTCTACTATCTACGGCTTCGGCCCGAGACCCGCCTGGTCAGTGTGGTGGACTATCCCCGGCTGGTGCAAGGCCGTCTAGAACCCCTGCCGGCCAATGGTCAGGGCCTGGTAGGCTACCGTTTTGCCCGTGAAGACCTGCTGGTCGAGGCCTGGTACCGCCAGGATGCCCGCCGCACCCCGGTGCGTATCATCTTTGGGCGTGATTTTGGCCGTCTGGAAGCCAGCCTCATCGAAAACAACATCCGCTAAGCAAGCAGT
>Ga0116210_1002441_pt1 | contig 11338 bp, 9 predicted proteins | sample TshhotsprinmetaG_FD_94483 | JGI IMG/M metagenome (GOLD analysis project Ga0116210, IMG submission 94483) | Hot spring microbial communities from South Africa to study Microbial Dark Matter (Phase II) - Tshipise hot spring metaG | ecosystem: Environmental > Aquatic > Thermal springs > Hot (42-90C)... | reverse complement strand
CACGCCGGCGCCGTTCCCCCCGCAAGCCAACGCCGGAGGCTTACGCGGAGCCGGACCGACGCATCCAATCCTTCCGCGTGGGCCGCGAGCGGAGCGCGTTGGCCGCCGCGTCATCGAACCGTTCGGCGACCGGATCCCACCGCAGGCGCCGGCCCAGCTCGATCGAGATCAGTCCGATGTGGAGGGCCGTGCTCAGGCGGTGCGCATGCTCCATAGGATAGGTTGTGATCTTTCGGGAGCGAACGCAGTCGAGAAAATCGCGGTGCTCGGTCGGCGGCCGGGGCCACAGACGGCTTTGGCTGGCCTCGTACTTGATCTGCAAGATGTCGGCCGGTTCCGCCTCGAAACGCCCCCGCCGGCCGGTGCACGAAACCCACCCGCGGGTGCCCTCGAAACGAATGGACGGCCCCGTTGAGCGCACCGTCATTTCCACACCGTTGCCGTAGCGGTAACCCACCTCGAACTCTGTCGGGGTGGTGGTCATCGCGTCGGCGGGGATCCGGCCCCTACCCTCCACCTCCGTCGGCCCGCTTTCTTCCGCAAAGTTGGCCACTTGGGCCGTGTCCACGAAATGCGCCCCCCAGTCGGTTAGCATGCCCCCCGAATACTCCCGGACCTGGCGCCACACCATGGCCTCGGTACGGGAGCGGCTATAGGGGGCGAAGGGCGCGGGGCCGAGCCACATCTCGTAATCCAAGTCCGGCGGCGGCGGCTCGGCCGGCTCCTTCGGCGCCACCCGGCCCGCCGGCAGTCCGACGAGGATCCGCTTCAATTCGCCGATCGCACCGTTCCGGACCCACTCGGCCAGCTTGGGGTAGCGGATCGACGACCGGTCCTCCAGCCCGAGATGGAACACCCGGCCGGACCGCCGAACCGCCTCTCCACGCAGTACCTTACTGGAACGTACCAGGGTTGCAATCGCGCCGACGTGCCCGACGCCCAATGGGCAGCTCGATGGGCGGCGGCCCTCGTGCCGGCATGGTCCAGCCTCGCCCCCATCCGACACAGCCGCAACGGTCCCATCAGACTCCGCCGTCCCCGGGTGTGTCTCCGGTCCGACGAGCCGCGCCGGCGCCGCGCGGCTCCCCTTGGCCCCCCACGAATGCCGATCCGTTTCGTCGGCGGGGCCGTCCCCGCCTTACGTTGATCTCACCGGACAAGAGCCCGTTCATCGCAACGGTTGCCGGAGAGCCATGATCTACGTATAGTCAGCTTGTCGCGGGACGGCGCCCGTGGCCGAACGTCAAGGAGCGATGAGCCGAGGTTGCGGATGGCTGAAATACAAGTACCTGGCCACGAAATACTTGAAGTGATCAGCGACGGAGCGATGGGCGTCGTCTACAAGGCCCGGCAGCTCTCCCTGAACCGCACGGTCGCTGTCAAGGTGATCCACCGGCACCTGATGTCCGACCCGACCGCCGTGGCCCAGTTTCGCCTCGAAGCCAACTCCGTCGCCAATCTGAAGCACCCGAACATCCTGCAGATTCACGAGGCCGGCGAGACGGACGGATTGCTGTACTTCGTCATGGAGTACGTCGCCGCCTACAGCGTCGCCAGCTGGCTAACGCGGAAGGGCGTCCTCGCGGAGAAGGATGCGCTAACCATCGCCGACGCAGTGGCCCGGGCACTCCAGTATGCGTGGGAGAAGGCCGGCCTGATCCACTGCGACCTGAAGCCGGGCAACATTCTGGTGGACGAGGACGGCTCGGTCAAGATTGCGGATTTTTCGGGCATCAGCCGTTCCAACCTTAGTCGCGAAGCGGAACTGCTGCGCGAGGTGACGATCGGCACCCCCAACTATATGGCGCCCGAACAGGTGCGCGGCTTGGCGGACATTGATTGCCGGGTCGACATCTACGCCCTCGGGGCGGTGCTCTATCATCTGGTCACCGGCGTGCTGCCGTTCGAGCACTGCTCCGACGGGGAGGCGATGCGGCAGCACGTCGAGGGCACGCTGACGGACCCGGCGGAGCTCAATCCGGCGGTCTCCGCTCACTTCTCGATGATGATCGAGAAGTTGATGGTCAAGGATCGTGACCAGCGACCCGCCACGTGGGAAATGGTGCTGGCGGATATCGAGCGCGTCCGCGCCGGCCTGCCGCCCCTGCCCCCCCTGGCCTATCCGGGCTCCAGCACGGTCAAGAGGACGGTCCAACCTCCCGCCGCAGCGCCAATCGTACGGCCGAAGTCGCCGCCAGTCTTCGCCCCGCCCTCGCCGGCACCTGCCCCGTTGCCGTCGACCATGCCACGCCCCCGCCGCCGGCTGCTCTGGACATTGGGCGCGACCGCGCTCGCATTGCTGGTGCTCGACGTGGCCCTGATCGCGTTCTGGCCGCGCTCGCCGTTGAAACGGAGGCGGTCCCCGCCGACAGAGCCCGTGGAACCGCTGCCACCGCCCCCCCCGCCCCCTACAGCCGCACCCCCGACGGTCGTCGCCGCGACCACCGCCCCCCCGCCGACTGTCGTCAGCCCCCCGCGGCCCCCGCGGCCAGCCGAGACGAGCAACGTCGTCGACACGACGCCGGCGCCTACTACCCAGACGGTCGCCGCCGCGCCGCCGCAACCACCCCCCTCCCCGCCCACGCCGGCCGTCGAGGCCGCTCCTCAAAGGCCGTCATGGCCCGAATACCGCGACTATCTCAAACTGATGCAGGAGGCGATGTCCGAATGCGCACGCCGGAATTACGCGGGGGCCCAGGCCATTCTGCAGACATGGCTCCGAGCCAACCCCTCCCACCCCATGCGGGACCAGGTGGCCGTCGAACTTGAGCGGTTCCGCTCCCTGCCGAAGTTGCTGGCGATACTTGAGGAGAACACCCGCGCACTTTGGGGACGCTCCATCCAATACACTCCCGGCGTGATCGGGAATGTCCTTGCGGTGCGCGGCCTGCGCATCACCCTGGCCCGGCGGCTCGGGGAAGGCACGGCGGAGGCGGACTACGACCTGTTGCGGCTCAGTGCCCAGGACCTTGTCGACCTCCTGCGCGCGGCTGACGAGACACACTTCCCGCTGAATGCCGCCCGCTTCCTGCTCGGCGAGATGCAGTTCGCCGCCGTGGACGCCCATCTAGCCAACGCCCAGCGGATCGGCCTTCCAGCCGACGAGCTGACCGCCTGGCTTAAGGACTGGCGTTCCATCGCCCTGAACGTCCGTGCCGACCGCGCCATCGACGAGATCGGCGCTCGCGTCGAGGCTGGGGATCTCACGGGAGCGGCGAGTTCGCTCGAGGCGGCCGTCCCGGCCTACGCTCAAACCGATGTGTTCCAGTGGGGTCGTGCCGCCGAGATCGAGGCCCTGCGCGCCCGCATCCAGAACCGCCAGCCCCCCCTGCCGGCCGATCCCGCCGTCGCCAAACCGGGCCCAGGCCCCGCCGCGCGCCCCGCCTCAAGCGACGACGTCGACGCCGCCGACGTCGAACAGGTCAACGCCGGCGAGCTCGCCGCACGGATGCGCGAACTGGACGGCCGGATAATCCGCCTGCGCTTCCGCTACCGTACGACGATCTCCGAAACGGGCCCCGGCATGTACGGCACCGACGTCGGGGTGGACAGCGCGACGGTCCGGGTCGAGTTCTCCCAGGAAGGCTACCGGTGGTTCCGAAATTCCGTCAATGCCGGCTACGTGCTCGACCAGCCCGTTCGCGTGGCCTACGGGGTCGTGGATGCCCGCCGGCAGGTTGTCCGGCTTCTGGGCCGCACGATGAAGCGGCGCCTCGGCGGTCCCGACGAATTCGCATGGTGAGCCGTCCGTGAGCGGGAACGAGGGACCGGACCGGCTGCTGCTGATCGCGGGCGGTGGTTTGTTTCCCCGGATGCTGGCCGAGTCCGCCCGCGCCGGCGGCGTGACGTGGCTTTCCGTGATCGCGTTCCGCGGCGAGACGGGACGCGACGTCGTCCGCCTGGCGGACGAAATTCGATGGGTCCGCGTCGGCGCCCTCGGCGAATTGCTCGAGGCCGTCGAAGCCTTCGGCGTCCACGATGCCGCAATGGCCGGCCAGATTTCCCCGTGGCGGCTTTTCTGTGCCCGCCCCGACCCGGCCATGCTCGAGCTACTCCACGGCCTGCCCGCGAAAAACGCCCGGACGATTTTCGGATCGCTCGTCCGGCTGCTGGAGCATCGCGGCGTGCGCGTCCACCCCGCCGGTCGCTTCATGGGCTCCTCGATCCCTCCCCCCGGCCTGCTCTCCCGCCGCCCGCCCGACGCCCGCGAGACGGCCGACATCGAGCTGGGCCGGACCGCGGCCAAGGCTATCAGCGCCCTGGAAATCGGGCAGACCGTCGTCGTAAAGGACGGCGTCATTCTCGCCGTCGAGGCCTTTGAGGGCACCGACGCGGCCATCCTGCGCGGTGGCCGGCTGGGGGGCCCTGGCGCGGTGGTCGTCAAAACCGCCCGCACGGGACACGACATGCGTTACGACGCGCCCGTCGTGGGCCGGCGTACGCTCCGGACGTTGCGGCGCGCCCGCGCCACCGCCTTGGCCGTCGAGGCCGGGCGCGCCATCCTCCTCGAGCGGGAACGACTGATCGCGGAGGCCGACCGCATGAACCTCGCCTGGATCGCCTTCGAGCCGGAGGCCGTACCGTGACCGCCCGCGTCCGTGTGGGCGTCGTCGGCGTCGGCAGCCTCGGCAGCCACCACGTCCGCATCTACGCCTCCCTGCCGGGCGCGGAGCTGGTGGCCGTCCATGACATCGACCCCGCCCGCGCCGTGGCCGTGGCCCAGCAACACGGCGTGCGCACGGCCTCCTCGCTCGAGGAATTCGCCGGCCTCGTCGAGGCCGCGAGCGTCGTCGTACCCACCGACCGCCACCGCGAGGTCGCCGGCGCGCTGCTGGAACGCGGGCTGCACTTGCTCATCGAAAAACCGATCGCCGCCACCACTCGCGAAGCCCAGGAACTGGTCGCGCTTGCCGACGAGCGGGGCCTGATCCTCCAGGTCGGCCATGTCGAGCGCTTCAATCCCGTGCTCTCCGTCCTCGATCGTCTGGCCGGCCGGCCGCGGTTCATCGAAGCCCATCGCCTCGCCCCCTACCCCCCCGGCCGCCCGGGCGCGCCGCCGCGGGGCACCGAGGTCAGTGTCATCCTCGACCTAATGATCCACGACCTGGAGGTTCTCCTTCACCTCGTCCGCGCCCCTGTCGCCGACATCCGCGCCGTCGGTGTGCCGGTCCTCAGCCCCACCGAAGACATCGCCAACGTCCGGCTTGCGTTCGCCAACGGCGCGATCGCCAACGTCACCGCCAGCCGGATCAGCCCGGAACGCATGCGGAAGATCCGGGTCTTCTACGAACAGGCCTACGTGTCGCTCGACTACCTCAACCAGTCCGGCGAGATCTACCGGCTCGACGGCGGCCGGATCGTGCGCGAGGCGCTGCCCATCGAGCGTGGCGAGCCGCTCCGCAACGAACTGGCCTCGTTCATCGATTGCGTCGCCCGCCGCGCCGAGCCGGTCGTGGACGGACGGCAGGCAGCGCGCGCCCTGCAGCTCGCCGTCGAGATCCATCGCCGCCTCGCGGCCGGACCGTCATGACCCCTTCCGTGTTGATCGTCGCCGGCGAACCCTCCGGCGACCTCCACGCCGGCGCGCTCGTGCGCGCCCTCAAGATGAGCGGAATTGACATGGACCTGTGGGGTTTGGGTGGCGACCGCCTGCGCGCCGAGGGTGCCCGGCTGCTCTACGACGTCCGCCAGACCGCCGTGATGGGCTTCGTCGAGGTCCTGCGCCACCTCGGCCTGTTCCGGCGCATTTGGCGTGACGTCATGGATGAGGTGGAACGCTGCCCACCCACCATCGCGTTGCTGGTGGACTATCCCGGCTTCAATCTGCGCCTGGCGCCCGAGCTGAAGCGCCGCGGCGTTCGGGTGGTCTATTTCATCTGCCCGCAGGTCTGGGCATGGCACCGCTCGCGCATTAGACGCATGGTGCGCTGCGTGGACCGTATGATCTCGATCTTCCCCTTTGAGCCGGCCGTGTTCGAGGGCACCGGTTTGCGGATCGATTACGTGGGCCATCCATTCCTCGACGAAATACTCGAGCCGGCGAAGCCCCCTGCCGACGGCCCCTTGCTGCTGTTGCCCGGCAGCCGCCCAATGGAGATCCGGCGGATGCTTCCCGTCCTCGCCGAGGCCGCCCGCCGACTCCGTGCCGAGCGCCCCGGCCTCCAAGCAATCGTCGCCGCCGCCGACGAGGAGGGGGCCGCGCTGTGCCGCCGAATTCTCGGCTCCGATGCCGGGATCGTGGAAGTCGTGGCGGGACGAACCCGCCATCTGCTCGGCCTTGCCCGCGCCGCATGGATTACGTCGGGAACGGCCACGCTCGAGGCGGCGCTTGCGGGCTGTCCGCAGGTTATCGCCTACCGCGCCCACCCGCTGAGTTACCTGCTCGGGCGGCTTCTCATTCGCGTGCCCTTCATCGGCATGGTCAACCTGGTCGCCGGTCGGCGCCTCTGCCCCGAACTCATTCAGGGCCGCGCAACGCCGGGCCATCTCGTGCGGGAACTGCGGCCCCTGCTCGGCGACACTGCCGAACGACGGAACATGCTCGACGGGTACCGCGAGGTTCGGCGCCGGCTGGGCCCGCCCGGCGCCGCACGCCGCGCCGCCGGCATCGTCCGGGAGGAACTTGCGGCCGCCGCCCGCTGACGGCCTCCGGCCGGCGGCTGCCGTGGGATGAAGACCGCCGCGCCCCCGGCGCGGCTTCACGGAGGCGCAGGTCAAGCGGAATGTGCTGGCGGCTCGGCCGACATCCTGCCATGGCCCCAGCGGCTTTCCATGGTTCGCCCCACCGATGCGCCGCAGATATCTTCATCGCCCAACGCCGGACTTTGCCGGCTCCACGGAAAACACAGGGCATAAAACCATCCCCGCGTTGGCTGGCCGTCGCGGCGGCGGCGCTGACGGCCGCCCGCGCGGCGGAGCCGCCGCCGCACCGGCCGAACATCCTTCTGATCACCACGGATCAGCAGCGCCTGGACGCGATGAGCTTCGCCGGCTCGCCGTGGTGCCGAACGCCGCACATGGACTCGATTGCGTCCAACGGCGTCTGCTTCCTAAAGTCATACTGCCCCTTCCCGCTGTGCAGCCCCTCGCGCGCGGCGCTGCACGCCGGCCGCCCGCCCCATGAAATCGGCGTGGATCGAAACGACGTGCCGATCGCGCCGGGCGTTCCGATTTCCGGCGAGATCTTCTCCGCGGCCGGCTACGACACGGGCTACGCGGGCAAATGGCATTTGCCGGAGGTGTACCCCTCCAACGGAATCCCCGGCTTCGAAGTCCTCAACCGGACGTCGCGGCGGCATCGGCTGGCGCGGGACGTGGACGAGGACACGATGAACGCCGCCATCGAGTTCCTCCGCCGCCCACGGGAGCGGCCGTTCTACCTGGTGGTATCCTTCATCAACCCACATGACATCTGCCTGCTGGCCGGCGAAGACAGTGCCCTAACGCCGCGGGTGTGGGAACTGTACGGCCCGCCGTCGGAGGTGGAGCTGCCGGCGCTGCCGCCCAATTTCTCCGCCGAAGCAATCGTCGCGCAGCGGGCGGGGGGTGCCGCCCGCGCAACGATTGGGACGAGTCGATGTGGCGGCGGTACCGCTACGCTTATTTTCGGATGGTCGAGGACGTCGACCGACAGGTCGGGGGAGTGCTCCGGGCGCTGCGCGAAGCCGGTCTCGAGGAGCGGACGCTGATCGTGTTCACCAGCGACCATGGCGAGGGTCTCGGCGCGCGGAGGACGACGGGCAAATTGCCCCTGTATGACGATCAGGCCGCCGTGCCGCTGCTTGTCGCATGGCGCGGCGTGACCCCCCAGCGGGCCGCCTCGACACCAACCACTTGGCGTCGGCCCTCGGCTACTTGCCGACCATCTGTGACTACGCCGGCGTGCCGGCGCCGCCGAACGTTCGCGGACGGAGTCTGCGCGGCGTCATCGAAACGCCGTCGGCGCCGGGCGCGGAGGCCGTCGTGTGCGAGGTCGCTCGCGGGCCGGCCGGGCCCTCGGCCGAACGCGCATTCATGGTGCGAACGGCGGCCCACAAATACCTGCGCATCCCCGACGGCGATGGCGTCCTCGAGGCGCTGTACGACATGGCCGCCGATCCGCACGAAACGCGAAACCTCGTGGGCGATCCGATCCTGGTGGGCGAACTGGAGCGACACCGCCGGCTGCTTGCGGATTGGCGACGCCAGACCGAGGAGGATCGGCACCCCGTCAACGCGGCCCGGCCGCCCGCCCGCGTCCGCCGCTGCTGACTCCGGTCGCGCCGGTCCGCATGCGCTGCCGGAAGCGGCGCGGAGGGCAGCCGTACAGCGCCCGAAACCAGTGGTGGAAGTGGGAGAAATTGTTGAACCCCGACTCGAACGCGATTTCCGCCACCGTCGAATCGGTCTCCACCAGACGGCGCGCCGCCGCGTTCAGCCGCACCTCCGCCAGAAACCGCGTGAACGACCGGCCGGTGTGCCGCACGAAGTGGCGGTGAAACGTCGCCCGGCTCATCCCTGAGCTGGCCAGCACCTCCGACAGCGGAAGGTGCCGGCCGTGGTTCTCGAACACCATTCGGATCGCGGCCCGGATGCCGCGATACACCGCCGGCGCGGAGGGTGCGGCCCCCACCGAGCTGGCGATCGGATGGCTCGCCGACGGCGGCAGCGCCGCTAGCCGGGTCAGCAGCTCGAGGATCGCGGTCAGCCTCGCCAGCCCGCCCCTCGCCTCGGCCGCAAAGAGCGCTGAGGCCGCCCGCGTGACAGCCGACCCGAAAACCGCAGCCCGCACCCCGCCGCCGCCCACAGCGCTCGCAGCGGCGCCGACTCCGGCAGCCGCCACACCGCCTCCTCGAACTCGACGCCGAACTGTACGGCTCGCCCCGCCGTTGGCCCGGACTCGTGCCAGTAGTGCGGCAGCGCCGGCCCCAACAGCACCAACTCCGGCGCGCGGAATCCGCCAATGTGGTCGCCAATGAACCGCAGACCCGATCCGCGCAAAAACAACGTCAGTTCCGCCTGGGCGTGGTGGTGCCACTCGCCGCCCGCCCCCCGCAGCGGGTGGCCCCGCTCCACTCGCGTCCATCGCCTCGACCTCGCGCAGCGTGCGATTGCATCTCAGCAGCCGGAACGACTCGCCGGGCAAAAGGTGTATCGCTTCAGCGAGCAACGGCATCTCGGGTGGCCTCTGTTGAGACAGTAGTACATTTTTTTGATCCCATCGAACAAGACGCGGCCGCCGCCCCCGCGCACCATCGGGCCAGCGTCGGACAAATCCCGCCCAACGCCGGAAAGGAGCACGACATGAGCGGCGTGTACAGATTCTCGTTCGGACCATGGAACATCCACGAGGGCGCCGAACCCTTCGGCCCGCCCGTGCGCGAGCGCGTCCCCGCTGCGGAGAAGTTCCGCAAGCTCAAGCCCCTCAGGATGCGACGGCGTCCAATACCACGACGACGATGGCGTGCCGGAAATGGAATCGCTCGACGCCGCCGGCATCCGCAAACGCGCGGCTGAGGTGCGCAAGCTTCTCGACGGGGAGGGCCTGGCCGCGGAGTTCGTCGCGCCCCGCCTCTGGGAGGATCCCCGCACCATCGACGGCGCATACACCTCGAACGACCCTGCCTGCCGGGCGTGGGCGATCGAGCGCAGCCTCCGCGCGATCGACATCGCCCGGGAGGTCGGCACCGACCTCATCGTCCTCTGGCTCGCTCGCGAAGGAACCTACATCCGCGACTCCAAGGACAGCCGCCGCGCGGTGCCGCAGATCGTGGAGGCGATCAACCGGCTGCTCGAGTACGACCGAGGCATCCGCACCGCGATCGAACCCAAGCTGAACGAACCGATGGATCACGCCTTCCTGCCCACGACCGGCCACGCGATGGCCGTCGGCTACCTCACGTCGGACCCAACCCGCGTCGGCGTCAACATCGAGACGGCCCACGCGATCCTCGCCGAACTCGATCCCTCGGACGAGATGGGCTTCGCGTTGGCGTTCGACAAACTTTACACCGTCCACCTCAATGACCAGAACGGCCTGAAGTTCGATGAGGACCGGGCCTTCGGCAGCGTGGACCTGCGCCGGGCGTTCAACCAAGTTCGCGTGCTTGACCGCTACGGCTACGGGCGAAAAGGCGAATACGTCGGCCTCGACGTGAAGGCGCTGCGCACGCAGCGGGCCGACCGCGCGCTGAAGCACGTGGCCAACAGCCGGGCGACGTTCCTCGCGCTGATGGACGTGGTTCGCTCCCTCGACTCAGCGGCGGTCGATCGCCTCATCGCCGAGCGCGACTACGAGGAACTTGACGCGATGATCGTGCGGACCCTGATGGGGCGGCGTTGAGGTGGACGGCCGATCATGCCGATCGACGCGCTGATCCTAAACACCGCGGTGCTGGACCTGCGCAGCGCCCGGTTCGACTTCATCGACCGGCTGGTGGGGGCGGGCGGACTGGCGAAGTGCCCGCCCACCGCCATGCCGTCGTATACCCCGGACGAGTTGGAGGACATCATCGCCGAGGGGGGCGCGACGCCCGGCGGCTGTGCCAACGTCGCGCCCCTTTTGGCGCGGGCGGGTCTCCGGGTCGCTGTGGGCGCGTGGATCGGCGCCGGACCGCACGAGGGGCTGGACGTACAAGGCCGCGAGTTTCGCGACCGGCTCGCCGCAGCCGGCGTCGACGTCTCCGCCCTTCGGGTGCATCCGAGCCTCCCGACGGGCACCACCTTCATCCACGACACCCCCACGGGCGAACGCGGCGGAATCGCCTACTTTCCGAACGCCAACGACGACTTCGATTTCGACGTCTTCGAGAGGGAGGCGGATCGCCTGGGCCCATCGCTCGTCCACTACATGTACTCCGGACTATCGGCCCGCGGCGACGCCAACGGCGGGCGCGACCTGGCCGACTTTCTCTTCCGCTGCCGGGAACGGGGCGCGTTGACGATGGTGGACAGCCACACCCTCACCGGCGATCCCGCCGCGGTCATCGCCGGCCGCCGACCCGTCGAGGCCTACCGCCTCCTCGAGCCGCTGTGGGCTTGCATGGACGTCTTCTTCACCTCGCTCGACGAGGCGCGCATGATCCTCAACACCCTCGAGCCGGATCACGCCCTCGACCTGGACGACGCCGACGCCGTCGGCCTCGGTTTCCTGGAATGGGCGGCCGCGCGCGCCGGCGGCGGCCGTCCCCGTCTGTTCGGGGTCACCGTCTCCGACGGCGCGATCGCAACGCGAATTGCCCCGGATGGCCGGCCTGCGCCGATCCTCCGCGTCCGTTCCCGATTTTTGTCCGGCGAGGTCGTGGACCTCGTCGGCGCGGGCGATTCATTCCGCGCCGGGCTCATCCTCTACCTGACGCGT
>Ga0116210_1002431_pt1 | contig 11378 bp, 7 predicted proteins | sample TshhotsprinmetaG_FD_94483 | JGI IMG/M metagenome (GOLD analysis project Ga0116210, IMG submission 94483) | Hot spring microbial communities from South Africa to study Microbial Dark Matter (Phase II) - Tshipise hot spring metaG | ecosystem: Environmental > Aquatic > Thermal springs > Hot (42-90C)... | reverse complement strand
GGCCTGTGGGCCGGGATGGAGGGGTCTGTCCCGAAGAGGGGGGCGCCGTTGTTTGGCTTGTTTTGTCTCCCTTCCGGCCCCTTAGTCGTCTTCTTCCGCCTCCATCCGGCGATGTGTCGGCTCTTCGTCGGCCTGAATCCGTCCTCTCCCCATCTCTTTTCGCCCGCTTCGGGAGGAGTGTCTGTCCCCAGTTCCCCGTACCTGCAGGAGTGTCTGTCCCCTGGCGAGGTGTCTGTCCCTACAGGAGTCCTTTTTGGTGTCGAGAGCGTTTGAGTACGGCGGCGGGTGATGTTACGATAGTTTGCGCCTGAGGCGAGGACGGTGGTCTGACCCCAAGGGTGCGTTCGCGGCGGGCGCCGCGCACTCCCTTCACGTGTCCTCCTCCCCGGGCAGACGCCCATGAGCAAACGACTTGGTTTCGTCGGTATCATCGTGGAGGACCGAGAACGAGCGGCCCCCGCCGTCAATGCCGTGCTGTCCCGTCACGGCGATCTGATCGTCGCCCGCACGGGTCTACCTTACCCAAAGCGCGGAGTGAACATCATCACTCTCATCGTCGACGCCACGACCGACGAGCTCGGGCAGATGACCGGTCGCCTCGGCGAAATCCCTGGCGTCCACGTCAAATCCGCCCTCGCCAAAACCACCGCCCCCGAGCGCCGGGACAGGCCAACGTGACGGCTTCTGGACACAACGCGCCAGGCCAATTCCGGCGGGAGGAGGACGGTCTAGGACCCAGGGAGGTTCCCGCGGAGGCCTACTGGGCCATCGACACCCTACGGGCTACGGAGCATCTTCGAGCGGCCGGCCGCCCGGTGCGACGCGAACTCATTCGCGCCCTCGCACAGGTCAAGCGGGCCTGCGTCCGCGCCAATATGGAGATCGGCAGTCTGCCCGCCGACGTTGGACACGCCATCGCGTCCGCCGCCGGCGAGGTCGCGGCCGGTGCCCTCGCGGATCAGTTCCCCGTCGATGCCTGGCAGGGACGCGCAGGCACCTCGCTCAATATGAATATGAACGAGGTACTCGCCAACCGCGCCCTCGAATTGCTCGGACGGCCGCGGAGTGAATACACCACCGTTCACCCCCTCGCTATGGTCAATCTCCATCAGTCCACCAACGATGTCGTGCCCTCCGCTGTCCGGATCGCCGTCATTTTGGAGGTCCGCGGCCTGAGCCAGGTTCTGGCCGAATTGCCGGGAGCCTGTCAGTCGGGGGAGGAGCGGTTCGCTTCGATCGCCAAGACGGGCCGCACTGAGTTGCAGGATGCCGTCCCCATCACGTTGGGCGCCGAGTGCGGCGCATGGGCCGAGGCGATCGGCCGCGACCGCTGGCGGGTGTTCAAATGCGAGGAACGTCTTCACGCCATCAATTTGGGAGGGACGGCCATCGGGACCGGCATCGGCGCGCCAAGATCCTATTACTTCCTCGCCGCCGAACGGCTCCGGGAACTGACCGGTCTCGGCCTCACCCGCGCGGAGAACCCCGTGGACGCCGCCGCCAATGCCGATGCGCTCGTCGAGGTTTCGGGCATTCTTACCGCGTGCGCGTCCAACCTCGGCAAGATGGCGAACGATCTCCGCCTGCTGAACTTTCTCGGAGAGCTTCGCCTCGCCTCCGTGCAAGCCGGTTCGTCCATCATGCCGGGCAACAAGGTCAACCCCGTTCTGGCGGAGGTGGCCATTCAATGCGGCATCCGCGCACAGGCCAACCACACGGTCGTGGCCGAGTGCGCGGGCTGGGGGACGCTGCAGTTGTGCGAATTCCTGCCACTGGCGGCGGACGCCATCCTCGAGACGACCTCAGCCCTGCATGCCTCGGCGCGTGGCCTCCATCGCGCTGTGGTCACCGCGACAGCCGACCCGGCCGCATGCGCCCGCCTGCTGTCGCGCAGCGTCGGCCTGTTTGCCGCGGTTGCCGTAAGGATCGGGTACGTGGCGGCCGAGCGCCTCACACATGACTGGGCTCGCTCCGGAGCTGTGGAGGTCCGCCTCGCGGAACGTCTAGGGGGAACGGCGGTCGCCGCGATGCTGGATCCACCGGCGGTGCTTGCGCCGCGGCGCGACGGGCCGGCGGCGAGTGGGACGATCCCGTGAACAGCGCGCCCAAATCCGTCCGACTTCACATCGGGCTGTTCGGTCGTACAAACGTCGGCAAATCCAGCTTTCTCAACCGAATCGCGGGCCAGGACGTCGCGATCGTGTCGCCGGTCCCCGGTACCACCACCGACGTGGTGGAGAAAGCCATGGAGCTGCTACCCATCGGCCCGGTCGTCGTGCTGGACACCGCCGGCCTCGACGACAGGTCCCCGCTCGGCGCGGCGCGTGCCCTCCGCGCCCGCGCTGCCCTCGAGCGTTCGGACGTGGTCGTGCTGGTGGTCGAGCCCGGCGTGTGGGGGCCGCTGGAAGAGGAGATCGTCTCGGCCGCGCGCCAACGACGCGTACCGGTGGTCGTCGTGATCAACAAGACGGACCTCACGCAGCCCGCGGATTCGTTTGTCGAGGCCGTCGGTTGCCGCGCCGATGCCTGCATGACCGCCGAGTGTGCGGACCCGGCCACGCGCCGGCTCATAGCCGACCGCTTCCGGGAATGCCTCCTAAAGGTGCTGCCGGACGATGCGATCCGATCCCCCCCGCTCCTTGGCGATTTGGTGCCCGCCGGCGGATGGATCGTCCTCGTCGTCCCCATTGACCTTCAGGCCCCGAAGGGCCGTCTGATCCTCCCCCAAGTGCAGGCCATCCGCGATGCGCTCGACCACGATGCAATGTGCGTGGTCATTAAGGAGCGCGAGCTCGGCGCGGCACTCCGCCGGATCCCCGAGCCGCCGGCCCTGGCCGTCTGCGATTCTCAGGTCGTGCTGAAGATGGTTGCGGATCTGCCGCCCTCCGTGCCGTGCACGACGTTCTCGATCCTTTTCGCCCGCTCGCGCGGCGACCTCATGGAGTTCGCCCGAGGCGCGGCTCATCTCGACCGCCTTTCTCCGGGCGCCCGCGTCCTGATCGCCGAGGCCTGTTCACACCACGCGTTGGAGGACGACATCGGACGGGTCAAAATTCCCCGCTGGCTGCGCCGCCACGTCGGCGGCGACCTTCACATCGAACACTGCCAAGGCCGCGATTTCCCGGACAACCTGACCCCTTTCGACCTCGTCGTTCATTGCGGCGCGTGCATGCTGACGCGGCGTGAGGTCCTCCGGCGGATCGAACTCGTCCGACGCGCCGGCGTGCCGATCACCAACTATGGCCTGTGCATCGCCGCGACCCAGGGCGTCCTCGAGCGGACGCTCGGTCCGTTTCCCGTGGCCTTGGAGGCCTGGCGCGTCGCACGGGCCGGACTTCGGGAGGTGTCTCCATGACCACCGTCCATTCCTCGCTCGAAACCTGGGCCGCCAGCCGGATCGCGATGGATGAAATCGCGAGGTGGCGGCCGGATGGGCGGGATTTCCTCGATCCCGTCGCCCTCCGAGGCGCGCTGGCCGCTGCCGCCGCCCGCCCGGCCCCCGACGGCGCCGAGGTCCGTGACATCCTCTCCCGCTCCCGTGCCGTGCAAACGCTCGAGCCCTCCCAATTGGCGCGGCTGATCCAGGTGACCGACCCGGACCTGCTGGCGGAGATGAAGGCGGCCGCCGGCGAGATCAAGCGGAAGGTCTACGACAACCGGATCGTCACCTTCGCTCCGCTCTACATCGGCAACCGGTGCGTGAACGACTGCCTTTACTGCGGTCTTCGGTCGGGCAACGACCGAATGGTGCGGCACGTCCTGACCGACAATGAACTGCGGCGCGAAGTGGAGGTCCTGGCGGGCGTCATCGGCCACAAACGGCTCATCGTCGTCTTCGGCGAGCATCCTTCTACCGATGTGGATTTCATGGTCAGGGCCATGCGCACCATCTATTCGGTCCGCGTCCCCGCGCGGGTGGGGGTCGGCCAGATCCGACGCGTCAACGTCAACGCGCCGCCGCTGCGGACCGACGAGCTCCGCCAGCTCAAGGAAGCGGGACTGGGCACGTATCAGGTTTTTCAGGAGACCTACGATCCGGACACGTATCGGCAGGTGCACCCCTCCGTTTACAAGGCCAACTACTCGTGGCGGCTGTACGCCATGCACCGCGCAATGGAGGCGGGCATCGATGACGTGGGCATCGGGGCCCTGTTCGGCCTGGCGGACTGGCGGTTTGAGGTCATGGGGCTGCTGGCGCACGCCATCGAGCTGGAGCGGCAGTTCGGCATCGGTCCTCACACCATTTCCTTCCCGCGTCTGGAGCCGGCCGACAACGCGCCGTATGTCCAACAGACCCGGTGGACGGTGTCGGATGACGACCTCGAGCGAATCGTCGTGCTGCTTCGCCTCGCCGTCCCGTACACGGGGATGATTCTGACGGCGCGCGAAGGGCCGGAGATGCGTCGGCGCCTTCTGGACTGCGGCATTACGCAAACCGACGCGTCGTCCCGAATCGCGGTGGGCGGCTATTCGGCCGAGATGGTCAGCGGTGGCCAGAATGTCCAGCGCCAGCAGTTCGTGCTGGGCGACACCCGTAGCCTTGATGACCTCGTGCGCGAACTGGCCGGGCGGGGCCTGATCGTGTCGTTCTGCACGGCCGGCTACCGCTGCGGCCGGACGGGCGAGTGCATTATGGACCTTCTCCGCAGCGGGATGGAGGGGCGGTTCTGCAAACTGAACGCCGTCCTGACCTACCGCGAGTGGCTGGACGACTTCGCGACCGAGGAGACCCGGCAGGCGGCGGAGCCGGTGCTCCGCGCCGAAATCGACGAAATCCAGCGCCAGATGCCCCGTTTCTTCCCACGGTTTCAGGAGGCGTACGAACGCACCGCTCAGGGTGCGCGTGACCTTTACTTCTGAGCCGTCCCGCGCCGGCCGCCCGGCGCGTCCCGTTCTGCCGGACCTCCAATGGCGGCCCGCCTCCCATCCGGCGCCACCGGTCCACGGAGTCGCGTCGGCGTTCGAGCATCCGGCACCGAAGTCCTGGGGCGGCGAACAGCGGCGGTCTCGCGGCCGCGCCGCTTTGGTATAGTGGCGCCATGATTTTGCCCCCTCCGGACGGCGGCGAACCACCGGATGATTTCATTGCGAAAGTGGAGAGGTGGTTCGGCGCCGAAGGTCCATTGTGCGCGCGGGCGGAGGACGGCTTTGTGTACGAGGACCGTCCTCAGCAGCGGCGCATGGCGGAGGCCGTGGCTCGGGCGATCGCGACCGGCCGCCACCTGATGGTCGAGGCGGGGACGGGTGTGGGCAAGAGCTTCGCGTACCTCGTGCCTCTCATCCTGGCGGCCATGGAGCGCCATCTGCGAGGTGTCGTTTCCACCTGGACCATCAGCCTGCAGGAACAGTTGATCCACAAAGACCTGCCGTTTCTGCAAAAGCGGATGGGCGATTCCTTCACAGCCGCGCTGATGATCGGCCGAACCAACTACCTGTGTCCCAAACGCCTGGCGCACGCGCTGAAGTCGGTCGGCACGCTGTTTCCCGACGAGGAGGCCCACTGGCTGCAGTGGCTCTCGAGCTGGGCCGCGGAGTGCTCGGAGGGGACCCTGCAGGAAATGCCCCGCCAACCTCCACCCTCCGTCTGGGAGTCGGTCTGTTCCGAGGACGAAAGTTGCCGCGGGCGGCGGTGTCCAATGCGCAAAGAGTGCTTCTATGCGAAGGCGCGGGACCAGGTGGCCCGGGCAGATCTTTTGGTGGTGAACCACCATCTGCTGATGGCCGATCTGGCGATGCGGCTGGATCGCCACGCGCTTCTGCCTGAACACGGAGTGGTCGTGATCGACGAGGCCCACCAGCTCGAGCACGTGGCCTCGGACCATTTCGGGATCCACCTGTCGGAATTTGCCTTCGACCGGTTGCTGCGCCGGCTTTGGACGCCCGATCTGCGGCGCGGTCTCCTGCATGCGGTCAAGGCGGACGAGGAGGGCAGGCAGGTCGAGAGGATCGCCGAGGAAGTCGAGCGGCTGTTCGTGGAGCTCCGCGAGGTGGCGGGTCCGGCCGACGACGGCGCTCCGCGCCGCCTGAGGCAGCCGCCGGCGGTGGACACCGATGTGGATGCCCGTCTGCATGATCTGGCCCGGTCGCTGCATCGCCTGAAGGCCACCCAGCCAGACTCCGACCTGCGGGCGGAGCTCAACCAGGCCGCCCAACGGGCCAAGTCGCTGGCGGAGCGGCTGGGCGCGTTCCTGCGCCAGGAAGGCGCGGATCACGTCTACTGGACGGAATTTGCCGGCCGCCGGCAGCATCTGTGGCTGCGTTCGGCACCGATCGAGGTCGGGCCCGTGCTGCGGACGGCGCTGTTCGGCCCCGGCCGCGTAGCCGTGCTGACCAGCGCCACGCTTTCCGCCGGCGGTGATTTCGCGTATCTGCAAAGCCGGATCGGGGCGGATAACGGCGACACCCTTTCCGTCGGCTCTCCGTTCGACCACGCGCGGCAGATGCGCGTGCGCATCGCCCGCCGGCTGCCACTGCCCACCGACTCGGAGTTCACGGCGGCCGCGGCGGACCTCGTCGTCCGCCTGGCGATCCGCAATCGGGGCGGAACGCTGGCGTTGTTCACGAATGCCAAAACCCTTCGCGAGTTCGCGGTGCGCACGCGGCCGGCGATCGAATCCGCCGATCTTCGCCTACTGGTGCAAGGGGAAGGGATGTCGCGCCGGATGCTGCTGGACGAGTTTCGCGGCGGCGGGGGGATGGTGCTCTTCGGGCTCGACTCCTTCTGGATGGGCGTGGACGTGCCGGGGGATGCCCTGACGCAAGTGATCATCGTGCGTCTGCCATTTCCGGTGCCCGACGACCCCGTGACCGAGGCACGGATCGAACGCATCCGCGAACGGGGCGGCGATCCGTTTCGTGAACTCACCCTCCCGGCGGCGGTGATCAAGTTTCGCCAGGGAGTCGGCCGCCTCATCCGGACGGCATGCGACACGGGCAGCGTGGTGGTGCTCGATCGCCGCATCGTAGACCGCTGGTACGGACGGTGGTTCCTCGACGCGCTGCCCGAGTGCCCCGTCCAGCCCCTTGAGGAGGATGACGAGCTCGATTGACGGCGCGGCCGCCGGGCGCAGCCGGCTTTGGCTGCGCCGCACGGGACAAGAGGTCGGACATCCTTGCAGGTGCGACGAGTCGGTCGCATCGGCCGGCCAGCGGCTCCTCGTGCGGCCCCTGATAGGGCAGGCGTGCGTCGGGGTTGTCGATTGCTCGCGCGAATGGGACGGAGCCCGACGTGGGCCGGACGTGCCGGTGGAGCGCCGGGGTGGCCGTCGGCATCCTGACAACCCTTCGCCATCGACAGCCGGCCGAACAGATCCCGTCAAACGGACCATCCTTTCATGGGCCAGCAAGGTGTGCTATAAGCCGGCGGCAATGACCGAATGCGTCCCTCCGTTCGCTGGCTGAAAGGCGCCGTCTCGGCGGCGTTTTTCTTGGTGTTGCTCCGGTGGATGCGCCGCCACGACATCGGCGCTCATCTGCGCGGGGCGGATCCGATTTTTTTGGCCGCATCGTTCATGATTGTCCCCGTTATGGTCTCGGCCAGTTGCCTGAAATGGCAGGTGTTGCTGCGCGCGCAGGGCCACCGCGTGCCGTTTCGGTCGCTGATGGCGTACTATCTGGTCGGCTACTATTTCTCCAATCTGCTTCCCTCGATGGTCGGAGGGGACGTGGTTCGGTGGCTCTACGCGGGGCGGCACATCGGGAGCCTCGGCCATGCCGCCGCCTCGGTGTTTCTGGAGCGCGTCACGGGCATTGTGTTTTTGCTGGCCATGGTCGTTGTCCTGCCGGCGTTGAACGGCGGGCTGTATCGTCATCCGGCGATTTGGATCCCCGCCGTGGGGGCGATCGGCCTGCTGGCGTCCATGGTCGTCGCGATGTCGTTGCCGGCACGTGCGCGGTCGCTGGCGACAGCCATCGCCGATCGGCTGGAGCTCGCCAGTCCTTCCGCGGGCACGCGATCGGCCGGACGGCTCCGTCGGTGGGCCGTCCGGGGACTGCGAAAGGCCGATTCGTTTTTCGATCGCGTGGCGGCGGGATGGGCGGTGCTGCGCAGGGACCGGCGGGTATTGGCGCAGGTCGTCATGCTGACCTTGGCGTTTTATGCGCTGGCGGTGTTAAACGTCTGGTTGGCTTTCCGCACATTTGGGCCGGCGCCGTCGCCCGCGCATATCCTGGCGGTTCTTCCGACGGCGCTGACGGTGGCCATGATCCCGATCACGCTGGGCAGCCTTGGCATCACCGAGACTTCGTATGTTTTTTACTTCGGGCTGCTCGGCGTCAGCGCCGGCCACACGGGATTGATGGCGTTGTTTTTGAGGGCCAAGTTGATCCTCGTGGGGCTGGTCGGCGGGGCGGTGTATGTGTTGCGGGGTCATCCGGTTCGTCCGGTTGATGCGACCGCCGGCGACATGGCGCCATGAGAGTTTGCGATCGGGACAAGCGCTGGCGAATCGTTTCCGTGGCGGCATGGGCGGTGGCCCTGCTTGCGCTGGGCGCCACCGGCGAGATCCCGTGCGCCTGGCCATTGGCCATCCTGCCGGCGGGGTGGGGGGCGTGGGCGATCGCGGCCGAACGGAGGCGGCGGTCTGGCGGCGGAGCGGGTTCGGACGATCTGGCCGATTCCGCCGCGTGGATGGTGGCTGCGGCGCTGCTGTTGCTGGCGACGCCGGCGATGCACTCTCCCGCCTCGATGCTTCCCGCCTGGTGGCCGGCGGACTCGACCCTCTGGGGCTGGCTCAAGTCGGGCGTGGTTCGTTGGGCGGCGCTCTCGGCGATGCTGACGCCGTTCAGCACCCGCGTGTGGGTGGGCCGCCGGTTGTCCGTTCTGCTCGCCGCGTTGGCCGCCGGGGTCTGCGCGTGGGCGTTGGTTCGATTCCTGCAGACCACCGGCGGGACGGCGCTCTACCGCGACGACCATCCGACGTTCCTGCTCCGGTTGTGGTTGGCCGCCCGCTCCTTGCCGTCGCCGGCCTGCTACCACGCGTATTGGGATGCCGGCAGGATCGATGCGGCCCCGTTGGCAACTGGTGTGCTGTTGCTGGCCGCGCCGTTGTGGCCCCTTTGGCGCATCTGGCCGCCGCATGAGGTCTACACTCCGGTGGTCGGCGTGGCGCTGACGGGGGGGGTGCCGCTGGCGGCGGCGGCGGCGGCGCGTTGGATCGGCGGGGGGAAGGTCGCGTCCGCGCTGGCTGCGCTGCTGGCGCTGGGATCGGCTCGCGCTTTTCATCTCTGGGCGCTCCACTTCGGTACGGTGCCCGCCACCCTGTCCGCCGTGGGTGCGCTCGCGACGACGGCGGCGGTGATTCGCATTTTGCGGTCGGAGCAGCCCGGCGTTCGCGATGCCGTCGTCCTGACCGTGTCGCTGGCCGTTTTTCTCATATGGCCGCCTGCCGCGATCATGGCCGTGATGGTCGCGGCGGGCGCGGGCGTTTGCGCGGAGACGTGGGGGCCGCGCCGACTCTTCGTTCTCGCAGCCGGGGCGGTGGCGGCCGCAGTTGTGCTGTGGCCGATCGCCGGCGCGTTGCTTCAATTGGGCGGTGTCGAAGGTTTTTCGCCGAGCCTGAGCCGGACGCCCGAGTGGCCGGAGGATTTGTGGGCGGGCCTGCGCCGGCTTGGCGGCGCGGTCCGGCAAGGGCATCCCTGGCTGGTGTTTGGCGGAATGGCGGTCCTGCCGGCTCTCGATGGATCCCGACGGCGGGTGCTCGCGGTCTCGCTGGGCGGGCTGGCTCTTTTGACGGGGTGGGGGGAGGGCTGGAAGCCGCAGTTTCAGCTCACCCGGGCGGTGGTTCCGCTGTTCACGCTGGCGGTCTTGCCAGCCTCCCTTGCGGCCGAACGGCTTTTGACTGCGCACGGGGCGTCGTGGCGGGAGATGCGGGCGGGCTTGCTCGCGCTGCTGGCCGTCGCTGCCTACGCCACGGTGAACGTATATGGCAACCGCAGCCACGCGCCATACCGCATCATGGAGGACGAACCCCGGCAACTCGCGGAATGGATCGGCCGCCATGTGCCGCCCGGCGCGCGCGTCGTGTTCGCCGGGCCGACCGTGCACGCCTACGGCGGCGGCCACGTGGCGTACCTGCCGATCCTTTCCGGCCGATCGATGTTGGCCTGCGACTACTACCATTTTTCGCCGGCCACCCGTGAATACGAATTCCCGCCACGGGCGTTCCGCGAAACGGACGAGGATGTCTTCGAGTTTCTCGACCTGTACAACGCCGCCGCCGTGGCGACCTATCACCCGCACTGGCTGCGGTTTCTGCGGAAATATCCCGACCGGTTCGAGGAGGCGGCCGCGTTCGGCCGCGACGGACGGCGGATCGTCTTCAAAATGCGGCGTCCGCCGCCGGGACAGTTTTTGGAGAACAGCGGCGTAGTGGAGGAATCGGTGAACGAGTTGAAGGTGAGGGTGGACCACCCCGACCGGCCGGCGGTGATTCGCTATCACTGGGCGCGGGGGCTGTACGTGGAGCCGCCCGCAAGGGTGCGTCCGCGCGACGTGGGACGGGGTGTGACGATGATCGAGGTGGATCCCGCCGGTCGGCCGGAGGTGCGGATCCGCTGGTCCCTTCGGGCCCATCGGGCGGCGGGTGCCGAGAGGGACGATGCGGCGAGTTGACGACGTGCGCGAGGGGCGTTTGGAGGGCGCGGCGGTGGCCGCGGCCGTTGCGGCGGGTTTTTTGTTGCGCCTGGCCTATGCGCGGTACGCGTATTGCTCGACGTTCGACACCGCCACCGTCGGCCTGATGGGCCTGAACATTTTGCGGGGCGAGCGCCCGTTGTTCTTCTATGGACAGCGCTACTTCGGCAGCCTCGAGGCGTGGCTGGCGGCGGGTATTTTTCGGTGGCTTGGTCCCTCAGAGGAATCGCTGGCACTGGCGGCCATCCTGCCGTCGCTGGTCTGGATCTGGGCCACATGGCGGCTCGTCCGCCAGTGGGCGGGGCCGGCGGCGGGCGTTGCGGCGGCCTGGCTGCTGGCGGTGCCAAGCTGGATCGTGTTGCATTACACGACGGGGACCTACGGCGGCTATCCGATCGCCTTTCTGATGGGCACAATCGCACTGTGGCTCTGTCTGCGGATCCGGGACCTCGATGGCGTTGCGCTGCGATGGCACGCGGCTGCCGCCGCGATTTCGGCGGGACTGGCGATCTGGACGCATCCCATTTCGGCCGCATGGCTGTTGCCTGGCGCGGCGCTGCTGGCGGAATGGGGCTGGAGGTGGAGGCGAAGTCCGCGGCGGCTTTTGCCCCTGCTGGCGTCGACGCCGTTGTTTGTCGCCGCGAGCCTGCCGCACTGGGTCGCAGCAAAGGACGTCGCCGCGCGGCCCGAGGTCGCCCGCTGGGCGCTGCAACCCGCGCAGATTCTGGCGAATCTGCGCGGTCTG
>Ga0116210_1002429_pt1 | contig 11382 bp, 8 predicted proteins | sample TshhotsprinmetaG_FD_94483 | JGI IMG/M metagenome (GOLD analysis project Ga0116210, IMG submission 94483) | Hot spring microbial communities from South Africa to study Microbial Dark Matter (Phase II) - Tshipise hot spring metaG | ecosystem: Environmental > Aquatic > Thermal springs > Hot (42-90C)... | reverse complement strand
GAACAGTTGACGGCACGGGTAGACCAGTTGACAGCGCGTGTAGACCAGCTCGCGGAGTGGATGACGCAGTTGACAGCGCGTGTAGACCAGCTGACCGAGCGCATGGAACAGTTGACGGCACGGGTAGACCAGTTGACAGCGCGTGTAGACCAGCTCGCGGAGTGGATGACGCAGTTGACAGCGCGTGTAGACCAGCTGACCGAGCGCATGGAACAACTGACAGAGGCGCAGCTCCGTTCAGAGCAACGTATCGAGCGACTGGCAGAGGTAACACTGCGCCTCGCCGAAACGGACAGAGACATTCAGAAACAGCTGGGCGGCTTGTCACAGACTGTGGGATACGTGCTCGAAAATGAGGCGATGAAGAAGCTGCCAGAACTGCTGCATCGCGATTACGGACTGCAGGTGGAGGGCCGATTGAGGCGGCAGTATGTGCAGGATAGGCATGGGAGGCACATTGAGGTCAATGTGTTCGGCACAGCCAGAAGCGATGGCGACACTGTCACTATTGTCGGCGAGAGCAAGTCGCAGCTCTCCAAGAATGACATCGACCGCTTTCTCGCTCGCACCGTGAGAGAACTGGAAGGCTCGTACCCGAAGCTCTTTCCGGTACTTATCACCCACATGATATCGGAACCAGATGCCGAAGAGTACGCCCGCGAGCTGGGGGTAGCGCTGTACTACTCCTACGAGTTCTGAATGACCGGCAGTCGCCACCCAATGAGAGGTGAAAGGGTGCGGAAGCGCCCGATGTCGCCTGTCTTATTTGCGCTTCACGGGCTTGATGTCCCAGATGTCCCGCGCGTATTCCATCACCGTGCGATCGCTGGAGAACTTGCCAATGCGCGCCACGTTCAGGATGGCTTTTCGCGTCCAGATATCGGGCTGTAAGTAATCCTGAGCGGCTCGCTCCTGCGTGGAGATGTACGATGGAAAGTCGGCGAGGTGGAAGTAGTAATCGCCATGGTATACCAGGCTGTCCGTAATCCAGCGGAATAGTCCCGGCTCGTGTGGACAGAACAGGTCGTTGGCGAAGGTATCCATCACGCGACGAATCCACTCGTTCTGCTCATACAGCGCACGCGGATCGTAGGTGCCCTGATGGCGCATCTCGCGAATTTGCTCGGCGGTGTGCCCGAAGATGTAGATATTCTCCTCGCCCACCTCCTCGCGAATCTCGATGTTGGCGCCATCCAGCGTGCCGATGGTCAGCGCGCCGTTCATGGCGAACTTCATGTTGCCGGTTCCAGAGGCTTCCATCCCTGCCGTGGAAATCTGCTCGCTCAGGTCGGCGGCGGGGATGATCATTTCTGCCAGAGTCACCCGATAGTCGGGCAGGAAGACCACATGCAGGTAGTCTCTGGCGCGGTGGTCGTGGTTAATGACGTTTGCCACGTTGTTGATCAGTTTGATGATGCTCTTCGCCGCCCAGTAGCCCGGAGCTGCCTTGCCCCCAAAGATGAAGGTTCGGGGCACTGTGGGATACTGCTGATCCTCGATGATACGCAGGTAGTTGTAGATGATGTGCATGATGCACAGCAGCTGCCGCTTGTACTCGTGGATGCGTTTGACCTGCGCGTCAAAAAGGCTGTTGGGCGGCACGGAGACGTTGACGGTGTCGCGGATGAGGTGCGCCAGGCGCAGCTTGTTGAGCTGTTTAACCTCGCGGAACCGTTCCTGAAACTCCGGATCGTCAGCGTAGGGTTCCAGCTTGCGCAGCTGGCTGAGGTCAGTGACCCATTCGTCACCAATGGTGCCGTCGATCAAACTACTCAGGCGTGGGTTCGCCTGCTTCAGCCAGCGGCGGGGGGTCACACCGTTCGTTTTGTTGTTGAACTTGTGCGGGAACAGCTCGTAAAACTCCGGCACCAGTGAAGTGCAGATAAGCCGGCTGTGCAGTGCGGAGACGCCGTTCACCGAGTGGCTGCCGATGATGGCAAGATGCGCCATTCGCACCTGTCTCTGCTCGCCCTCCTCGATGATGGATAGGCGCCTCTGTTTCTCGTGGTCGCCCGGATACAGCCACGCCACGTGCTCGAGGAAGCGTCGGTTGATTTCGTAAATAATCTGCAGGTGTCTCGGCAGAAGCTTCGCGAACAGGTCCACGGGCCACTTCTCCAGTGCTTCGGGCATCAGCGTATGGTTGGTGTAGCCGAAGGTCTGCTCCGTGATTTGCCACGCCTGTTCCCACGGCAGGCGGTTTTCGTCCACCAGGATGCGCATCAGTTCGGCGATGGCGAGAGCAGGGTGGGTGTCGTTAAGCTGGATTGCCGCTTTTTGAGGGAACTGCTCGAATGTGTCGTGGGTGCGGGTATAACGTCGCACCACATCGCGCAGGGCACATGCCACCAGAAAGTACTCCTGTGTGAGGCGCAGCTCTTTGCCTGCTGCCACCGAGTCCGAGGGGTAGAGCACCTTGGAAATGGTTTCGGAAGCGATTTTCTGTTCCACCGCACTGATGTAGTCGCCGCTGTTGAAAATCTGCATATCGAACTCGTGGTACGAGCGCGCCGAGAAAAGGCGGAGCACGTTGGCAGTCTTACCGCCGTATCCCACCACCGGCATGTCATACGGCACGCCCACAATCAGCTTCCAGTCCGTCCACAGGGGATGGTAGTGTCCGTCGCTGTCTACCGTATGTTCGATACGCCCGTAGATGGGCACAAAACAGCGCTCGTCGTAGCGCTCGATCAACCAGGGTGACATCCCTTTCAGCCACTTGTCTGGCTTTTCGTGCTGATAGCCGTGGTGGATTTCCTGCTTGAAGATGCCGTACTCATAGTTGATTCCGTACCCGAAGCCGGGCATTCCCAGCGTCGCCAGCGAGTCGAGAAAACAGGCAGCCAGCCTGCCCAGACCGCCGTTACCCAGCGCCGCGTCGCTCTCGTATTCCTCCACCTCTTCGATATCGATACCGTGCGGTAGCAGCGCCTCGCGGAAAGCATCGTATAGCCCGAGGTTGATCAGATTGTTGGTCAGCGACCGCCCGATGAGATACTCCAGCGACAGGTAATAGAGACGCTTCACACCCTGCTGCTGATAGCGTTTCTCGGTCTCCAGCATCAGGTCTAACATGCGGTCGCGTACCGTCAAAGCGACGGCGGTGAACATATCGTGTTTCTGCAGGTCGTTGCCGGATTTGCCGAGCGAGTAACGAACATGCCAGCACAGCGACTTCTGGATGTTGTTGGTGCTTTTCAAAAAACGCACCACTTTATCGCAACTCATATGATAAACGCTCCTGTATGCTATTCGCGGTGTAGTAGTCGGAAAATCGTCTGCATCGTTCGTGGCGGTGCAGTCAGTATCGGTTCGGGTAGCGGCGCGCCTCCCATCAGGTGCTGAAGTTGCCACTTCTTACCCGACACGTAGCACGTGGCGCATCCCGCCTCATGACAGAGCAACAGCCCGGCGGCGAGGTCGTACAGGCGCCCCAGCGACATCGCCCCGCGCACGCGCCCTGCGGCAGTCCACGCCAGCTTGACCACCGCACTGCCGAAGCAGCGGGGCCTGCCCGGCATGATGCTCAGCATCTCGGCGTTCACGGCGTCGCTGGCGTAACAGATGATATCCTCCGCCGTGAACTCCTCGCTGTCCACCGCGTGGATGCGCCTGCCATTCAGGTAAGCTCCCTCGCCACGCTCCGCCCAGTACAGCTCCTCCAGCACCGGCAGGTAGATTACCCCAAGGCGGATAAACCCGTCCTCGATGAGCGCCACCGACACGCCCCACAGAGGGATGCCGAACACGAAGTTGCTGGTGCCATCGATGGGGTCGATTGCCCACAACAGGCGTGCGTGCCGATTGGTAAAGCCCTCTTCCTCACCGAAGAAACCGGCTTCCGGAAGGAGCTGAGCCAGATGTTCTCGCAGGTAGCTCTCTACCGCCCTGTCGGCGGTGGTGACGAAGGAGTCGTCTGTCTTCGTCTCCAGCGTGAAGCCTTCCGCCATCTGCCGAGCCAGCTTGCCCGCGTGCACCACCAGATTTTTCACGTCTTCTATGTGCATCAGAGAATGCGCTTAACCTGCCTGTTTCCCGATTGGATTATCGGTCAAAGAGCAGGCGCCTGTTACCCTTTCTTCTCGTTGCGGAGGTCATCCGGAGGGCGAGCCTCGCCGACAAGCCCGCCCTCCGCTTTCGGGCTAGCCCATGACCTGAGCCAGCGTCTCCTTCAGAACCTGCGCCGACCGGCGCAGCGCCTGCAACTCTTCGTCAGCCATCGCCATCTCGATCTGTTTCAATACGCCCCGGCGTCCCACCACGGTGGGCACGCTCAGACAGACGTCCTCGATCCCGTACAGCCCCGTCTGCAGGGTGGAGACGGGCAGTATCTGCTGAGTATCCAGCAGGATAGCGTGCACCACCTCGCGGATGGCGACCCCTACCGCGTAGCCAGCACCGCCTTTCAAACGGATGACCTCCGCGCCGCTCTTTTTGGTGAGGTCGAACAGCTCCTGCATCGCCTGTGGGCTATAGTTGGGAAGGCTCTGCAAAGACACGCCGTTGGCAGTGGCTGTTGACCATATCGGCACCATGCTATCGCCGTGCTCACCAAGGATCAGCGCCTTCACGTCGGTGGCGGCGACGCCGAAGTATTCCGCCAGCAGGGAGCGGAAGCGGGTGGTGTCCAGAACCGTACCCAAGCCCATGACCTGATGGGCAGGCAGGGTGAACTCTTTCACCGCGACGTAAGTGAGAATATCCACAGGGTTAGACACCACGAGCAGTATCGCATGTTCCGGCAGAGGAACCGCTTTCAGCTCCTGCAGGATGCTGCGAAACAGGGAAACGTTGCGGTTGATGAGCTCGAGGCGGCTCTCGTCAGGTTTGCGACGCAGACCCGCGGTGATAATCACGATGTCCGAACCCTCTGCCGCCTCCGCGCCACCAGCGAAAATCTTCTGCGGGGCGCAAAGAGACGCACCATGGCGCAGGTCCAGTGCCTCGCCCTCTGCCAGCTCACGGGCGACATCGATGACCACCAGCTCCTTCGCGACACCGCCCAGCTGCAGGGCATACAGCGTGTTCGAACCGACTCGTCCACCTCCACCAATCACGCTTACTTTCATCTCTGTTAGCCTCCTGTATCCTCGTCGTTGAGGGTTGCCCCAGGAAGATGGAGCGTCCTAAAGAATATACCGGCTAAGGTCTTCGCTGCGCAAGACGTCCGCCAGTCGTTCGCGTACGTACTCGGCGGTGATGGTCACCTGCTGACCGCTCAGCTCGCTGGCACGAAACGAGATTTCCTCCAGCACGCGCTCCATAATGGTATGCAGTCGGCGCGCACCGATGTTTTCGGCACTGGTGTTCACCCGCGCGGCGATGGCTGCAACCTCGCGGATGGCATCGTCGCTGAAGTCCAGCGTGACCCCTTCGGTTGCCAGCAGTGCCCTGTATTGTTTCACCAGAGCGTTCTGCGGCTCGGTGAGGATGCGCACGAAGTCGTGCTCGGTGAGGCTGTCCAGCTCCACGCGAATGGGCAGGCGCCCCTGAAGCTCCGGAATCAAGTCGCTGGGCTTGGTAACGTGGAATGCCCCCGCCGCGATGAAGAGGATATGGTTGGTGCGCACTGCTCCGAACTTGGTCATGACCGTGGAGCCTTCGATGATGGGCAAAAGGTCGCGCTGAACGCCCTCGCGGGAGACATCCGGACCATAGCCCTGCTCTCTGCCGGCGATCTTGTCCAGCTCGTCGAGGAAGATGATACCGCTCTCCTCGGTGCGACGAATGGCTTCGCTGACCACCTGATCGCGGTCAATGAGCTCGCGAGCCAGCTCCTGCGCCAGAACCTGCTTTGCCTCACGGATGGTCATCTGCGTGGTGCGTTTGCGTCGGCTCATCATGCCGCGCATCAGGTCGGGCAGGTCCAGACCCATCTCCTCCATGCCCTGCGGACCGAATACCTGCACGAACGGTGTGGACGGCGACGATTGCTCCACCTCAATCTCCACCGTTTCGTCGTCCATGCTGCCGCTGCGCACGCGCTCGGCGAGCTTCTCTCGCATACGTCGCTCTCGCTCCCGACGCTCTTTCTCTGCCAGCGTGGTGGGTTCGTCCTCGTCGTTTTCCTCTTCCTGCCAGAGTGCCCGCATCAGGTTCTCGAAGCTGGTGGAACCGCGTGGCTGACGGCGCGAACGACGGGGCATCAGATGATCCACGATACGCTGAACCGCCAGATCCTCGGCGCGCTCCCGCACCTCATGGATCTTTTCTGCCTCCACCATCCGCACGGCAATCTGTAACAGCTCGCGTATCATCGAGTCCACATCGCGCCCCACATAACCCACTTCCGTGAACTTGGTGGCTTCCACTTTCAGGAAGGGGGCTTTTACCAGCAGAGCAATCCGTCGGGCGATCTCGGTCTTGCCTACTCCGGTGGGACCAATCATCAGGATGTTCTTCGGGATGACTTCGTCGCGGAGGTCTTCTGGTAAAAGCTTGCGTCGGTACCGATTGCGAAGGGCGATAGCGACGGCTCGCTTCGCCTTCTGTTGCCCGATGATATATTTATCCAGCTCCTCAACGATACGTTGAGGTGTCAGGTCGTCTTCCATGCCTGGCTCCTTCGCGCTGTTCATTCGATGCTCTCACACTGTATCCGGTCGTTGGTGTACACGCACAGCTCCGCCGCAATGCGCATCGCCTCCAGCGCGATCTCCTTCGCCGTCAGCGAGGTGTGGCGCATCAGCGCCCGGGCGGCAGCCGCAGCGTACGCTCCACCGCTTCCGATGGCGAGCACGTCGTCATCCGGCTCGATCACATTACCATCGCCGGAAACCAGCAGCAGGTCGTCACGGTCGGCAACAATCATCATCGCCTCCAGACGGCGCAGGATGCGGTCGGTGCGCCACTCTTTGGCGAACTCCACGGCAGCACGGCGCAGATTGCCGCTGGTGGCTTCCAATTTAGCCTCGAAACGGTCTGCCAGCGCCTGCGCATCTGCAACCGCGCCCGCGAAACCAGCAATCACCCGGTCGTGATACATGCGGCGGACTTTGCGTGCGGTGTGCTTCAGGATGGTATCACTGTAGGTTACCTGTCCGTCGGCTGCGAGAGCGACCTGCCCGTTGCGGCGCGCCGCGACGACGGTGGTATGATGCCACGTCATTGCAACTCTCCTGCGGAGTTTTCCCCTTCCTTAGTATAGCATACTTTGCGCACTTGAATGAAACGATACAGTGTCCTCATAAATGCCGACAAGCCGTACGGGGCGCCTCAATGACCGTTCTGCCTGAACTGTGAGGCGCATCATGAAACAGTGATTTCTACCGCTCTTTGCCGAGATAACCGGTAAATAGCAGGTTTTTGGTACGCTTTGTGCATAGTAGGTATAATGAAGAGGAGATTATACCGTTTCCACATTTTGTCCGAGAGGAGGGATTGCAAGCATGTTCTCATCGCGGCTCTTTGCCATGTGCGCGCTGGCGGGAGTGGCATTGCTGACGCTTGTCGGGTCACAACCCAGTTCGGCGCAGACGTATAGCGTCGGCGGTTACACATGGGATGTCGCCAACGGCATCAAGCAGGTGCTCCCCTACGATCCACCGCAACTCAACCGCTTCAACATCTTCGACTCTCAGTTCCTGATCGACACCGATTTCGACCGCACCCGGACCTTCGGATGGCTGATGACCGGCATGAGCCCGACCGGTAATCCAAGGTTCGTGGAGCTGGGCGACTCGGTCATCCGCAAGACCATCTACGTGGACTGGCAGGGGATGCGCCTTCCCAACCGTCCAGGTGAGGACTTCGTGGTATACGAGGTCGGCTCCGCGCTGGCACCGGAGGCATTCATGGTGGCGGTGCGCAAGAAGGGTGAAACGCAGTTTAGCAGCTGGCGCTACGAGTTCGCCAACAGCTTCAGCCCCAGCTACCTGGTGTTCGCGACGGCGTTTAATCTGGACGACTTCGGGCTGGCAGATGGCGAAAGCATCGACGCCATTCTCGTTGCCAACCTGATTTCCGTCGACAGAGTGGACAGTTCCAGTGGGCAGGGTAACGTCATTCTGGGAGGCGGCAGCGGCTTCGTGCCCGTCCAGGGTCCGCTCGCCGACGCCCCCAACCAGCCTTACCCCACGGGACGCTTCGACGCGGACATCGTGTATATCGGCGTCCTGCACAACATCCTGCCGCCCGGTTTTAGAGTTAGCGGTGTTGTCACTCTCGGCGATTTCGCGGGTGACGTCACGCAGGTACCGGTGAGCATCGAACTGCGGCGGGGCGGCACGGTGGTGCGCTCGGAAGTGGTGAACCTGGATGCGCAGGGCGGGTATGCGTTGACCGACGTGGCGCCCGGCGACTACGACATCGCCTTCAAGGCGAGCCGCTGGCTGAGGGTGGTGGTTCCGGTCACCGTCAGCAATGCCGATGTGACGGGCGTCAACGTGGCGCTGACCAGTGGCGACATCGACGGTGACAACGAGGTCACGCTGTTCGACTTTGGCGCGCTGGTGGCGGCGTTTGGCTCGATACCCGGCGATCCGAACTGGAACCCCGATTCAGACCTCGACGGCGACGAGGAAGTCACCCTGTTTGACTTCGGCATTCTGGTGAGGAATTTCGGCGCCATCGGCGACGAATAGCCTCTCAAAACAAAAAAGCAGGGGCATGGCGACAATCCGCCATGCCCCGTGTGTCTGGTTTACTGCTTCTGGCGTTTCAGCAATGTGCCGATGCTCAACAGACCGAGCGACATCAACGACAGAGTGGCAGGCTCCGGAATCGCTTGCGGCTGGAAACTGCCGTCTGGAGTCAGGATGAAATCCTGCGAGCGGATGCCGCTACCGGGCAATGGCGCGTCGTACAGCGTGCCGTTCACCACGCCAAGCCCGCCCCACGCCTGCAGATAGCTCTGCGCCAGCGCGAGTACGGCGCTGTTGGTGGACGAGCGGTTCGTTCCGTTGAACACTCTGCTCAGGCGAAACCTTCCCGAGCCGAACGGATCGGCGCCAAAGCCGTCGTAAAGCGCTTCCCAGATAGCCACCTGCAGAGCCGCTCGCCCCATTGCGTCGGTCGCTGCCGGGCGGTTGACCCACAGCGCACCCATCGCCCGGTCGGCGCGACGTCCGTCATCCAGCGCGGTGGGAGTGGTGCTCTTCTGCACGGCGTTCCACGACCCACTGGCGACAGGCTGTTTTAGGTCCACACACCATGCCTCCTTGGGCATCGTATAGCCGCTGATGTTCAGCTTGAACGCTCCGATGTATACCCAGTGGGTGCTGCCGTCGATAATCGCGTCGCCGGTGTAGTTCTTGTCGTAGCTGTGCAGGCTGATGGTGACCGCGTGCGCCCCACCGGCAAGCCACACCCCAAGAACCACAGCGAGAAACCATCGCGTCATCAGACACTCCTCCTTGTTATTAGTCTCATGCACTGCACATTCACTGCAGGAAGAGTGCCATACCGACTGCACAAATTACCGAAATACCTTACGCCAGCGGTAAAAACCCGTATAAATCAGAGAGGCAAAGAGCTCCCGGGTACGCATCGCATCGGCTACTCTGCTGGCGACTCTCGTTCCAGCCACACGAATCGCGGCACCTTCGCCTCGGCGAAGTTCAGCTCCACCAGCCTGCGGAACAGCTGCGCTTCGATCACTTCCTCTGCCAGCTCGCGGCGCAACACGCGCAACACCATCTGCATCACCCGGTAATGCACCTGCCCCAGCGCCAGCGAACCGATGCGCAGACCCTCGTCCGTCGCCAGAGTCTGACCCAGTATCGCCCGTAAAATCTCCCTGTTGTGGAACTGCACCGCCTGAAGATACGCCGCGCCCATCGGCGATTTGCCCTCCAGCAACTCGACCTGCACATCCTCCGGCAACACCACCGCCGTCTCCTGCTGGAGCCGATCCAGCACCCTCAGCAGTTCCTGCCGCTCCGCATCGGGCACGTGGCGGGGCACGACCCCCTTCACCGTCGGCGCACCGAACTTTTCCAGCGACAGCAACCAGAACTTCAACAGCAGTTGCTTTGCCCACCAGTGCTTGTATGCCGCGCGCAGGTCGCTGCGACCAAAGGGCGACTCGTAGGTTCCGTTGTACGAGTAGATGAGGAACTTCTCGGCGCGAAGCGGTCGCTCTTCGGCACCGGGCAACCGCAGATACAGGGCGCGCAGGTTGCGGTACTCGTCGGTCTGCAGACGGAATAGTCGCGGTGGCTTGCTCTTGATGCTGTGCCACACCACATACCCGCGCCACGGCTCCTCGTCGCACAGAGCGTAGTTGATTTCCTGCACCGAGTAACCGTGCGCCAGTGCATCCAGCGCGTTCAGCAGGATGCGTGTCACCGAACCACGCAGGCGCCCCAACGCGAAGCGCACCAGATCCGCCGCCTGCAGTGACGCCTCGTCCTCGCCGCCCGGCACAATCTGCCAGTCCGCATCCAGTATCCCGAACTTCTTCACGGTGAGCGCAGCTTGCACCTGCGCGTCGGTTAACATCTCGTCGTATACGCGCTCGCCGCGTGTCCGCAAAAGGTCATCCTCGTCTAGCGCACTACCATAACGAAAGGCGGCGGGTATCTCTACCGCCGCCTGCTCCCTGTGCAGTTCGCGCCGCCTCGCGCGGCGCCACCATGCCGTTATGCTCATGTTTGCCTCCGTGCGGGCAGAGTCGCCCCTACCCGGTTTGCCCATCTGGCGCCAGCGCCGCTACCGCCTCTTCGGGGGTTCGCACCAGCACGGCGCCGTTCGCCTTCAGTCGCCCGACCAGCTCCGTCACCTGACCACCCGCGAAGTCCCGCTCGTGCCAGTTGCACTCCGCCAGCAGAACGCGCTTGCCCGCACGCTGTGCCTCCTCGGTCGCCTGCAGGTTTGCCAGGTTACCGTAGCCGAACGCCACCGGCGCCACCACAATCGCCTCCGCCTTCGCCAGCACCTCCTGCAGAAGCGACAGGCTCTCCGCCGAGATGGGCGTGAAGGGAGCCTCTGTGATGACCTCTACGCCCAACTCACGTGCCACCTCCTCGTCGCTATCCAGCAGGTGCAACACTCCCGCCGAAACCTGCCAGCCCGCCCGAACCAGCGCGCCCATCCACGCAGAGCCTGTACCACCCCCGCACACCACGTGCACCCGCCTGCCGTTGCCAGTTTGCGACTCCAGCACCTGCAGTGTGCGCGGCAACACGTGTGGGCGACCGGTCGCTGGGTTCACGCGCACCCATGCATCCAGACCGAACACCCGCGCCAGCAACTTTGGGGTGACCACCTGCGACGGTGTGCCCTCCGCCACCACCTGCCCCTGTCGAAGCACCAGCAGGCGGTCACAAAACTCCGACGCCAGGTTGATGTCGTGCAGCGCCGCCAGAACGGTCAGCCCTTCTTCACAATTGAGCTGACGTAACAGTGACAGCGTGCCCACCTGATGCGTCACGTCCAGATGCG
>Ga0116210_1002423_pt1 | contig 11395 bp, 12 predicted proteins | sample TshhotsprinmetaG_FD_94483 | JGI IMG/M metagenome (GOLD analysis project Ga0116210, IMG submission 94483) | Hot spring microbial communities from South Africa to study Microbial Dark Matter (Phase II) - Tshipise hot spring metaG | ecosystem: Environmental > Aquatic > Thermal springs > Hot... | reverse complement strand
TATCAAAAAGTTTCAGAAAGAATAATGAAAATTGTTAAAAAATATTCCCCCCAATGGGAAACAGTTTCTTTAGATGAAGCCTATTTAGATTTATCTTTTTTAATTCCCAAAACCTGTCGCTATAATCAGCGATCGCATTTTTTAGCGACAAGAAAAGGAATATGGGAAAGAGAGTATAAAAAGGCAGAAAACTTGGCAAAAAAATTAAAAAAAGAAATTTTTGAAAAAGAAAAATTGACTTCAACTATTGGAATTGGCCCAAATAAATTGCTCGCTAAAATGGCAGCTGAAAAAGCCAAACCCAATGGTTTATTAGTAATTAAACCTAATCAGGTAAAAAAATTTTTGGAGCCATTAGATATTGAAGATTTGCCAGGGATCGGTCCAAAAACGGCTGAGAAACTGCGAGTTGTTGGTGTAAATAAAATTAAAGAACTTAAAAAATTATCTAAATCAAAACTTAAAGAGATGTTTGGAGTAGTCGGGGAGACTATTTATGAAAGAGTTAGGGGGATTGATGAAGAGCCAGTAACTAATGAAAAAATTATAAAATCAATTGGCAAAGAACATACTTTTGAAAAAGATACCCGCGACCCCGAAATTATTTTTGGAACTTTTGAAAAAATAATTAGGGAAGTTTATCAAGAACTTTTAGAGAATAATTTTTCTTTTCGAACTATTACTGTTATCTGTCGATATCGTGGCTTTGAAACTCATACTAAATCAAAAACTTTAAAAGAATCAACCCAAAATTTAGAAACTTTAAAAACCGAAGCCAAAAGACTCCTTTTAAAATTTCTGATTGAAAGTTCAAAACTAATTCGGTTAATTGGCCTCAGGGTTTCATCTTTATCCTAGAAGGGAAATAACTTTTAATGCAACTGAAATTTGTTTCAAAAATTTTTGAAAAGGAATTTTGATTTGGAAGGTTGAGATCCTTGGCAAAATCTGATATTATTATTAATATGGCATTAAAAAGGAAAATAATTTTTCTTTTTCTAATATTGCTTTTGATTGGGATTTCTTTTTCAGCTGGTTTTTTTGTTGGGAAGATTCAGGTGGTTTGTCCGGTTTGTCCGCCAGAGGAAGTTGATTTTTCTCTTTTTTGGGAGGCTTGGCAGAAAATTCAGGAAAAATTTGTCGATAAAGAAAAATTTGATCTTCAAAAAATGATTTATGGAGCGATTTCGGGAATGGTAAAGTCATTAGAGGACCCCTATACTATTTTTTTGTCACCAGAAGAAACAAAAGGATTTGAGGAAGATGTCAAGGGGAGATTTGAAGGAGTAGGAATGGAAATTGGAATTAGAAAAGGTCAACTTCAAGTAATAGCTCCTTTGGAAGGAACCCCAGCTCAGAAAGCTGGTTTGAGAGCTGGTGATAAAATTATAAAAATAGATGATACTTTGACTGCTGACTTAACAATTGATGAGGCAGTAAGTTTAATTAGAGGACCAAAAGGAACAGAAGTTAATTTAACAATTTTTAGAGAAGAATGGGGAAAAACAAAAGAATTCAAAATTATTAGGGCAGTGATTGAGATTCCATCTTTGAAATGGGAATTGAAAAATGATATTGCCTATCTAAAACTCTATCATTTTACTGAAAAAGCCAGTTTTGATTTTAGAATAGCTGCCTTTGAAATTTTAAATAGCCGAGCTAAAAGAATAATTTTAGATTTAAGAAATAATCCTGGTGGTTATTTAGAGGTGGCTCGAGATTTGGCCGGTTGGTTTTTGGAAAAGGATCAAATTGTTGCCTTTGAAGATTTTGGAGAGGGAAAAGAGCAAAAGAAATATATTGCCAAAGGCCCGGCTCGATTATTAGATTACCCAACGGTAGTTTTGATTAACAAGGGCACAGCTTCAGGTTCAGAAATTTTAGCTGGGGCTCTAAGAGATAATCGTGGTATAATATTAATTGGAGAAAAAACTTTTGGTAAAGGTTCAGTTCAGGAATTAGAAAGATTAAGAGAAGGCTCTTCTTTAAAGATTACTATTGCTAAATGGTTGACCCCAAAAGGAGAATTAATCACTGACAAAGGATTAGAGCCAGATATAAGAGTAGAAATGACTGAAGAGGATTATGAGAAAGAGAGAGATCCCCAATTAGATAAGGCTATTGAAATAATAAAGGGTTTATGAGAAAATCCAATAATAAAATTTGAACATTTGAATTTAGAATTTGTTTCGAATTTCGATATTCGAATTTTATTAATTTTTATGCGAGTAATTCTCCTTCAAGATATAAATAAGCTTGGAAAGAAGTACGAGGTTAAAGAAGTAGCTGATGGCTATGCCAGGAATTTTTTGATTCCCAAGGGCTTGGCTAAACTAGCGACTGAAGAAGCTTTAAAGTGGTTAGAAACTCAAAAAGAAATTGAGGTAAAAAAAGCTGAAGAGGAATTAAAGAAGGTTCAGGAATTAGCTACGGCTATTGATGGCCAGGAAATTGTAATACCAGTTAAGATTAGTGAAGAAGGCCAGCTTTTTGAATCAATTAATAGCCAAAAAATTTCTGATAAATTAAAGGAATTAGGTTTTGATGTCAAAAAAAATCAAATTGAGTTAAAAGAACCAATTAAAGAAATAGGGGAGTATCCAGTAAAAATTAAGTTTGAGCATAATTTAGAAGGAGAAATAAAGGTAATAATTACTGAAGAAAAAGAAAATGAGTAAGTATATTTTTGTGGCGGGTGGTGTGATGTCTGGCATCGGCAAGGGGGTGGCAACAGCTGCCATTGGAAAAATTTTAAAGTCAAAAGGATTTAAGGTAACAGCAATTAAAATTGACCCTTATATCAATGTCGATGCCGGAACCATGAATCCCATTGAACATGGGGAGATTTTTGTTACTGATGATGGAACAGAATGTGATCAGGATGTAGGAAATTATGAAAGATTTTTGGATGAGAATTTAACCACTGATAATTACATTACTACTGGTCGGGTTTATCAGACGGTAATTGACAAAGAAAGAAATCTTGAATATGGCGGTAGGTGTGTTGAGGTAGTGCCAGATATCCCCGATGAGATAATTTTCAGAATTAAAAAAACAGCCAAAAAAACTGGGGCTGATTTTGTCTTAATTGAAATTGGCGGAACAGTAGGAGAATACCAAAACCTGCTTTTTTTAGAAGCAGCTAGAATGATGCATTTAAAAAAGCCAAAAGATGTCCTTTTTATTTTAATAAGTTATTTACCAATTCCAGAAATGATTGGAGAAATGAAGACAAAACCAACTCAAAATGCAGTTAGACTTTTAAATGAGGCTGGAATTCAACCAGATATTATTTTGGGTCGGGCACGCTTACCCTTAGATGAACCAAGAAAAAGAAAAATCTCAATTTTTTGTAATCTAGCCAAAGAAGATGTTATTTCCGCTCCTGATATTGAGTCAATCTATGAAATCCCAATTAATTTTGAAAAAGAAAATCTGGGTAATCGAATTTTGAAAAAGTTTGGTTTGAGATCGAGAAGAAAAGGAAATTTAAAGGATTGGCAAAGATTAGTTAAAACAATAAAAACTGTCCAAAAACCAGTCAAAATTGCTATAGTCGGTAAATATTTTGAGAGCGGCAAATTTACCTTAATGGATTCTTATATTTCAATAATTGAGGCAATAAAACAGGCCTCCTGGTTTTACAAAAGGAAACCAGAAATTTCTTGGTTATCAGCTGAAAAATATGAAAAATCTCCCCAGTCAGTAAAAGAACTAAAAAATTATGATGGGATAATTGTGCCGGGTGGCTTTGGCAGTAGGGGAGTGGAGGGAAAGATAAAAGCCATTGAATTTTGCCGAAAAAATAAAATCCCATTTTTGGGACTTTGTTTAGGGATGCAATTAGCAGTAGTTGAGTTTGCCAGAAATGTCTGTGGCTTAAAAGAAGCTAACTCTACTGAATTTTCTTCAAATTGTAAATATCCAGTAATTGACCTCATGCCCGAACAAAGAGCCATTTTAAAGGAGGAAAAATATGGCGGAACAATGAGATTAGGAGCTTATAAATGTAAAATAAAGCCAAAAACAATCAGTTTTCGGGCCTATAGGCTTGCCCTCCTCCGAAGCCCGAAAGGCGAAGTAGGGTGTTTAGAAACCTCTGAACGCCATCGCCACCGCTACGAATTGAATAATGAGTTTAGAGAGGTTTTAGAAAGGAAGGGAATGATCATGGCTGGCATTAATCCCGAAAGAGACTTAGTTGAGATAATTGAATTAAAAAATCACCCCTTTTTTATCGGAACTCAATTTCATCCCGAATATAAATCAAGACCTTTACGGCCCCATCCATTATTTAGAGAATTCATCCGCACAGCCATCAAGCACTAATACAAATAAAGCGATCGCTTCAAATGTATTAGTATTATAAATTGGTCGGGGGAGATTCTATGGTAACAATTTTAACGATTCTTTGAGAGTTATTAAATCCTTTTTTTCTTTTTGTGACAAAACGGACCACCCCTTCTTTTAGGGCATATAGAGTGTCGTCGCCACCTCGTTTGACATTTTTACCAGCCAGAAATTTTGTTCCTCTTTGGCGAACCAAAATCTGACCAATTTTAGCTCTTTGGCCTTCAAAGAGTTTTATTCCCAGATATTTTGGCAGGGAATCTCTGCCTAATTTTGTGGCACCAGCTCCCTTAGTTTTTGCCACGTGCCATTCGCGCCTCACCCTCCACTCAAATTGCTTTGCAATTTGAGATGGATTCGTTCAGCGCGCTGTCACTTTTCTCCAAGCCACTTAGTGGCTTGGAGACCTCAAAATTATGTTAGCAAAAATTAAAGAATTTGTCAAAATTCATCGAGATGATATAATTTTATTAATTGGTGTTATCTTAATTTCTTTGCTTTCTTTCGCCATGGGCTATATTGTGGCCAAGCAAGGAGAGAAAGAACCCCTAAAAATTGAAAGATATGAAAGTAGCCATTGTCGGAGCGGGAATTTGTGGTCTTTATTTAGCCTGGAAATTAGCTGAAAAAGGTCACTCAGTGACTGTTTTTGAAAAAAAAGAAAAAATTGGAAAAGAGGTTTGTTCTGGCCTTTTTTCAGATAGAATTTTAGATTTTATTCCAGAAAGCCAAAAATTAATTCAAAATGAAATTGATTTTTGTTTAATTCATTGGACGGCAGATAGGTGGCGTCCGAAGCGAACTCTAAAAATTAAATTTTCAAGAAAAATTTTTGTCATGAGCCATTTTGAATTAGATAATTTAATAGCAAGTTTAGCTCAGAAAGCTGGAGCTAAAATTATTTGTAATCAAGAAATAAACTCTCTGCCGAAAATTCTTGATGACAAATTACACCATGGTGAATTTTGTAATCAGAAAGATTTTTTTGAGAAAATTATAGGTTGTGATGGAGTCCATTCAATAATTAGAAAAAAATTAAATTTACCTGAACCAAAATTTAAATTGGGAATTCAGGGTTTTATTTCTCAGATTAATTTTTCAAACTTTGTTGAAACCTGGCCAACAAAATCAGGCTTTATCTGGAAAATTCCCCGAGGAAAAGAAACAGAATATGGGATAATTGAAAACCCAAAAGGAGCTAAGCTCCTTTTTAAAGAATTTTTGGTGAAAAACAAAATTCAATTAGATAACCTGAGGAGTGGAATAGTTCCCCAAGGGTTAATAATTTCTTCCAATCAAAAAATTAGCCTTTGTGGAGATGCGGCTGGTTTGACAAAACCTTGGAGTGGGGGAGGGGTAATCTGGGGATTAACAGCCGCTGATATTCTCTTGAAAAATTTCCCAGATTTTTTAAAATATCAAAAAGAAATTAAAAAATTCTTTTTGCCAAAAATTCTTTTTTCAAAAATAGTCACCAAAATGGTTTATTTTTTAGGATTTAAGATTCCCTGGTTTTTACCAAAAAATATCAAACTCGAAGGCGATTTTTTAATATAAGTTATGGAAAATCAAATAAAAAACATTCCAAAACACCTAGCCCTCATTCCCGACGGCAATCGTCGATGGGCAAGAAAGAAAGGTTTCCAGCCCTGGTTGGGTCATCGGGCCGGAATAAAGGCTTTGGAAAAAATTCTGCCAAAAGCTCGAGAATTAAAAATTCCTTATTTTACTTTTTGGGGCGGTTCTTGGGATAATTTAACCAAAAGATCAAAAATTGAAGTTAATTTTTTATTTAAAGTTTATACCGAGCAATTCAAAAGAGTAATCAACGATAAAAGGGTTCATCAAGAGAAAATTAAAATTAATGTCTTAGGTCGTTGGAGAGAAATTTTACCAAAGGCAACCAAGGAAGCAATTGAAAAAGTAATGGAGGCAACAGAAAACTATAATAAGTATTTTTTAACCTTTCTCCTGGCCTACAACGGAAGAGATGAAATGAGAGAGTGTATTCAAAAAATAATAAAACTTAATAATCCAAACAAAAAAATAAAAGTTACTCCAAAATTAATTAAAGAAAATCTCTGGACAAAAGATCTACCAGCGGTTGATTTGGTGATTAGAACTGGTTGCCAGGGCGATCCTCATCTCTCAGCCGGTTTCATGATGTGGGATACGGCCTATTCCCAACTTCATTTTACTCAAACCCTTTTTCCCGACTTTGGCCCAGAAGAATTTGAAAATATAATTAAAGATTTTACCAGCCGTCAAAGAAGATTCGGAAAGTGATGTTTATTTATTAAAACAAAGCCGGTGGGGATACCAATTGGCTCTTTTTATTCTTTAACAAAATAACCCGGGCATCGAAAAAGTATCGAGGAGGCATATTGTTTTACTCCTTTAATGGATGATATTTTCTGAAAATTCTTTCGGCATAGCGGTCGGAAGCCTGAACATAGCGAGTGGTGGTCTCTAATGATTCGTGACCTAACAAAATTTGAATAGCAGCCGGGCTAGCTCCACTTTCTGCTAAATAGGTGGCAAAGGCATGTCTTATCCCATGGACAGTAATGGGGATATTTAAGCCCAATAATTCTCGATATTTTTTAACCTTCTCTTCTAAATAATTGGGAGAGACTTTTTTAGCTTTCAAATTTACATTTTTCCCACGATAAGGAATAAATAAATAAGGAGATTCAGTTTCTCCTCGAATTTCTAAATATTTTTTAATATGTCTTTGAGCTCGGGGAGTTAAATAGACAAATCTTTCTTTTTTTCCCTTACCTTTAATAAAAATTCTTCCACTTTTATCAATATCGCTCATTTTAATGTTTAGAAGCTCAGAAATTCTTACCCCGGTAGAAAATAAGGTTTCTAACATTGCCCGATTACGAAGGGCAACTACTTTATTTTTTTCAAATTGGATAGGCGATTCGATTAATTTTACTGTTTCTTCAAATTCGGATACTCGGGGCACTTTTTTAATTGTCTTAGTTAATTTTATAGCGGTAGGGGAGATTGGAACTGAATAATCCAGATCAATTAAAAATTTTAAATAAGATCTTAAAGAAGATAGCATTCGATTGACTGAATAGCTACTGAGACGTTTTTTAGCTTTTTGAATTTTCGGAGTTTTCCGGTCCTGAGAGATAAGATAGGCCTTATAATTTAGAATAGTTTTTTTGTCAATTCCCTCAAAAGATAAATTTATTTCATTTAAAAAATTTTGGAAAACCAAAAGATCTCTTTCATAATTATAAATAGTTTCTTCAGAATAATTATTGCTCTGCAAATTTAAAAGAAAATCGTCTAAATAGGGAAGTTGGATTTTTGATTCAGAGGTAGCCATTTATGAGCATTAGGATTATTATACTCACTTTTATTATTTTATTTCTAAGAACCCGTGTCAAGTCCCCTATTATGGATAAGCATCCTTATTTTATCAGTTCCTTAAATTTTTCCCAGAGAGATTTGCCAACTTTTGGTAATTCCTCCTTTATTTCCTTTTTTTCTTTTTTAAATTCTTCTTCAATTATTAGTTTTCTTTTTTCAATTTCCTCTTTTTCTCTTTTAAACCAAGCTTTAATCTTTGGCCAAATATTGGCTTTAAACCAATCATCCATCTTTTGCCAGATAGGTAAGACTTCCTCTTTCCAAATTCTTTTCAAAATCCCTGGCAACTCTTTTTTAGTTATCCCAAATGCTTTTTCCCCTATTTCCTTTGCCTCTTCTAAGGTCTCCGGCAGCTGAAGAACTTTTTCTTGGGTAAAAGAAAAATTCGGCAACAAAAGCCCAACAATAGCGAAAATTATTATTGTTTTAACTACCATAAGCGAAAATTTGGAAATTTTTAAGTTAAGTTGGGATTTAGTTTTATTTTATCAATCCCCTGGCCTCTCTAATTCTTTTTATTGTTTTCTCTTTTCCCAATATCTCAGCTATTTCAAAAGGTCCGGCTGAAGCCTCTTTTCCAGTGAGGGCTACCCTTAAGGGCCACAAAAGATATCCCCTATCCCCTATTTCTTTTTTAATTTCTTTTGAAAATCTCTCAGCCTCAGGCATTAAAATATTTTCTAAATTTTCTTTTGTCCAGTTTTCTGATTTTATTTTAGACAATATTTTTTCTAATTTGTCGAGGGAAATTTTTATCTCTCGGTCGGTCATTTGACCCCATCTTAGTAAATTTTTCTCATACGCCAATTTTTCTTTAAAGAAAAAATCAGTTAATTCCGAAATTTCAGATAATTTTTTTAACCTCTCTTGATAAATTGAGACAATCTTTTTTAGCCAATCTAAAGAAATTTTTTCCCCAGTTTCTTTGATTTTGTATTCCGGCTCTGGTTCTTCTTTAAATAATTTTAATTCCTCTTCACTCATATTTTTTCAATCTGACCTGATTCTAATAAATAAGGAAGGCAAAGTTCAGTTAATTTTTCAATTGATTTTTGGCGAATATAAAATCCGTTTAAAAAATCTAATCTTTTTATATTAAAAATTGCTCCCCCTTTTTGGACTTTTTCCAGAGAAAAATCCTTAATTAAAGAAGCCATTGAATAAATTTCTCTTTCCGTTCCCGGGTTCCAACCTAAAAAGGCTATAAAATTAACCAAGGCTTCGGGCAAATAACCTTGTTTTCGATATTCTGAAATACCAATTGCTCCATGTCTCTTTGATAATTTAGTTCGATCTGGCCCTAAGATTAAAGGTAAATGGGCATAGATCGGTCGCTCAAAACCCAAAGCCTCTTGAATTAAAATTTGTTTTGGGGTATTGGAAATATGATCCTCACCTCTAATTATATGAGTGAATTTCATTTCAAAATCATCGATCGCACAGGCAAAATTATATAAGGGACTCCAACCCTCCCGCCATCTTCCCAAACTTTTGTTTTGGCCCCTGGTAGTTAGGTTTTTGGCAATGACAATATCTCCCATCAATCCAGCATCAAATTCTAAATGGCCCCTAATTAAATCATCAAATTCAATTTTTTTTGCCGGAACTCTAATTCTAATCACCGCTTTTTTTCCTTCAGCTAAATATTTTTGGACAGTTTCTTTTGGTAAATTGGCGCATTTTCCGGAATAACGGGGAGCTTGGCCAATTGATAATTGATATTGTCTTTCCATCTCCAATTCTTCTTCAGAGCAAAAACAGTAATAGGCTTTATCTTCAGCTAAAAGTTTTTCCAAGTATTTGAGATAAATTTCTAATCTTTGGCTTTGTCTATAAGGGCCGTAATCTCCGCCAATATCAGGGCCTTCATCCCATTCAATTCCTAACCATTTTAAAGAATCCAGGATATCTTTTTCATATTCCGGTTTTGACCTTTCCGGATCAGTGTCTTCAATCCTCAAAATAAAAACACCTTCATATTTTTTAGCAAAAAGATAGTTAAAAAGAGCAGTTCTGGCTAATCCAATATGAAAATTTCCAGTTGGAGCAGGAGCAATTCTCACTCTCACTTCCCCCGGCTTAATAAATTTAAATTTCTCATCAGTCATATATCACATTAAGACTAATTTTATTTTACGATAGGTTTTTTATTTTGTCAAATAATTAAGGAGGTATTTGGCAATTATTTTAGCTGCCATTGGTTTTGAAAATTCCTGAGCTGCCTTTCCCATTTTCTCCAATTCCCCAGGGTAAGAAAATAAAAATTTTAGCTTTTCCAAGAAAAAATGGGGAGTAAAGTTAACTTCTTCCAAAACGATTGTGGCTTTATTTTCAGCATAGGCATAGGCATTCTTTGTCTGATGATTTTGGGCAGCTTCGGGCAAGGGAATTAAAATGCTTGGTTTCCCAATAGCTGCTATCTCGAAAATGCTTCCTGAACCAGCCCGAGAAACAATTAAATCACAAGCCGCATAGGCTTGCTTTAGTTCCTCTTCCTTCAAAAATGGGAAGAGGTGATAAAAGGAAGCTAATTCTTTAGGAAGGATTGCCTCGGCCTCAGCTTTTACTTCTTTAAAGTTTCTTTCGCCGGATTGATGAATTAGTTCAAAATTTTTTAAAAGCTCTGGCAAAATTTCCAAAATTTTATCATTAATTCTCTGAGCCCCCTGGGAGCCACCTAAAATTAAAATTACTGGCTTTTGAGAACTTAATTTAAACAAATTTTTAGCTGCTTCTTTGGAGCCTTCTAAAATCTCTTTTCGAATTGGATTACCAACCAAAATCATTTTTGAAGGTTTAAAATATTCTGTTCTGGGAAAAGAGACAAAAATTTTCAGGGCAAATTTACTCAAAAATCGATTAGCTAGGCCTGGGCTAATATCTGATTCATGTAAAAAAATGGGAACCCTCAATATCCAGCCAGCCATCACTGGGGGTATTGATCCAAATCCTCCTTTACTAAAAATTAAATCTGGTGCTAAAAAGAAAATATAAAAAAAGGCCTCCAAAAGACCAATTGGGATTTTAAAGAGATCAATCAGATTTTGAAAAAAAGTTTTCCAATTAAAATATCTCCTGATTTTTCCAGCCAAAACATGTTTTACTTTTATTCCCTCCTGGGAGAGCAAAATTTGGCTAAATTCATCTCTCGGACCAAGGTAAAAAAATTGAATTTTATCTTGATAAATCCTTCTTATTTCTCGGCAGACAGCAATTATTGGTAAAAGGTGGCCAGCAGTTCCACCACCAGTAAAAAGTATTTTCATAATTTTTGTCTCGATATATTAAGTAGAATTCCTACTCCAATTAATTCTGCCACCAGGGCTGAGCCTCCGTAACTAATAAATGGCAAGGGAATGCCAGTGAGGGGTAAAATTCCAATCATTGAACCGACATTAATAAAACTCTGAAGACAAATCCAAGAAGTAATTCCCCAGGCGGCTAATTGGGAGAAATTATCTTGGCACAATTTCCCAATCCTAAATCCTCGCCACAGAAATATTAAAAAAAGAAAAATTAAAATAGTGCTACCAATAAATCCTGCCTCTTCAGCCCAGATGGCAAAAATTGAATCGGATATTGACTGAGGTAAAAAACCAAGTTTCAGCTGAGACATTCCAAGCCCCAGGCCAAAAATTCCGCCTGAACCTATGGC
>Ga0116210_1002420_pt1 | contig 11405 bp, 8 predicted proteins | sample TshhotsprinmetaG_FD_94483 | JGI IMG/M metagenome (GOLD analysis project Ga0116210, IMG submission 94483) | Hot spring microbial communities from South Africa to study Microbial Dark Matter (Phase II) - Tshipise hot spring metaG | ecosystem: Environmental > Aquatic > Thermal springs > Hot (42-90C)... | reverse complement strand
CTGCTGGTGAACATCGACCATCACGAGGACAACAGGATGTTCGCGCCCATAAACCTCGTGGACCCGGAGGCCTCGTCCACTTCCGAGATCGTCTTCAAGCTCGTCAGGGGGGCCGGCTGGAAAGTGGGAGCGGATGTGGCCACCTGCCTGTACACGGGGGTGATCACCGATACCGGGCGTTTCCAGCACCTGAACACCAAGCCCGAGACCTTCATGGTCGCCTACCAGCTGGCCCTGGAGGGCGCGGACATCAGCCGGGTGGGAAAGGAGGTGTACGAGAGCCAGTCGCTCCCCTACACCCGCCTTTTAGGAATAACCCTGCAGCGCGTCGAGGTCATCGAGGAATACGGCCTGGCATACAGCTACATAACGCGTGCGGACCTCGCGGAAACCGGGGCTTCCCTCCCCGAGACGGAGGACCTCATAGATTACCTGCGCTCCGTGCGCGGCACCAGGATGGCCGCCGTGTTCAAGGAGCTCGAGGACGGGAGGGTGCGCGTAAGCCTCCGCTCCCGGGACGAGTTCCAGGTGGGCCCCATAGCGCGCGCGCTGGGGGGAGGGGGCCACGCGTCAGCCGCAGGCTACACCTCCCAGAGGGACCTCCAGGGGAGCCTGGAGGAGTTGCTGGATGCGTTGCGGGAAGCCCGTGGCGGGTCCTGAGCCCTGCGGGCTTGTCATCCTGGACAAGCCTTCCGGACCCACCTCGCACGACCTCGTGGACGAGGTGAGGAGATTCCTCGGGGTTCCGAGGATAGGGCATACGGGCACCCTCGACCCCATGGCCACGGGGCTCTTGCTGGTTCTCGTGGGGCGGGCGACGAAACTGCAGGCATATATTCCAGGAGATCCCAAGATTTACCAGGGCACGGTGGCGCTCGGGGTAAGCACGGACACCATGGATGCCGAGGGCCGGGTAACCGAGGTCGTCCCTTACGCGGGGGACAAGAGCGAGGTGGAAAAGGCCCTTTGCTCGCTGGTGGGAGAGCGCGAGCAGGTGCCGCCCATGTATTCGGCGGCAAAGCACCGGGGGAAGCCCCTTTATTACTATGCGAGGCGCGGTAAAGAGGTCGACCGCAAGAGCAGGAGGGTCAGGATATATGGCGCGGAGATGACCGCCTTCCGGCGCAGCGGAGGAGGGGCGGAGGTGGACTTCACCCTCTCCTGCTCCCCGGGGACCTACGTGCGGGAGATAGCCTCTTCGCTGGGAGAGATGCTGGGATGCGGAGGCTCGCTTGCGCGCCTGCGCAGGGTCGCCTCCGGCCCTTTCACGATCGAGGAAGCCATGACCCTGCGTGGCCTGCGGGCACGCGCGCTCGCGGGCCAGGAGTTCCTCCTTGCCCCCCTGCAGGCCCTTCGCGGGTATCCCCGCCTGGAGTTGCGCCGGGAATACGAGAGGAGGGCACGCAACGGCGCCCCCCTGAGCCCGGACATGTTCCTGGAAGCCGGGGATGACTTCTCGGCCGGGGAGCGGGTGGCGGTGGCCGTGGGGGGCGACCTGATCGGGGTCTACGAGCGTGCGCAAGATGAGCCCCGGCTCCTGCGCGCGAAAAGGCTATTATAATCTTCTGGGAAGGAGAGGACGGGAAGAGGTTGGTAGAGGGATGGAGATCATACCCGGCATAGAGGCGGTGCCCGACGATATCGGCGAGACGGTGGTCACCATCGGCATGTTCGACGGCGTCCACCGCGGCCACCGCAGGATAATCTCCGTCGCCCACGAGGAGGCGCGCGATCTCGGCCTGCGCTGCGTGGTGTTCACCTTCGACCGCCATCCCCTGGAGGTGCTCAGCCCCGGGAAGCACCCCAAGCTGCTCTCTTCCAGCGCCCAGAAGCTTCGCCTGCTGGAGGAACTGGACGTCGACACGGTGCTCATGGCGCATTTCGACGAGGCTTTCGCGGGCATTACCGCGGAGAGGTTCGTGTCCGAACTGCTGGCGGGGAAGCTGCAGGCGCGCGAGGTGGTGCTGGGCGAGAACTTCCGTTTCGGGAAGGGCGGCCAAGGCGATGTTGCCCTGCTGGTGTCGCTCGGGTCCCATTACGGCATGGGGGTGACGGCCGTTCCCCTGCTGCGCGAGAACGGCGAGATAATATCCAGCACGGCCATCAGGAAGATGGTGGAAGAGGGCGAGGTCGAGGAAGCGGCTCGGCGGCTGGGATGGGACTACCTGGTGGAGGGGGTGGTGGTAAGGGGCGACGGCAGGGGAAGGAAGCTGGGCTTCCCCACCGCCAACATAGAGGTGCACGACGAGCGCTGCATCCCGGCCAAGGGGGTGTATTCCGGCGAGGCGCACCTCGAGGGCCGGGCCATGCCCGCGGTGAGCTACATAGGGGAAGCCCCCACCTTTGCCCACCCGCATCTGGGGAGAAGGATAGAGGTGCACATAATCGATTGGGAGGGGGAGGACCTTTACCAGCAGTACCTGGGCGTCTCATTCCGCCGCAGGTTGCGGGGGGAGGGGAAGTTCCCCGACGCCCAGGCTCTCCGCGACCAGATAGAAAAAGATGTGCGGAGGGCACGCGACGACGCCTCCCGGTAACCCTTGGGAGCTGGAAAGACGCAGGTTCGTTTACTGCTGTCTCCCTCTGTGCTATCATCGAGGAAATGTCAGGTTGCAGAGCGTTGGGCCGTGAAAACTGCCCGAACCTAGGCCTAGGGAAGGAGGTCGCCGCCCCCCTCCTTGGGTCTACGGGGATATAGGAGGTGAAAGGCATGACCCTCAGCAGCGAGGAGAAACTCTCCATAATCGAGGAGTTTCAGGCTCACGAAAAGGACACGGGTTCCGCGGAAGTACAGATCGCCCTTCTCACCAAGCGCATCGATGAGCTGACCGAGCATCTCAAGGTGCACAAGAAGGACCACCACTCGCGGCGCGGTCTGCTGAAGATGGTCGGGAAGAGGAGGAGGCTTCTCGACTACCTCAAGGAGAAGGACGTGGAAAGGTACCGCCAGCTCATCGAGAAGCTCGGGCTTCGTCGCTGACAGGCTGGCCAGTAATCGACTTTGCAAGAGAACGAATGGAGATGATTCCGAAGATGACCGAGGAACAGGTAAAGCATTTCTCGACCGATCTGTTCGGCAAGACGATCGAGTTCGAGGTGGGGAAACTTGCCACCCTGGCGGACGGAGCGGTGGTGGTTTCCTGCGGCGGCACGGACATACTGGTGACCGCCATGGGGTCCAGGAACGAGGTGGACAGGGATTTCTTCCCCCTGGTGGTGGACGTCGAGGAGAGGATGTACGCGGCGGGCAAGATCCCGGGGGGGTTCTTCCGGCGGGAAGGCAGGCCCTCCGAGAAGTCCATACTGACGGCGCGGCTCATCGACAGGCCGCTGCGCCCCAATTTCCCGGAGGGGATGCGCATCGAGGTGCAGGTGATCGCGACCATCCTCTCCGTTGACCAGGCCAATCACCCGGATGTGCTGGCGGTGAACGGGGCCTCGGCGGCGCTGTGCATATCGGACATACCCTTCAACGGGCCGGTGGGAGCGGTGCGTGTGGGCATGTTCCCGGAGGGTTTCGCCATCAACCCCACCATACAGGAGATGGAAAACAGCGCGCTGGACCTGGTGGTCGCCGGCGTCCTCAACGCGGAGAGCAACGAGGTGGACATCATCATGGTGGAGGCGGCCGCCTCCCAGGTCCCGGAGAGCGACATAGTGGACGCGCTGGACTTCTCCAAGCAGGGGATCCGGGAGATGATACGCATCCAGCAGCAGATGGTGCAGGAGATAGGCAAGGCGAAGAGGGACGTGAACCTCAAGAAGTTCGACCTGGAGGCGGTGGAGAGGCGCTTTCCGGAGATGGGCACCCGGGTCGAGGGCATGGTGCGGGATATGGCCCGCAACCAGCTGGACAAGCCGGAGAGGGACAGGGTGCTGGAGAGCCTGCAGAACGAGTTCATCCTGCAGGCGGAGATAGAGGGGACCACGGAGGAGTTCCTCCTCTCCCTCAAGGAACACTACAGCCAGCTGGTGGGGAGAGCCATGCGCCGCATGATCGTGGAGGAGGACATGCGCATAGATGGCCGCAGGCCGGAGGAAATCCGGCCCATTACCTGCGAGGTGGGCCTGGTCTCCCGGACGCACGGTTCCGGCCTTTTCGCCCGCGGGCTCACCCAGGTGCTGACCCTGCTCACCCTGGGCCCCATCAGTGACATGCAGAGGATCGACGACCTTTCGCCCGATGAGGGCAAGCGCTTTCTCCATCATTACAACTTCCCGCCCTTCAGCGTGGGAGAGACGGGGATGCTCAGGGGCCCGCGCCGGCGGGAGATAGGTCACGGAGCGCTCGCCGAGAGGGCGCTGGTGAGCCTCATACCCGACGAGGACCGCTTCCCCTACACCATCCGTTTGGTTTCCGAGGTGCTCTCATCGAACGGTTCCACCTCCATGGCGTCGGTATGCGCCTCGAGCCTCGCGCTCATGGACGCCGGCGTGCCCCTCAAGGAGAGGAAGGCGGTCGCGGGCATCGCCATGGGCCTCATAAAGGAGGAGGACAGGGTGGCCGTGCTCACCGACATCCAGGGCATCGAGGACAAGTACGGGGACATGGACTTCAAGGTCGCCGGCACCTCCGACGGGGTTACCGCCCTGCAGATGGACATGAAGATACGGGGCATCAGCGTGGAGACCATGCAGCGCGCGCTGGAACAGGCTCGCGAGGCGCGTATGTACGTCCTGAGAAAGATCGGGGAGACCATATCCGAACCGCGCGCCGAGCTCTCTCCCTACGCGCCGCGCGTGATCTCTTTCGAGGTGCCGGTGGACAAGATCCGCGAGGTCATAGGGCCGGGCGGCAAGGTGATCCACCGCATCGTGGCGGAGCACGACGTGGAACTGGACATCGAGGACGACGGCCGCGTGTTCATCACCGCGAAGGACCTGGCCAGTGCCGAGGCGGCGAGAAAGATGGTGGAGCAGATCATCCGCGAGGCCCAGCCGGGAGAGCAGTTCGAAGGCACCGTCACCAGGACCACCAGCTTCGGCGCCTTCGTGGAGTACCTGCCAGGGAAGGAGGGCCTCATCCATATCTCCAAGCTGTCCGACCGCCACGTGGCCAAGGTGGAGGACGTGATCAACGTCGGCGACAGGGTGAAGGTGGAGGTCATGGAGATCGACAAGCTGGGGCGCGTGAACCTGCGGGGCATCGGCCTGCGGGTTCCGGAGGGCGCCGAGGTCGCGCAGGCGGACGACAGGAAATCCCAGCCGCAGCGGGACGGCAGGTACCAGCCGCGCCATCAACCCGGACTCCAGGGAAAACAGGATGGGAAAAACAGGGGGAGAGGCGAGCCCAACCGCTTCAGGCAGGACAGGAAAGGCCTGTAGGGATACCGTCGCCTCCATGAATACGGCCCACTACCAGCGCACGGAGAACGCCAACGGCATACGCGTTCTCACCGAAAGCATGCCCAATCTCCGCAGCGTCACCGCCGGTTTCTGGGTAGGCGTAGGCTCGCGGGACGAGCCGCTCGAGCTCTCGGGGATCAGCCATTTCATCGAGCACCTGCTCTTCAAGGGCACGGAAAAGCGGTCGGCACGCGGCATAGCGGAGGAGTTCGACGCCATGGGGGGCGAGCTGAACGCCTTCTCCGCCAAGGAGTACACCTGCTTCTACGCCAAGGTGCTGGACGAGAAGGTGGAGAAAGCGCTGGAGATAATGGTGGACATGCTGCTGCGCTCCGTCATGCGCCCCAAGGATGTGGACGCGGAGAGGAAGGTCATCCTGGAGGAGATCGCGATGCACGAGGATTCCCCGGACGACATCATCCACGACCTCTTCGTCTCCGCGCTGTGGGAATCCCATCCCCTGGGGCAGAGCGTGCTGGGGAACCACAACGTCATCAGCACCTTGTCCAGCGAGGAGATACGGGCTTATTTCAAGCGTTTCTACCGGCCCGAGAACATAGTGGTGGCAGTGGCGGGGAACGTGGAACACGAACGCGTGGTGGAGATGGTCGACGAGCTGATGAACATCGACGGCGGTGGCGAGCGGCATCGCAGGCACTCCGTGGTGCCGGACATCAGGCCGCACACCGTGGTTTACGACCGTCCCACCGAGCAGGCGCATATCGTCCTGGGCACCCAGGGACTGCCGCGCAACCACCCCGCCCGCTTTTCCCTCGCCGTGCTGGACAACATCCTGGGGGGCGGGATGAGTTCCAGGCTTTTCCAGAAGGTGAGGGAAGAGAGGTCGCTGGCCTATTCCATTTTCTCCTACCATTCCATGTACGTGGAGACGGGCCTGGTGGCCGTCTACGCGGGCACCAACCCCGAGAATGCTGCGGCGGTTATGGAGCTGATAAAGGAGGAACTGGACCACATCCTGGAACGGGGCATCACCCGGGAGGAGCTCGAGCGCGCCAAGGGGCACATCAAGGGGAGCCTGGTCCTCAGCCTGGAGGATAGCGGCAGCCGCATGACCAGGCTGGGCAAGGCGGAGGTATGCGGGAGCGAGCTCCTTACCCTGGACGGGTTGCTGTCAAAGATCGACGCGGTGACCACCGAGGACATCCTGCGCCTCGCCGGCGAGCTCTTCAGCTCCCGCAAGCTGGTCGCCACGGTGATAGGCCCCTTCGGCGACCGCGAAATACAGGGCCATCTGTTCTAAGCGCCTCGCTGGCCGCAAGAGAAGGCGCGAAAAGAGCTCCTCGCAAAAACACCGCCAGGGCGGGAAACCGCGGCTTTTCCAGCATGAGACCCGCCTCCGGGGCTTCACGCCCCGCGTCCGAGGGTCCTGGTAATATAGAAATGCGGTCACGGCAGCCGCAAGGGGGTTTACCCGGGGCGGACGCTATGTCTTTGATGGACGATCCCGTTAAGGCCTGCGAGAGGAAAGCGAGGGAGTGAGGAAGATGAAGGTCGGTGTCTGCGGAGCTGGCGGGCGCATGGGAAGGGAGGTGTGCCGGACCATTGCGGGAGAGGACGACATGGAGCTGGCATGCGCGGTGGACCCCGCCTTTTCCGGAAGGGACCTCTCGGAGCTCGTGCCGGAAATACCGTCGGGCCTCATCGTCGCGGATAGCGTTGAGGCCATGTCCGAGGCGGGGGTGGAGGTTATGGTAGATTTTTCCATAGCCGAGGCGGCGCGCGTCAACCTGCCTCGCGTTCTGCGCAAGGGCATACACTGCGTCGTGGGTACCACCGGGTTAGCGCAGGCGGACCTGGAGGAGCTGGAGGAGGGAGCACGCGAGGGGGGCGCCGCGTGCCTGCTGGCTCCCAACTTTGCGCTGGGCGCGGTGCTCATGATGGATTTCGCCCGGCGGGCCTCGCGCTTCCTCGGGCGTTGCGAGATCATCGAGCTCCACCACGCTGCAAAGCTGGACGCCCCCTCCGGAACGGCACTCAATACCGCCCGCGCGATCCTCGAGGAAAGGGGACGGCAGGGCGTTAGCGCGAGCGGGAACGGTCCGCGCGGCCTGCTGGTGGGGGACATCAACGTCCATTCCGTGCGCCTTCCGGGCCTGGTGGCCCACCAGGAGGTGATCTTCGGGGGACAGGGGCAGGTGCTTACCATACGCCACGATTCCCTGGACAGGACATCCTTCATGCCGGGGGTGGTCATGGCCGTGCGGGGAGTGGCGCGGCTGCGGGGTTTGGTGATGGGGCTGGAAAACATCATGGAACTCTGAGGCGGGAGCGGGTGAGAGCTCATGCCGGGGCTAGTCCCCGGCGCCGAAAGGTGAAAGCGCGCCGATTGTGGAAGTAATAATTTAAGGCGATATTGCCTTGCCCGATTACGGGCGGATCCTGAGATGTGAGACGGGCGGCCGGAGGCGAGAGGTCGGGTATAAGGTGTCGAATGCGAAAGCGGGAACGAGAGGGAAAAGCGGGGGGAGAGGAAGACCGCGGTCGCGGACGGCGAGAGGAAAGGCCTCCCCGCGCGCCCGGCGTGGCCTGCCGCGTAACCTGCGGGAGATCTACGGCGTCCTCCTGGTGGTCGCTTCCGCCCTGCTCTTCCTGGCCTTCTTCCTCTCCAGCCTGGGTCCGGTGGGTCGCGGCATGGAGTGGTTTTTCTCCTACCTGCTGGGTTACATGCGCTTCCCGCTGCCCTTTCTCCTCCTGCTGCTGGGTGTGGCCTTGTTCCTCGGCAGGTTGGGGGAGATGGAGGAGGGAAAGCCCGCCGGCTGGCGCGTGACCTGGGTCGAGCTGGCGGGCATCGCGGTCTTGGTCCTCGCGGTGTGCGCCCTCCTCCACCTGAGGGTGGGTTCCCCGCAAGACATGTTCGTAAGGGAGAACCTTTTCGACGGAGGCGGCCTGCTCGGGGCGATTATCACCTGGCCGCTGGTGAAGATGATGGGCAGGGCGGGAGCTTACGTACTGGTGATAGGGATGATAATCGTGGGCATCCTCCTCTTCACGGGGCTGACGGTATCCCAGTACCTGCAGGAAAGGGTGGAGAGGAGAAAGCGGGAACGGGAGCTCAAGCGTTCCCTGGCGAGGGAAAAGGCGCTGTCGGCGCGGGACGAGGCCAAAGCCGCCGGAAAGGGGGCAAAGGAGCCGGCGGGAAGGCGGGCCGGACTCCCGGAGATGGCGGTGGAGGCGCTGCCCGGAGAGACGAGGCCTCCCCTGCCGCCGTCGGAGAAAGTCCCGGAGGCCGCCCTGGTGGTGGAGGAGAGCGGGCAGGTGGCCATCGAGGTGGAGGAGCTGGAAAGGGGCAGGCCCTACCGCTTGCCGCCCCCGGAGCTCCTGGTGCGCTCCCTTGACCGCAACCCCGTGTCGCACAAGAGCATCAACGAGAGCATCTCCGTGCTCGAGAGGACCCTGCGCGATTTCGATGTGGACGCGGCCGTCACCCACGTAACCCGCGGCCCCACGGTTACCCGTTTCGAGGTGGAGCTGGGATCCGGCGTAAAGGTGAACCGCGTACTGAGCTTGAGCGACGATATCGCCTACGCGCTGGCCTCGCCCGACATAAGGATCATCACCCCCATACCCGGCAAATCGGCGCTGGGGATCGAGATACCAAACCGGGAACGCGACCTGGTGTCCCTGGGGGACATCCTCTCTACCCCCCAGGCCCGCAAGGTAAGCTCCCCCCTGCGGGTGGGCCTGGGGATGGACATCTCCGGCCACCCCGTGATCGTAGACCTGCGGGACATGCCGCATCTCCTCCTGGCGGGGGCCACGGGCACGGGAAAAAGCTGTTGCATAAACGCCATGATCACCTCGGTGCTCATGACCTCGCCTCCGCAGGAGGTGCGCATGCTCCTCATAGACCCCAAGTACGTGGAGCTGAGCCACTTCAACGGCTTACCCCATCTCCTGGCACCGGTGGTGACCGACCCCAAGAAAGCCTCGGGTGCCCTATCCTGGGTGGTGCGGGAGATGGAGGCGCGCTACCAGGTCCTCTCTCGCGCGGGAGTGAAGAACATCGTCTCCTATAAGGCCGCCCTCAGGGAGGGGTTGCAGAAAGAGGTCGACGAGAAGGGCGAGAGGGCGTTTCCTCCCATGCCCTACATCCTGGTTTGCATCGACGAGCTGGCGGACCTGATGATGGTGGCTCTCGCCGAGGTGGAGGACTCCATCGCCAGGATAGCCCAGATGGCCAGGGCGGTTGGCATACACCTGGTGGTGGCCACGCAGCGCCCCTCCGTGGACGTGGTCACCGGCCTCATCAAGGCCAATATGCCCTCACGCGTCGCCTTCACGGTGGCCAGCCAGGCGGATTCCAGGGTCATCCTGGACGTGGGCGGTGCCGAGAAGCTGGTGGGACACGGGGATATGCTCTTCCTGCCCGCGGGAAGCTCCCGTCCCTTGAGGGTACAGGGCGCCTTCATATCCGAGAGGGAGATAGCGGCCATTGTCGCATTCATAAAGCGCCAGAGGCAGGCGGAGTACAGGGAGGACATACTCGAGGAGGTGGGGGGAGAGAGAAGGGAGCAGCTGAGGGAGGACGAGCTCCTGGAAGAGGCCATGGAGATCGTGGTGCGTTCGGGGATGGCCTCCGCGTCGCTGTTGCAGAGGAAGCTGCGCATCGGGTATGCGCGTGCCGCGCGCCTGGTGGACCTGCTGGAGGACCTTGGCGTCGTGGGGGGCTATGAGGGCAGCAAGCCGCGCGCGGTCCTCATGACCCCGGAGGAGCTCGAGGAGAGGAGGCGCAGGAAAGCCGCGGCCGAGACGGAAGGCGCATAGATTGCTTCTTGATTCCATCGGTGGTCGTTTTGGTATAATTTATCAAAGGGTTATGTGTGCGGAGTCATAAGGCGGGCGCGGTAAGCGGGTGCCGACAACGCCAATCCATACGGGTCGGCGCGGGGGTATGGGCAGCAAGGGAAATGGGAGGTTGCGGTGGCCAACAGGGTTGCGCAAGAGGTTGAGAAAATCCTATCCGCCGCGGTGGGCGATTTCATTGCCAAGGCGACCTTGAAGAAGAACTGCGAGCTGATCGGCACGACCCCGGACGATCTTACCGTGGAACAGCTTCCTGAGCTGGCAGAGAAGATAGAGAAGTCCATCTCCTTTTTCTCGGGAAAGGATGTCGGCGTCGGCGTGGCCGACAAGATAAAGACCATCAGGGCCTGATCCTGCACGTGGCATCGCGGGAAAGCTAACCCCGCGATGGCTTTTCCATCGTACCGCGCATGGAAAACCCGCCACCCCGACCGCTTCCGGACCTGCCGCGCGGGCGGCGGATGGAAGGAAGCGCGGGGCGTCGAACGGCAAGGATCCTGCGCAGGGCCGGAGGCGCGGAAGCGCTGCCTCCGGGAGGGAAACGCGGTGAAAGGGAAGAAAGACGCGAGGAACTTCTTCCTCCTGACCCTGGGATGCCCCAAGAACGAGGTCGACTCCGACCTCATAACCTCGCGTTTGCTGGCAGGGGGGTGGAGGCGGGTGGAAAGGCCGGAGGATGCCGACCTCTTGCTGGTGAACACCTGTTCGTTCATCGTCCCCGCGGTGCAGGAATCCTTGGAAGCCGTGCTGGAACTGGGCGAACGCAAGGCGGAGGGGGAGAAGCGCCTGGCGGTGGTGGGGTGCCTGGTGGCGCGCTATGGAGAGAGGACGCTGCGCTCCCTTCTCCCCGAGGTCGACGTCTTCGCGGCGCCCTCGCAATACCCGGCGTTCCCCGCTATCTTGCAGGGAGGAGGAGCGGAGGATACCGCCCCTGCCTCGCGAGAGCGCGTGTTCTCCTCCACCTTGGGGAGGGGGTACGTGTACGTGAAGGTGGCCGAGGGTTGCGATCGGCGCTGCGCATATTGCACCATCCCCGGCATACGCGGATCCCTGCGGTCGCGCCCCTGGGAGGAAATAGAGGGGGAAGCGCGCTTCTTCCTGTCAAGAGGGGCGAAAGAGCTCATCCTGGTGGCCCATGACGTCACCTCCTACGGAAGGGACCTCTACGGTGTCGCCTCCCTCCCCATGTTGCTGGATAAGCTGCTGGAGCTGGAGGGCGATTACCGGCTGCGGAT
>Ga0116210_1002419_pt1 | contig 11418 bp, 11 predicted proteins | sample TshhotsprinmetaG_FD_94483 | JGI IMG/M metagenome (GOLD analysis project Ga0116210, IMG submission 94483) | Hot spring microbial communities from South Africa to study Microbial Dark Matter (Phase II) - Tshipise hot spring metaG | ecosystem: Environmental > Aquatic > Thermal springs > Hot... | reverse complement strand
CTCCTTGAGGAATTCGACGACCTCCTGGAGTTCCTGTTTGGCCTCGTCGGCGCCGGCAACATCGGCGAAGGTGACGGTGGGCTTGTCGCCAGTGAAGACGCGGGCGCGACTTTTGCCGAACGACAGCGCCTGATTGTTGGAGCCCTGGGCCTGGCGCAGGATCATCAAGAAGAGGCCGCCGATCAGGAGAAGCGGCAAAAAGGTGCCGATGATGGTGAACCAGCTAGAGACGTCGTTGGGCGGCGCAATGCGCAGATCCACCCTGGCCAGCGCTTCGGGCTTGACGCCCAACTTCAGCAGCGAAGTGGTCAGGTTGACCTGATCTTCTTTTTGGGCGACATACACCGTCTTGTCGCCGACGAGCTGGACCTGTAGCTGATTGCCCGAAACCACGATCTTGCTGACCTTTCCGGCCTCGACGAGCGCAGCGACCTCGGTGAGCTCTTTTTCGGGCGGCCGTTCGGCGGACTGGGACGCGCTGTAGAACAACGCCGCCACCGCGATGACGATCAGCAGATAGACCAGCCCATTGCGTTTCATTGTTGAATTCACGTCAAAAGCCTCCAGACTGGTCGGGATCTGCCCGAGAGGCCGGCCCCACGATCAGTCTTAAATCGTGGAATGATTATAGCAGAAATGGCCAGAAACCGCTAGACGGCTGGCTTACACTTTGGCCGAAAAATGCCGCGAATCGCTGCAAATGTGCCGGGCCCCTCAAAAAGTGCCGGCCACAGGATGGATGGGCCGTTTTTGACACCCTGCAGCGATTGTGTTATTCTCATCTCCGAACCGAATAGTTCGGAAGCGCAGGGCATTGGGGGAAGCCGGTGTAAGGCCGGCGCTGTCCCGCAACTGTATGACGGCGGTCGGTGTGCGGTGAGCACGCCATCATCCTGTCCGTCGAGCCAGGTCGCCCAACCCGGCGCGTTCTCTACGGCCTTCGAGGCAAAGGCGTGGGAACAAGCTCGTCATAAAGCCCATCTTCCACCCCTTGCCCGCCGGGCAAGGGGTTTTTTTGTCTGAGGCGCACGCTGCTTTGATGTATCGTTTTTGTTGCGGACTGTTTGTTCTGGTTTTGTCGGTGCTGTGTCTCGGCGGGGTGCCGGCTGCGGCCGATGATCCGATCCAGCGTGCCATCGCCTGGCTGCACACCCAGCAGCGGCCCGATGGCGGCTTCGGCCAGCCGACGGCCAGCGCCAGCCTGACAGCCGACGTGGTCTATGTGCTGGCGCTGCTCGGCGAGGATCCGGCCGGGCCGGCCTGGACGCCGGCTCGCGGCCGAAGCGCGTTGCAGGCGCTGGCCGCATTGGCATCGGACTACGTTCAGGGCGACGCGGGCCAGGCCGGCAAAGTGGCCAGGGCCGTGGCGCTGGCGGGCGGCGCCCCGCGTGATTTCGGCGGCCTGGATCTGCTCTCGATCATCCGGCGCGCCTATGATCCCGCTACCGGACGCTATCATCCCACATTGTTGTATCGGCACACGCTGGCGATGGAAGGCCTGTGGCGCGCCGGCGAGAGCGTACCCCAGGCGGCCGTCGAGGCCCTGGTGCGCGCTCAGCTCTCGGACGGTGGCTGGTTCTGGAGCTTTGACGCCGGGCAGAGCGATGTGGACAGCACGGGCCGGGTGATGCAAACCCTGGCCGATCTGGGCGGTGCTGCCGACGCCGCGGTCTTTGCCCGCGCGGCCCACTTCCTGTGTCGGCGGCAGTTGCCCGACGGAGGCTGGGATATGGGGCCGCGCCGCGGGCCAGCCAATGCCAATTCGACCGCGCTGGCCCTGGCCGGGCTGACGGCTGCCGGCTATGATCCGCAGCGAGCAGGCTTTCGGAAAGCCGCTCGCGACGCAGTGGATGTGCTGCGTTCTTTTCAAGAGGCAAGCGGCGCATTTGTCTACACGCGTGTGCCGGGCAGAGAAGAGAGCCGGCTGATGGCCACTGTGGACGCGCTGACGGCATTGGTGGCGCTGGCGCAATCGTCGGGCCGGGCAATGCCGGCCACGCCGTCCTACTGGGCGCCCAACCGCTGGCCGGAACGCCTCAGCGACTGGAACTGCTTTCGACTGCGCTGATCGCAACACACTTTTTTGAAGGAGGACCCATGGTTCGTCGTCTTGCATTGGTTATCTGGGTGGCGCTGGCCCTGAGCCTGTTGTTGGCCGGGGGCGTTCTTGCCTCTGACGCCGGCACGAAACAGGTCGGCCTGGTGATCGCGTTCCCGAACGGCGTCACGCACGCTGAAATCGTCACCGTCCCCGTCACGGCGACGACATTCGATGCACTCACGGCAGCCAAAGTTCAGCTGGCCAGCCAGACCAGCAGCTTCGGCCCGGCCATCTGCGGCATCAACAATGTCGGCTGTCCGGCCACCAACTGCTTCTGCGATCCGAAGCAGTTTTGGGCCTACTATCATCTGACCGGAACCACGTGGACGGTGGCCGCTGAGGGCGCGGGCAGCTACACGCCGGCCAACGGCGCGGTGGAAGGCTTTGTGTGGAGCGGGGTGGATGCCCAATTCAATCCCACCGTACAGCCGCCAGTGTTGACGTTCGCGCAGATCGCGGCGGCGCCGAAGCTGGTCACCCTGCCTCAGACCGGCGGCCCCGGCCTGTGGCTGATCGGTGCTGGCTTGGGCAGCCTGTTGCTGGCTGTGGGTGCGGCGCTGCGCGGTCGGCGCTGATGCGATGGGCTGGAAGATGATGCGCCCACGCGTTCGCTCTGTGTGCTTCTGGCTGGCGGCCCTGCTCGCGATGAGCCTGTGGCTGTGGCCGCCGGTCGCCGGGGCGCAGGAAGGCCCCCGGCGGGCCGGCCTGGTGATACGTTATGGCGACGCCACGGTCGAGACGCGGTGCATCTCGTTCACCGAGCCGAGCCTCTCGGGCGCGGAGCTGCTGGCGCGCGCCGGGTTGCCGGTGATCATCAATTATAATGGTGGCCTCGGCGGCGCTGTGTGCAGCATTGGCGGCCAGGGCTGCGCGTTTCCCGGCCAGGATTGCTTCTGCAAGTGCCAGGGCAGCGCGTGCGAGTACTGGGCCTACTATCACTGGCAGGATGGTCGCTGGGTTTATTCCGATGTGGGCGCCAGCAGCTATCAGGTGACGGACGGCGCGCTGGAAGGCTGGTCGTGGGGCCAGGGCAACTTCTCAAGCGGCACGGAGCCGCCGGTGGTGCGCTTTGAGGAGATCTGTGCATCGGCGGCCACGAGCAATGCCGCCCCCGCTGCGGCTGGCCGCGAGCCGACCGCGCCGTCTGACGTCAGCCCGGCCGGCCGGCCCGATGCGATGAGGCCTCCGATGACGCACTATGCGGGCTTCGTCGTGTTCGTGGTCGTGCTGGCCGGCGGCTGGGCGTGGATTGCGATGCGACGCAGGCGCCCTGCCGCTGCGGCCGTGTCGGGCGCTGAGCGCAAGATTTAGCGCGCCTGCGTCGAGTACCCGGAACGTAATGCTGCGGAACGAGGCGACGCATCCCTATGCCTGGCTGGCCTGGCTGGTGGCTGCTGCGCTGCCGGCCCTGTCCACGCGCAACCCGCTCTATCTCATTCTTACCCTGCTGGCGGTCGGCACGGTGTACAGCGCGCTCGGCCGCCGCAGTCCCCTGGCCCAGAACTGGACGGCGTTTGTCCGCTTCAGCGCGTTCCTCTGGCTGCTCACCATTCCGTTCGTGCTCCTGCTCAACCATCATGGCGCGATCGTGCTTTTGCGCCTGCCGGCCAGCTGGCCGTTGATCGGCGGGCCGATCACGCTGGAGGCGTTGCTCTACGGCTTGACGGGCGGCCTGGCGCTGGTGACGCTCCTGCTCGCCTTTGCTGCGTTCAACGTTGCAGTGGATCAGGCGCGGCTGCTGCGGCTGACGCCGGGCTTCGTGTATCAGGCCGGCGTGGTGGCGGGCATCGCGGTCGCCTTCGTGCCGCAGATGGTGGCGAGTTGGGCCGCAATCCGTGAAGCGCAAGAGGTGCGCGGTCATCGGGTGGTCGGGGTGCGCGACCTGCTGCCGCTGCTGCTGCCGTTGTTGATCACGGCGCTGGAACGGGCGATGCAGCTCGCCGAATCCATGGAGGCGCGCGGCTTCGGCGGGCAGATGTTGATCGCGACGCCTGCGGAGCGGTGGCGCGTCCAGATCGCGCTGCTGGCGGGGCTGGGGGCGTTCGGAACGGGAATGGCCAGCCTGGGCTTCTGGCCAGATCAGCCAGGGCTGGCCGGCGGTCTGCTGGCGCTCGGCGGCGTGCTCCTGCTGTGGGCGTTCTGGGATCAGAGCCGCCGCGTGCGCCGCAGCTGCTATCAGCGATGGACCTGGACGCAGGCCGACCGGGTCATGCTGGCGATCGGCCTGGTCGCGGCCGGCGGATGGGCGCTCGTCGTGCTTCTGCGGCCCGACTGGTTGTTCTATTATCCCTATCCGCCCTATTCGCCCTGGCCGGGTTTTGAGCTGCCGGTGGGCTGCCTCGTGTTGCTCCTGGCTGCGCCGGCTCTTGGCCTGTCGTTGCGTTGAAGTTGCATGAGGGGCGCCGGGGAACCTGTTTGGGGTAGGGGTGGCCGCCCTGGGCCCTTTTGTCCCCCACATGCATGGAGGGATGCGCGATGTCTCGGCAGATCTGGAACCTGCTGTTCGGCGCAATGCTCATCGTCGGCGCGGCCTGGATCTGGCTGGGCCGTGTGCCGGCCGATGGCAGCGCGGCGCCGACCGGCTTGCCTCCGGCGCCGGCCGTTGGCCATCCTGCGCCCGACTTCACGCTGACGACGGTGACCGGCGAAACCTTCACGCTGGCCGCACTGCGCGAGAAGCCGGTCGTTCTCAACTTTTGGGCGACCTGGTGTCCGCCCTGTCGCGCGGAGCTGCCCGAGTTGCAGGCCGCGCACGAACGGTACGCCGGCGAGGTGATCATCGTCGGCGTGAACCAGGCAGAAGCGGCGGCTGCCGTGGCAACCTTTGCCCGGCAGGTTGGCCTTTCCTTTTTGCTGCCGCTCGACGCGCAGCACCATGTGAGCCAAAAGTACGCGGTGCGCAGCCTGCCGACGACCTTTTTCATTGACCGCGATGGCATCATCCGACGGATTCAGATCGGCCCGCTGACCGAAGCGACGCTGGCGCAGGCGCTGAAGACGATCTTCCCATGAGGTGACCATGCTCCCGATCCTGCAAATCGGCCCACTGGCGATTCCAACCTATCCGCTGGCGCTGCTGATTGCATTCTGGACGGCGTTGGAGGTGGCCGGTTGGGCTGCGCGGCGGGCCGGGCTGGACGGCGATCACCTCTACAATGCCGGGCTCTTCGGCGTGCTGGCGCTGATCGCAGCCGGCCGACTGGCCCATGTGATCGCTTTCTGGCCGGCATATCGCCTGCAACCGGCCGAGATCGTCGGGCTGAACCCGCAGGCGTTCCTGTGGGGCCCGGGCGCCATCGCCGGCCTGCTCGTGGCGGCATGGTACGTGCAGCGGCATCGTCTGCCGTGGCCTGCCGTGGCTGACGCCGCGGCCATGGCCGCGCTGGTCGGACTGATCATCGTGCAGGCAGGCGCGTTGCTGGCCGGCGCCGATCTCGGCGCAGCGACCGACCTGCCCTGGGCGGTGACGCTGTGGGGCGTGCGACGGCATCCTGTTCCCGTCTACACCGCGCTGGCGGCGACGCTCGCACTGGCCGCAACCTGGTGGGCAGCGCGACGGAGCTTGCGCCGGGGGACGGCTGCCGCGGTGGCGCTGTTCGGCTGGGGCATAACGGTCTGGCTGATAGAGCCATTTCGGGCCGAGAGCGCGACCATCCTGGGCGGCCTGCGGCTCATGCAGGTCATCGGCTGGGCGGCGGCGCTCAGCGCGCTGTGGCTACTGCGACGGCGCACCGCGGAGGAGTAGCCCCGGCCGTAGCGGCCCATCATCCCACGCGGCGGGCGCAGAAGATCATGCGATAATCTCCGGTATGCATCCCCGGATACGCGTCGTACAGCGCCTGAATGCGGAAGCCGGCGTGTTCGATGGCGGCAGCGTAGGCGTCGGCCGTGCGGATGCGCAGCCGGTGGGTGATGGTGAAGATCTCCTGACGACCGCCGCGTTCCACGGTGAAGGCCTGGGTCATTTCCCATTGGCCCGCTTTCTGATCGTAACAGTGCGTTTCGTTGACCAGGATGCGCCCCCACGGCGCACGAACGCGGGCCACGGACGGCCGGCGTTTCGCCTCGCCGAGCGAGCGCACGTAATCGTACACCTCGACGACCAAAACGCCGGCCGGCCGCAGTGTGCGGTGAAACGCCGCCAGTGCTGCTGCCAGCCCCTCGTCCTCCAGGATGAGCGCCAACGGCGAGTCCAGGCAGAAGATGCCGTCGAAGCCGGACGCGAGCGGCAGGCAGCGCAGGTCGCCGCGCAGGAGCGACGCGGCCAGGCCTGCCTCGGTCAGCCGACGCTGTGCTTCGTTCAGCATCGCCGGGCTGAGATCTACCCCCACGACGCGGTAGCCTCGCCGCGCGAGCGGGATCAGATGCCGACCTGTGCCGCAGCCGGCGTCGAGGAGCCGGCCGCCGCGGAGGCGAAGGCGTCTTCGAGAAAGGCCAGCTGCGCGTTCAGGCTGCGTGCGTCCGCGTAAAGCGCATCGAAGATGCTGGCGAAGCCGGCCTCAGGATCCATCGGCCGCCTTTCCCTGGCCCTCAGCGCCGCGATAGTCGGCCGCCATGTCAATGTCCTGCGTGATCTCAGGCGTCGGCCAATCCACCCAGGCGATCTCGTCGGCGTGCGCCTGGATGATCGGCCGCGCGCCGATGTCGCCGGAGAGCCGTGCGAATTCCCCGAACGTGGCGCGGTCGAACAGCACGGGGTTGCCTCGCCGACCGGCATAACGCGGGGCCACGACCGGCGCCAGGGTCGCACGGTGGCGCCGGATGAGGGCAGAGAGCAACTGGGGCGTGACGCCGGGCTGATCGGCCAGGAGGAATACGGCGGCGGAGATCGCGCCTCTGTCATCGGTGCCTGGCGGGAGAAGAGGCGTTTCCTCCGCGTGTGTCGGCCGGGCCGGAATCGGGCCACCGGCGCGCGCGGCCTGCAGCCCTGCCTGCACGCTGCGGCTTTGGCCGGCGGTCCAATCGGGGACGGGGACGCAGGTCACGTTGCGCGTTGCCAGCGCGGCCCGCACCTGCTCTGCACCCGCGCCCACGGTCACGATCACGCGATCCACGTCTGGGCAGGTCAACGCCTGGTCGGCCACGTGGGCAACGAGCGGAACACCGTGCCACGGCAGGAGTTGCTTCAGCGCGCCGAAGCGCCGGCCCTGGCCCGCGGCCAGTACAACTGCGCCCACACGGCCCCAGACTTCGCCCACCGGGTCAGCGGCCTGGGCTGCGGCGATGAGCACGCTGTCCACGATCGGATACGCCAGCAAGCGGCGCGCGATCTGCCGGGCAGCGGCGAGGGAAGCCTCGTCCTCGGCTTTGTTCAGCACGGGCATCAGTCGGGCGCCGAGTGGCAGGCCCTTGGTGCCGCCTTCCGAGTGCGCCAGGACGGCCGCGATCAGCTCCGGCGTCACCGGATCGCCCAGGGAAGCTCCGGTCAGCGCGGCCACCCTGTCCGGCCGGTGAACATGCTCGGCGGTCAACGGTTTGCCCAGGACATCCAGCCCGACCACCGGCGCGACGACCGTGGCACCGGCTGGGATCACCGGCTCGTGGGCTGCGGGCGCTTTGAAGGACCGGCGCCGTGAACCGTCCGCCTCAACGATCACTGCATCCACCGCCGGATGCGCCGCCAGCCGATCCACGAAGTCCGGCGCCACGCCCTGGATCCTCGTTTCTTCAACGATTGTCCCGCCGACGACCAGGACATGCTTGTGCGTCGCGAGGCTGTGCGGCAACTGTGCCAGCACGGCGTCCTCATCCGGCAGGCTCAGGTTTGCGGGTGCACGTGCCATTTGTGCGACGAAGAGATGTGTGGTCATCGTCGTGACCACGTGAAGGCCGGTCGCGGTCAACTCATCGGCAAGCCGAAACATGAGCGTCGTCTTGCCGCCGCCGCCGGTGAGGGCGATAACGCTTTTTGGGGAAAGTCGGAACGCCGAGATGAAATCCATAGGCATCGGTAGAGGCTGCCGGCCGCTCCTCTGGGTCGCACCCTGGCTCTATCATACATCAATCCGGCGGCGCGAGCCAACTTCTGGCCGGTAAACGCGTTCGGTCGGCCTGGACGCCGGTGTCGCCGCTGCGGTTCGTCGGCCAAGTTTGGCAAGCGGACGAATTTGAGGCATCCTTAAGCGGATTGCATTCGGGAGCATTCGATGATGTCTGTAAGATTCACGATACGGCAGGTCGTTCTAGGGCTGGCGCTTCTGTGTGCGGTCAGCGCGGCCGCCGCCTGGCTGTTATGGCCCAGGCCGCAGCCGGCCCTGCGCGCCAGCATGAGCGCGGCCGCCGCAGCAACGGATACGACCGGCTTTGCGCGGGCTACAGGGCCGCGGCCGCTCGTTTTTCCGGCCGATCACGGCCCACACGAGGCGTTTCAGACCGAATGGTGGTACTACACCGGCAACCTGACTGCCGCAAGCGGCGAGCAGTTCGGCTATCAGTTAACTTTCTTCCGGCGCAGCGTCGCGCCGCCCTCGGAGTCAACGCCAGCCGATGCCGGGGAGCAGGCATCGGCATGGAGGACGGATCAGGTCTACATGGCCCATTTCGCGCTCACTGACGTGGCCGGCCGGGTGCATCACTCGTTCGAGCGGTTCAGCCGCGGCGCGCTCGGTCTGGCCGGCGCGCAAGCCGAGCCGTTTCGGATCTGGCTCGAAGATTGGGAGGTGGCCGGGCCGACGATCGGCCAGGCGCGGCTGCGCGCGGCCGTGACGGAAGGGGATCTCGATCTCCGGCTCGACCTGATGCTGCGCGACCTGAAAGGGCCGATCTTGCACGGCGATCGCGGTTACAGCCGCAAAGGACCGGAGCCGGGCAACGCGTCCTACTATTACAGCCTGTCGCGCATCGAGACCACGGGCACGATCGTGGCGCGCGACCGGCAATGGGCCGTCGCCGGCCTGAGCTGGATGGATCACGAGTTCAGCACCAGCGCGCTCGGGCCAGAGCTGGTCGGTTGGGATTGGTTCAGCCTGCAACTCAGCGATGGCAGCGAGGTGATGCTCTACGCATTGCGCCGCGCGGACGGAGGACGCGATCCGTTTTCCAGCGGCACGCTCATCGCGGCGGACGGCACCACGCAGCCGTTGGGGCCATCGGATTTCGAGATCGCGGCGACCGGCGCATGGCGCAGCCCACGCACCGGCGGCGTGTACCCGGCCGGCTGGGTGCTCAGTGTGCCCGGGGCCGACCTGCGGCTGGTCGTGACGCCGCATCTGGCCGATCAGGAGATGCGCACGACGCTGCCGTATTGGGAGGGCGCCGTGCGCGTCGAAGGCACGCGCGCCGGCCAGGCGCTCACCGGTCACGGCTACGTGGAGCTCACCGGCTATGCGCGCTCGCTCCAGGGGCAGTTTTAGGCGCTGCGCTCATTCGATCAGGCGGTTCTCCAGCACCATATTGGGCCGGAAGTTGTCCAGCTGAAGATACCAGACGGCCGCATCGAGCAGCGCCTGTTGCGGGATCAGGCCGACCAGTTCGCTCGACTCGATCGTCACCCCATAGCGCTGCGCCTCGCGACGGATCAGTTCCACGGCCACATGGATGGGCGTCTTCTCGAAATCGGTGAGGTTCATGCTCACCTGGGCCTTGCCGTTCACCGACAGGCCGAGCGCCTTGACGTAACGCAGGCCGCCAGAGCTCTGGCGCACGGTCTTCGCAATTTTCCTGGCAATCTCCACGTCAGGCGTGGTCAGATACACGTTGAAGGCGATCAAAAAAGTGCGCGCGCCGATGACCGTGGCGCCGGCCGGGCCCAGCCGACACGGTCCGAAGTCGGGCCGGCGATCGGGGTTGACGCCGATTTCTGTTTTGAGCCCCTCGTATTCTCCCCGGCGAATGTCTGCCAGGTTGACCCGGTCGGGCCGCGTGGCCGCTGCCTCGTACAGATAGACGGGAATCTGTAGCTCCTCGCCGACCCGTTGCCCCAACTGTCGCGCCAGCGTCACGCAGTCCGCCATCTCCACCCCACGCAGGGGCACGAAGGGAACGACATCGGTGGCGCCGATGCGCGGATGTGCGCCGCGGTGCTGCTCTAGGTCAATCAAGCCGGCGGCTGTCCGAATGGCGTCGAAGGCGGCCTCCATCATCGCCTGCGGTGGACCGACCACCGTGAACACCGAGCGGTTGTGATCGGCGTCGCTTTCGATGTCGAGCAGGCGTATGCCTGCTGCGGCATGGGCGCGGATCGCGGCGGCAATGGCCTCGATGACGGCCGGCCGGCGTCCTTCGCTGAAGTTGGGAACGCATTCGACGAGCGGTTGCATGGAGCCTCCGTCAGGATGAATTGAGACCTATTGGGTTTTTATTATAACCGCAACGCCGTCTATTTGCCATACGCCCGTTGCGGCGGTAAAATGGCGCGCTAGTGACTATGATCCGCACCGTCTTCTTACAGCCTCTTGGCCCGGCGCTCGTCCTGGCACTGGGTGGCCTGGTGTTGTGGCTGGTCTCCCGGCTGGCCTGGCGCTACGCGTTGATCCGACGTCGGCCCCCTGCAACCGGCTTCGTCCTTCCGTTGGCACTGCTGAGCGTGGCCGCGGCGGCCTGGCTCTGGCTGCGCATTGTCGCGTCGCCGACCGCGCAGCAGCTGTCCTGGCGCTGGCAGCCGCTCACGGTCGCCGGCGCCACGATCCACTGGCGGCTGGAGCCGTGGAATGGCGCTGTTGTGCTGTTGTTGCTGATCCTGACTGCTGTCGTCCTCCTGTTGGAGTTCGGCGACACTGCTGCGGCCGTGACTCGGCAGCCGGCCGGCACACTTGAACGTACCCTCTGGTTGGCTGCAGCCGCGATCGCTTTCGTCTGCTCGGCGAACGTCCTCACCGTGGCCTCCTGCTGGTTGGCGCTGGATGCCTGTATATTGCTGCGTCTTTCGCCCGACCGCCAGACTGAACCGGCCGGCCGCGCCTGGAGCCTGCTGGCTCTGGTCGCGCCGTTGCTTCTTCTCGTGCTGGCGTTGCTCGGCGAGGCGGGCCTGCCCTCGATGCTGGTGGGCGGGCGCTTTGGTCGCACCGAGTTGAGCCTGTTGTGGTTTCTCGGCCTGATCCGGGTCGGCGTCTATCCGCTGCACTTCTGGCTGACCGCGCCGGGCTCTGTGAACGTTGCGGCGCAGGCGGCCGTCCAGCTGCTGACGCCAGCTGCGGGCATCTGGTTTGTGGCGCGCGTGCACGAATTGGCCGGTGGCAGCCTCGCCGATCAGCCCGAATGGGCCGCGCTCGGTTTCCTGGCGTTGCTGGGCTCGGCAATGGCGGCCTGGCTGGCCGAGCAGCCCCTCTGGCGCTGGCGCTGGATCGCCATCAATCGCAGCAGTGTGATCCTGTTGGCCG
>Ga0116210_1002409_pt1 | contig 11453 bp, 8 predicted proteins | sample TshhotsprinmetaG_FD_94483 | JGI IMG/M metagenome (GOLD analysis project Ga0116210, IMG submission 94483) | Hot spring microbial communities from South Africa to study Microbial Dark Matter (Phase II) - Tshipise hot spring metaG | ecosystem: Environmental > Aquatic > Thermal springs > Hot (42-90C)... | reverse complement strand
CCAGCGGCTACTACGACTGGCTCAAACGGGCTCCTAGCGAGCGCCAGCGAGCCAACGAGCAGTTGTTGGTAGCGATCCGGCGCGAGTATGAGGCCAGCCGTCAGACCTATGGCAGCCCGCGCCTTCAGGCGGTGCTCAGGCGCCAGGGGCTGCGCGTAGGACGCACGCGGATAGCCCGTCTGATGCGTGCCGCAGGGGCTGGTGGCCAGAGGGCCGTGGCGGCAGCGCCCGCGCACGACCCCGCGCGCGCCGGGGGCGGCAGCAGCTCCGAACCTGCTGGCGCAGAACTTCAGCGCCAGCCGTCCCAACCAGATATGGCTGGCGGACATCACCTATATCGAAACGCAGGAGGGCTGGCTGTACCTGGCTCTGGTGCTGGACCTGTTCAGCCGCGCCATCGTCGGCTGGGCGATGGCCGACCACTTGCAGGCCCCGCTGGTGGAGGCCGCCTTGCAGATGGCCCTGGGCCGTCGGACTCCACCGGCACGCTGCTCCACCACTCCGACCAGGGTAGTCAGTACACCAGCACCCTGGTGCAGACCCTGCTGGCAGAGCAGCACATTCAGGTGAGCATGAACGGTGTGGGCAACTGCTATGACAATGCGCCGATGGAAAGTTTCATCGGCACCCTGAAAACGGAATGCGCCAGCGCACCCTTTGCCACCCGTGCCGAGGCGCGCCAAGCCATCTTCGAGTATCTCGAAGTCTGGTACAATCGCCAACGGCTGCATTCGTCCTTGGGCTATGTCAGCCCGGCCGCTTTCGAACAGCAGTATGCTGACGAAATCAATTCTGTCCGGTAAAACGGGGTAAGGTCATTCGAAGATTGCCGGGAATACCCGATGCCGTTCGTGAACACTGGGGTATTGCTCGATGTTTTCGATCCCCGCCAGGCGTCTTTCTTCGAGTTCAATCGCGTTGGTCATCGTTTGGTCCGCCTCTCACGGTTTCCAAAGGGCGCGTTGCCCCTCAAAAGACAATGGTGTGCCCCAGCCTGGAAAACGACCGCGGGCGACCGTTCAGCGTAACCTGCTCTGCCGCGGGGGCGAAGAGCGTCACCTCGCCGGCTGGTTCACCGGACGCCAGCACCGCTTCCCCTGAGAAGATCGCCTCAAACGGAGCGCCCGTGCCCAGGCCCTCGATCAACATCTGTCCATCGCCGGAGATATCTTCCAGGAAAGTCCCGCCGTAGATGAACAACTTTTCGAGCGCGTTGTCCGCGCCCCAGACGATCACGGCAACCCGTCCATCGAAGCGGTACGGGCCTATCTCGACGGGCGACTCAGGCTTCTCGAAAGCCAGCACCACGTCGAACACCCCCTGACTGCCATCATGAGGCTGCAAGCGCAATAGCACCCCCTCCGGCGTCCTATCTACCAGGGCGAACGCTGGACGCGCATCCCAGCCCCGGCGGTCGGTTGGATACAATACGCTGGCAAACAAGACCGATTCCGCAGGCGTTTCGGGACTCACGCGAACGTAAGGCAGTTCATCGTTGCCTGTGTTGATGGCGAAAGGCTGCGGGGCGGCGAACCCGATACCCAGCAGATAGTCCCCCTGGCTGCCGCCCCTGATCCACATGTCTTCGACAGTGGGCGGGGCCTCGAAATGAGCGACCCATTCCACCTGATGGGGATCGTCGGCCTCGATGCGGTCGAACATCACCAGGTAGTTGGGACGGATGAACAACGCATAGCGCGTGACATCGTTCAACCCCTTGATGTGCTTGTAGCGTCGGGTCGCATCCGCGGCCAGGAAATCGAAATGCGGCGAACTGGCGGTCGCCTCCAGGAAGCCATCGCTTCCGACAAAGTCCGTGGGATAGCGCCAGCTCCGGTCTGAGGGCGGCTCATATTGCCCCTGCCCATCTATCAGCAAGGTGTTGTGATAGGAAGTCTCCTGACGCTCGACTTCGGCATTCTCCAGCGCCAGCCATCCTCCTTGATAGACGTAAAAGGTGTTCGTGTCCTCGTGATCGTGCCCGATATTGAGCTGACAGTACGTCTCGCGACAGGGGGTCTCCCAGGGAAAGCGTTCCCGAACGAAGGTATCGAAGGCGAACCGCCCCCCATGCGCCCCCGCTTTGAGGCCAAAGACCAGATCATCCGCCCCCCAGCCAGTCCGCCAGATCACCGCGGACAGATCATCGGCCAGCAGGCGCAACAGTAAAGCAGAATTGTTAGGGATGCGCGCCCGGCGATCCTGCGCGAAATAGTTGACCGCGAGCTGCTCGCCATCCTCCAGATACCCGATCTGCTCTTCCTGATAGGCGTGCCACTTCAGCGCAGCTTCCAGGTACTTAGCCTCTCCCGTCTGGCGGAAGCTCGCCAGCAAGCCCGTCGCTCCCCAGATGCCCTCGACGGTGGCCGTGCGCCCTTTCCAGGCCCGTACCGGATAGTCCCATCCCCCGTCCGGGCGTTGCAGCCCGATGACCGCGTCAGAGCACGCCCGCGCAATCTCGCTGAAACGCTCTTCTCCTGTCAGTTCGCACAGATACCAGTTGTCCAGAATCCAATAGCCCTGCGCCTGGATAAAGCACACGTCGTCTGCCCAGGGCAGCCAGGGTAAGGCGCTCTTCACAAACCGCCATACACGGTAGTTCAGGCGCAGCCCTGGGTCTGGGCCGAGCAACTTCTGATCCCGCCAGTGGGCGGCAACCAGATACTCATGAAGACGCAGGGGAACAACGAAGTCGGCTTCAAAGGGCATCTTCATGTCTCCTGACTATTGATCTCGTCGAAGCGGGCCGGATAGGCGTCTGGAGCCAGCGGTTTGAGGAAGAACCCCCGCAGCATCCCCGCCATCATCAGGGCGCGGCGCATCAGCGTATACAGGGCGCGGTGCACGCTGTGCTTGCGATACAGCGTTAAAGCGATCACAGTGAGCAGCGCCAGCACCCACAGCCCCAACCAGACCCACGCCTGAGTCAGCAGGGATAGCAGCAGGCACACGACACCAGCGGCGAGCGCCAGGGCGGGCAAGCAGCCAAAACCGCGCTCTCTCAGATAGTCCCAGAAGACGCCACTGCCCAGGTGATAGCGCAGGATTTGGCCTGGGCCGAGGTATAGCCTGCGCTTCCAGCGGGCGAACAATGTAGAAAGCGCTTCGTGCGGCTCGGTGTAGTGGCACACTGCCGGATAGTCCGTCTCCACGATGCGATAGCCCTGTCGCCGGATGCGCACGCAGAGTTCCGGCTCCTCGTCGGAGTAGAAGTGCGGGTTGAAAGGCCCCACTTCGTCGAGCACCGCGCGGCGATACAGGGCTGCGCCGCCGCCATGTGGCACATCTTTCACACGGATGTCACCAGCCGCCTGCTCCACAGCAAACGTCCTGTCGGGCGGGGTGTCCAGGGGACGGTCAATCACCGCGCCCGTCACCGCCGCGATGTCCGGCTGTTGCCGCAGGATATTCATGGCCTGGCCCAGCCATCCTGGGCACAGTTCCATATCCCCGTCCAGGAACAGCACCAGGTCGCCGGTTGTCTGCCTGAATCCCACATAGCGACCGGCAGCCGCGCTGAGTTGCTGATCCCCGCGCAGGCGAAGCGCGCGGATCGGGTAGCGGGCTGCTGTAGCAGCCGTCCCATCCTGCGAAGCCGAGTCCACCAGCACGACCTCGCGCGAAGCGAGACTGGCTGTCTCGCGCAGCACAGACTCAATCAGGCGGGAGACGTTCCACACCTGATTGCGCGTGATCAACACCACAGACAGATCAGGCATGGGCATTCCTCAACCGGTGCCGTATCGTTTGGTTCATGGGTCGGCCCCTTCTTCCCCAACCCTTTCTGAAGCCGACCAGGCGGCGCTCTGCGGGTTTACTCCCCTGGCGAGGCCGGTTCCACTTCGCCGTGTGTCGCTTGCCCTGGCCCTGATGACCGGGCGATAGTCGAAATGAACGCTGTTGTTGGGAACGCAGTTCAAGACAAGCCCGACGGGCTGAACGCTCAGGTGAGCCAACTGATCGAGGATCGCCGCGATGGTTTCCCGACGTACCCGCCCCAGCCGCAAAACCAGCAACACGCCTTCTACCAGCGAAGCGAGAACAGCCCCGTCGGCAGCGGCCAGAAAAGTCGGGCTGTCTATCAGGATCACGTCGTAGGCCTGCATGAGCGTGTCGCGCAACTCCACCATAGCCGCCGACCCCAGCAGAGCGAAGAAGTCAGATGTCCAGGGGCCACTGGGGATCACATGTAACCGCGCCTGCTTGGTCTCAAAGATTGCCTGTTCCAGCCCGATCTCGCCGGCCAGCAGGTCGCTGAGTCCGTCAGCATTAGGCACGCCGAAGAACTGGTGAAGCGCTGGCTTGCGTGCATCCGCATCAATCAGCACGGTTCTGTTGCCCAGCCGGGCCGCCGCCAGACCGAGATTGGCGGTCAGAGTAGACTTGCCGTCGCCCGGTGTCACACTGGTGACCATGAGCACCTGTCGCACTGGCCGCCGTTCCCGCATGGCCTCCGGCGGGAACAGATTCACGCTCAGCCGGTGAACAGCCTCCTGCTCTATCGAGTGCTCGTAGAACAGGCCGCTCTGTCGCCGTCTGGATGCCGGGACCTCGCCCAGAATGGGCAACCCGGTCACGGAGACCAGCTGTGACCTGGAATAGAGACGGGTATCGAGCGCTTCCAGCAAGAAAGCCAGCCCCAACCCGCCAACCAGGCCCAGCAAGGCAGCCAACCCCAAAATCAGGGGGCGCTGCGGCTGAGACGGAGTTTCTGGCGTGCGGGCGGCTTCGACTACGGAAATGGGGGGGGCCTGCAACTCCACCAGGGCGCGCACCCGTTCATATTGGGCCAGCAAGGTGGTATAGCGCCCTTCCCTGAGCGTCAACAGATCGCGCAGCACCTGAATCTGCTCGGCGTCCGGAAAGTCGGCGCTGAGGGCGGTTTCGTAATCCTGGCGCGTCTGTTCCAGTTCGACCTGGCTTTGGGACAGTTCCACGCTCAGCGTGTCGAGGCTCACCTTGCGCAATTCCTCGTAGCGCGCCTTCGCCTCGGAGATCAAAATCTCGCATAGCTTGTTAGCGGCGTCGCGGGCCAGCTCCGGATCACGATCTTCCACGCTGACTTGCAACAGCTCGGTGTTCGTGATCATCGTGACCGTCGCCTTGGGCGGCTCGGCCAGGTTGAGGGCGCGGGCCAGTTCGTCCAGCACAGGCTGGCTGGTGGCCAGGTTGGCGTACGTGTTCATCAGGCGCTCGGCATAGCGCACGTCGTACTGAAGATAGTCAGCAGAGCCGCTCACGGCGGTCAACATCCGCAGAGTGGCCGTTGCCCGGTAGACCGCCGGCAATTGTGTGCTGATCAACAAAGCCACGGCCAGCGCCACGGCCAGCGTCACGACGATTACCAGTCTGCGCCGTTTCAAAACCTGGAAATACGCTGACAGTTCCACCGCATCTCACCTCACATAGTGGCTTCATTAACTGGCGCTTGGGCGAGGCTGCGCTTTTGCTCCTGGGTTCTGCGCTGCCGTCTCGTCTTCTTCGGTCCCAGGTTCTCCTTGAAATCGTAAATGCCCTCCCGACAGGCCCAACGTCCATCGGCGTTGGGGCAGATCAATTCGTCTCCTGCTATCTCCAGGAGCGCGCCGCACTGCGGGCACTTGAACAGTGGGCCTTCCAGGGCCGCAGGGGGCGTCTCGCCAACCGCGACGTTCAGCGTGTAGACGCTCGGCGAATAGAGCGCAATCCGCCCGGTGGGTTGCATCAGCCGATCCAGTGCGACCAGTACGTCCAGCGGCACCAGCCGCTTGAGCAGATTCAGGCGGAAATACGATACAGCCAGGCAGCGCCGCGTTTCGAAGCCACACTCCCGCAGGCATTGCGCCATGTAGTCCGGATGGAAGTTGAAATAGAGCGGCCCGAATGACACCGGTTCGTGGTCGAACGGATTCCAGGTCTGGCGCTTCAGCAGGTAGCGCAATACCGCCTCGCCGTGCCGTTTGTTCGCGTATTCGAGCACGAACGGCGCACCGGGCACCAGCACGGCGCGGATCCGCCGCAGGGCTGCGCACACATCGGCCATATGGTGAATCACGCGCTCCATCACCGCCGCATCGCAGCTTCCATCGGCCAGGGGCAGATGATAGATATCAGCAGCCACGTAGACATAGCGGCCATCCCGTCCCAGGCGAGCCTGCGCGTCGTGCAGCATGGAGCGCGAATAGTCCAGGACGATGACCTGATCGTAGCCCTGCAGTTCACTGGTCATGCGCCCAAAACCTGCGCCCAGATGGGCCACTCGCCGCCCCCGCGACGGCAACAGTCGGCGCAAGGCGATACGCTCTGTGCAATCTTCATAGGCGCGGCAATCGTTGCCCCAAAAACGATCCCGATAGTCTGACCCTTCATAGTCACAGACTGGTGGCGCGTTTTCCATGATCTCCCCCTACCAGCGCTAACCGTGCGCAGGTACCGCTCAGGCGAAAAAGCGGTAAAGCGCGTCCCCAGCTTGCTCGGTGATGTGATCTGGCACGGTGGCGTCAGTGAAGAGGTCAGTGAGGCGCGGCAAGAGTGTGCGTGCCTGTTGCACATAGGGTGCAACATCCTTATGAACAGTGTATTCCAGAAAATGGATTGTCCGTTCCTCGCTGGCGAACTTGCGCTTGTACTGCAACAGCCCTGCCTGATCCCAGTCGCTCAGCCCGAAGTCGAAGCGTTGCAATCCCTGCGCCTTCGCGTGCTGAATGCCCGCCCAAACCAGCAGATCGTTGGGCCGACAGCTCAGGTTATCTGTGGCAGAGGCGTTGAATTTGTAGAACAGCGTGTCGCGCCAGCGCAGGAAGACAATTCCCGCCACGACCTGGCCCTGGTGCAGCGCCAGCAAGACCATGCCCTGCTGACGTTCCATGAAGTGATGCCAGATGCTCTCGAAGAAACGATAGGGCTGTGCGACCAGATGATACTTGTACTTGCGCACCCGCAGGTGCATTTCAAAGAACGCGCGCATCATGGCTTCGTCTTCGGCCACGACGATCTGCAAGTGGTGCTGCTCCGCTTTCTTGATGGCGCGCCTCGCCGCCCCATCCAGGCTCATCCACAGCGTCTCCAGGTCGGGGCGCAGGTCAAGGCCATGCCACTTCGCCCGCTTGAACTCCTGCAATCGGTTGTCGGCCAGGGGAATGGGATTGTGCAGACAGCGTAGGACGACCGGCACCCCTTCGGCCAGCAGCCGATCCAACAGCAGTCCCCATTGTTCTTCAGTCTGCACCAGCGGGTCGAGGTAGTCGCAAAACGGCAACGACACAATGCGTTCCCCGCGCAGATCGGAAATCCGACAGAATGGCAGGCCCGCCTGTGGGATGCCATCGGCATTCACCACGACGTGAGCCTGTATGTCAAACCCATAGGTATCGCTGAGGACTTGCATCCATGCCGGCGAGTGAAAGACGCTGCTGGGATAGTGCTGGATCAGCGCCTCCCACCGCGCATCGCTACGCGGGTTTATAGTGACGATGGACATACCCACTCCTTTTCGACAGCCCGCTGCCGTCCTGTATTGGCGCACCCCCACACTTACCTGTCACGCCGGAAGGTTTCAACGCCCCCACCTGCAAGCACCGCCGCGTATAGCTTCAAAAGTCGGCCACACGCCGTGCCAGCCCCTATCCGGCATGTCCCCCTCGCACGGGGAAGGAGAGCTATAAGCGTGCTCCCTTCCCCATGCTGTGTGGGGGAGAAGTCAAAACGCAGACCTTATGCCAGCGGCCCAGTCACGGTGACAGGTGATCTCCGCGAGGGCCTGGCTCCATCTCTGCTACGCTCGCTCCGATCAGCCGACCGCTTCCAGCCGGGCGTAGTCGGCCAGAAACTCTTTGATGGTGTTGGCCACATAGGCGATCTGCTCTGGCGTCAGTTCGGCGTACATGGGCAGCGAGAGCAGTTCTCCGGCGCAATGCTCGGTCACCGGAAAGTCGCCCACCCTGTAGTTCAGATCGCGGTAGGCGGGCTGCAGGTGAATGGGAATCGGATAGTGAATGCCCGTGCCGATGCGCCGCTCTTTGAGGTGCGCCTGCAGCCTGTCGCGCGCCACCGTGCGGATGACATACAGATGCCATACCGCCTCGGCATAGTTGGCCTCTACGGGCAGGCGAATGCCATTGCCGCCCAGCAATTGCTGGTAGAGCCGGGCGTGCGCGCGCCGCGCAGCATTCCACTCGTCCAAATACTTGAGCTTGACCCGCAACACCGCTGCCTGGAGCGTATCCAGGCGGCGGTTGTAGCCAAGCAGTTCATGATGGTACTTGGCGCTCTGACCGTAATTGCGCAGCTTGCGGATCGCTTCGGCAATGTCCGGATCGTTGGTGACGACCATTCCCCCATCGCCGAATGCGCCCAGGTTCTTGGCCGGGTAGAAGCTGAACGCCGCAGCATGCCCCAGCGAGCCGACCCGTCGGCCCTTATAGTAAGCGCCGTGCGCCTGACAGGCATCCTCGATGACGATCAGGTTGTGCTGCCGTGCCAGCGCTAGAATGGGATCCATGTCGGCAGGCTGACCGTAGAGATGCACTGGCATGATCGCCCGTGTGCGCGGCGTGATCGCCTCCTGCACCTGAGCAATGTCAACCGTAAACGTGCAGGGGTCTATATCTACCAGCACCGGACGCGCGCCTGTGTAGCTGATGGCAAAGGTGGTCGCCACAAAGGTATTGGCCGCTGTGATCACCTCGTCGCCGGGGCCGATGCCGTAGGTGCGCAGGATCAGTTCGAGCGCCGAAGTCCCCGAATCCACCCCGACTGCATAGGCAACACCGCAGTACGCGGCAAATTCCTGCTCGAACAGCTCCAGTTCCTCGCCAAGGATGTAGCTGTTCGACCGCATCACTCTGGCCAGCGCTTCTTCAAGCTCGTGTGCGATCGGCAGACGCTGAGCCGTCAGATCAACGAACGGCACCGACACCGGTTCGGCGCTCATGGCTACCCTCCGTGCCCACCCGGGCCAGATTGTCCTGAACCTCATCCCACCCGATTTCGACTGGCGCACCGCGCAACGACACCGAGCGCGCGATCGCTTCCATCACCTGCACGACCTCCAGCCCTCCCCTGCCACCGCTGAGAGGCGGGCACCCCTGGTGCACGCAATCCACGAAGTGCTGACACTGCGCCTTGAGCGGCTCGTTGAACTCGATCTTGGGGCTGATGATGTCACCGTCGCGGATGGAGAACTGATGCTCACTGTAGCTGGCTGGCCCCGTCTCATCAGCCGCCGGGGCGATGCCCTTCTCGTAGATGCGCACCCGTTCCAGGGGATCGAGATCGTTGAAGACAATGCGCTTGTCGCTCCCCACGACAACCACTTCGCGCACTTTGAGCGGGTCTGCCCAACTGACGTGCACATGCCCCAACACGTTGTTGGGATAGCCGAGCACGATGAAGCCGACATCGGGTTTTGAGCCAGATCGCCACCGTGGGGAATTTTATGGCGTATAGAAAATAAGAACACGGAGTCAGCATGGAGCGTTCGCAGGCACGTCAGCCGAAGGCCGAGACCTGCTGGGAACGTCTCCCTGGGCGAGGAAAGCGCCAGAATGCCAAGAGCGCAGACGGTTCTCCTGTCTGCGCTCTGTGCATCTCAGCGGTGAAAGAAGCGCTCCCGCCTCACCCGCCGTTCGACGACTCGTCAGCCGGGTCGGGCGGCGTCGCCGACGGCGACTCTGGTGTGTCGCTGGGCAGCGGGGTGACCGTGGACAGTTCGGGCGTCGCGCTGGGGAGCGGCGTCACTGTCGGCGGAACAGCGGTAAGAGTAGCCGTGGGCGGTGCGGGCACCGGCGTCGCGGTTGACCAGGGCGTCGGTGTGAGCGCCCCCAGGTCGTCCACCCGCAGTTCGTCCACCCACCAGCCGACCGTCTGCTCGTACTGCGACAAAGCCGGCGCGGTGTCCAGCCGGAAGCGCAACTGCACGATCTGCCCGCGGAAAGCCGATAGATCGATCGTCTGCTGCGCCCAATCGCTCACGTTCCCGCTCCGCTCGGCCAGGGTCAGCCAGTCGCCCCCCTGGATGGACAGCTCCACAGCCACGCGGTCGCTGCTGCTGAGATGCTCGCGCTCCCAGAAGGTCAGCACGGGCGCAATGGCAAAGCGCAGGTCGAGCCACGTCTCGGCGGTGAGAGTGCTGCGTGGCGCGCGCAGCCCGCTGTCGGCGAACCAGGCCGCCCCTCGCCAGGCCCCGTTGACCTCAGACCGCCACGCGCCCTCTGCTGTCCAGCCCTGGGCTGTGTCGAACGATTGCAGCCAGGGCAAGGGGAACGGCAGCGGTGTGGCCGTAGGCGTCAACTCAGGCGGGAGGCTGGTAGCGCTGACCTCCGGCGTGAAGGTCACGGTTTCCGTCGGAAGCGGGGGAGCAACAGGCTCGGCCAGGGCCGTCACCGCAAAGGCGTCCACGGCCACTGTGCCAGTGACGGCATAGATGCGCGCGGTATGCATACCCTCGCCCAGGCCCGTCAGCGAGGCGACCAGGCCAAAGGCGCTGCCGGTAGTGGCCGTGTTGCGCGTCTCCAGCAACACGCCGTCCACTTCGATGCCCAAGGCACCCAATGCGGGATGTCCCACATAGATCACATCCAGGCGCGACCCGCTGAAGCCAATTGTCAGCGCGTCATCCGGACTGCCGCTGCTGAACAGATACCCCCCCCCGCTCGCCGCACCCGTCGCGTAGGCCGTCCACGCGCCAGTCTGCGACACGCGGCTATCTTCCGCCTCGACGAGCAGCAACGCTAGCGATGAGCCAGAGAGCGCAGGCGCTGCAGTACTGGTGAGCGGCAGAAGCGGGGCGGGCACCGGCGTTGGGACAACCGCTGGCGCGTTCATGGCCAGCGTCACCGCGCCGAGCGCCATCTGTGCGCCAGCGCCCCCCTCGACGCGGAAGCGTATCCGGATCACCTGACCCCGATAAGCGCTCAGGTCGAGCGAGCGCAGTTCGCCCGCCGTGTTCAGGCTGGCCTGGCGATCCACCGTCACCCACGACAGACCACCGTCCAGGCTGATCTCGGTCAGCAGCGCGCTGTCTGGCGCAGAGACACCCCACTGCTCAAACTGCAACTGCGGCAGCAGGTCCACCCCCAGCGCCAGGTACGCGCCGTATTCCAGCACGCCATCGCGACCGCGTGCCGTGTCGAATGTCCAGCGCCCGTTGCCCGGATCGAACGCCCAACCGCCCGTGCCGCGCCAGGCCGGATCGTCGCTCGCCAGGATCGTGGTGGTGCTGATCAATAGCACAGGTTCGCTCGTCGGAGCGACTGTCGGCACTGCCGTCGGCTCGATCAACGGCGTCGGCGTGGACACAACGCCCAGGTCTTGCCCCGCAAAACGCCCCGTGGACGAATTGAAGGCTGGCGTGGCGGTCGGCTCGCTCAGCAGCATCATGGGCGCGGGCGCGCCCGTGTCCACCTCGATGACCAGTTCAGGCCGGTTCCCTAACGCTTCCTTGCTGTTGTAGTAGACGCTATTGGTGGACGAAT
>Ga0116210_1002406_pt1 | contig 11461 bp, 10 predicted proteins | sample TshhotsprinmetaG_FD_94483 | JGI IMG/M metagenome (GOLD analysis project Ga0116210, IMG submission 94483) | Hot spring microbial communities from South Africa to study Microbial Dark Matter (Phase II) - Tshipise hot spring metaG | ecosystem: Environmental > Aquatic > Thermal springs > Hot... | reverse complement strand
TGATTATGGATGATTTAGATCAAGAAAAAGAGAGGAATTACTATCAAAGCCAAAAATGCAAGTATTATTAATTACGAATATAAAACTAAATTAGAACTTACTGGAACTTATAAAATCAACGTAGTTGACATTCCCGGGCATGCTGATTTTGGTGGAGAGGTAGAGAGAACTTTACATATGGTTGATGCTGTAGCTTTGTTGGTGGATGCCTAAGAATGGCCATGTCTCAGGCTCTTTTTGTTCTTAAAAAGGCTATTGAAATTGATCTTAAAGTAATTTTGATTCTAAACAAAATAGACAAACCAGCCGCCAACGCATCTCGTACACTGTCTTTGGTAGAAGATTTATTTTTAGATTTAGGAGCTAGTGAGAAGCAGCTTGCTTTTCCTATTATTTATATTATTTATGCTAGCGGGGTCAATGGTCAGACAGGGTTTAAGCCAGATCAACTTAAAGACAATCTGTTTGATTTTTTGGATACAGTAGTAGAATTTGTGCCAGCACCTAAGGTTCTGCGGAATAATTCTTTTCTAAACCCATTACAGATTTTGATTCTTAATCTTAAATATGATCCCTATAAGGGGAAAATGGGAGTAGGTAAAATTACTAGTGGTTTTATAGAAAAGAACATGTCTGTTCAGATAATTAAAGAGAATTCTGTTATTAAAGGTAAAATATCGGCTATAATGGTTTTTGATGGGCTTGGAATCAGTGAGGTTGAAAAGACAGAAGCCGGTGAAATTGTGATGATTGCTGGATTAGAAAATATTGGAATTGGTGATACTATAAAGTTGAATTTAACCAAGCTTTGCCTAGAGTCAGAGTAGATGAGCCTACAATCAAGATGACTTTTGGATCAACACTTCTCCTTTTGCTGGTAGGGAAGGTAAACTGGTTACATCTCGCCAGATCCGTGAGAGATTATATAGAGAGATTATATAAAGAATTAGAAACTAATGCAGCTTTACGGGTGGAAGATCACCCTCAGTCCAGTGAAAAATTCATAGTTTCGGGTAGGGGAGAGCTACATCTTTCTGTTTTAATTGAGACAATGAGAAGAGAGGGGTTTAAGCTAGAAGTTAGCCGTCCTGAGGTTATTTTTAAAGAAACCAAGGAACAAAAACACGAGCCATTTGAGATTGTAGAAATTACGGTTCCTTCAGATTATCAAGGAGTGGTTATGCAAGAATTGGGTAAGAGAGGGGCTGATATTCAACAAATTAGTTCTAACGACATTAACACTGAATTTCACTTTGTGGTTAAGATGCCTACTCGTACTTTGATTGGTTTAAAATCTTTTTATTGACTGTCACTAAGGGTACTGTGATTATGTATAATATTTTTGATTCTTACCAACCTTACGGTCAATGTCCAAATCAGTAGCTCTCATGGAAGTCTTATTAGTACCGAAATGGGTACTAGCAACAGTTATGCTTTAGAAAATGCTCAGCAAAGAGGGGTGTTGTTTATCAGTCCTGGTGTAGAAGTTTATCCAGGTATGATAATTGGCCAAAACTCTAGAGACAGTGATCTCGAAATCAACCCTTGTAAAGGAAAAAAACTTACTAATGCTCGAGCTTCTTCGGCAGATGAAGGAATTATTCTAGCTCCACCTAAAAAAATGACTTTGGAAGATTGTTTGGAATATATTGGAGATGACGAATTAGTAGAAGTAACTCCTCAAAGCCTCAGAATCCGTAAGAAATATCTAGATCCCAACGAGCGAAAAAAGATGGTGAGGTAGAAAAGTATTCAAAAATTTTGCTTATAAATCTCAACTTTTATAGTAGTAAAAAGATTTTCACAAAATTATCAAAACCTAAACTAAAGTTTGATAGAGTATTTTTTAAGTTTTTCCGACATTTTTGGTTATTTGCTTGTAGTTCTAGTTTATTAAATATGGTTTGATTCTGTTAAAATTTCTAGTCATATCTTCGCCACATCTAAAGGTATCCCCCGGAGTGAGTTTTTTGTAGGTCAGTAACATCGTATTTGTTAGAGTTTACCGTGATAATACATCTAGTTGGTTGGGCTTTCGGTAGGTGGTACTATTTTCTCTTAATTTTGATTATCTACAGCTTAATCTTCAGAATCAAAGTTGGTTTGTCTCAAGTTTTCTGTTTTAGGTTTAGAATCCTACTTAAAAGTTCAAAAAACAAAAAAGCCAATAATTATAACTACCAGTAAAATAAAAATAGAGATTATGACTTTTGAAGAATGGTTATTAGGTATATTGTTAAATGTTAAAATTTTAATGATTTTGTTTTCTAAACTGTCTTCGTTGAAAGACAAAGACCACGAATAAATTTGTAAGCTAGTAATAGCTAAGTTGGTAATGCAAAATAAATCAAGTTTTCTAGGTTGAAGTTGATACTTAAGAAGTTTAGTGAAGGGTAGTTGTAAAGCTGTATGTAAGACTAATATCCATAGTGTGTGGAGTATACAAGATAGTGTAATCTTTGCCAATTTTTCTTTAAAGTTTTTATAGAAATATCGTTGGAAGTGATATATAAAAAAATAATAGTAAGAATAAAGCAATCAAACCAAAAATTTCAAGTACGGGTATAAGGTCTAAAGCTGGGGGACCAAACAAAATTGTGAAAAACGGTCTTACTCACAGGTAATGCATGAAAGCAAAAATAAAAACTAAAATCCCTAATGTTCGTTTAGCTAACCACAAAAACAAATATACTTGTTTTAGAAAGTCTTGTACATTAAGTCGTTTGAGAATTCCCAGAATTGCCACACCCATAACAAAATAACAGCAATCCTACCTGTTATTACTCCAGCTTCTTGCTATTCTGTGGATATGGAAGTTAGTGAGATCGGTATTACTGAATAACCTAAGATAATCAAAACTAGCAGAAAGTTTTTAAATCAAGAAAACACTTTTTCTCATTACAAAAAACAAAATCTTGAGAAGATAAAGTAAAAAATATCTAAAACAAATAATCTGTCAAATTTTCTTATCAATATGCTAATATATGTAACTAGTTCATTCGCTAATTGTCTTAATTTTTTAGTAAAATAGAGAGATACTTTTTCATACTAGAAAACTAAATTGATTTTAAACTATATAGTAAACATAATACCCTTATTATTGTGAATAATCTATTGACCAAAACCTAAGTTTGGTTATATTATATAAAAATATATAAAATAAAAAATTTATGAGTTCTGTTATTGAGGCTGTTAATCTAGTAAGAAAATTTCAAATAGACAAAAATAATTTTGTTCAAGCTCTTGGTCCAGTCTCTTTTGTTGTTCCTAAGAATAGTTTTACCATCATTATTGGTAGAAGTGGTAGTGGAAAGTCAACTTTACTTAATCTTTTGACAGGTTTAGACAAACCAACTGCTGGCGAATTGTATGTTTTAGGACAAAATTTAGCTAAACTTGATCGTAAGCAACTTGCTAAATATCGCTCAAAAATTGGAATTATATTTCAGCAATACAATTTAATCCCTAACCTAACAGCTTTGGAGAATGTTTTAATGGGTTCATGGTCTGGCGGTGGTAGTGCAACTGTGCAAGAGTCTTTAGATATTCTAGAGCAATTTGATTTAAAACATCGAGCTACAGTTGATGTATCTAAGCTTTCCGGTGGGGAAAAACAAAGAGTGGCTGTATGTAGAGCTTTGATAAATAAACCAGAAATTTTGTTTTGTGACGAACCAACAGGAGCTCTGGACAGTAAAAATGAAGAAAATGTTCGAGAGATTCTGGTAAAACTACATAAGCAAGGAATGACTATCGTTATGGTCACTCATAATCTTGATTTTCAAGATATTGGCACCCAAGTATTTAAACTGGATGATGGTTTATTATCAGTCCTTAAACATGATGGATCGACTAATCACAACCAAATAGTTGTTAGAAAATACAAAAAAGCTCAACACAATAAAGAGGATTTATGGTTATTTAGAGATTTTTTGGACGAACCTGAAATTTATAATCACCTGTCTAATAATCTTCCCGAAGAAGATACAAAAGTTCGTGAAGCCACTTTACTCTGTCTTAAAAGCATCATTACTGAGATAAGTGATCATTTTCCGGGGAAGCGAGTTTTCCCATTTGGTTTTTTACCAATTGCTAAAGATTTTGACGATAATTTAATTGTATATTTTTTGGAGGATAAAGGTATTTATTATCTGGACAGAGAAATTTTTTTAGAAGATGCAATTAAAGTTGTAAAAAAAGGCAAAAAAACTATCAAACGATACGAAACACGCTCGATTGTTAGTCACGCAGAGAAAGTTTTTAGGAGTATTAACGATTTTATGAATGCAGTATATCCTTTAAATTCTTTTTAGAGAAAAATTTTAAATTCTTTTAAAGAATTTATCATTTTTAAACAAATAATTTATGACCATTAAAGCTTTTTACCTTTTACTCTCCAAACAAATTCGTTCCAAATTTGGTAGGGTTTTTTTGGCTTCTGGGGGTATTATGATTGCTGTTTGGGCTATTACTCTTAGTAATAGTCTTTCTTTAAGTTTAAATGAAATTATTGTAAAGGCTATCAATAGCCAAAATCTAGCCAGAGAAATACAAGTCAACAAAACTAAAGATGGAGTTGTTCGCTTTGACGAAGCACCCACTTTTGTGTCTATAGGACTGCAAGAAATTTCAGAATTAGGTAAAATAGAAGGAGTTCGGGCAGTTTCACCTCGTAGTTATCTTGATTTTTTTATTAAAACTGAGCAGAACAAAGATTTTAAATGTAACGAAGAAATTCTTAACAATCAACCTTTTCTGGCTAATCAATTTATTCAAAATTCAAACTCAATACAATCAATAGCTGAGAAAAACCAGACATCCTTAGAAAAAATAAAACAAAATTGCAAATCTGTTACTACCATTTCTAATGTTTTTGAAAATTTTTACCAAACCCATCGCACTAATTGGATAGGTAGCACTAAGGCTCCTCAACGGGGACAAATGGTAGCTTGTTTTCAGTGTGGCAGTCTGGACTTTGCGAGGTACTTAGAAGTAAGTAGTCCCGAGGAAATGTTAGGCAAAAAGGTTTATATTGAACTTGCATCACCTCCATTGATCACTAAAGCTGGAGACCAAGTTAGTGTTATAAATATTAATCGTATTCCTCGCCAAAAAATTACTCAAAGTAGTAGTGTTGAGTTGGTTATTGTGTCGGTAGTTGATGATAGAAATTCGGATGGGTTTACTTTAACTGGTGGTGCTAATAACAACTTTTTTATTGATTTTAGTTATTATCTAGATGCAATAAAACTTACTGATCCTACTATAAACCTTAACGAAATTGGTTTTTGGGATGTGGTAATTTTTTTAGAAGATTACACCTACATTGATTCCGTCTTAAGCAGTCTCAAAAATAAAGGTTATTTTGCTACTTCTATAGCTAGAATTTTGATTAATAGTGTAGATACGTTACTGACAATTCAGAGAGTTGTATTGTTTGGTTTTGGTGTGATCATCTTGACTGCTTCTGTATTTGGGATTGTTGCTATAATGATCATCTCAGTGCTGGAGAGAAAAAAAGAAATTGGAATTCTCAAGTCGATGGGGGCTAGAGATGGAGATATTTTTAATTTATTCTTAGCTGAAAGTAGTTTTCTTGGACTATTTGGGTGGCTGGTAGGCACAGGTCTGTCCTACTTGTCATCTATTTTAATTTCCCAAGCTTTTAGAATATTTGTTCTGCAAAATGAGAACTGGAAAACTAATTTACAAAATTTTAACATTACTAGCTTTGCCTTGTTATCTCCGTGGTGGCTTTTACTTTCTACTTTGGCTGTTTCACTTTTTTTTACCTTAATTTCGGGCATATATCCAGCCATTAAAGCCGCTCGCCAAAATCCGATTGATGTTTTAAGAAGCGAATAAAAAACATCTAAGGTTTTTCTAAGTTTGTTCTTTGTAGAAATATATTTTTTGTCTTAACAATTTACTTACATACTTGCAGTTAATTTGCTTTTATTGAAGGTTTTAAAAATCACTGATTTGCTTTAAAAGCTAGCAAAGAATTTTGTAAAAAGAGAAATACTAACTTGACATTTGTGGTTAAAATCGCTAAAATTCGTAAACCACTTTTTGTGGATTCTATTTATTTCTGTAACAGATTATTGCCGAATTAGCTCAGCTGGTAGAGCATCGGTTTTGTAAACCGCAGGTCGTCGGTTCGAGTCCGACATTCGGCTCCATAAAAAAAATTAGTTGTTTTGCTGGGCTTAAAAGTAATTTTTTAGGATCTGGTAAAAATTAAATCTTTTAGGGATTCAGCAAAAATTAAAAATAAAAAAGTATGTCAGAAATAAATAATAATCAAAACAAAAACAGTCACGATAAAAATCTGTTATTAGACATGGGTCTTGTGGAAGATAAAGCCAAAGAAATTACAGGAAGTACTATACAAAAGGTAGCTACTGCTATTAATGATACAAAAAAGTCAATACTTTTACCTTTGTTTTCTAATACTAATAAATATAGACAAATCATCATAGCTACCGTAATATTTATAATTCTTGTTCTTGGCGGTATTTTATACATGGTGTCAAATAATATTACAAATAAAGGTAAACAGACTAACCACCCTCGAGTTACCGTTGTTCAACAAGAAATGATCCAAATTGATTTTGAGAAATTAGAACTTGCAACCAAAAGTGAGGAAAGGCAAAGAGGGTTTATGTTTAGAGATGAGATTTGTGATAGATGTGGCATGTTGTTTGTTTTTCCTGAGGAGTCCGAGCTGACTTTTTGGATGCCTAATGTTTATTTTCCTTTGGATTTGATTTTTATGGATCAGAGTGGAATAATAGTTAAAATTCATGAAAATACAACTCCCAACAATGATCAAAAAAAATATTTTTCAGAAAAGCCTGCCCAATATGCATTAGAAACAAAATCTGGCTTTGTTAAGAGTTTTGGCTTAAAAGAAGGTCAAAAGGTTGATATTCAGCACTTGCAAAAACAGGGTGTAAAGTTTGTTTGGTTTAACATTGACGAATAATTGTCCTTCTGAGTGTCACGATTTTGCAAATGTTACTAGCTCTGCAGGTAGAATCCAAGTTTTATGATTGGATTTTATGGTTTAATTGTTTGACAAGACGGCTGTTGATTTGACCAAAGTACTTTGGAACAGTTATTTTTTAAAATATTAACCTAATTTATTAGGAATATTAGTTTTTTCTAAAAAACTTTTTTTAGAAACAGTTTACAACCAAACTGGAGCTTTTTCATAAATAAAATTTTGTTTTTGTAGTCCTATAATTGACAATCTTACTATCTGTATTACAGAAAGTTAATAAGAGTAATACATTTGACAACTAAAGTATATAAATTTAATATTACTTAGATTTTTTTCTAAAATATGTCTTCAAAACCAGATACTCAAAAAAAACAAACTCAAAAACCAGAAGATTCTATCGAACAAGGTTTCGTAACTGTAGTAGAGTTTCAGAAAACTAGAGCAAGTCTCCAAAATCTTTCATTTATATCAATTTTTTTAGCGATTTTCAATATTGTTTTAGTATTCGTGGTGGCTTGGGTTGTCGGCTCTCAGTTAAACTCTGTTGAAATAAAGGGTTTGGATGAGAGATTATTATTAGTAGAGGATAAATTAGATCAAGTGATTAGTATCTTACCTCCAGATTTGAGGCCAAAAGTGGGAGTTACAGTAACACCTCCAGACAAAACTTTAGATAGGTGGAAGGGTAACAAAGATAATCGATATGTCTTAGTAAAGTATTCTGATTTACGATGTCCCGGTTGCGTGGTTATGCACCCAGAGATAAAAGCTTTTATAGAGAACAACTCGTCCGAGGTATCTCTAGTTTTCAGAAATTTTCCAGTAACAAGCGGAAATCCAAATTCTCTTCGTTTAGCTAAAACAGCCGAGTGTGTTGCTAAGTACAATGGAGAAGGAGCTTTTTGGAATTTTGTAGAAGGAATTTACTCTCAAACCATAGACGAAACTGTCGAAGGTGAGGAGGCCCTATCTAAATTTGTAGAAAATCCATCTAAAATTGCCGAATGTGTTAAAAACGGGGAAACAGATCAAAAAATAGAAAGAGATTTGGAAGATGCTAGACAGGCATCCATTAGAGCGACTCCTACACTTGTATTTTACGATACCCAAACCGACAAAGTATCTTTTGTTCGCAATCTTGGAACAGCAGAACATTTACAACAACTGTTTAACGAATTTAAAACCAAGCAAAAGAAATAAACAAAGTCTTAATTTTAGCTTAAAGAAGAAATAAAGACTGTTGCTTGCAGTATTTGCGAGGTCGAATTTGTTTGCTGATTAGCAATAAAGCAAAATTATAAAAGAGTTTTACAGGACTATTAAGGAATAAATATAAAATATTTGGTTTGATTTTTATAAAAAAATATAAGGTTTTTATTTGTCTTGTTACAAAGAAGGTCCGTTTCAATTTTATTGAAAAATATGTGTTTTTGACTTAGTCCAGTAAAGATTAAACAAAATCTATAGAAGTTAATTCAAAGTTGAAATAAAAATTTGGATATTTGTTTATGCTTTGATTTTTGGGTAAGTTTGGTTAATGATCTAGCTTAAAAAAACTTTACTTGTTTGAATATAAAAGATTTGGTATACTGAACCCATTGTTTATTAACATAAATTTTTATATAATATACACCTTTTTAAAAGAAGAGTTGTTTTGTGTAAGTCTAGAACTACAAGGTTTGAAGGTTTATGAATATAAATTCAATCTAATTAAGATTAACCGTTTTAAATAAATATAATTTAAACAAAAACAAAAATCAGAGACAGGATGAAAAGCGAGAGAACTATTCTTTTAATTAAGGCTATTGTGATCAATTTTTTGATTGTAGCAGTTTTTTTCTTTGCTGTTTATAAATTACATACTCATAATACTACTAATAAATCTAGAACAAGTACAACCATAGCAGCGATAGAATTTGAAGATGATGGGTATTATTCGGATAAAATATTAGAATATGTGAATATAGAAAGACAAAAAGAAGGTCTCCATCCTTTACAAGAAGATTATTTACTAACTCTGGCAGCTAGCTTAAAAATGGACGATATGATTAAATATGATTACTTTTCTCACACAAATCCCATAAATAATAAAAAATGGTCTGAATTTATTAGAGAGTCTGGCTATGTGTACAAAAAAATTGGAGAAAATTTAGCTATTGGTTATAATGACCCAAAAAATGTTGTCGAAGCTTGGATGAAATCACCCACTCATAGAGAAAATATTTTGTCAGATAGGTTTATTCATTCTGGTATAGTACATCAAAAAGTACTTTATTACAACAAAGAAACCGTGATTTTAGTCCACTTTTTTGGAGGTTAATATTTGTGTTGGCTTAGCTTATATTATTTAATTTAATATATAATTCAGAGTTATGTTTGGGATTGGTTTATTAAAGATTATTTAAATAAAAGGTAAATTACCAATAGATTTTGACTGATTGTAATTTATTTTAACTTTTTTATTTTTTATTTGAGAATGTTGTATTCAATGGTAGTGACTAGAATTTTGTATTTTAGGAAAACAACTTTAAAATTTCATGGTCCATCTTTTGAAAGAAGATTTTAGAATCAAATTGAGCCGCATGTTTTTGGCAATCATCTTTCATGTTTTTGATTTTTACTGGGTCGATTTTTCTTATCAAGTTTACCAAATCTTCTACTGTTGGGTTCGGAGGGAGTAGAAATCCAGTTTTTTGGTCAATTATAGTTTCTAACAACCCGCCTTCAGCCACCGCAATGACCGGTTTTCCAGCTGCCATTAACTCACATTGCACAATACCAGCGTCCTCGTCTACAGGTATGACAATACCTGCTAAACAATTGCCTACTAATTCTTCTAACCTCTGTTGGCTAACTAGTCCTTCAAAAACTATATTTGTGAGGTTTCTTGAAGAGATTTGTTCTTTTATCCAGTTTTCTAGAGGCCCACTGGAACAAATAACTAATTTTTTATCTGGCATTTGAGCAAAAGCTTCTACAATTAAACGGATTCTCTTTGGTTCTTCTAGTCGAGAGTGAGATAAATAATAGTCGCCGGTAGAAATATATTTAAATTTAATAGTCTGGACAGCTGGGTAAATTGGTATAGAATCAATATCAAGGTATTTTTTCAGCCTCTTTTGAATGTTTTTGGAATTGCTAATAATCAAATCCATTGCTTGGAGATCTTTTTTGTATTCATGGTTGACTAGTTTGGCGAGAGTTTTGTATATAGGTCTAAACAACGATGGAAGTTTATTTAGTTTCTGATCCATCTGATCAGTAAAAATTCTGGGCGGAGTGTGGCAATAATTAACTTTTTTGACATTTTTTATTCTTCTTTGGGCAAAAAAGACATTACCGCTAAAAATCACCAAATCATAATTTTCTAATTTTTTGAGTTTGGGGCTAAACAACCAAAATAACATTCTTTTCAGGTGAAGCAGTCCGGGTATTTTCCCGTCTCTATGTAAATATTCGAATTTATATTTCGGGTCAAAAAGTTCTTGGCTAAAAGTGTCATTTATTTTTTCTGGAGAGAATACGTCTGTCCTAAGAGCCCCTGCATAAAGATCGGCATTGTAGTGGTTTCTAATTTGAAAAATTAGTTTTTCAGCCCCACCACGACACTTAAAAAAGGAATATAAAATAGCGATTTTTTTATTCTTTAATTTTTCTGGAAGTTCTGACATTGAAATTATCTTAGTCTAACTTGAATTTGTTTTTCAATAGCAATTTTTTCAGGCCAAGATGTCAATTACAGTTTTGATTTGTTATTAAACTAGACTATTAGCTCAATGATCTCGTTTGTCCAAGCTATAGTTTTCTGATTTTCTACTGGATCTTCTTCTAAAGTATCGATTTTAAGGATATTGCCCACCTGTATCCCCCCAAAGTTTTTAAATGCTTCGGCCAATTTCTCTGTACCACCACAAAAGAATTCGTAACAAGACTCACCAGTACCAAACACTGCAAATCTTTTACCTTCTAGTTTTGGAGGGTTATTTTGTAAATCTTCAAGGTAAAAACGAAAGTCAAGCTGAGTTTGTCCTTCATCCCAAGTTGAAGTTCCCAGAAACAAAAAGTCATATTTATCGTATTCAATGTTGGTTGTGTCAGCGATATTAATTAAATCGGCTTCCATACCTTTTTCTTGCAAGGTTTTGGCCACAGTATTGGCCAGTTCTTCAGTATTGCCTGTGGAGGAGCCAAATAATACTAAAATTCTCATATTTTGATTAATTTAGATTTATCTTACCAAGGTAAGGACCTTAAAATTAAAAAATATTTTTTAGTCAACTAACTAATAAAAACATGAAAATATAACAACTAATCTTTAGATAGATACTTAACTAAGTAGAAAATACAAAATACAAAAGCTATAGATAGCAGTATTCATTGATGATCTTAACCACAAATAACTAGTTAAGCCTGGGTTATATTTGGTATTTTAATACCTAATTATTGAATAATTTG
>Ga0116210_1002404_pt1 | contig 11472 bp, 8 predicted proteins | sample TshhotsprinmetaG_FD_94483 | JGI IMG/M metagenome (GOLD analysis project Ga0116210, IMG submission 94483) | Hot spring microbial communities from South Africa to study Microbial Dark Matter (Phase II) - Tshipise hot spring metaG | ecosystem: Environmental > Aquatic > Thermal springs > Hot (42-90C)... | reverse complement strand
GAAGCGAGTGGAAATTCGCAGCATACTTTCCGCCGCGCCTAAAAATAGATACCCCGGGTTATGATGAGCCTCATTATCGAATTGCGCAGTTCCGTAGATGGAGGGAACATCTTAGTAAATAAAGAAGATGCGGCAAAAGATGAGGTCGAATCCCTGCAGGCTCTGCATTCCCGCTTCGTCCATCAAATTCAGGTACCTGAATTGTACCTTTTTAAGAAAATCTTCGTGAATCTGAAAATGCTGGCTTTGCACTTCTGTAAAGTACTTTTCCCGTAAATGGGGGGGCAAAACCCGGAACGAACGCATGCCGTACACACCCCGCCGCGCCACGTTCAGCGAGGTCTCATCAAAATCGGTGCCGATAATCTCAATCCGATCCCAGTCCACGGCGCCGTTCTCACGCACTGCCATGGCAAGCGAGTACGGCTCCTCGCCGGAGGCACAGGCGGCATGCCACACCCGCACCACCCGACCCGGCGACTGCGCCTGCAGGGCGGGAATCAGGTGGTTTGCCGCCGCAAGGATTTGATCCACCTCGCGCCAGAAGTAGGTTTCCCGCACCGCCAGCGCGCTCTGCACCCGCTTCCACAACTCCTCATTGCCCGAATTGTACTTGAGCAGGTAGTACAGGTCGAAAAAAGAATCCATGCCCTCCTCCACCAGAAGAGGGTACAGGCGATCCTGCAGGATGGTGCGCTTTTCCGGGGTGTACTCCAGCCCCAGCCGCTGACGAATCAACTCGCTCAGCAGAGCAAACAGATCCTCAGGCAGCGTGATGGTTTCACCCAGCGGTCGCAGCATGCCATCCTCCATTAAAGCGAGGGTTGCAGAAAGCGATTGATTAACATTCGCAGGGCAGGATTGGGTTCGGCGCGCGCCATCTGGCGCAGCACCGGCGCCGCCCGTTCACTGCCCAGATCCAGAAGCGCCAGCATGCTGGCAAGACGCACCTCGGTGTGCGGGTGCTGAATCAGGCGAATGAGCGTCTCGATGGCAGCGGACGTATGCATGCGGTGACAGACCTCCACAATTGCCAGACGCACCGCCAGCGGCAAAACCGGCGAGTACAGGTGGCGCTCCAGCAGAGGCAGAATGCCATCGCCCATGCCTGCCAGCGCGCGGATGGCACTCTCGCGGGTCTCAAAGGGGGTGAGGAAATCCATCAACACCAGCGCGGCGCGTTCACTGCCGGTTGCGGCAAGCGCCTGCAGGGCATCCTCACGGGTTTCGCGGTTCTTTGCCAGTTCGCTCAGGCGGTCAATGACTTCCTCGCTGGAAAAATGTCCCAGCGCCTGAATGGCTTCACGGCGGATTTCGGAGTGCGGCGACCTGCTCGCCTGAATCAGCAAAGGCACTGCCTCAGGGTCGCCCTGCTCGCCCAGCACCCGCACCGCCCGCAGGGTCACATCGGGCTCAAAATCCTCAAGGCACGGGCGCAGCACTGCCGTCAGTGGACGGCTGGCATACATCCCCAGCGCTTCCACCGCAAAGGCGCGCACGGCGGGATGCTCGTCACGGCTCAACGCCATGAAATCCTCGAAGGCAAGCGGCGATCGCAGAGCAGCAAGCGAACGGCACGCCGCCAGTCGGATGCGCGCATCGGGATGATGAACCTCCTCCCGCAGAATGGAAAGCGCCAGCGGCTCGGGAGCATGCGCCAGCGCCCGCAGGGCAGACTGCCGCAGATGAAAACGCGGCGAACGCGCGCACTCCAGCAGAAGACCCGTGACGCGCTCATCCTCAAAGTACGGCAAACTCTCCACAATGGCGCGCTGAACCACCTCGGTCTCGCCCTCAAAGCGGGCAAGCAGGGCATCCAGCGCTTCAGGGTCGCCGAAGTAACCCAGCGTGCGCACTGCCGCCTCACGCGTCCAGTGATCTTCGCTGTCCAGCAGGGGCAGAATCAGGCGGGTGTGTTCGGGGTGTCCCAGCGAGTTGAGCGCGGCAATGATATTCTGACGCACCACCGGGGAAGGGTGCCCCAGATGCTGAGTCAGGGGTAAAAAGGCGCTCAAATCGCCAATCTTTGCCAGCACTGCCGCCGCCAGCGAGACAATGCGGTCGTCTTCCTCATCCAGCAGAGCCACCAGTGCGGGAACGGCTTGCCTGCCCGCCGCCTGCCCGAGGGCGCGCAATCCCAGAATGCACACTTCCGGGTCAGGGTGTTGCAGGGTGGTGATCAGATACGGCGCGGCAGGCTTCCCGCCCATGCGCAGGGCTTCGATGGCGGTCTCGCGAAGCACAGGGGTTTCCAGAAGCAGTGCCAGCGCCCGCATGACATCCTCCCGCAGGGCATCCTGCGTGCCGGGCGCCACCGTCGAAGCCAGCCACCAGCCCGTCACCGTCACCAGAGCGCGGTAGGTGGGGGTGGCGCGCTGAGGCAAGCGCCTCTCAGCCACCTGTTGAAGAAAGGGGAAGATTTTTTCGGGAAACAGGTCGCCCAGGTGAGCGATGATGAAATCCTGCACCGCTTTTTGATGCCCGTACCGTTCGCCACAGCATTCCGCCAGATTCACCAGCGCAGGCAGAGCGATCATCCAGTCGCCGTGAGGGCTTTTCATCCAGTCCAGGATGGGCAGAATGGCGGTGGTATTGCCCAGTTCGCCCAGAGCATTGACGGCGGCGGGCGCCAGTTCGGGAATCTCCAGCAAATCCAGCAGGGAGGGCAGGATGAGCGGGGTGTTCATTTGAATCAGGGCTTCCACGGCGGGATACGCCAGGTAAAAGTTGCCGCTTCGGGCAAGGCGGGTCAGCGGCTGAATGGCTTCCAGCGCCCGCAATTGACCCAGCGCCACAATGGCGTTGAACTGCACGTTGGGGTCAGAATCGTCCAGCGCCTGAATGAGCGCCGAAATGGCGCGCTCATCCTGCAGGGAACCCAGCACCTGCACGGCATAGGTACGCACCTCGGGACTGGGGTCGGCGCACAGGGAAATGATGCCAGGCAGGACGTCGTACTTCATCTCCGTCAGGATTTGCAGAGCGGCGTTAAGCGCGTTGATGTCGCGGTGCTGCTGGCGGATAACCTCCAGCAGGTGCGGGATGAGGGCTTCATCCTGTGCCGCAATCAGGGCTTCCACCGCTCTGCGGCGTTCCTGCCAGTTTGAGGAAAACAGACCTTCCAGCGAAAGCGAATCCATAGACACCTGTTCAGCCTCTTGAGATTATTCTCTGGTGGTGCGGCGCGTCGATCGCGCGGCGGGCGGGTTCAAACGGCTCTCCAGTTTGTACAGCGCGTTGACCAGATAATTCGCCGAGTCGGTTTGCTCCTTGTTCAGGCGGGCAATCATGCTGATCTGGCGGCTGATGTCGCGGGTAGCCGTGCTGATTTCCTGCGCCGCCTGGGCTTGCTCTCCCATGGCTCGGTTGATCTGATCCGTGTTCACGCGGATGTTTTCCATCGCCGCGGCAATCTGCGTGGTCGCCGCCGCCTGCTCGGACGAGGCTTTGGTTATCTGTCCCACCAGTTGATTGACACGGTTGGACTCTTTGGTGAGCAAATCCATGCCCAGGTTGATCTCCTGCAGGGCGCGGGCGGTGGACTGCGCTCCCTTGCGGATGGATTCTACCGCCGCAACCAGTTGATCGGTGCCGTGGGCTTGCTCGCTCATCGAACGCGAGACCAGCCCCGTCAGGCGGGAAATTTCCTGCGTGGCGCGCACAATCTCGCGCGCCGCCGTGGACTGCTCGTTCATCGCCTGCACCACCTGATCGCTGGCTTTCTTGACGTTATTCACCGCCAGCACAATGGTCTGGGCGACCTTGTTTTGCTCGGCGGTTGCCTGGGCAATCTGGCGCACCTGTACATTAACCGTATTGACCTCGTTAAGGGCATTGGCGCTGGCGCTCACCTGTTCTTCGGTGGCGCGGTTCACCTGCTCCATGTACGAATGGGTCTCGCTGAAGGCGTCCAGAATCTGCCGCAGTCCGCGGGCGGCTTCCTCGGCGAGACTGGCGCTCTCATCGGTCACCCGCAGATTCTCGCCGGTAATGCTCACCGCTTCCTGTGCCGCCGACTGCAGGGCGCGGATGATGGCGGCAATCTCGGCGGTGGCTTTGGCGGAACGATCCGCCAGATTGCGGATTTCCTCCGCCACCACGGCAAAGCCGCGTCCCGCCTCACCCGCGCGGGCGGCTTCGATAGAAGCGTTCAGCGAAAGCAGGTTGGTGCGTTCGGCAATCAAACTGATCGTGTCCACGATACTGCCGATTTCCTCGGCGCGCTTGCCCAGATTTTTAATCACATTGGTGGCGTTCTGGGTGCTCTCGCGCACCTTGCCCATGCTGGTAATGGACTTCTGCACCGAAGCCGCACCCACCTCGGCATCGCGGCTGGCGCGGGTAATGATTTCGGACACCTGCTTTGCCAGCGAAGCCGTGGAACGCACCGAACGATCCAGTTGCTGAACGGCAGCCGCCGCCTGCGTGGAAGCGGTGTTAATTTGCTCAGCATTGCCCGCCACCTGATTAATGGACGCCGCCATCTCATTGATGGACGTGGAAATCTCGTCCACCGAACCCGCCACCTTGCCCATGGTGGCAGTCACCTCTTCAATGGACGCCGCCATCTCGTTAATCGAGGCAAACGTCTGCTCACTGGATGCCGCCAGATCCTGCGCGTTCTGCGCCACGCTCTGGATGGATTTGCTCATCTCTTCCAGACTGGCGGCAGTTTCGTTCACGCTGGACGCCAGATTGTCGGTATCGCCGGAAATGCTCCTCAGGTTGCCCGAAATCTGCGTGATGGACGCGGCGCTCTGGTTCGACGAGGTCGCCAGTTCGGAGGCAATATCCGCCAGATTGCGGCTCACCCGCGAGATTTCCTCCACCGAGGCGGCGGTTTCCATCGTGGCGGTTGCCAGATTGTTTGTCATCCCGCCTACCTGCTGAATGGAGGCGGTGGTTTCCTCAATGCTTGCGCTTAACTGCTGCGCCGATGAGGCAATGGCTTCGGTCTGCGTAACGGTTTCCTTCAGCGAAGCCGAAATTTCATTGGCGGTGCTTAAAACGGCTTCAAAACTCACGTCATTTACGGGTAGTGCAGTCATGGGGTTTCTCCTCCAATTCTTTCAGGGTGTGGTTGGTGTCTGAGTTAAGCGGGCTTTTTCATCGGGCGAGAGGATTTCCTCCAGATTGAGAATCAACACGAGGCGTCCCTGATGGGGAATCACCCCCGCCACAAAACGGTTGCCCTCCGCCTGCAGGGCGGGCGGAGGCGGTTGAATCTGCTCACTGTCCAGGCGGACAAATTCCCGTGCCGAGTCCACTGCCATACCCACCAGCCGATCGCCCATCTGCACCACAATCAGGCGGGCTTGCAGGTCGTAGGGAATGCGCTCCAGCCCAAAACGGACGCGCAGGTTCACCACCGGCAGGACTTTGCCGCGCAGGTACACAATGCCATCCACAAAGGCGGGCACATTGGGCACGCGGGTAATCTGTTCAATCATCTCCATCTGCTGGATGTGATCAGAAAGCACGCCGTAGGTGGTGTCGGCAACGGTAAACAGGATGTAGGGTTCCAGTTTGGGCATAGATTTACTCCTCCTGAGGGTTCTCACGCGGTCGGGCAACGTTGTAGATGATGTCTTCGGGATCCACAATCAGGACAACACTGCCATCGCCCATCTCGGTAGCACCCTTGATACCCGCCGTGCGCACCAGCGGGTCTGACAGGGGGTGCATCACCGCTTCACGGATGCCCACCACGCGATCCACCATGACGCACACGGGATGGTCTTCATCGCCCAGCACAATCCCGGGGATGATTCGGGATGGCTTGGGGGTGGTGTGGAAGAAATCGTGCAGGGCAAACAGCGGCACCGCCTTCCCGCGCAGGGTCAACAGGGTGCTGTTCATGAAGCGCGTGGTCTCGGCAGGGTTGACCTCGATGACCTCGCGCACCAGCGCGCGGGGAATGGCGTAGCGTTCGCCGCCGCTCTCCGCAATCAGAGCATCCAGAATGGTGAGGGTGAGCGGCAGGCGCAGAGAAAAGGTGGTGCCCTTGCCCCACTCGCTGGTCAGACTCATCTGCCCGCCCAGATGGCGGATGGTTTCCATGACCACGTTCATGCCCACCCCGCGCCCGGCGCCCATATCGGCATCTTCACGGGTCGAAAAGCCGGGGCGGCACAGCACCTCCAGCACCTCGTTCATGTTCAGGAGGCGGTCTTCCTTCAACCAGCCCAGTGCGCGGGCTTTTTCCGTCACCTTCTGCACATCCACCCCGCGCCCGTCATCGCTGACTTCAATAATCACACGGTCGCCCTCGGGACGTCCCCGCACCCAGATGGTGCCCTGCGGGGGCTTTCCCGCCTGCACCCGTTCCTGCGGGTCTTCAATCCCATGGCTGATGGCATTGCGCACCAGATGCAACAGCGGGTCAAGCAGGCGCTCCACCAGCGACTTGTCAATCTCCGTCTCGGCGCCCTCCAGTATCATCTGCACCTCCTTGCCCGACTGCTGGGCAAGGTCGCGCACGGCAAGGGGCATGCGCGAGAAGACCTCCGAAAGCGGCACCAGACGCATGCGCACCACCGTCTGACGCAGATTGCGCACCTGCCTGCCCATGCGGGTGATAATCTGCTCCAGACGGTCAAGCGCCGCGGGCGGCGCGCCGCGTAGTTCGGGCAAAATTTCCTCCAGACGCGAGCGGGTAATCACCAGATCGCCCACCGTCTGCATCAAGGCATCCATCCTCGCCAGTTCCACGCGGATGGAAACGGTAGAAATCACCGCGGGCGGGGCAACCGGCGCGCCGGTTGCCTCTGAAGCCGGTTCAGGCGCGGCAGGCTCTACGGGAGAAACCCACCCGGGCTCCTGCAGAGGAATCCAGTCCAGCGGTGGCAGGTCGGGGGCTTCAGGGCGCACCCTGCCCGCATACAGGAAGGCAAAGCGCACCACCTGATTTTCGATGATCGGCTGGGCTTTGATGATTTTTCCCTGCGCTTCCAGAAAGGCGCGAATCTGATTAACCCGCGATTTCTCGCCCGGCTGACGGGTGGGGTCGTACACCACCACGCCAATCTGCATACCAGCCTGTTTCATCTCTTCCAGCAGGGCTTTTTCCAGATCGTTGAGGCTGGAGAGCAGGTTGTCTGTCACAGCCCCGCCCTGCAGTGCAGAAGCGGAAGGGCTTTCCTTACCGACAACGGGTTTCTTCGAGGCTGACTTCTCAGGGCGGTATGCCTGCAGACGCAGCAGGATGTCTTCAACGGGTGGCGGCGGCGCGGCAGGGTTGCGCAGGGCGGCAATCACCACCGTCAGGCGCTTGACGCCTTCAATCAGCGCGCCGATGAGTTCGGCAGAAAATTCCAGGTGCTGATCGCGCACCTCGCGCAGGATGCTCTCCATGGCATGGCTGAGTTCCGCCCCCGCGCTCAAGCCCACCATACCGCACAGTCCCTTGAGGGTGTGGAACGAGCGGAACAGGGCATTGATTTCCTCCGCCTGCCGGGCTTTTTCCAGCGCAGTCAGCGGGCGGTCTTTCCCGGAACCGCTGTAACGCTGTTCAAACTCCAGCAACAGGCGGGTAATGTTCTGCAGATGCTCATCCGCCTCTTCAAAGAACCCTTCCAGATCAGAAAATGGCACATCGGGCGGGATCATTTCCACAACTCCTCTACGGTGTGCAGCAGCACCGACGGAGAAAACGGCTTGGTCAGGTAGCGGCTGGCGCCCAGATGCATGGCTTCCTGCAAACTTTCTTCATCCCCGCGGGTCGTGAGGATGATGACGGGCAGATTCCTCAAACGATCCACCTGACGGATGAACTGCGGCACTTCCATGCCGTGCATATCGGGCATGTTGATATCCAGCGTCACCAGGTCGAAGGACATCAGGGTCATCTTTTCCAGCGCCTCCAGCCCGTTGCCCGCCTCCTCGAAATCCGCCTCCAGCGGTTTGAGCGCGGTGATGATCATGCGGCGGATGGTTGGCGAGTCGTCCACCACCAGTATCCGCCGCCGCACGTTCTCTTTGGGCGAACGGCTCAGCCACGAACGGATGAGCGTCTCGCTCAGATCCTGCTTGGGGATGAAATCGAGCACGCCCACCGTTTCAGCGGCTTCGCGGTAGTCGTACATGTCGTAAATGGAGAGGATGACAATTTGCGCGGGTAACCCTCTGGTGCGAATCTGGCGCGCGGCTTCGATGCCGTTGCCGTCAGGGAGAATCAGATCCATCAGAATCAAATCGGGGGAGAGGCGTTCTGCCTGCTCGACCGCTTCCGTCATGGTCCGGGCGGTACCCACCAGTTCCAGTCCCGGGATACTCTGCAGCAGGCTGGAAGCGCTTTGCAGAAACTGTGGACTATCGTCCACGAGAAGAATTCGATGAGCACTCATGTTTTTAAGATAGTGCTCCGTAGCCGATGCCGTCAATCAGGAATTTCCTGATAGGCACGGGGATCGGGTCTACCCCTATCCCATGCAGTTCCCCCCTGAGGTTCGCAAAGCAGGCACGACAAAAACAACCGGCGATGGCGGTGGTGCAGGATTTGTTTCCATGCACGGAACCGTCATCGCCGGGTTCCGGTGATTCCGCCAGCGGCAAGCGCCGACCGACCGCCCCCGGCAGGGGATGCCCCGCCGGTCTTCAGCAGAAAAGAGGAGCCGAAAGCCTACGAAGAGCGCAGTCGCCGCGCCACCAGGATGATCACCACCAGGGCAACACCCATGCCGATCATCCCGGGCAAACCCACTTCGTCGGCAAAACCGGTGGTGGGCAGGGCAGTTGAGGTGGGCAGAACCGTGGCTGTAAACTTGCCTTCTGCCAGTTGCGTCTGCTGAGCCGCCAGGGTGGCTTTCTGCGCGTCCGACACCGAGGTGGGCGTCAGCGTGGGGGTGGCGGTGGGCGGCTGGACAATGACCGGCGTGTTGGTGGGCGGCACCGGTGTCGGCGAGGGGATGGGCGTCGCCGAGGGGGTCAGCAGTAACAGCGCCTGCTGAGCGTTCTCGGTGGCGGCAAATGCCGTGGCGGTGTTCGCCGCCAGCAGTGCCTGCTGCTGTTCCCGCAGGGCAGCATTGCGCTGGGGCAAAACAAAGAACACCACCACTGCCAGGAGAATCAGAGCCAGCAAGAAAATCCCGCCGATGATGCCAGCGGCAATCATGAAGTTGCGGTTACCGGGCTTTTCTTCCTGCGGCTGTGGCTCGGATGGCGTTTCCTCTCCAAAATCGAGATCCTCAAACGGGTTCTGGTCGGACATCTGCGCGTTCTCCTTCTTCGTGGATTATACCGATTGTATCACTTCCAGATTCGCAAGGGGCACCACCACCAGGGTGTCTTTGCTCAGGCGCACTTCTGCCGCCTGCGCCCGCACCCCGTTGGGCAGAACAGTCAGCCCCGGCAACAGGCGCACCAGTACCCCCACATGAGAGGGGTACGGCGCTCCTGAAATGCGCACCTTTTGATCCGGTTTAAAGTAGGCAAAGTCTGCCGCGGGTTCGCCCACCGCCGGCAGGGGGATGATGAGTTCGGGGCGCTCTCCCGCCAGCGGACGGAAAGGGGTGTACAGGGCAACATCGCGCTTATCGTTGGTGCTGATCAGCGCATACGCCGCTTCGTTCATGGGAATACGCCCGAACCCCTCGGTCAGCAGGATGGGGTAACTGACACTGCGCGCTACCGGCACCAGACTGGCACTCATGCTGGAAAGAATCAGCCCGCGCAGAGGCAGTTCCTCGCCCATGCGCAGAACTTCGGCGTCGGTGCACATTCCGCCTACCACCACCGCCCCGCGCAGACTCACATCCATCTTCTGGCGGGTCATTTCCTCGTCCGGCGCATTGAGCAGGTTGACCAGCATCCCCTCGGCAACGCGGTCGTTGCCCCAGGCGCCCTGAATCAAAGCCCCCTGCCCTTCAATGACCGCCCCGCGTTCCTGAATGACCTCGGTAACGTAGCCCGGCACTCCGGCAACAATCTGGACGGGCTGGCTCTGCACCTCCAGAATCACCCGCCCGCCGGCAATCATCACCACCTGTCCATCGGCAGGGGCGCGCACCATGCGCTGGAACAGCCCGCCGGTCTCGGCAATCACATCGCCCTCGAAGACGCGCTCGCCCTCATTGCGCACGATGGCGCGCTGAGCTTGCTCCACGCTGCTTAACCGCAGGGCGCGGCGCACATCCACCAGCACATGCTGAGAGGGGATTTGCGCTTCGGCGATGACATCGGAAGCGTTGACCTTTTGACGGCTGGCAACCAGCACCCGCCCGCTCACCGGCAGGGTGCGCACCCGCCGAATGCTGGTCAAGCCGAGAATGTGAGTTACCTGTGCAAGCATAGACTGTCCTTATCCGTTCTCCGTTGCAAGGTTCATACCGGTCGCCGGGTTTCCAGCGCCTGCGTCCAGCGCAGGAGCAGTTCGCGGCGGCGGTTCGGCTCAGCGGGCAGAGAAAGCGGTCTGCCGCGGGCGTCAATCACCGCACCGCACAGCCCGCCGACGATTTTGAAGCCCCCCGCCGTCTTGCGGCGCGGGTCAATTTCGGTACCGCGCATGGCTTCCAGATACAGGCGCGCCGTCTGTCCGTGGCGGATGGGCAGTGGCACCAGCGAACCCTGCCTGATCTCCATCTTGACCTCGTTGCCATCCTCGTAAACCAGCCGCGCCTTGAGGATAACCGTACCGGGCTTTGCATCGCTCACCGGGCAGATCACCGCACCGAGATTCTGGAAGGCGCCGCTTTCCAGAATTTGCACCGGCAGAAGTTGATTGGCGGCGGCAATCGCCCCCAGTGCGGGCATCAGCCCGTAGGGGTCGAGGAACAGCGTGCTCACGCCGGTGGGTTGAAGCCCATCCAGCAGCATGAGCAGAGACTGTACCGGCGAACCCGCCTGTGCCAGCGCCGCGCCGCCGGCAAAAATCGGCTCAAAGGTCATGGCGCAGTCGGGATAATCCTCTTGAAATGCCTGCGCGGCGTAGCGCAGAATCTCCCGCACCAGCCCCTGTTCGATTGCCAGCGTGGTGGTGGTGGCAGGAATGGTGGCAGGGTAGAGGCTCTTCTGCCACAGGTAGTCTTCCACTTCCTGAACAGACACCTCCATCGGCACCCAGCGCGCCACATCGGCAGGGGAAATGCGCTCCAGCGTGCCCTGCATGCCCAGCCCGTTACCCAGAGGACGGAAGACCTTCAAACGCTCCCTGCCGCCAATTGCGCCCGCCAGATAGGTGGCGTGTGAACCCACCTCCACCCCCAGCACCCCCTTGGCAGGGTCATACAGTTCGCTCAGGAACCGCACCAGCCGCAGCGTGGCAATGGCAGTGGGCAAAACCGGCCCAGCCATCAACTGCCCCAGAGCGCTCAACCCGCCGAACTGCTGTCCGCGCAAACTGACGGTCATCTTTGCCAGCGCATCCGCCGCAGGCGCCAGGTCTTCCTGATCGAAAGTCGGGCGGATGTTGGGCGCCGCAAAGACCTCCGTGTAGCGGCTGAGCACTTCCTTTAGTTTCTTGGTGAGCGCCTGGTT
>Ga0116210_1002400_pt1 | contig 11481 bp, 16 predicted proteins | sample TshhotsprinmetaG_FD_94483 | JGI IMG/M metagenome (GOLD analysis project Ga0116210, IMG submission 94483) | Hot spring microbial communities from South Africa to study Microbial Dark Matter (Phase II) - Tshipise hot spring metaG | ecosystem: Environmental > Aquatic > Thermal springs > Hot... | reverse complement strand
GAGAAATTGCGAGACAGTGTTTGTCGGAAGACAGTGAATCCTCGTCAGGGGATTGAGACGATTAGCGGCGGTGCGCGCAAACGTCACATCATACACCAGGTCGGAAGACAGTGAATCCTCGTCAGGGGATTGAGACGCGAGACCGCCTTCAGCGCCTGCCGCTGCAAATCAGTCGGAAGACAGTGAATCCTCGTCAGGGGATTGAGACCGGCTGACGAGAAATCGGACCCCCTCTTTCTGGTAGGGAAAGAGTCGGAAGACAGTGAATCCTCGTCAGGGGATTGAGACGAGTCCCTCTTTTTAGCATAGACGGCGGGGACGGGAAGGTCGGAAGACAGTGAATCCTCGTCAGGGGATTGAGACCGAACCACGCGTTTGCTTCCACCTATATCCCTGTTCTCACGGTCGGAAGACAGTGAATCCTCGTCAGGGGATTGAGACATTCCCTCTCCCTCTTTGTGGATTGGTCAAGTCGTTCACGGTCGGAAGACAGTGAATCCTCGTCAGGGGATTGAGACTCGACTCGTCGTTACAGTTGTCATTATTCCCATACTTTTCTGTCGGAAGACAGTGAATCCTCGTCAGGGGATTGAGACTAGAAGAAGCCGACAGTCTGCAAAAGGCTTTTTTTGAAGCGTTCCCAGTCGGAAGACAGTGAATCCTCGTCAGGGGATTGAGACTCGATATACTTAAAAATACCATGGAACTGACTCGGGAGATCATGAAGGTCGGAAGACAGTGAATCCTCGTCAGGGGATTGAGACCGTACTTCTTCAAGCCGAACTGGTTACGTTCCTCGAGGATGTCAGTCGGAAGACAGTGAATCCTCGTCAGGGGATTGAGACATTACCCCGACCCAAAAATAAAAGTTCATCTGATTCCTCCTGGTCGGAAGACAGTGAATCCTCGTCAGGGGATTGAGACATATCTCCTGCTGACGTTCTACGACCAGCGGGTCTGGGTGAGTCGGAAGACAGTGAATCCTCGTCAGGGGATTGAGACCTACGAGCGACAGGCTCGCATGAAGATGCTTCCGCTCGTAATTCGTCGGAAGACAGTGAATCCTCGTCAGGGGATTGAGACTCCACCAACGTCAATGTTCGTCCGAATGGATCAGCCCAAGGTCGGAAGACAGTGAATCCTCGTCAGGGGATTGAGACTGATTACGAAAAGTTCAAAGAACCGGAAACTCTGATACCCGGTCGGAAGACAGTGAATCCTCGTCAGGGGATTGAGACGAACTCGACGCGCACGACCGGCGGCGCGTTTTGGATTTTTTGTCGGAAGACAGTGAATCCTCGTCAGGGGATTGAGACAAATTCTCCTCGGCACGACGGCGCTGCCTTTGCTCTTCCTGTCGGAAGACAGTGAATCCTCGTCAGGGGATTGAGACAATTCATATGCTGGCGGTTGCGCCACACAACCAAAAAATGGTCGGAAGACAGTGAATCCTCGTCAGGGGATTGAGACCAACAGCAGCCAATCGTTGTCGTGCTGCTTTGAGTTCCTCCGTCGGAAGACAGTGAATCCTCGTCAGGGGATTGAGACAGGTCAATTGCAGCAACGCTAGTCGTTGCTCGATAAATACGCAGTCGGAAGACAGTGAATCCTCGTCAGGGGATTGAGACTTGGATATATTCGGAGAGTTTATTACGCATATTGTGGAATATTAAGTCGGAAGACAGTGAATCCTCGTCAGGGGATTGAGACGGTAAGAAGGCGCTGCAATTGGCGCAGCGCCTTTTTGTATTGTCGGAAGACAGTGAATCCTCGTCAGGGGATTGAGACGTATTTCGTTTTTATCCTGTTGGGGGTGATATTCTACGTCGGAAGACAGTGAATCCTCGTCAGGGGATTGAGACCAATCCCCTGACGAGGATTCTTTGAGATTGGGCGTCCCCGGTCGGAAGACAGTGAATCCTCGTCAGGGGATTGAGACACCCGGTATTTGGGAGGCGTCCGATTGCCCGGAAAAATAAAGGTCGGAAGACAGTGAATCCTCGTCAGGGGATTGAGACGTTCTGTTGTTGTGTTTTGGTGCTGCGTTATTGTGTGCGTCGGAAGACAGTGAATCCTCGTCAGGGGATTGAGACACCACAAACTCCTCCCCAATCGCCCCATAACATGTCCACCCACGTCGGAAGACAGTGAATCCTCGTCAGGGGATTGAGACCTTGAAATATTCTCCTACCGACGTGGCCTGTGCGGCCTGTGCAGCGTCGGAAGACAGTGAATCCTCGTCAGGGGATTGAGACTGAAACGAAGCTTAAATCATCGTGTGTGCTGTTATAGCTGTATAGTCGGAAGACAGTGAATCCTCGTCAGGGGATTGAGACATTATATTCCATCGCGAAACATAATTCGCAATTTTGTATATCCGGGTCGGAAGACAGTGAATCCTCGTCAGGGGATTGAGACCGTCCACCCATCCAACGGTCGGATTTGGGCAGCCTTTAGTCGGAAGACAGTGAATCCTCGTCAGGGGATTGAGACATAACACGTGCGGGAGGCGAAAGGGAGCGCCGAACCCGCACGGTCGGAAGACAGTGAATCCTCGTCAGGGGATTGAGACCAAGAGTTTATTGTCCATAAAGTTCTCCTGCCGGTATTTGTAAGTCGGAAGACAGTGAATCCTCGTCAGGGGATTGAGACTTCAATTTCGTCATAAAGCGATTCCCCTTTAAAGTTCATTCGTCGGAAGACAGTGAATCCTCGTCAGGGGATTGAGACCGCATATTTTAAGCCTTCCTGTATATCCTCATCATCCTTATAGAGTCGGAAGACAGTGAATCCTCGTCAGGGGATTGAGACCTAGCCCTATACTGCGCTAACACGCCGTATAGGACGTTTTCCAGTCGGAAGACAGTGAATCCTCGTCAGGGGATTGAGACCGCTTCATGTCGTTGCTCCTCTCAGAGTTCTTTTTACGTCGGAAGACAGTGAATCCTCGTCAGGGGATTGAGACTTGTCCGGCCCTAAAGGAGATGTTTGATGAACGCGTCTGAATGTCGGAAGACAGTGAATCCTCGTCAGGGGATTGAGACCGTCGACCGGTTCGTCGATGCGACGAACGCTTTCAGCGTAGCGGTCGGAAGACAGTGAATCCTCGTCAGGGGATTGAGACTTTAACTGCCCGGACGACATCCTGCGGGATGTCGAAATGAAAGTCGGAAGACAGTGAATCCTCGTCAGGGGATTGAGACGTGAACCAGCTCGCGCGATATTGCGCGAGCGCGCCATATAGAGTCGGAAGACAGTGAATCCTCGTCAGGGGATTGAGACGGGGCGGCGCTGGGGGAGCGACGAGAGAGCAGACAGGGCGTCGGAAGACAGTGAATCCTCGTCAGGGGATTGAGACCTTTGAGCGCAGCCAGTTCGGACTCTTCTGACTGCTGCAGTCGGAAGACAGTGAATCCTCGTCAGGGGATTGAGACTTTCCGCTCCCACTCTTCGACGAACTGAGCAATTAAAGTTGTCGGAAGACAGTGAATCCTCGTCAGGGGATTGAGACTTTACCTGTAACCCCACCACCACCACCACCACCACCACCGTCGGAAGACAGTGAATCCTCGTCAGGGGATTGAGACGAAACGACAATGGAACGGTGACAAAAGACAAGCATCCTAGGTCGGAAGACAGTGAATCCTCGTCAGGGGATTGAGACACAGGCGGAAACAACAAGTTCCGGCGCATCCGCCGTATGGGTCGGAAGACAGTGAATCCTCGTCAGGGGATTGAGACTGCGTAAATAGTTTGTCCGCGTTGCGTTCGTATACGGGTCGGAAGACAGTGAATCCTCGTCAGGGGATTGAGACGAAGCGATAGCCTTTTTCATCGCTTCCACGATGGTTGCATTTGTGTCGGAAGACAGTGAATCCTCGTCAGGGGATTGAGACCCAACGCACATTTTTTGAATCCTCGTCAGGGGATTGGGTCGGAAGACAGTGAATCCTCGTCAGGGGATTGAGACTATCTATGGCCGTCTGATATATGCGACGGATGTCTTTTACGGTCGGAAGACAGTGAATCCTCGTCAGGGGATTGAGACGCGCTCTTCGCTCAACTCCAACAACACTTCGCCAATGCGCACGTCGGAAGACAGTGAATCCTCGTCAGGGGATTGAGACGTTGAGGCCGGCGCCGGTTGAGGGCGGATTGTGAGGTGAGGTCGGAAGACAGTGAATCCTCGTCAGGGGATTGAGACCGCCGTATTCATTTACGGTGATACCGACGTGGAAGTTATCTTCGTCGGAAGACAGTGAATCCTCGTCAGGGGATTGAGACAAACCGCACGTGCAGGCGGTCAGTGTCAAGTCATCAGTAGTCAAGCCGGAAGACAGTGAATCCTCGTCAGGGGATTGAGACAAGATTTCTCGCTCATCGGCGGAGCTACGACGACAACGTCAGAAGACAGTGAATCCTCGTCAGGGGATTGAGACTGCGTAGACCTTAACGGTCTCGTCATGGATCGGATGTGGTCGGAAGACAGTGAATCCTCGTCAGGGGATTGAGACAGGGCAAGCAGGATAAGCATTTTTTCCCTCCCTCGAAAAAGTCGGAAGACAGTGAATCCTCGTCAGGGGATTGAGACGCAACTTTCCCCTTTTTTTGTTTGTCGCATATATGCGGTCGGAAGACAGTGAATCCTCGTCAGGGGATTGAGACCCCTCGGGTGTCCAAACAAACGTTCCGAACAGATGTGTCGGAAGACAGTGAATCCTCGTCAGGGGATTGAGACCGAATGCGCTTAATTTCATCTTCGTCTAAAGCGCCTTCGTCAGCGTCGGAAGACAGTGAATCCTCGTCAGGGGATTGAGACCAATACGATCAACGCGTCGTTATGCGCAATTTATCTTAGTCGGAAGACAGTGAATCCTCGTCAGGGGATTGAGACCAGATGGCACATCAGCGTTTCCTGGAATACGCCCGCCGTCATGTCGGAAGACAGTGAATCCTCGTCAGGGGATTGAGACGTTACCTGACAGTCCAGCCGCTTCCGCCAGCCGCATGAAGGTCGGAAGACAGTGAATCCTCGTCAGGGGATTGAGACAAAATCCTCGTCAGGGGATTGGGGGGAGCGTCCCCCCGGTCGGAAGACAGTGAATCCTCGTCAGGGGATTGAGACGCAATTCTGGATGCGTTGGCAGATAGTTTGCCAGCGTCCACTGTCGGAAGACAGTGAATCCTCGTCAGGGGATTGAGACGGCTCAGGAAGAGAAACAGGGGTATCGTTCATTAGCCCTCCATGTCGGAAGACAGTGAATCCTCGTCAGGGGATTGAGACAAGGCGGTGGTTGGGTTTAAGGTTCGGTGCGGCATGTTACCGTCGGAAGACAGTGAATCCTCGTCAGGGGATTGAGACAAAAAATGCCTAAGAAAACTGTCAACCCGACTATCATCGAGGTCGGAAGACAGTGAATCCTCGTCAGGGGATTGAGACGCTTTTTCAAAAGTTCGTAAGAAATCGTGGTCATAAAATTCTGTCGGAAGACAGTGAATCCTCGTCAGGGGATTGAGACGCGCCGAGTTGTCTCGGCTCCTCCCGTTGGCGGTTGGTCTGGTCGGAAGACAGTGAATCCTCGTCAGGGGATTGAGACACATCCACAAAAGGCGACGTATCCAACACCTCTACATCATCAGGTCGGAAGACAGTGAATCCTCGTCAGGGGATTGAGACTCGGGCGGTATCTGTACACGCATTGAGGTTCAACTGCGTGAGTCGGAAGACAGTGAATCCTCGTCAGGGGATTGAGACCTAGTTATGCTGGCGGTCAAATCTCTTGGTCGGTTACTCTGGTCGGAAGACAGTGAATCCTCGTCAGGGGATTGAGACTCGACGAATTCTATGCCGTTTATATCGACGATATTGTCGGAAGACAGTGAATCCTCGTCAGGGGATTGAGACAGTTTTAAGGAAACTGGAGGAAGAGTAATGGCTAAGGTCGTCGGAAGACAGTGAATCCTCGTCAGGGGATTGAGACGACAAAATGAGCGCAAGACGGACGAACTTGAACGGGGGCGGAGGGGTCGGAAGACAGTGAATCCTCGTCAGGGGATTGAGACCCGGACGCTCTGGGTCCGATTTTGCGTACGCTGGCCGACAAAGTGTCGGAAGACAGTGAATCCTCGTCAGGGGATTTAGACCGTTATTGCGTTTTGCTGTTGTGTTGCTGCGTTCTGTTGCGTCGGAAGACAGTGAATCCTCGTCAGGGGATTGAGACACAGAATGCGCAACGCCGTCCCGCTCAGCGCGCCGGCGCGGGGTCGGAAGACAGTGAATCCTCGTCAGGGGATTGAGACCCATAAGCCTGACGCCACCTCGCCAGCCAGGAACTACAAGCGTCGGAAGACAGTGAATCCTCGTCAGGGGATTGAGACAGGCCTCGGGTGAAATGAGAGCGTTCTTCCGCTCCCACTCCGGTCGGAAGACAGTGAATCCTCGTCAGGGGATTGAGACCCATAGGTTGGCCGCTGTCCACGATTGCGAAACTTCGTTTGCACGTCGGAAGACAGTGAATCCTCGTCAGGGGATTGAGACCGGCGTAGTCGACTTGCGCACCGGAGCGATCAAAGCCCAGTCGGAAGACAGTGAATCCTCGTCAGGGGATTGAGACACAGAGATTGGCGCCACCAAGGTCGGCACTGCAAAGGACGGGTCGGAAGACAGTGAATCCTCGTCAGGGGATTGAGACGCAGCGGCGGCAAGTGCTGGGGCTGACATTAAAAGAAATGTCGGAAGACAGTGAATCCTCGTCAGGGGATTGAGACAAAGTTTTTGCTATACTAGCAGCAACCAAGTCGAACATTGAGTCGGAAGACAGTGAATCCTCGTCAGGGGATTGAGACTCAACAACCGCCACGGTCGAGGAATTTTTGAATAGAGTTTCTGGTCGGAAGACAGTGAATCCTCGTCAGGGGATTGAGACAGCGGAAACGGCTACTACGAAGTCAACGCCATCGAGGTCGGAAGACAGTGAATCCTCGTCAGGGGATTGAGACCGAAACACGCGCCAACCCGCCCAAATCCACAACGCCCAACGTCGGAAGACAGTGAATCCTCGTCAGGGGATTGAGACGAATGAATGCGGCCAACTGCTGCTGATTGTTCTTGAAGTCGGAAGACAGTGAATCCTCGTCAGGGGATTGAGACACGACGCCCGCGCGCTTTTTCGACGCCGTCGGAGCGAACGATGTCGGAAGACAGTGAATCCTCGTCAGGGGATTGAGACAGAAACTTTGAGCGTCTTGAGGTATGAAGACGCTCAGGTAGGGATTGGTCGGAAGACAGTGAATCCTCGTCAGGGGATTGAGACACTGCAATATAAAAAATGCTCAAGCGGAAGGCCGTATGGACTGTCGGAAGACAGTGAATCCTCGTCAGGGGATTGAGACGGCGGCGGCTTGCACATTTAATCGCGCGTTATCCATCTGTCGGAAGACAGTGAATCCTCGTCAGGGGATTGAGACCAACTACGTTATCTTTGCGCCTTCTGCGCGCTAACCATGCTGGAGTCGGAAGACAGTGAATCCTCGTCAGGGGATTGAGACTATCGGCGAGGTAATCAATACGGTTGCAACCCAACAATATGCGCGTCGGAAGACAGTGAATCCTCGTCAGGGGATTGAGACGGCACGGTAGCATCAGAAAGATCACCACCACGACTAACCGGGTCGGAAGACAGTGAATCCTCGTCAGGGGATTGAGACCAACACCTTTCATGCTTCATGATGCCGGTCGACCAGTTATAAAAGTCGGAAGACAGTGAATCCTCGTCAGGGGATTGAGACGGCATCAACGCCGAACGCCGCACCTTACAGCCCGGTTCGCCGCGTCGGAAGACAGTGAATCCTCGTCAGGGGATTGAGACATCACTCAAACCCAAATCCCAACTCATCAATTGGTACAATTGGGTCGGAAGACAGTGAATCCTCGTCAGGGGATTGAGACAACAATAGCAGTCAAGACTAATTGAATTATCATTTTTCCCTCGTCGGAAGACAGTGAATCCTCGTCAGGGGATTGAGACCGCAATGGCGTCTGCTCGACGAGCGTTGGCCTGTGGTCGGAAGACAGTGAATCCTCGTCAGGGGATTGAGACGGGAAAACCCGTCCCGGATGAGTCCCAGCCAATCTTCCGGGTCGGAAGACAGTGAATCCTCGTCAGGGGATTGAGACCCAACCTTTACGTTGATGCCTTTCATTGTCGCCTCCTTTATGTCGGAAGACAGTGAATCCTCGTCAGGGGATTGAGACTCGGCGACGGGACGGGTTTTGTCCCACTCATCGAGTAGGACGGTCGGAAGACAGTGAATCCTCGTCAGGGGATTGAGACCACGATCTACAAGTCGAACAACGTCGCCTACGACTCGAAGTCGGAAGACAGTGAATCCTCGTCAGGGGATTGAGACGCACCATCAAACTCTTCTTCGACGATGCGCCGAAACGCACTGCGGTCGGAAGACAGTGAATCCTCGTCAGGGGATTGAGACCCGTCTGCGTGCTCCAGTCTGCGCGCAACACAATTCTGTCGGTCGGAAGACAGTGAATCCTCGTCAGGGGATTGAGACCCGTCATCACGCCTACGGGAACAGTCAGGCAACTATAAAAGTCGGAAGACAGTGAATCCTCGTCAGGGGATTGAGACGAGATCAGGTCGAGTTGGAACGTTGACCTGCGCCTTTTTCCATCGGAAGACAGTGAATCCTCGTCAGGGGATTGAGACCACGGCCAACACGCCAAGCACAGCCAACGCTATTACGACAGTCGGAAGACAGTGAATCCTCGTCAGGGGATTGAGACACGCAGATTTCGACGTCGCAGATATTTCCGTCTATATAGTCGGAAGACAGTGAATCCTCGTCAGGGGATTGAGACATCCCGCCAGGAGTTTGAATGAAAACATCTAGCGCACGGCGTCGGAAGACAGTGAATCCTCGTCAGGGGATTGAGACTTCGACGTTTTGAAACGAGCGATATATCTCTTCGTATTCCTTTTGTCGGAAGACAGTGAATCCTCGTCAGGGGATTGAGACCGTTCGGGAGTGGATCACAGAAGTGCGCTCGGGCGCTTCTGGGGTCGGAAGACAGTGAATCCTCGTCAGGGGATTGAGACCTTGGTGACGTTTCTCCTGAGCGTTTGGCCTCTGACATTGTCGGAAGACAGTGAATCCTCGTCAGGGGATTGAGACAACCTCATCAACGATACGAAAAAAACTATTCTACTCTTTCCCGGTCGGAAGACAGTGAATCCTCGTCAGGGGATTGAGACCCGGAATCGACGCCAATCGCGCAGACGTGCTGAAAATCGCACTCGCGTCGGAAGACAGTGAATCCTCGTCAGGGGATTGAGACCAATCCTTGTGAAAAATTTCACAAGCGCCGTGCTTTGAGTCGGAAGACAGTGAATCCTCGTCAGGGGATTGAGACTTACGCATTGCCTCGATGACACTTGGATTCACTTTCCTCGTGTCGGAAGACAGTGAATCCTCGTCAGGGGATTGAGACACAACCTCATGCCTGGATATCCAGGGCATATGATTCATGAGTCGGAAGACAGTGAATCCTCGTCAGGGGATTGAGACCGGATTTTCCCCAGGCTTGCACGCGGTGGAAGCCATCGGGTCGGAAGACAGTGAATCCTCGTCAGGGGATTGAGACCCCTGTCCCTCCCCCTGTCCCTCCCCCTGTCGGAAGACAGTGAATCCTCGTCAGGGGATTGAGACGAAGTGAGAGGCGCACCGTAAAGCGTATTACCCTTCGTCGGAAGACAGTGAATCCTCGTCAGGGGATTGAGACTTACCACTAGACGCCGGAAAAGGGACAGTTTGGTTTTCGGTCGGAAGACAGTGAATCCTCGTCAGGGGATTGAGACGCACTTCTTCGTGCCCGTAGACAGCCAGCCATTTTTTCGTCCAGGTCGGAAGACAGTGAATCCTCGTCAGGGGATTGAGACCGCCAACCTGAATGGCGCCAACCTCTACGGCGCCATTCTTAATGTCGGAAGACAGTGAATCCTCGTCAGGGGATTGAGACCTACGCGCGCGTACGCGCACGCAAGCACACGCGCACGCGTCGGAAGACAGTGAATCCTCGTCAGGGGATTGAGACTTATTGACTATTGATGGTCAGGAGGGGGAACTGAACGATTATGGTCGGAAGACAGTGAATCCTCGTCAGGGGATTGAGACCGATATTCCTGACTGGATCAAGTTTCCAGAACAATTTTATGGTCGGAAGACAGTGAATCCTCGTCAGGGGATTGAGACCGCGCGCACGCGCACACGCGTACACGCGCACACGTACACGGTCGGAAGACAGTGAATCCTCGTCAGGGGATTGAGACACCTCAATCCTAGTCCAGACACCGCTAGAAGCGGTTTGAACGTCGGAAGACAGTGAATCCTCGTCAGGGGATTGAGACATTACCCCCTCTTTATTCAACTGTTGTCATTGCATAATATGTCGGAAGACAGTGAATCCTCGTCAGGGGATTGAGACAAGGCCTCGTCTGCCGTCATCATGTATACCCACCCCAGGTCGGAAGACAGTGAATCCTCGTCAGGGGATTGAGACCGCGCATGTCGCCGTAGAAGGCGGTGGTTGGGTTTAAGGTGTCGGAAGACAGTGAATCCTCGTCAGGGGATTGAGACTTACCGCGCAGCCGAGTCAGTCGGGGCAATTGACCTCTTTGATGTCGGAAGACAGTGAATCCTCGTCAGGGGATTGAGACCATATGTAGAGGGGTCTATTTCCATATGGATGAGTTTGTCGCGGTCGGAAGACAGTGAATCCTCGTCAGGGGATTGAGACGGAGGAACAAACTCGTTGTACGGATTCTGTTGCACAAAGAGTCGGAAGACAGTGAATCCTCGTCAGGGGATTGAGACAACGGAAGTCCAAACGCCGTTAGCAGACCAAGAAACGTAGCCGGGTCGGAAGACAGTGAATCCTCGTCAGGGGATTGAGACCGACCCAGACGGCGCATGATGTTGCCCCGTTTTAGTGGAGGGAGAGATAAATCCTTTACACTACGAATGGAGGCAATGATGACAATGAGTAAGACACGACGAACATACAGCTGCGAGTTCAACCGCTTCGCGATTGAACTCGCAGCGAGGAGTGGCAGGCCGCTAGCCGAAGTCGAACGCGAATGAGGGCTGTCAGAGGGGCTGCTCAAGCAGTGAGTGCGAAAGGCCAAACAGGACGGAGAAGCAGCATTTCCCGGCCCCGGTCGCCTGAAAGCGACAGAGGAAGAGATGCGGCGGTTGCGCCGTGAGAATGAGACTTGCGCCAAGAGCGGGAGATTTAAAAAAGCGATCGCTATCTTCACGCAGGAGCCGAAGCGAAGTGCGCCTGCATAGAAAAGGAGCGGAAAGGGTGTGCAGTGACCCTGCTCTGTCGAGTGCTGGAGGTTTCGGCGAGCGGGTATGACGCCTGGCGGAAACGCCAACCCCGCCGTCGCCAGCAGGAAGACGAACGGT
>Ga0116210_1002390_pt1 | contig 11539 bp, 8 predicted proteins | sample TshhotsprinmetaG_FD_94483 | JGI IMG/M metagenome (GOLD analysis project Ga0116210, IMG submission 94483) | Hot spring microbial communities from South Africa to study Microbial Dark Matter (Phase II) - Tshipise hot spring metaG | ecosystem: Environmental > Aquatic > Thermal springs > Hot (42-90C)... | reverse complement strand
CGCGCCGGGACGAAGCAATCCTCCTCGCCCCGTGTCATTGCGAGGCGCGCCGGGACGAAGCAATCCTCCTCGCCCCGTGTCATTGCGAGGCGCGCCGGGACGAAGCAATCCTCCTCGCCCCGTGTCATTGCGAGGAGCGCAGCGACGAAGCAATCCCCTACACATACCCATCAGCAGCAGGGGATTGCCGCGCCTGCCTTGCGGCAGGCTCGCAATGACACGTCGCGTGGCTCACCGGGAGGCTCGCTCTCCAGAACGAGCCTTCGGTTTGGAATGACACCCGTCCGTTTGTGCTGAAGGATGGCGAAGCCGCACGATGGGCAGGGAGCAGGCTGTTCTACGCCTCGCGCTCTGGTAGGAGGGCAATCTGCAGCACTTCGTCCATGTGGCGCACGAAGCGGAACTCGATCTCGTTAAGCACCTGCTGGGGGATTTCGTCCAGGTCGCGCCGGTTCTCTTCCGGCAAGATAACGATGCGAATGCCTGCGCGATGTGCTGCCAGCACCTTCTCTTTCACCCCTCCGATGGGCAAAACACGACCCCGCAGGGTAATCTCACCCGTCATCGCCACGTCGCGTCGCACAGGGCGCTGAGTGAAGGCAGAAGCCAGTGCGGTGGCGATAGTGATACCAGCGGAGGGTCCGTCTTTGGGCACGGCGCCCTCGGGCACATGGATGTGGATGTCGGCGTTGCGCGTGAATTCGGGGTCCAGGCTCAGCTGCTCGGCACGCGAGCGGATATAGGTGAGCGCCGCCTGCGCCGATTCCTTCATCACCTCACCCAGCTGACCGGTCAGCAGAAGCTGCCCTTTTGTGGCGGGCAGGACGCTGACCTCGATGGAGACGATGTCGCCGCCAAACTGTGTGTACACCAGCCCGGTTGCCGCGCCAATCTCGTCCTTCTCCTCCGCCGTACCGTAATGGTACTTGCGTGCCCCAAGGTAAGTGGCGATGTCTTCGGGCATGACCTTCTTCGTCTCCGCCTGTCCCTCAGCAACGGCGCGCGCCACTTTACGACACACCGAGGCGATCTCCCGCTCGAGGTTGCGCACCCCCGCCTCGCGGGTATACTCGCGCAGGATCAACTGGATGGCGGCGTCGGTAATCTGGCATTGCTCCGGCGTTAAACCGTGTTCCTTCAGCTGTTTCGGCACCAGGAACCCCCTGGCGATGTTCATTTTCTCGTCCTCGGTGTAGCCAGGGAACACGATGACCTCCATGCGGTCGCGCAGGGCAGGCGGAATGGGGTCGAGCAGGTTTGCCGTCGTAATGAACATCACCTCACGCAGGTTGAAGGGCACCTCCAGATAATGGTCGGAAAAGGCGTAGTTCTGCTCGGGGTCCAGCGCCTCCAATAGAGCGGAAGAGGGATCGCCACGGAAGTCCATGCCCAGCTTGTCGATCTCATCCAGCATGAACACCGGGTTACGCGAGCCAGCCTGACGGATACCCTGAATGATGCGCCCGGGCAGTGCTCCCACGTAGGTGCGGCGGTGTCCGCGGATTTCCGCCTCATCGCGCACCCCGCCCAGCGACACCCGCACGAACTTGCGCCCCAGCGCACGCGCGATCGACCTGCCGATGGAGGTCTTGCCGACGCCGGGCGGTCCGACGAAGCAGAGGATGGGACCCTTCATCGCGCTGCCTGCCAGTTTGCGCACAGCGAGGAACTCCAGAATGCGTTCCTTCACTTTCTGCAATCCGTAGTGGTCCTCGTCCAGTACGTGCGCGGCGGCGGTGATGTCCAGATTGTCCTCGGTGGCAGTGCCCCAAGGCAGGGAGACCAGCCAGTCCAGGTAGTTGCGCACCACCACGCCTTCTGGGGCAGCGAAGGGCATCTTCTCGAGGCGCTCCAGCTCTTTGAGGGCGCGTTCCTGTACCTCCTGCGGCATATGCGCGGCGACGATTTTCTGTCGGAACTCCTCGATCTCACTGGCGCGTTCGTCGCGTTCGCCCAGCTCCTGTTGAATAACCTTCAACTGCTCGCGCAGGAAGAACTCGCGCTGGGTGTCGCCCATCTCCTTTTCCACACGCGAGCGGATGGTCTTCTGCATCTCGAGAATCTCGATCTCTTTGCGCATCAGTACCACCAGGCGTTCCAGACGCTCGCGCACACTCTCCATCTCGAGAATCTGCTGTTTTTCCTCCACCCGCACCGGCAGATAGGGAGTCACCGAGTTGATTACCCGTTCTGGGTCGCTCTGGTTGCTGACGCTCAACAGCACTTCCGGAGGGATGTTCTTGCCCGCGTTCACCAGCTGTTCAAACAGCGACACCACAATGCCCATCAGCGCCTCGATCTCGAGGTCATACTGCTTCTCACCGGGCAGAGGTTTGGCTTCCACGAGGATAAAGGGCTCCGTGTGGATATAGCGTGCGATGCGCACGCGCTCGATGCCCTGAAGCATCAGGCGCAGGGTGCCGTCGGGCATGCGCAGCACCTGCAGTACTTCCGCCACGATGCCCACGCTGTAGATGTCGTCCGGGTCGGGCTCCTCGGTGGTGACCTCTTTCTGCGCGGCGAGGGCGATCAGGCGATCGTTTTCCATCGCCTCCTCCAGAGCGCGCACCGAGCGCTCCCGTCCCACGAACAGGGGAAACACCATGTGCGGGAAGTATACCTGGTCGCGCACTGCTACCAGAGGCATCTGAGAGGGAATGCGCGTTGTGCTGGCTTCCTCCTCTTCGGCAGGTTTGCGCCTGCGCCGGGTGGAGGGGGCTCTGGGCTCCGCCTCCTCAGTCTCCGTTTTCGCCTTGCGTGCTCGTGGCATAGCTTCAGGATGCCTGCTTGATGTCTTCCGCACGCAGTATCTGCGGTTCCGAGCGCTCCTTCACAGTCTTCTCGTCCACCACGACCCGCTTGATGTCCTGCGAGGAGGGCACTTCATACATGATGTTCAGCATGATCTCCTCGATAATGGCGCGGAGGGCGCGCGCCCCGGTCCCGCGCAGCATTGCCTCCTGAGCGATGGCGCGCAATGCTCCCTCGGCAAAGACCAGGTCCACGCCGTCCATCTCGAAGAACTTCTGGTACTGTTTGACCAGAGCATTTTTCGGCTCCACCAGGATGCGCATGAGCGTCTCCTCGTCCAGTGGCTCGAGGGTGGTGACCACCGGCAGCCGCCCGATGAACTCCGGGATAAAGCCGAACTTGAGCAGGTCTTCCGGGATGACCTGTGCCAGCAGCTCACCGTAGCTGAGCTTCTTCTTTCCTTCCAGTGAGGCGCGAAAGCCCATGGTCTGGTTGCCCAATCGCTGGGCGATAACCTTGTCCAGCCCTTCGAACGCGCCCCCGCAGATGAACAGGATGTTGGTGGTATCTACCTGAATGAACTCCTGCTGAGGGTGTTTGCGTCCACCCTGAGGAGGAACGTTGGCGACGGTGCCTTCCAGTATCTTGAGCAGCGCCTGCTGGACACCTTCTCCCGAGACGTCGCGCGTGATGGAGGGATTATCTGCCTTGCGGGCAATCTTGTCTATCTCGTCGATATACACGATCCCGCGCTGTGCATTGCGCACGGTCTCCTGCAGCGAGGTGCCGGTGTCGGCAGCCTGAAGCAGGCGAAGCAGGATGTTTTCCACATCCTCACCCACATATCCCGCTTCGGTAAGGGAGGTGGCGTCCGCGATGGCAAACGGCACGTTGAGGATTTTCGCCAGCGTCTGCGCCAGCAGTGTCTTACCGCTACCGGTGGGACCGATCAGCAGGATATTGCTCTTCTGCAGCTCCACATCGGTATCGCGGGAGGAATGCTGGATGCGTTTGTAGTGGTTGTACACGGCGACGGAGAGCGCGCGCTTGGCACGTTCCTGTCCCACCACATACTGACTGAGGATGCGGTAGATTTCCTTCGGCTTGGGGACGCTGGGCAGCCCGTGGGAAGCGGTGCGTTCATGCCGGGATAGCTGCGACTGAATTAGCTCGTTGGCGTACTGGATGCAGTCGATGCACACACCACCATGCATGCCCTGTATGAGACGCGGGCGAATCTTACCACAGAGTACACAGCGACCTTCTAAAGGTTCAAATCCTGTTCGTGCCACGGATTCGCTCCTCTACGCAATGGTATTTTAGCGCGCGCCACGCGACAGTATCTCGTCGATAATGCCGTATTCCTTCGCCTCCTGCGCGGACATGAAGTAGTCGCGCTGGGTGTCCTGCTCCACACGCTCCAGCGGCTGTCCGGTGTGGTAGGCGAGGAGCTCGTTGAGCATCCGGTTGTATCGCAGCACTTCCTGCGCCTGGATGTTGATGTCGATGGCGGTGCCTTGAAAGCCGGCGCTCACCTGGTGGATCATCACGCGGGCGTGCTCCAGACAGTAGCGCTTGCCCTTGCTACCCGCTGCCAGCAGAACCGCTGCCATGGATGCTGCCTGTCCCACACAGATGGTGGCGATTTCGCACTTGAGCACCTGCATGGTGTCGTAGATAGCCAGTCCTGCAGACACGCTACCGCCGGGTGAGTTGATGTACAGCTCGATATCGCGGTTCGGGTCCTCTTTCTCCAGGAAAAGCATCTCCGCGACCACCAGGTTCGACACGTGGTCGTCTATTGGTTCGCCGATGAAGATGATGCGGTCCTTGAGCAGACGCGAATAGATATCGTAAGCACGCTCGCCGCGCGCGGTCTGCTCCACCACCATCGGTATCAATGAGTTGTGCAGGACAGGTCGAACTCTCATTGCCTACTCCTCATTATCGGTCTGCCGGGTCTGTGACTGGATACGAAGCTCTTCCTCTGTAACTTCGGCAACGTCCCACAGAAACTGCAGAGTCTTGTTGAAGGAGTGCTCCTCCAGCGCATCTTCCAGCTGATCGGACTGCGCCGCCTCTTCTATGCTCACCTGCAGCTCCTCTGCCAGCTGGCGGATGACCTCCTGACGCTCTTCTTCCGTAAGGGTGATGCTCTCACGCTCCCGGATGTGTCGCACGATCAATCCGAACAGGATGTTACTGGCGGTGCGCTGTTGCCAGTACTGCAGGAACTCCTCTTCGGTCATGTTGTAGCCGCGGGCGTACTCTTCCAGCGAGTATCCGCCTCGACGCAGCTGCCCCGTCAGCGCCTCCAGCGAGTCGCGTGCACGCGATGCGACAATGATGGGCGATATCTCCACGTTCGCGGCTTCCAGAAGTGCCTGTCGCAGACTCCTGTCCGACGCCGACCGCGCGTAGCCGGTCAGTTCGTCCATCAGCGCGTTGCGGATGCGCTCGCGCAGGTCTTCCATCGACTCTGTGCGCATCTGCTTGAGCAACTCGTCGTCATCGGGCAGTTTCATCTCAGAGATGCCGTGCACGGTGACCTGCAGACGCACCGTTTTCCCCTTCAGCTCGGGGTCGGGGTCGGTTTCGGGAAACTGCACGGTCTCGTCTTTGGTGTCGCCTGCCTTCATGCCCATCAGCATCTTGCCTAGCGGGTGCTGTTGCATCTCCTCGGTCAGGTGCACCAGGTTGCGGCGGGTGGTCAGCGGGTTGGGTTCGTCCTCGACGTGCGGCACAATGGTGACAAAAACCACATCGCCGGTCTGCGCTTCACGCTCCACGCGCTCATAGCGGGTGAACTGGCGGCGACGCGACTCGATCTCGTTGGTCACGTCCTCGTCGGTGACGACCGGGGTGTAGCGGGTGAGCTTCAACCCGCGGTAGTTCTCGATCGCCACCGTCGGCTCGAGAGGCACCTTCAGCGAGTAGAGCATCGGCTTGCCCTCTTCCAGCTGCTGAACGTCCAGCTCGGGAGGGGCGCCATACGCTTCCACCTGCGCCTCGCGCAGCGCTTCATCCATCGTCTCGCGCAGGATGTGCTCCAGCACTTGCTCGCGCACAAAATGCTCGCGCAGCGACTGGCGCAGAAGGGCAACGGGCGCTTTACCGGGGCGGAAACCGGGAACCTCCACATACTTGCCCAGCTGCCGGTAGACCCTGTCGAAGACCCGATTCACGCGCTCCGGCTCTATCTCTACCTGCAGCGCAACCGTTCGATTCTCCAGTGGTTGAGTGGTAACTTGCATTCTATTTCCGCGCCTCGTGAACAAATTCAGAGACGGCTCTCCGGCACATTCGCAAAAAGAAGGACACAATCCGCCACTCCAAACGATATATAAGGGGCGGGTTGCATCCTTCCTGAAGTACCGAGAAACGCCATCAAAACGCTTTGTGTGGTCACGTTGCTAGTGTACCACACGGAGGGGATGCTGTCAAGGTCACGAGTATCGCCTTCAGACGTCCCTCCGCACTACGTAGTCACACAGGGCAACCAGACTCTCGCGAATCGCGCTGTGAGGCAGGCGCATCAGCGCTTCCACCGCCTTCTGGGCGTGGCGCATGGCAGCCGCCTGCGTTTGACCGAAGCCGTCGTACCGGCTGATGATGTCTACAACCTCGCGAATCTCGCCGTCCTTCACCGGCGACCGGATGATCTCCAGAAGTCGCTTGCGGTCGGCGGGGCTGGCTTCGCGCAGGGCAATGATGATGGGCAAAGTGAACTTGCCTTCGCGCAGGTCACTGCCAACGGGTTTGCCCAGCCGTTCGGGGTTGCCGGTGTAATCCAGCAGGTCGTCCGCAATCTGGAAAGCCAAACCAATGTGATACCCATAGTCGGACAGCGCATCCACCAGCGTCTCCGGAGCGTCAGCCACCAGTGCGCCGGTGCGACAGCAGCCCTGAATGAACACCGCCGTCTTCTTGTGAATGATGTCGTAGTAGGTCTTTTCCGAGATAGAGGGGTCGCCCGTATACAGCATCTGCAGCACTTCGCCCTCGCTCATCGCGATGGCGATCTGGGAGACCGTTCGGATGATAGCCAGGTCACCATCCTGCGCCAGCAGGTGCATCGCCTTCGCCAGCAGGTAGTCGCCGGTCAACACGGTAACCCCATTGCCGAAGAGGGCGCTGGCGGTGGGGCGTCCCCGTCGCGTGGTTGTGTTGTCCACCACGTCGTCGTGGATGAGCGTTGCCATGTGCATCAGTTCCGCGACGGCAGCGAGCGATACCAACCGATTCCTGTCCACGGGCAAGCCGGTAGCATAAGCGCTCAGGCAGACCAGCGCCGGGCGCAATCGCTTTCCCCCCGAGGAGAGGACGTGCCTGCCCAGTGACCATATCGTGCGCACCGACGAGGATATCTCCTGCTCGATGCGTTCTTCAATCGCTTGCAGGTCGGGAGACACAGCCTCCAGCAGTTTGATAACGTATGGATCAGCGGAGTATTTCACGAAAGCAGTTGTCTGACTCATGGTTTAACTCCAGAATGAATGCATACGATACCTGAAGTGAGCTCGCGCCATGTCACCTCCACGAAACCGACTTCGCGCATCATCTGTGCCAGCTGCTCACGCTCGGGGAAGTAGCGCACGGATGTGGGCAGATAGGTGTACGCGTCCTGATGGCTCAGCAATCCACCGATGAAGGGCAGGAGATGATGGAAGTAGAGGTTGTATATCGAACCAAACGGCTCTCGACGCGGATGCGAGAACTCCAGGCAAACCACACGCCCGCCCGGTTTCAGCACGCGCCACATCTCGGCGAAGGCTTTGCGAATATCCACCACATTGCGGATGCCGAAAGCCACCGTTACCGCCCGAAAGCGATTTGCAGCAAAGGGCAGTGCCAGCGCGTCGCCCAGCACAAGAGTTGTGGACCGGTGATGGGCGCTCTTTCGCACCTTCGTGTAGCCCAGCTGCAGCATCGGCAGGCAGAAGTCCACTCCAACCACCGCGCCGTCTGTGCCCACCTCCTTCGCCAGACGGATGGCAAGGTCTGCCGTGCCGGTGCATACGTCCAGAGCGCTGTCGCCCTGTTGAAGTTTCGCCTCCTTTGCGGCGACTTCGCGCCAGTAGTGATGGATACGCAGGCTCAGAAGAGAATTGAGCAGGTCGTAGCGCGGTGCGATTCGCGCGAACATGTTGCGCACATAGGCGCCCTTCTGCTCACCGACGACCTGTGACTTATCCAGTATAGTGCTCACCGCGTTTGTGCCTGTCGTGTTTTCGTTCACAATCTCGAAACGAGTATACCCCTACACGCTTAACAACGTCAAACGTCGCGGAGGGTGTTTCAAAAATCCTGGCGGGTGCCGAGGTCCTCTGCAGAAACGCCGTCGCAAGCCTCTCCAGACCCCTCTCCCTGCCTCTCCCCGAGGCGGGGAGAGGTTTCGGACTCCCCCTTCCCGCGTCGGGAAGGAGGGTGGGGGGTTAGGTTTGGTCTCTTTCCAACAACCTCACCCTCGCGAGCGGCATGGGTGACCTGCTGAAGGGTGAATGCTCCCCACGCCATCAGCGCCAGATCGATGGCGTTCTGTCCCACCTGCGGCAGGTACTGGTAGTGCTCGAAGGGATGGAGCAGGCTCATGGGCAGATACGTTATCAGATGCCATGCCAGCCACCATCCAAACCAGCGCCAGCAGCGCACCAGAGCCACCAGCACGCCAGCAAGCGCCAGGTCGGCAATCAGGCGATCCCACGCAGAGCGGAAGAAGAACAGGTAGGGGTCCAGACCGACCAGCGCCCAGTACTGCGCGCTGGCAACGCCGGGCAGTACCGTTTCCATCAGGTGCAGTAAGCCGAGATAAGGCGCAGAGCGCAGCTGCTGTTGTTGGTATCCCGTGAGCGTGGTGGGCAGCAGGGCAAAGCGCAAAGCAACCACGCCGACAGCCACGACTGCGACAGCACCGAACGCCAGCCACCCCTTCCAGCTCCACTCTCGCCGCATCGCGATGGCCAGCACCAGCGCCATCAGCACCAGCCCGAGCGGTTGTTCATACGCTCCGCACGCCCCCGCATACAGCAGAATCGCCCCCAACAGGTAGCCGAAGCGCCCCGTATCGCCCCAGCGCACGAGGCTCGAGAGACCCCATACAGCCAGACAGGTGGATAGCAAAGCTGTGCGCGAGGGTACCCACACCATCAGACGCTCGAAATTGCTGAACACCAGCCTGTCCCATCCCCAGAAGAACGCACCTGCCCCCAGCCACACTCGCCACCAGTGGGCGCGCAGGAGCTCCTTCCACCCCTCGGCGCGGAGTTGCCGATTCTGCCAGACAAGCCAGCCTGCCACCAGCAGCCACGCCGAAACATGCCGAACCCCGTGCAGGTAGTTGGTCTGTTGCAGGCTCAACACGATGGCGCCCGCCAGTGAGACAAGGTGGATGTGGCGATCATCTCGGAGCACCTGTCCGAACCATCTGCGCAGGAACCGGGGCAAAAGCGCGTACACACCTAGCGCGGTGAGCACCGCCAGAAGCCAGTTCGTCAGGCGGTAGCCCCAGCCAGCCTCGCCATACAGGGAGTAGTCCAGCAGCAGGGAGAGGCAAGTCACGGGGCGATAGAAGCCGTTGTGCAGGAACCAGTCGCCGGTGAACCACTGCCACCAGCCCTGCAGTCCGCCCGTGTCGCGCATCGCGTCGAGCATGGCGACAGTATCGGTATCGCTGCGCAGAGGCGCGCTTGCCAGCACCTGCTTCAGCCCGGGCAGGTTCGCCAGCAAAATTGCAGGAACAGACCACAGCTGGATGGTGCTGAGCCGTTTCATGTGTGCTCAAGAGCTGCGAAGGAAATGGTCTCTATGCATGCAGTCGATGCCGTGCCGACGAAGCTCTTCAATCAGCGCCTCGTCTGTCGTGATGATACCCACGACCTGAGGACGTACAACACACTGGATTTATCGCCTGCGGTCAAACCGTACAGCACAGTTAGCTGTGCCAGCTCAAGCGTCTGTTCGCGGATGGAGCGGAAGCCTTTGATGGTGATCGAAGTTATCATAAACGCCTTGCCTCTCTCCGCAGAGCATTCTACATGGTGCGCCTAACGGTGTCAATCAGAGCCTTACGCGCGTTTGAAGCGTCTCTCCAGCTCCTCGGTGCTGAGCACGAGGATGACGGGGCGTCCATGTGGGCACAGGTACGGGTTCTCGGTGTCTGCCAGCTCCTGCAGAAGGTGGGTCATCTCGGTGTGGGAAAGGGAATCGCCTGCTTTCACCGCCATCTTGCACGCGGCAGTCGCCACCAGTGTCTCATCGGTCAGGGCAAGACGTCGCTGAACTCCCAGCTCAGAGATTTCGTCCAGCAGGTCGCGCACCATCGCCTCTACGTTGCGTCCGCCAAGCCATGCGGGAGCACCGCGTAACACCACGCTGTCGGTGCCAAAAGGCTCCAGCAGAAAGCCCATCGCGTGCAGTTCCTGCAGACGTTCCGCAAGCAGGGTGGCAGTGCGACGATCCAGATGAAACACCAGAGGCGTCAACAGGTGCTGAACGTGAACCGGTTGTTTCTGCCGCAGCACCGTGAGCTTCTCGTACAGCACGCGCTCGTGCGCCACATGCTGGTCGATAATCAGCAATCCGCGCAGGGAGGTGGCGATGATGTAGGTGCGGTTGAGCTGACCCAGCACCTGAAAACCCTCCAGCATCTCCGCGTAGGGGCGGGCAACCGGTTCGGTTTCTGCAGAGTCGGTGAGGTCGATCCCTGCCCGGCGCATCAGCTCGGCGTGCAGAACCTCCTGCGGTGGAGGTGGTGCTGGCTGCCACAGGGTGCGCGTGGTGGGGCGCTGAGCCGGGGGGGTGGGCGTATCCACGCCGCTCTGCAATCCCGGCAGAACGGAAGGCATCATTCCCTGCTGGAGTAACGCCTGCCGAACGGCGTTCAGCACCGCATGGTACACCTCGCCCTCATGCGAGAACTTCACCTCCGCCTTAGTTGGGTGCACGTTCACGTCCACGCTGTGCGGTGGCACTTCCAGAAAGATTGCTGCAATCGGATGGCGTCCCTCCGGCGTGAGGCTGCGGTAGGCGTCGTCCAGCGCGCGTGAGAGCACACGGTGCCTCACCAGCCGGCGATTCACAAAGAAGCTCTGCAGGGCACGTGTCGGGCGTGTGAGGTGAGGCGGCGAGACGTATCCGGTGATGCGCAGGTATCCCTCGGTGCTGTCTATGGTGCGCAGTTCGCGGGCGACCTCCCGACCGAACACGGCAATCAGCGCGTGGCGAGGGTCACTGCTACCCTGCGAGGCGAAAACCTCCTGTCCGTTGTGGAGCAGACGAAGAGAGATTTCGGGAAAGGCGAGCGCAAAGCGCGTCATCAGCTCGGTAATGTGGGAGAGCTCGGTGGCGACGCTCTTCAGGAACTTCAGACGGGCAGGAGTGTTGTAGAACAGGTCGCGCACGGTGATGGTAGTGCCGCTACGCGCAGCGCACTCCTCGGCTTCCACCACCTGACCATTTTCTACCAGCAGGCGCATGCCGGTGTCGTGCTCGGCGTGTTTGGTGACCAGCTCAAAGCGGCTCACCGCAGCGATGCTGGGAAGCGCCTCGCCACGAAAGCCCAGCGTGCGGATGGACTGCAGGTCGTCGGCGTCGCGGATTTTGGAGGTGGCGTGTCGCTGGATGCTGAGCAGGGCATCGGCAGGGCTCATGCCCTCGCCATCATCCACCACGCGCACGAGCCGTTTGCCTCCCTGCTCCACCTCCACCACGATGGTGCGAGCGTCCGCATCGATGCTGTTCTCCACCAGCTCCTTCACCACCGACGCGGGACGCTCCACCACTTCTCCTG
>Ga0116210_1002378_pt1 | contig 11614 bp, 12 predicted proteins | sample TshhotsprinmetaG_FD_94483 | JGI IMG/M metagenome (GOLD analysis project Ga0116210, IMG submission 94483) | Hot spring microbial communities from South Africa to study Microbial Dark Matter (Phase II) - Tshipise hot spring metaG | ecosystem: Environmental > Aquatic > Thermal springs > Hot... | reverse complement strand
CGTAGGTGCGCACATGCCATCCGGTCGGGTGGCGTGGATTGAACGGGTGATCGAAGATCGCCACACCCACCATTTCGCCACCCAGCGGACCGCTGTAGTCGCACCACCGCGCCGGCCGACTCCAGGCCGCGCGATCGGCGTGTCCCTCGGAATTGAGGATGCGCCCGCGACCCGGTGGGTCGGGCTGCAGGGCCGCGCCGAGCCCCAACGCTAACGATCCCTCCTTCGTGTCGCCGAAGCGCAGCGCCCCGCGGGAGGCATGGACGAACGCCTCGAGCTCGATCTCGCTGCCACCGTCGCGGGTGGGCCGGAACCGCCAGACCCGCCGATCCGTCGCGACCACGGCGCCGCCGGCGACCCACTCGTTGCTGACGACCATCCGGCCACCACCCTCGTCGAGCTCGAGAAACGCCACGTGCACGATGCGCTCGCCGTTCCGCGAGCTCCAGAAATCGTGGCCGTTCAGGTCGCCGTGCGTGGACCAGAGCCCGCAGTGGTGGGGGTGGTCTCTCGATTCCCCCGCGATTTCGCCAGAGGGGAAGGCCCTCGTCAGTGCCGCTCCATGGGGGGCAAGCACCGGATGGAAACACGGAAATCGTTCATGGCGGAACCGGTAGTCCGCCAGCGGCCGCCCGCCGACGCGGATGCGCACGACTTCCGCCTCGCGTTCGAACGTCACCTCGCCCGCCGAGGCGGCCAGCGCGACGGCCGCCGCCAGCATCCGGATCGTCCTCATGCGCCCTCGTGACATCGTGCATCGCCGGCTCGATGCCCACGGATGCGGATCCACCACCCGCCATGGCTCGGCGAGCCGCCCGCCGGCGAACCTCACGCCCTCCGCCGCCAGCCGCGCCAGCTTCTCGGCGGCCGCCCGGCCGCGGACCTGGCCGCGATAGCCTCCCGGTCGTAAGTCCGAGGCGATCACCCGGTGACAGGGCACCCAGGGCGCCCACGGATTATCGCGCAGGGCCCGCCCCACCGCACGGGGCGAGGCCACGCCTACGGCCTTCGCCAGCCGCGCGTAGGTCGTCACGCGGCCCCGGCGAACGGTTCGAAGGGCGTCGTAGACGCGCCGCGCAAACTCCGTGACCTGGCACGCGGCTCTCCCTGGCGACCCGGCGCGCTGCATGCGCCCACCACGGTCACGAAAAAAGCGACCGGTGTCAAGGAGGTCTGGGTGGGGAACCCATGGGAAAAACACCGGTCGCCCACCGCAACCTACCTCATCGGCGGAGGTTTTCAAGGAACGGGTGCCGCGGAGATGCCGGGCGGGCTGGACGCGCCAATGCGGCCAAGCGAACGGGGCCTGGGCCGTCCTTGCACGGCCGCGGCCGGCAGCATACTTTGCCGCGCATGAGAATGCTGGTGACCGGCGCGACGGGGTTTCTCGGCCGCGAGGTCGTGGCTCGGCTGGCCCGCGAGCACGACGTGGTGCCCGTCGGCGGCCGCACGGCGCTACCCGGCGGGCTGGCCGCGGACTTGCGCCGCCCAGGCATCTGGGGGCCGCTGCTGGCGGAGGTGCGGCCGGACTGGGTCGTCCATCTGGCCGCCTATCGGGAGCCGGATTTTTGCGAGGACCACCCCGAGGAAACACGGGCGCTCAACACCCGGCCGGTGGCGGAGCTAGTTCGCGAGCTGCCGCCCGACGGCCGCCTGCTCTTCATCAGCACCGACTATGTCTTCGACGGCCTGCACCCGCCCTACCGCGAGGATAGCGAGCGCCGGCCGATCAACGTGTACGGGCTAAGCAAGGCCGAGGCGGAGGACGCCGTCCTCGCGCGGCCCGGCTCGCTGATCCTCCGCATCCCGCTCCTCGTCGGCTCGGGTCCGTCCGCCGACCGATCGGGATTTCTCACCCAGATTGTGGACACGCTGCGGCAGAACCGGCCCGTGGCGGCCGACGCGGTGCTGCGGCGGTTTCCGACCTGGATTCGGGACGTCGCCGAGGCCGTCGCGTTTCTGATCGAGCGCGATCAGACGGGCGTCTTGCACTATAGCGGCCGCGAGGGGCTGACGCGCCACGAGATGATCCGGATCGCCGCCGAGGTGCTCGGCCACCCGGCGGACCATGTGCGGCCGTCGGAGGACGTAGTGCCCCGGCGCGCCGCGCGGCCGCGCGATTCACAACTCGACACCACCCGGATCGAGGCCCTCGGCTTCCGCCGGTTCACGCCGTTCCGCGAGGTCGTCAAGGCGTTTGCCGCCGATTTCCCGGAGGTCCGCACCGGCTGACGCGGCCGGGTCCGCCCATCCCCGTGCGCCGTCCGGCGGCCGTTCCCTGCTAGGTCGTCCCGTCCGCCAACCGTCCCGTAAGATGTATTCCGGCACGCCGCATGGCATACTGGCCGCCGTGAGGAGTCCCGGCGAGGAACGAAAGTGGCGTCGGCGGGAATTTCTGGGCGGGGCGGCGGCCTACGCGGCCCCGCGCAAACCCGTGGAGGAGCTCTTCGACTGCTAGGCCGATCCGTGGCAGGTGCGCAACCTGGCCGAAGACCCCGACCATCGCCCGGTCCTGACGCGAATGCGCGAGGCGTTGCGGGCGCACCTCCTTTCCATACGCGACCTCGGCTTCATGCCGGAATGGCGCGCGGCGCACCTGTCGGGTCGGGGAACGCCGACGGTTGAGGCGGCCGACGAAATCATGTACCCGTTGGGCCGCATCCTCGAAACCGCCGAGGCGGTCGGACGGCCTGTCGCGGAGGACGCGAGGATCGAGTGGTTGAAGGACGTGGATCCGGCCGTTCGCTGGTGGGGGGCGATCGGTGTGCGGGTCTCCGGCGACGGCTCGGCGCCGGTCCGTCGAGCGCTGACGCACACGTTGCGCGACGCGGTGCCGCCGGTGCGCATCGAGGCAGCTGGCGCGCCGCTCGCGGGCTGGAACGACCCCGACGCGCTCAACGCCCTGATCGCGTCGCTCGCGTCCCCCGATTCCCTCGAGGTTCTCGCCGCCGCCCGCACCCTGCCACTCCTGGGTTTGCTGGCGCGGCCCGCGCTGCCGGCGATGCGGACGGCGCTCCGGACCGGCTCGCCCGACCGGAACCTGAACCTGTACATTCAGCCTGGAGGCGGCCGTCCGGGAACTGGTGGCGGCCTCCACGCAACCGCCATTGCGGAGAGACTCGACCATGAAGCTCTGGACCGGCGAGATCCATCGCGAGACCAAAGGGCACGGCGACCTCCACGACCTCACCGCCGACGTGACTGCCGTGGTGAAATGCTCCGGCATCCGCGCCGGCATTCTGCACCTTTTCGTGATCGGCAGCACCGGCGCGCTGACGACCATGGAGTTCGAACCGGGCCTGGTCGGCGATCTTCGCCTGCTGCTGGATCGCCTCGTGCCGCCGTCGGAAGCCTACGGGCACCAGGAGGCCTGGCACGACGGCAACGGCCACTCGCACCTGCAGGCCAGCCTGTTGCGGCCGGACCTGACCCTGCCGATCCGCGAAGGCGAGCCCGTGCTGGGGCGGTGGCAACAGGTCGTGCTCGTCGAATGCGATGTCCGGCCGCACCAGCGCATCGTCGTGCTGACCATCTTCGGCGATTGAAGACCCCGGCGTTTCCCAATCGCCGGGAGATCGCGGCCGCACCGGTGCCGCCACGGTGCGCGCGGCCTCAGGCCGGGTTCGCCCGGTGCGTTGGCACCACCCGGAGGGCGCCGGTCGGACAGCCGGAGCGGCACATGTCGCAGCGAACGCACATCACGTCGTCGATCCGGTGCCGGCGGAACGGATCGGCGGCGATCGCACCGACCGGGCACACCTGCGCGCAGCGCGTGCAGCCGATGCACTCGTCGCCCACCTCGTAGCGGATCAACCGCACGCAGCGGCCGGCCGGACAGCGGCCTTTGAGATGTTCCTCGTACTCGTCGCGGAAATACCGCAACGTGGTGAGGACGGGGTTCGGCGCGGTCCGCCCGAGTCCGCAAAGGCTCTGGCGCCGGGTGATGTCGGCCAGGCGCTCGAGCCGGTCGAGGTCGTCGGGGCGCGCCGTCCCCTCGCAGAGGCGGTCGAGGATGTCGAGCATCCGGCGCGTGCCGATGCGGCATGGCGTACATTTGCCGCAGGACTCGCGGCACGTGAACGAGAGGAAATAGCGCGCCACGTCGACCATGCAATCCCTGTCGTCGAGCACGACGAGGCCACCGGACCCCATCATCGCGCCGACGCGGAGGAGGGCCTCGTAGTCCACCGGTGTATCGCCAAGCCGTTCGGGGATGCAGCCGCCAGAGGGGCCGCCGACCTGGACGGCCTTCCACGGGCGGCCGTTGGCCGCCCCGCCGCCGATCTCCTCGACGATCTCGCGCAAGGTCATGTCCATCGGCACTTCGATCAGGCCGCCGCGGGCGATCTTGCCGGCCAGCGCGAAGACCTTGGTACCCTTGCTCCGCTCCGTGCCGATCGCCGCGAATGCGGCCGCGCCGCGGCGCAGAATCCACGGCACCAGCGCCAGCGTCTCGCAGTTGTTCACCAGCGTCGGCTGGCCCCGCAGACCCCGTTCGGCGGGGAACGGCGGCCGGAGGCGCGGCGAGCCACGACGGCCCTCGACCGATTCGATCAGCGCGGTCTCCTCCCCACAGACGAACGCGCCACCGCCCTGAACGACCCGCAGGTCCAGCGTGACCCCACGTCCCAGGATGTCCGGTCCGAGCAGTCCCGCCGCCCGCAAGCGGTCCATCGCCGTGCCGATCCGCCGGACGGCCAGCGGATATTCATGCCGGATATACAGAACCCCCTCCCTCGCGCCGACGGCCCACGCGGCCAGGATCATGCCCTCGAGGATCCGGTAGGGGTAGGACTCCATCAGCATCCGGTCCATGAACGCGCCAGGGTCGCCCTCGTCGCCGTTGCAAACGACGTACTTTTCGACGCCCGGCCCGTCGCGGACCGCGCGCCACTTCCGGCCGGTGGGGAACCCCGCCCCGCCGCGGCCGCGCAGACTGGACGCCTTGATCTCCGCGATGGACTCCTCCGGTGGCCGTACGCCGAGCCATCGTTCCAGCGCCACGAACCCGCCGCGGCGGCGGTACTCGTCGAGGTCCAGCGGATGGATATCGCCGCAGGATTCCGTTGCGATGTGGAGCTGGCGGCCGAGAAACGACCTGACGGGCCGCTCGCGGGGGTCGAGCTGGCGCACCGGCGGCGGCGGGCCGGCGCCGGGGCCCAGCAATGAATCGAGACGGGCCGCCGTGGCCGACCACCACCGCTCGAAGAGCCGGTCGCTGAAATGCATCGCCAAAATCGGCTCGACGTCTTCCGCTCGCACGCGCGCGTATCGCACCAGCTTTCGGCCCGGCCGTACGATCTCCAGCAGCGGGGTCTGGTGGCACATGCCGACGCACCCGACGTGCCGCACGCGGATCGGACGCCGACGCCGCTGCACCGCGCGCCTCAGCGCCTCGTTCACCTTGGCGCTGCCGCCGGCGATGCAGCAGGAGCCCAGGCCGATCCGTACCTCGCCGGCGTCGTCCGTTCCGGCCGTGTCCGCCCGGGGGGAAAGCGGATCCACCTTTGCTTCCATTGGCCGACCCCGGAAATCGTCCAGCATCTCGCCGACGTTCTCCGGCGAACGATGGCCGTAGGTCACCCGGTCGATCATCACCACCGGCGCCAGGGTGCAGCAGCCAAGGCAGGCGACCTTCCGCACCGTGAACTCCAGGTTCGCGTCCGTGTCCTCGCCCTCCGCCAGCCCCAGCACGCGGCCCACAGCCTCGTGCACCCGCTCGGCGCCCTTCACGTGACAGGCGGTGCCGACGCAGACGCAGACGGAGTGGCGGCCCGCGGGACGATGACGGAGCTGCGGGTAGAAGGTCGCGACGCTCCAGAGGTCCGCCGGCCGGATGTCGGTCACCTCGCAGATCCGGCGCAGCGTGGCGGGCGGCAGCCAGCCGAAACGGTCCTGGATCGCCTGCAGCGGCGGCAGCGCAGCGGCGGGGGATCGGCCGACCTCGGCGACGATGTCCTCCACCGCAGCCAGGTCCGGCTCGCTTTGTCGGTCGGTCATGACGTCAGGGCGGGTCACGCGCAGTTTATGGAGAACAGCCGATGGCGTAAAGGCGGCGGAGCCCGCGCAGGTAGAGCCGGCCACCGGCGAAGGCCGGCGTGGCGCCGCAGTCCTCCCCGGTCGGATTTTCGGCGACCGGCTCGAAGGTAGTCGAGGCACGGATCACGCGGGTCCGCCCCTTCCGATCCGCCAGGTACACGTGATCCCCGGCGGCGACGGGAGAGCTGTAGAACCCCTCGTCCCACTCTTGGGTCCAGAGCGTTCGGCCCGTGGCGGCATCGCGGCAGGTGACGATGCCCGAGCTCGCGGCCAGATAGAGCCGTCCCCGGTAGGCGAGCGGCGAGGCAACGTCCGGCAGATCCTCGTCGGTCTCCCACAAGAGGCGGCCATCGGCGGCGTCCACGGCCACAAGTCGCGTGTATTCGTTGCCCGCGAACAGCCGGCCCTCGCCCCAGGCGGGCGACGTGCCGATCTCGGCCTCGATGCCGCCCATCGTCCACACCTCGCGGCCGTTGGCCAGTTCGTACACCGCCAGCATTGGGTTGGCCAGGATGGCCAGACGGAGGGCCCCGCCGTGCTCGCGGCCACCGGCGAGGACCACCCCGCCTCAACCGCTCTCGGCGTGGACCACGCCGGCTCTCCGTCGGCGGCGCGAAAGGCCAGCAGCCGGCCGCCCTCCTCCTGGTCGTACTGCACGATCAACAACCCGCCTTCCGCCAGCAGCGACGACGAATGGCCATAAGGATTTTTCGGCACACCGAGGTTGCGCGCCCACAGCCTCCGGCCTCCAAAGTCACACGCCAGCAGATCGCCGGTCGCGAAGATCGCGAACACCCGCTGTCCGTCCGTCGCCGGCGTGGGTGCGGCCAGCCCCGTGTCCTCAGCCGTTTTGGGAGGCTGTTCAGGCGAGCCGGGTATGCCGACCGCCTCGTGCCGCCAGAGCAACGCGCCGGTGTCGGCGTCGTATGCGTACAGCTCGCCGTGCCGCCCGTCCGCGCCAGTGACGAACAGACGGTTGCTCCAGACGACCGGCGAGCTGAATCCCGGCCGCGGCACCTCGGCGGACCACGCCACGCCGGATCCTCCGGGGATGTCCCATCGCACCGGCGCCGGTTCGGCGCTCCAACCGCGTCCCCCAGTCCCCCGGAACGCCGGCCACCACTCGGACAACGGATCGCCGGCGGCCGGCTCCGGCGGTTCCGGAACGGCCTGGCCCGACGCCGCGCGGGTCGCCGGCCGCAGCACGAGCGCCACTGACCCGGCCGCCGCCGCCAGCAGGCCGATGTAGAGTGCCGTCGCCCGGCGAATGGCGCGCTGTTCGCGGTCGCGATCAGCGGGGGAGGCCGGCGACCTGAACGGCGGGACAGCCTTAGGGATCAACCACCGGACGCCGCTCCACGCCGCCAACACCAGCGCCCCGCCGATCCACATCAGCCATCCGCCCCGGCGCACCAGGTCTTGCGATGCGAAAAACGCACGGCGGGCCAGCAGGTCCATCTCGCGGGCCTGGGCGGCGAGGTGGGTGTCCGCCGGCCGCCCCTGCGCCGCGCGGATCAGCTCGAGCCGCGCGGGCGAGTTCAGCGAATCGGCGTGCCGGAGCTGTCGCGCGTTCAGCGCCAGCACGCCGCCGGCGACCGCACAGACAAAACCCGCACCAATCGCCAGCCCGTGGAGTGCGGAGGCGACAGCGGTGGACACGGAACTGCACGCCGCAGGCACGGCCAGGGATTCCCCATCGGACCGGCGAGCCGGCCCAGCCGGACATACTCCCGCGGGCAGTGCGCGAAGCACCGACCGCAACTGAGGCAGTCGCCGCGGTCAGCGACGTGGTCTCTTTCGGCCGGCCGGCGCGCGGCCGCGACGATGCGAACGGCCGCGACCAGGCCGACCATCCCTCCTGCCCACGCCCACGACGTCGCCAGCCGGCGGGCAGCAACCACGGCCGCCTCATCGGCGCGCTCTCGTGACTGGCCCGAGGCCCGGAACACCCGGGCCTCCCACGTCAGGTCCGCGCGCCCGACAGCCTCCTCCGCGCGCAGTTCAGCCACCAACGCGACGTCGGGATGGAGCCGGGGCGCGAGGGCCATGCCGAGCCATCGGCCGGACATCGCAGCGACGGCGATCCAGACGGGCACGGTGATCAACGCCCAGGCTAGGGCGCGACGCGCGCGGTGGCGGTCGGCCGGCGGCGGCATCGGCTCGCGTATCGCATCGAAGGGGCAGGCCGTCTCGCAAAGCCGGCAGTGAACGCACTCGTCCGGCGTGATCGTCAGGTGCCGCCACGAAAGGCGCGAACACCACGACAACAGGACGCCATAGGGACAAAGGAACCGGCAGTAGGGCCGCGCCACAAACGCGCCGATCCCCAGCATGACCAGGCCGGTCGCGATCATGCCGGCGGGGCCGTGTCGGCGGAAGAGGCCGACGAACGGATCGTAGCGACAGATCCAGTAACCCGCCCCCACGACGGCCAGCGCCGCGGCTCCGGCCAAGGTACGTGGGCGCCAGCAGGGCGAGCGGGCGGGACAACCAGCGCGGCAGCCGGACGGGCCGGATCACCACAAGGTCTTGGATCGCCCCCAGCGGGCAGACGCCCGCACAGAACACACGGCCCCACAGCAGGGCCGCCGCCAGCGGCATCAGGAAGATCGACGCCACCGTCCAAGGCACCCGTTGGTAGGGGTCGGCCAGGGGCCACGGCAATGTTCTGGATCGAGCCGACGGGGCACACGCACCCTTTGCGAACTAAACCGAACCACACGAGGCAGAGCACGGTCAGCATCCACACGCCGCGCCGCGACCGCCGGCGCAGCGCCAGCCACGCCGCCGCGCCCAGCGCCCCGCTCAGCGCGGCCGCGTTCGCCCACTCCCGCCACGCCGGCCGGTCCGGGACCGGCGGCGTGTACACCGGCATCCGATATCCCGACTTGAAGTCCGGCTGCGGAAACCGCTGCACCGCCGGTGCGGCTGGTGCGCTCGCCAACAGCGCAACCAACCCCAGGGCCAGCAGCGGGCGCCTCCCGTCACGCATCCGCACCACCTTCCCGGCGGATCCACGCCGACGACGCCCCGAAGGAGGTCTTCATTCGGTAGGCCCGCTCGACGGGCACGCGCTGAATGGCCCGGGAGGGACAGCGGCGGGCGATCCCGCACTCGTTGCACTGGACACACAGGTGCTGGAGGATCTGCAGATGCAACGATCCGTTGCCGAACGTGGTGCAACCCTTCACGCATTTTCCGCAGCCGGTGCACAGGTCCTCATCGATCGTGTACTCATAATATGGCGCCTCGATGAATGTGCGACGAATCGCCCCCGTCGGGCACATCTGGTTCTCGGCGGCGGTGTTCAGCGCCGTCGCGCCGGGGTCGAAATAGCCGAAACAGAGACGGCAATAACCGCACATCGCGAAGGTGTGAACGCACTTGACCGCCGAGGGCGTCAGCACGCAGTTGGTCATGCAGCGGCCGCACTGGACGCAGCGGTGGGGATCGATCTGCCAGACCATGCGCGACCGCGACGCGGCGCCGGACGCCGCAACGGCCGCGACGGCGCCGCCGGCCACGCCGGCTGCAGCGGCCAGACCCCGTCGCAGAAACTCCCGGCGATGCCGTGCGGAGGAAGAGGGAGGGAAACTCATGCCGACTCCTCCCTCGGCGGCTGCACCGCCGACCCAAACCGGCATAATGGAACGTCCGCGGCGGGTTCCGACGCCTCGGCCATCCTGCGCGGCCATGGGCACGCTGCCGCGCGACGGCAGTGCGCGCACAGCCCTTCGGCCGGCGGACCACCGCCCACGCGCAGGGCGAGCGCGCCCAGCCCGCACATCGCGGCCGGACGCCCAAGCCATGCCATCCATTGACGGCGTGTCCAGCGGCGGATCGCCGGGCGCGTCATCGCCGTTCCTCCCCTGCCGCGGTGCGGCGCTCGAACACCCGTACGGCGCCGCGGGCCGGGTCGGCCGCGTACACGCGGCCGGCGGCGTCCGCCGCCACGTCCAGCCCGACGACGTCCTCCGCGAACTCCCTGGGCGCGGCCACGACGCTCTCGAGCGATCCGTCGTCGCGATATACCTTGACGCGCGGCAGCCCCTTTTCCGCCGTCACGAATCCGCCGCCGGGCAACAGCGCGAAGTCCGTCGGATTGCAGCAGCCGCAGACCGACTCGATCCGCGAGCCCGGCCGGCCCCAGCTCCGAAGCAGCCGGCCGCCGGCGTCCCGTTGCTCAAGGCGAAGTTCCCCCGGGCGGGCGACCCACAGCGTCCCATCCCCGCCACCGCCACGTCGAAATGCGGGCTGGGCACGACGAACCCGCCGCCGTCGGGCGCCTGAACGTGCGCCTTCAGCGCGCTCGAGCGGTCGAAGAGCCAAATGATGCGCAGGCCCGCCTCAGCCACCGCCACGAGGTTGGAGCCGGCGGACAGCGATGTGATCAGCGAGCTCTCGCCCCGCGTGGGCCCCTCCTCCACGTCGCCGCCCGCCGGCGGATTCACGAGGTAGGATCGCTCCAGGCCGACCAGCAGCGCGCCGTCTGGCGCGAACGCCGCGCAGCGCCCCGCCGCGGGAAGGTCCAATCGTCGGTCCGACGATGACGGCGCGTTCAGTTGGCCGACGAGCACGCGGCGACCGGCGACGATCGCGAACCGGCCGTCGGCGGACATGGCGACTGCGGCCAAACCGGTCAGGCCGGTCCGCAACGGCGGCAGTTCGCGCCATCGGAGCAGGGTCGGGGGCACCTCACGATAGGGGTCAGATCAAGGGTGAACGCGGCGCCGGGATCCTCGCGGGCCGCCGAGCTGCCCAGCGCCGCCATCATGGCAACGGCGCACGCCCGCATTATGAAGGTGAGGCGGTTCATCTCTGGTCGCGCAGGTCCAAACATACCATCCGCTCGGATTCGCGCACCAGCAGGCGGCCGGCCACCAGCGCCATCGGACCCCATGAATCCCGCGCATTGGGCAAAACGGTGGCGCGGCCCAGCTCCTCGTAGCTGCGGGCCGTGGCGCGGACCATCGTCAACGTGCCCTCGTCGTCCAGCACGAACAGTTTGTCGTCGCCGACGATCAGGGGACCCAGGCCGAACCGTCGCTCTGGCGGACTGGCCCACACGGCCCGGCCGTCGGGATGATGGCACACCAGGCGGCGCCGCAGCGCGCCGGCATCGTTCGGCATCACCGCGAACAGGTGGGTCGGGTAATGGATCGGTGTCTGCTGTTCCGAACCGAACACCGTCTTGTCCGCCCGCCAGACCAGCTCCGCGCGAAGGTGGCCGCCCTCGGCCCGAAGCTGGAACAGGGCGCTGCCGGCGCCGTAGCCGGCGGCGATCAACAGCCGGCCGCCCGGCAGCGGCAGCGGCGAAGGCGCCTGCACGGACACCTTCCAATTCGCCGTCCTCCACAGGATGCGGCCCGCATCGGCTCCGTCGGCGGCAACGCCGACAAGGCCCCCGAGCGCTACATAGACGTACATTCGGCGTCCCTCGAACTCCATCGGGACGACGGACGAATGCGACATCGCCCAACCGTCCGGGTTCGGCGTCTCCCACAGGATCCGCCCGGTGTCGACGTCGACGCCGAGCATCAGCGCCTGGCCGGCCGGCGCCAGAACGACGGTGGAT
>Ga0116210_1002375_pt1 | contig 11627 bp, 10 predicted proteins | sample TshhotsprinmetaG_FD_94483 | JGI IMG/M metagenome (GOLD analysis project Ga0116210, IMG submission 94483) | Hot spring microbial communities from South Africa to study Microbial Dark Matter (Phase II) - Tshipise hot spring metaG | ecosystem: Environmental > Aquatic > Thermal springs > Hot... | reverse complement strand
CCACCAGATCGGAAAGCTCCTTTCCGGGCTTTCTCCGAGAGAAGAGAAGATTCTGAGGCTCCGTTTTGGAATTGGAGAGGATGGCGAATGCACTCTCGAAGAGATTGGAAGGCAGTTTGGGCTAAGCCGTGAGAGAATCCGGCAGATCGAGGCCAAAGCCCTTGAGCGATTGAGGGACCCCAGTCGCTATAAGGAAATAAAAGAATATTTCGATTAATCGTAACGAATTGAATCTAAAGGGCATCCTTTAAATAGAGGATGCCTTTTTTGTTCAGATTTAGTCCTCTAATCGAATCGCTTCGACCGGGCAGCCCTCGGAAGCCTCCTGGCATGATTTAATCAGTTTGTCAGGAACCTCTTTCATCTTTGTCACAGCCTTGTCCCCTGCCATCTCAAACCCCTCCGGACAGGTTTCAATGCAGACCTCACAACCAATACAGGTCTATTCGTCCACAGTTACCTTCATTCCCTGTTCTCCTTTCTATGTTGATTCCTCCAGGATGAGATATGGGATATAGGTTTAATAAAACGGTTTCTATCCCTTTTTCCTGAATTTATAGTAGAGATATCCAAGAATCCCACCCATAGCAATCAACATAAGGATCGAGATCATCGTCTCCAAGGTATCTAAATGACTTGCCACCTTTTCGTAAGTCGCCCCTATCCACCAACCCACAAAACCGAGAAAAAAAATTCGAAAGATCGAACCTATAAAGGTATACAGGGTAAAGGGCTTGATGGGAATACGAAGGAGACCCCCCAAAACAGAGATCAGGGAGAGGGGGAACGCAGGAATGGCACGCGCAAGAATGAGACTCCAAGCCACCTTCTTTCCTTGAAATCGTCTTTCCAGTCTTTCAATCTGATCCCAGTCCACCCCTAAAAACTGCTCAAAGCGAATCACCAAAGCCTTCCCCCCATAATAACTAATGGTATATCCAATGTAGGACCCTAAGGTCGAAGCGATCGTCCCGGGAAGAACAATGATCCACAATATTTGAAGAATGCCATGAGGAATGGAAAGGTCAGGAGAGATAAGAATGGCTCCTGCGCCCATGATGATCATGGGAGAAGGGATTGGGACAATCACCTGTTCAATCATCACCCCGATAAAGACCGAGAGCTGACCATAAGCCCTCATCAGATCCAAAATCCAATGTGTAATATCTGATATCAAAAAAACTCCTTATTCTCTGTTTGGTTCGGACATCGTTTGAGTAACCTCCCTAACTTACAAGGCTAACCTCCCTTCATCCCCATTCAATTAAAAAGGGGATAGAGGGGGATTGTGTAAGAGAGAGGAGAACGATCCAATACAAATCGGAAAAATCTTTGAACTTCATAACTCTATACAGGTATCCCGTCAAGGATCAAATTACAATCTTCTCTCCCTGACCTTTGCGATCTCACCCGAGGTTAAAATCTCCATGGCCCGATCGATCCTCGCAATCATCTCTCTTTTCCACTCCTCATTCACTGAAATCGTCCTCATGGCCACACTCTCGCAATACCCGCATCGGAGACAATCATTTCGAAGACAATCCACCTTTTTGAAATAGTCGAGGAAGCCATCCAGTTTCCTGTTATCAATATGAATTTTTTCTGGAAAAGGCTCTCTGAGAACAGCCATCACCTCTTCCATCTTTTCGGGTTCGATGAGGTCGGTCCGTTTGATGATCTCCAAGTTGGGCGTCAGGAAGGCTCCTGCCTGAGGCAAAGTGAGAAGCTCGACCAGATTCCCATCATATCTTCTCTTCTCATAGGCATGGACAATCTGAAGCAAACTCTCTGTCCCCCTGAATCTCTCCACAAGCTTCAAACAGTCAATCCCGATCTCCTCGTAATGGAAGACATCCTCCGGACGGATCCACGTGGATTTGATGAGCTCAACCGGTTTTAGAATCTTCAGTCGCTGGCAGGCCAGTTTGCAATAGTCCGGAGCAAAACCTCCGCAGGCATGGTCCGCCTGCGAACCGTGAGAAACCATATTCCGGTGATGAAGATCGAGAAAGCATTGAAATAGACAGCAGTGATTAGCAATCAGTTCCAGTTCACAATCAACAGCATCCCGGATCAGCCGGAGACCCCCAAAGTCCCTGTTGACCGATTCAGGCAGGATAATCTTATCCACCCCCATCTCCTCCCAGAGACGGGCCAGGTGAACATTCTGAACTCGAGCAAAAGAAGAGACTGCCACCTTCAGATGGGGAAATTCTCTCTTGACGATCTCAGCAAGGAATGGAAGGGTTACGGTCACCATATCCGCTCCGGTCGTGGCGATCCATTCGATATGCTCGGCAATGCTCTGATACGCTTTTTTCGTAAACTCCAAATTATCAAGGCAGGTTCCATTAATGAGATAGTTGAAATTCAATCCCCTTTTTCTTGCTTCGCTGATGAAATGGGCTACCTCTTTCTTTCCCACTTTTGGGATGAAAAGGGCCATCCTCCCACCGCCAAGAGGATCTCCCCACATCTGCCCATAGAGGCCTACAACCGAAGTTTCCTTAAGTTGATCGAGCAGACTCAAATCCCAGTTGGCTGCAATCGAATAACGCATGGCTCTTATCTCCTTTAAATTTCATCCTTCTTCTCCACATCGCACCAGCGAAGAAGAGAAGCCAATGGGGATATTCCATCATGATGCCACATCATCGAGGGAATGGACATCTTGCCTGGAGAGGTGATTCGTGCCACTCCTAACTCTCCAAGGATTCTGATAAACTCTTTCTCCCTCTCATCTCCTATGGCTATAGCCGCATTCTGGAGAAAGGGGCCTATCGGTTTCAGGGCTGAAGGAATTTGGAGGATATCCCCCACCCCATAAATACGTATGAACCGATTCAAAGGAGAAGGCGCAAAAACTCCTGGATCCTTCTCATAGATGACCGTCCAATCTGTCTTTGGGGATGACGCCAGCACCAACACCTCTTCTCCCCTCAACTCCCTGAATTCGTAAGCGGCTCTGAGTTGATGGATCGTGGAGGCCTCTCCAGAAGAGATTCTTCCCCTCGGCATCTTCTGATTCAACTTCTCCATAGCCACGGCAATAGCCTGACAGAACTCTTTGGGCGAGACCTCGCCACCCTCTTCCAGGTAATAGACATGCGGGGCAAGGCAGGCCTGCTGATCAAACATCGAGCAGTCAAGGGCAACGGCCTCAGCCAATCTTTCGATTTCCTGATGACTCATCCTCTTCCGGCCGATCACTCCGAAACCCAATCTATGGCCATGGACCAATGTTTTAACCCTGCGGGGAATCTTCTTAAGAAGCGATCTGCATGTCTCCACCCCTCCGAAGAGGACAACAGCATCCGCCTGTCCGAAGAGGGCCATCTCAATCTCCTCCTCTCCTCCCTGCCAGTACAGAACAGCCATACACTGAGCCATCTCCGGGTCAATCTCTTCGATCGTCTTCAAATAGAGAGGGGCAAAGGTGGGCTCCCCTCTTGCCACTTTTCCGAGGCAGGCGGACTTCACCAGAGCGGACCTCATGAAGAGAAGGTGCGGAAGCGCAGGGATGTTTTCTGAGAAGATGGAGACGATCAGTTCAGGGCCAAAAGCCTTGCTATAGCCCTTCAATTGAGGAGAGTATTGATAATCGTCAAGGTAGAGAGGGTTTCCAATCTCCAGAGAAAGGGCACGCCACATATCCTCTTTGAGAGAGCTCTCCATCTCTGCATCAATGCTTGCCTCTACAACCTCCGGAGAAAAACCCGTGATCACAGGGATGGTCTTGAGGGCAAGTTTCCTCAAAGGATAATCCTTATTCAGCCATCTAAGGGATGCTTCACCCAGAACCTGGACGATCTTTTCAATGGAAAGATGAGCAAGATACTTTTCCCGGTTCTTTCTGAGCTGCTGGGTGAGTATCTTAATGAAGGCGTCATCTATTAAAGGAATTTTCAGATCAATGCCTATCTCTCCCTCCTCATAGACTTCAGTTTTAAACCCCTTTATGAAGTCTCTGAGCTGAGAGGGAAGGTAGCAGGCCTCGATCCCAATCCTCTCCATCACGAACCTCTTTCAATGCGGGTCATCTCATCAATCGTCAGAGAACAGCCTCTCGCATCTCCCTCTTTTGATCTTCCAAAGACTTCAAACCCTCCACCAGTTATCCTTCCGAGGTCATCGGTCTGAATCGCCAGAATATGACCTCGGTTGGCAAGATCAAAGTGTTTGAGTAGGCCAATCTCCCCCTGAGGGAGAGGGCTTAGGCTCTCTGGATCAACCACAATGGTCCTCGTCCAGGGAGGATTGATCTTCACTCCAGGAAGAAGAAGGCCCTGATGGAAATTTCGCAAGGTGCTGTCATAAAACTGCGAACTGATCTCTGTCATCCCAAGGAGATTGACGCAATATTCTCTCTTGACTCCAAGGATTTCTCCACATTCTTCTACAAATTCCTCCCGCTTCACCTCCCGGCTCCGTCCTTTAAATCCGCCGGCATCGAGTGTCCGGGATCCAGCAGGGAGTTTAAACGTTAAGCCTTTCTCACGACAACAATCGAAGAAATTGACAAAACCAAAAGAGCCGCCACAGAGCGTCACAGGTACGCCCTCCTCTTCCGAAAACCGGAGCTCTTTGATTAGCGTTTCCACTTCAAAACCTTCTCCCCCCACAAGAAAGCGGCTCTCGGGAAGGCCAAAATGGTCTTTGAGATGGTTCATCCCATAGGCCATGATCATATGGGGAGCCAACTCAGGACTGGGGGCAAGAATCAGGATCTTTGTCTTCACCCCATCGGGAAATAGAAAAGAAGAGGCCGCTTCTTCAATCGTTGCATCCATCAGTCTTAGCCCTCCCTCGTCATAACCAACTTTCCCTCTCTCTTCAGGCCTCGTTGTTCCGCTCGTCATAAATGTCCTGATCTTCTTAAAAGGAAACATGGAAAGCTCGGTTACTTTGAAGACATCTGTGGGAAGGGCCGGAATCTCCTCCCAGGAGGAGATCTTCTCAGGTCCAATTCCCCTCTTTTCGCAATAACGCCGGTAAAGGGGAATAGCTTCAAACTGGAGGGCAAAGACCTCAAGGGCAAGCCTGTTGAAGCCTTCAGGGTCTTGTTGATCTACACCTTTCCGGATAAAGCTGATGATCTTTTGATCGAGGGTCAGTACTTCTTCTGGTAGTTCGGTCATCCATCAACCTCAACATGGAAAGTGATCATCTTTTTCTCTGCCAATCGCTTCAATACCTTTTTCAATTCTTCAGAATTTAGTTTCTTTCTTTTTGCGATTTCTCCGATCGAGACTCTTCCATTGAAATTGCTCAACAACCCTACCCACTTCCTTTCCAACGAGGATTTAATCATTTTCTGATCTAACAGAGATACTGGAAGAAGATCTTCACGAAGAGGAGGAAGTTCTTTAAAATCTGATGGAATCATAAAATCGGTTGGGCGGTAGGCAAAGAGGGGCGGATGGGTTCCAAATTTCTTATGAAAGACATAGCGATAAGCGCTCAGACCTGCTGCCATCCCCTGGGAAACTGCCCTTGAGAAGGAGTTGTAACCTCCTGAGGTCACATCTCCTGCTGCAAATAGACCTGGGATCAATGTCTCCATATCTTGATTCACCTTGATGAAAGGAGAGCCTAATGTTTCAGCTCCAATCTCCATCCTCCATGACGGCGCCAGCTCATAGGAGTTAAAGTCCAAAAGGACCCTCCCACACCTGATCTTGCGAGGCCCCTTCGATGTCCAAACAGTTAACCCCTGTAGTTGGCCATCCCCCCAGTATTTTTCAACCCATCCCCGTAAAACATCCTCCTTCGCTTCCCCCCCTCCCTCCATAATGAATAATAAAGGAGATTGAGCAATGTTTAACTCCCTGATTAAAGGAATGAGGTTTTCAAGTTTTTGACTGCCCACAACGGCCAGCCTCGGCTCCCATCTTCTACTCAGGACTTTTTTGAGGTGCGAGACGATAAACTCATACCCCATGCTGGTCACTTCTAAGCCCCGGCCAAGATAGTCCCTCTCATTGACAAGAACCTTAATGCCTGCGGCAATGATCACAGCCAGTGACCGAAAGACTTTTCCATCAGACGTGAAGACCTCTTTAATCTCACCCTTTGCATTGATCCGGTTGACCCTCCCCTGATGAACCCCTATCTTCAGATTCCCTACATCTTTCAGCAGGCGGTGGACAATATCCTTTCCTTCCATCTTCCACGATGGGCCTGTGAATAAGCATCCTCGCCAGGAGGTCAACCCACCCAGATAGGAGTTTTCGATGAGGAGGGTACTGCATGGGATGGCCTTATACCTCTTTACCCACCGGCTCCGGATCGCCGCATTGAGCCCTGCTGGTCCTCCTCCAACCACAATCACATCGTAATCATATCTCATGCCATTCCTTCCTGAGATAACCGATGAGTCCCCCTTCCTCCAAAATTTTTTTAAGATGGGGATCCATTTCAGAAAAATGAAATCGCCTTGAGCCCGTAAGCTCAATCCATCCTGTCTTTAAAGAGATGCGTATCAACTCCCCATCCTTCACGTATTCCTGAATTTCTCCACATTCGAAAACAGGGATTCCGACATTAATCAGACTGCGCATGAAAATCCTTGCAAAGGAGGAAGCGACAACCCCTTTGACCCCAAAGGAGGCGAGGCCCCTCACTGAGGTCTCACGACTTGAACCGCAGCCGAAATTCTCTCCTGCCACAATGATCCATCCTTGGTCCGATGAATCCTTTTTCACCTCTGAACCCAGTCTGACCATTCCCTCTGCAATGCCTTCTTTCATCTTCTTCTGATCCAGGCTGAAGTGAGAGGGGGGATGGATCAGGTCCGTATTCACATGATCTCCCAACTTCCAGACCTGGCCAAAAATAGTTTCAGGAAGTGCCATCACATCACCTCTCTCGGATCAATGATCCTCCCTGCAAGGGCAGAGGCGGCCGCAGTAAGGGGAGAAGAGAGAAAAACCATTGAGGACGGGTCTCCCATCCTGCCCTTAAAATTTCTGTTTGAAGTGGACAGACACCTCTCTTCTCTTCCAAGAATCCCTTTGTCAATGCCTCCGCAGGGACCGCAACTCGGATTGAGAACCACTCCGCCTGCCTCTACAATCGCTGAAATATAACCCTTCTCTATGGCGTTCTGGTAAATCCTCTGGGATGCAGGAGTGACAAGGAGGGTTATTCCCTGGGCCACCTTTTTCCCCCTGAGAAGTCTCGTTGCCAACTCAATGTCTCTCAATCTTCCACCCGTACAAGAACCTATAAATACCTGATCGATGGCTTCACCCCTTACCTCTTCAACATCGGCTACATGAGCAGGGCTGTGAGGAAGTGCTATCTTCGGTTTAAGTGGAGACAGGTCCATCTTGATCCTTCTTGAGTATTCAAAATCCCCTTTAAACCAATTCCTCTGATGACTCAAATGACCATCCCTTTCAATCAAATAATTTTCTGTCACCTTGTCAGGCCAGAAGATTCCATTCTTTGCTCCGCCTTCGACGACCATATTGCAGATGGCAAACCGGTCATCCATGGAAATGGCTTCATCCTTATCATAAAACTCCATTGCTTGGTAAAGGAATCCTCCCTCTCCGTATCGTCCAAGAAGGTCCAAAATAATATCCTTTCCCATAAGATAGGGAGGAAGTTTCCCGATGAGATCAATTCGGACCGCTTCCGGGGGCTTGAGCCAGGTTCTCCCTGTGATGAGGCTATAGAGGATATCCGTAGATCCCATACCCGTTGCCACACATCCAAGAGCGCCTCCGGTTACGGTATGAGAATCAGCTCCGAGGGCCAGCATCCCTGGCTTTAACCACGGCCCCTCCACCAAGAGTTGATGGCAAATCCCCTGATGCATAAAGAGATGAGGCAGTTTCTTCATTGTCGAATAGGAGACTACCTCTTTAACGATATTCGCCCGCTCAACCGAGGAGGGAGGGCTGAAGTGATCCACGGTCACAAGAACTCTATCTCTGTCCCAGATCTCCTTTCCGGAGTCTCTTAGTTCTGGAAGAAGAATGGCAAAGGTGGGGTCATGCAAGAGAATAAAATCAACCTTTACGGAAAGGTACTGGCCCTCTCTTCTTCCATCCGCATGTCTTTTAATGATCTCACCTGTATATCCTTCAGGCATCCTTCTTCAATACCTCTTTTACGATTTCCCAGAAATCCTGCATCGAAAAATTGAGATTTTCTTTATAATACTCTTCGATTTCCTCTGCCATCTTCCGGATCTCTCCCTTCCCTTTTGCAACCTTCTTCTCTTTCACCTTTTGCAGGATCTCCCTTAACCCTTCCTCTTTTGCCTCATACCCCCTCTGTTTCAAAAGATAAAGGATCGCCTGTGTTCCCGTGTGCTTTCCTAAGACAAAAGAGGCTTCCCTTCCCACCTCTGCCGGATCAATGGCCTTATAGGTCTGACTGTTCTTAAGAATCCCATCCACATGGATGCCTGACTCGTGCCTGAAAGCATTGAGGCCCACAATAGGAGCATGGGGAGAGATAAAGATCCCTGAACATTTCTCAACCAGTTGGGAAAGACGATAAAGCCTCGTCTTATCAATCCCATGTTCCCGATGAAAGATCTTCTCCAGAGTTAGGACGATCTCGTGAAGAGGTGGGTTGCCTGCCCGTTCGCCTATCCCATTGACGGTCACCGAAGGATAGTCCGCACCAGCTTCAATGCTTGCCAGAGTATTGGCTGTGGCAAGGCCCAGGTCATTATGGCAGTGAACACCCAATCCCATCTCTGATGGAATTTCGTCCCTCACCCTCTTAACCATCTCCTTCATCCTGAAAGGCTCCATCACTCCTACAGTGTCGCAGAGGAAAGCCCGTTGGGCTCCCCATCCATAGGCGTGGTAGAGGATCTCTTTAATAAATGGGATGTCAGCCCTTGAGGCATCCTCTGCCACCAGATTCACCAGAAGCCCATTGCGAGAGGCATAGCCAACCACCTCTTTGGCAAGGCTTTTCACTCCCTCTTCATCCGTTGAAAGCTTCAATTTGAGATGGAGAGAGCTTACAGGACAGATGACGAACACCTCATCCACGCCACATTCGATCGCCTGGTTAACTTCCTCCTTCTTCAATCGGATGGAGACCCCGACAGATGCCCTGAGGCGTTGATGAACAATGGCAGAGATCGTCTCTCTCTCCTCGGCTGATATAGAAGGCATCCCGACATCCAGAATGGGCACGCCAATCCGGTCCAGTTCCCTTGCAATCTCAACCTTCTCGTCCCGGGTGAAGTAGACACCAGGAGACTGTTCGCCCTCTCTCAGGGTCCCATCTACAATATAAATCTTACCCATGATCACCTTTCAATCGCCAGCTCATATAACGGCAGAAAAGCCTGCCCCAGAAGGGATGGCTCGCTTTTGTCGGATTGGGATGAAGAGAGCAGAACTCCCTGCACTTTGTTTCTCTTAATACCGCCTCAAACCCCTTTTCATCAAGTTCTTTTCTGTCATCCTGATAGTTAGGAATGTAGTAGCCCAACCTCCCGCCTTCGGGAGAACTTCCGTGATAGAAATCCAAAAAAGACTTCTTCGTCGAGACGATCCCGAATTCCTCGGGATGGAGGTGCCAGGGAGAACCGGGTTCAAGGGAGATGGGCGAAGACCAAATCCTTCCCAGATTCTTAAACCTTCGTCTCAGCTCTCTTTGAAGAGATACGGTTTTAGGCAGATCATTATACCTTTCACCCGGAACACCCATGGAGAAGAAGAGATCCACTCTGATTCCCAATCGTTCAGCCGCAGAGATCGCCTTCATCAACTCATTATTGGAATAAGAAAAAGTCTTATTCCTATGCCTCACACTTTCATCACCGGATTCGGGAGAAAGGGCAAGGATGGAACCATCGAGGATAAACGTTTTTGCAAATTCCTCGAGAAAGGTCTCTGTGGGAAGAGAAAACGATTCAAAATAGACTCTTGTCCGCAGATGATTCTTTCTTAAGAGCGGAAATAGCCCTCCATAATACTTCTCGCCCTCCTTTCCGGGATCAAAGGCGATGTTGAACATCTCATATCCGATTTCCATTGCTTCGGCCATACTGTTCATCACGGCTTCTGGAGAACGGAAAGCCACTTTCTTCCTACCGTTAATGATCTGCTGAGATTCACTGCCTCCTCCGCACCAGGTGCAGTTCCCAGTACATCCTCGGCCAATGTTTAGGGGTAAAATGGGATGTCCCAGGTGGAAATATTTCCGATTCTCTTGCTTCGATACCCCCTTGGCCCATACAAAGGGCATTCCCATATGCTGGATATAAGTCTCTTTGTCCTTAAGCAATGAGAGGTTGGTATATGAGGAGCGATCCAAGTCTTTTTCAGAAGCCACATAGGTGAGAGGGTTTATTCTGATCTCCCCATTCTCTCTCCAGGTAAGGTTTGGAACTTCTTCAAGACCTTTCTTCTCTTTGAAGGCCCTCAAGATGGCCATCAATGGAATCTCGGCATCTCCACGAATCACCGCATCAATCTGGGGGAAAGAAGATAATATCTCTTTATGAAAGAAGCTGGCTGTATATCCGCCTGAGAAAATAAAGACATCTTTATACTCTCCCTTTATCTCGCCGGCAATCTTCATGACATCAAAGGACTGCGGATGGAAATGAAGAGGGATGGCAACAACTTTTACATTTTTCCCCTTCATATACGGTAGGGGGGAAAAGGACCCTTGCTCAATCCATTCCAGCCCAAGATGCAAAACCTCGGTTCGATACCCCGCCTGGCTTGCAAGATCAGCAAGGGCCAACATCCCCATGGGAATGAAGTTGACCGTCATATACCGGCCGTAAGGCCGGTAATAACTCGAGAACTTGGGAACATGAATGAAGAGAAGATCTAAAGTATTTCCCATCGCCTCCAACCGCGGTTGAAAAGTAACTTATTATAACTCATCTATCTATAAACCACATGGTTAAAGGCGATGCGCGGTGGGAAGCTAATTGGCTTTCAATTCCTTTTCTAACTTCTTGATCTCTTCTTCCAGGGCCTCAATCTGCTGGAAGAGTTCCGGAGACATCGAATGCCCAGTATGCCCAATAAAGGTTTCGGTCCCTGAACAGTGCGAAGGATCCCTTTTTTTCAACTCTTCAAGCTTCGTTCTTAACTCATTCAATCTGTCTTGTTTATTCATGCTGTGCCTCCTTTATCATCATTTAATTAAATGATAACATGCTCACCCCCTTTTTCAAAACACGCTTTCCCAAAATTATTCAGGTTGATGTTCCCTATACTCACAAGCAAATTTGATCACGCATAGATGCTCATATTTTGGATGGGAACCCATGGCCAATCCAATAAACCTGAAAGCAGGCTGTAATAAATTCTTGCGATGACCACGCGAAGGAACGCCATCATCCACCAACAGTTGAAATACAATCTCCTGCGCACGATCCTGCCCATATGAGATGTTTTCGGCAGCCATCTTCTCCCATTTTCCGTAGCGGTTCATCCGGATATCCGCTGAAGACCCATCCTTCCCGATGTGTCCAATGCTCCCTGTCCCAGCCTGGTCGCTGGCGTGATCTTTGGCAGCCCGGCTCAACCCTCGTGAAGGAAGTAAAGGGTTGATGGTTTTTGCTTTCTTCAAATGGGAGATACACTCTTCAAGCGCACGCACACCCTCTGATGTCATGATGTCAACCT
>Ga0116210_1002373_pt1 | contig 11628 bp, 9 predicted proteins | sample TshhotsprinmetaG_FD_94483 | JGI IMG/M metagenome (GOLD analysis project Ga0116210, IMG submission 94483) | Hot spring microbial communities from South Africa to study Microbial Dark Matter (Phase II) - Tshipise hot spring metaG | ecosystem: Environmental > Aquatic > Thermal springs > Hot (42-90C)... | reverse complement strand
TCTCACGGTACTGCGCGAGCTCGAGCTTCACGGGGCCGGCCACCGACTTCATCGCCTTGGTCTGTGCCGACGAACCCACGCGCGACACCGAGAGGCCCGTGTTCACCGCCGGGCGGATGCCCTGGTAGAACAGCTCCGACTCGAGAAAGATCTGGCCGTCGGTGATCGAGATGACGTTGGTCGGGATGTAGGCCGAGATGTCGCCCGCTTGAGTCTCGATCACAGGCAGGCTCGTCATCGAACCGCCGCCTTTGGCATCCGACAGCTTGGCCGCACGCTCAAGGAGGCGCGAGTGCAAGTAGAAGACATCGCCCGGGTAGGCTTCGCGCCCCGGCGGACGCCGCAGCAGCAACGAGATTTCGCGATAAGCGGCAGCGTGCTTAGATAGATCATCGTAAATCGTCAACGCGTGACGGCCCGAGTCGCGGAAGTATTCACCGATGGCCGCGCCCGCGTAGGGAGCAAGGTACTGCATCGCCGCCGGTTCCGAAGCGGATGCCGTGACCACGATCGAGTATTCCATCGCGCCGTGCTCCTGCAGAGTCTTGACGACTTGCGCGACCGTGGAAGCCTTCTGCCCGATGGCGACGTAGATGCAGATGACGTCCTTGCCCTTTTGATTGAGGATCGTATCGATGGCGATGGCCGTTTTGCCCGTCTGCCGGTCGCCGATGATCAACTCGCGTTGACCGCGTCCGATCGGAATCATCGCGTCGATCGCCTTGAGGCCCGTTTGCAGCGGCTCTTTAACCGGCTGCCGGTCCACCACGCCCGGCGCGAGTCGCTCGACCGGATTGTACTGCTCAGTGATGACGGGGCCGCGCCCATCCACCGGCTGGCCCAGCGCATTGACCACACGACCGATGAGCGCTTCGCCCACCGGCACCTCCATGATGCGCCGCGTGCGGCGCACCGTGTCGCCCTCTTTGATGAGGTAGAAATCGCCAAAGAGCACGGCGCCGACCTTGTCCTCTTCGAGGTTCAGGGCGAGACCGCGCACGCCGTGCGGGAACTCGAGCAGCTCGCCCGCCATCACCTTTTCGAGACCGTAGATCTCGGCGATGCCGTCGCCCACTTTGATGATCGTGCCGACTTCAGCGACCGTCACGCCCGCTTCGAAATTCTCCACTTGTTGCTTGATGATCTCGCTGATCTCGTTCGCTTTGATCGGTTCCATAATTCACCTTCCGCCGACTGACTAGCTTGATCTTTTCAGACGAAGTTTCACGCTTGGCTGGCCAACCGTTCGCGCACGGCTTGGAGTTGACCGCGCACCGAACCGTCGTAGATGGTCGAGCCGATGCGCGTGATCACGCCGCCGATTAGATCCGGATCGACCGCAAACTGCAACCGGACTTCGCGCCCCGTCACCTCTTTGAGCCGCTGCCGCAGACGCGCCTGCGACTCCTCATCCAGCGGACGCGCCGTCGTCACCTGCGCCGAGATAACGCCCGCGCGCGCATCCAATTCCTCGGCGAAACGGCGATTGATCTCGCCCAACTCGGTGATGCGATGGTTCTGCAGCAGGACGCGCAGAAAGTTCGCGGTCGTCCGCCGCACGCGCGTGCGCGTGATCAAAGTCTCCAGAACTTTGCGCTTTTGATCGCGGTGGACCGTCGGGTTACGAAAGACTTCGAGCAGTTCGTGGTGCTCTTCGATCATCCGTTGCCATGCGAGCAATTCTTCTTGCACCTCGCGCGCTTCGCCATGCGCCATGACGACATCGGCCAGCGCCGTCGCGTATCGTCGTGCCACCGCCGCGCTCAACGTCCGTTACCTCCGATCTCTTCGACGTACTTTCGCACAAGGCGTGCGTCATCCTCGGGACGAAGGTCGCGTTTGATCATCTCCTCCGCCAAGCGCACGCTCTGCTCGGCGGCGAACTCGCGCAGGCTGGCCCGCGCCGCCTTGGCCGCCGTTTCGATCTCGCGCACCGCCTGTTCGCGCAAACGCTTGGCTTCCTCTTCGGTGGCGCGCGCAATGCGCTCGCGCTCTTCCGCCGCTTCGCGCTCAGCCTCGGCGCGCACGTTGGCGACTTCCTGATCGAGCCGGGCAAGACGCGCATCGACCTCTTGAAGTTTGGCCAAGGCTGCGTCGCGCTCCCGTTTTGCCTGCTCCAATTCGCGTTTGATCGCCTCGCGGCGCGTGCGCAGAATCTCGCCCACGGGCCGTCGCAAGAAGTAATAGAGCGCGGCGCTGAAGATCAACAGGTTCAACACGCGCCACGCATTGTAGTTGTAAAGGAGCGAGCCGCCCTCTTCGGCTGCCCAAAAGACGATGGCAAAAAAATTCGACATGATCTTCGACGCTCTCGGCTTTCGGCGATCTGCTGCCCAGCTTCAAACCTCGTGGTGCGATTATGTTCGCTGATGCCGAAACGACTTTCCGGCTTTCCGTCGATCTGCGGCTCGGCTTCAAGCTTGCGGCTCGGCCACGGGCCGCCCCAAGATATGCGCGCTGATCTCTGCGGCGATCCTGTGCGCTTCTGCCTCCAGCATGCGGCGCGCTTCCTCGGCCTGCGCGGCAATGGCGCGCTTTTCATTCTCGATCATCCGCGCGACCTCGGCACGCACTTCGTCCAGACGGCGTTGCCGCTCCTCAAGCGCTTCGGCCCGGACGCGCTCGAGCAGGCGGTAGCCTTCTGCCCGCGCCTCGCGCAACGCGCGTTCGTACCGGTCCAGCCGCTCTTCCACCGTGCTCAAAATCGAGCGCGCTTCGCGCCGGCGCCCCGTCGTCAGCTTTTCACGTTCGCTGAGCACGTGCAGCACGGGCTTGTAGAGCACCGCGTTCAAAACGGCGATCATCACGAGGAAGAGGATGATGTGCAGAAAGAGCGTGCCATCGGGCACGAGTTGAATGGAACCTTCAGCTAGGGCAAGCAGAACCATAAACTTCGTCTCAACGCTTCCTCTGAATCGAACGACTGGACCCGCAACCTCGCTTTGCGCTTCGTGACTCTCGGATGGCGTTGGCAAGCTGTTGCCAAAAGGTGAGAAGCTTAGCACGCTATTTCACAAGCGTCAAGCGAGCAGGGTTACCCGGTCCACCGCCGAAGAAACGCAGCGGGACGCAGCCAACGGTGCTCTCCGATAAGCGCCCCGCCGCTGATCCACCGCTGAAGAAACTCAGCAGAACGCAGCTCAAGTGCCATCAAACCGACACGACCGTGATCAGCGGGTCGCACTGCCGGCAGATAGCACCGCGGTGGATAGACACGGGTTCATCAAAGCTACACAACCACGATCAACGGTCCGCGCCTTTCGAGCACTTCGCCGATGACGAATGAGTCGACTTCGGAAACGAACTCTTCGGCGGATGCAGGCGGAAGGCTGATCAAAAGGCCCCCTGCCGTTTGCGGGTCGAACAGCGCGCTCTGCATTTCGCGCGAGACTCCCACCGCAAACTCCACTGCATCGCCTACGTAGGCGCGGTTGTTGCGATCGCCGCGCGTCAGCATTCCCTGCGCGATCAACTCCAATGTCTCCGGCAGAAGCGGCACGCGCACGGAATCTATGCGCAAGCAGACGTCGCTTGCACGTGCCATCTCGTAAGCATGACCGAGCAGACCGAAGCCTGTAACATCCGTGCAGGCGTGCGCCCCGAGCCTCGCCATCGCCTCCGACGCGCGCCGCGCCGATTGCGTCATGACGCGCATGGCCGCCTCGATGGCACGCCCGCTCGCTGCGCCGCGCTTGATCGCCGTTGTGATCGCTCCCGTGCCGAGCGGTTTGGTCAAGACGAGCTTGTCGCCCGCACGCGCCCCGGCGTTTCTGATCACCTTCTCCGGATGCACTGTGCCCGTGACGGCATAGCCGAACTTGATCTCGGCGTCATCAACCGAATGGCCGCCGATGACGACCACGCCCTCTTCGTTCATCGCCCGCTGGCCGCCGCGCAAGATGCGACCTAAAACCTCTAGGTCCTCCTTCTGCGGGTAGCAGACCAAGGCGAGCGCCGTCAGCGGGCGTCCGCCCATCGCGTAAACGTCGTTGAGCGCGTTGATCGCCGCGATCCGCCCATAAGTCTCTGGATCGTCGGCGATGGGCGTGAAGAAGTCGACCGTTTGCACTAAAGCAACATCGTCGCTCAAACGAAACACGCCAGCATCATCCGCCGTGTCGTACCCGACGAGCACGTTTGGATCGTGCGGTTGTGGCGGCAACTCGCTCAGCACCTGAGCAAGATCGCGTGGCGCGAGTTTGGCCACTCAACCGGCACAGGAAACCATTTGGGTTAGTCGCTTCTTCATTTTACCTTTTACAACGCTTTCTTGCTTGCGAAAACCCCTCGATGCGGCACCAGAAAGATTTGGAAACTCAAAAAAAACCTCATGGGGTTTGTCGTCGCGGCGGCCGATGGTTTTGATGCGGGGCAAAAGCGCTTTTGAAAGGAGCACTCTTTAGAGTGCGCCTCTTCCGAGCAGGCCGACACGAACGCAATGGCAGCGCACCGCATCAAGAGCCAGCGAAGCCATTCGTCGTCCCGAGCATGAGGCGATACAAGCGATCCAAGTCCACCGTGCTGTAAAACTCTATTTCGATCCTTCCTCCTTCTCCTTCGGAGTTCGGCACGATGCGCACCTTTGTCCCCAAGTGACGGCGCAGCTTGTCTTCCGCGGCGCGGATGTTCGGGTCCGTCGCCGTCTCGGCGCGCGCGCGCCCTTCGACGGCGGCCGCCGGTGGGACGCCAGCGACGATGCGCTTCACGGCCCGTTCTACCTCGCGCACCGATAGCCCACGCGCGATGCAATCTTGCGCAAGACGTCTTTGCACCTTCTCGTCGTCGATGGCAAGAAGCGCACGCGCGTGTCCCATTGAAAGCTTCTCCTCTTCAACAAGCCGCTGTATGTCTTCGGGCAAACGGAGTAGGCGCAGGTGATTGGCCACGAAGGAGCGATCTCGACCGATGCGCTGGGCGATCATCTCCTGCGTCAACCCGAGCGTCTCCATCAAACGTTTGTAGGCATGCGCTTCTTCTATCGGGTTGAGTTCTTGACGCTGTATGTTCTCGATCAACGCCAACTCCAACAACTTGTCGTCCGGGATGTCTCGGACGACGACCGGCACCTTTTTCAGACCGGCTTTTTGCGCTGCGCGCCAGCGCCTTTCGCCAGCGACCAACTGGTAGCGCCCACCGCGCCGCCGTACGAGTATTGGTTGCACAATGCCGTTGGCGCGAATCGACTGCGCCAACTCTTCCAACTTGGCTTCGTCGAAATTGGTGCGCGGTTGCATGCCGCTTGGCTCGATGAGATCGACTTCGACTTCCAGCAGTTCATCGTTGGTTGTCGCCGGGGACTCCGACAACAGCGCGCTCAGGCCCCTGCCGAGTGCTCTTCTTGTCATGCGCCAAGACCTCCTTTGCAAGCTGCAGGTAACTCTCCGCGCCGCGTGAGCGCGGATCGTAAAGGATGATCGGTTTGCCGTAGCTCGGCGCCTCCGCCAGACGAACGTTGCGCGGGATCACAGTGTCGAACACTTGGCTGCCATAGAAGTCACGCAGATCAGCCGCCACCGCGGCCGAAAGGTTGGTGCGCTCGTCGTACATCGTTAGCAGCAGCCCCTCGATGACCAAGTTCGGGTTGAGCGACCGCCGGATGCGGGCGAAGGTATCGAACAGTTCCGTGACGCCTTCAAGCGCGAAATACTCGCACTGAATGGGCACGAGCAGGGAATCGGCGGCGGTCAAAGCGTTGAGCGTGAGTAGCCCCAACGAAGGCGGACAATCGATGATGATGTAATCGAAATCGTCTTTGACCTCCTGTAGGGCCGCTTTCAAGCGGTGTTCGCGCCTTTCGACATCCACGAGTTCGACTTCGGCTCCAGTTAAGTTGCGCTCCGAAGGAGCGATCTTCAGGGAAGCGATCTCGTTGTCCTGAATGATGGCGGAGAGGGGTTCGCCGAGGACGAGGACGTGGTAGAGGCTACGGCGGAAGCTTCCGCGCTGAATGCCCGTGCCAGAGGTCGCGTTGGCTTGCGGATCAGCATCGACGAGCAGAACCCGCATCCCGCTGAAGGCCAAGGATGCGGCGAGATTGACCGCTGTGGTCGTCTTTCCCACCCCGCCTTTCTGATTGGCTACGGCAATGATCTTCGCCATATGGCCCTCGCTCTTCGCTGGAGAGCGCATAAACTAACATGAAAGAGGGATCGCACGCTACAACTTTTTTGTCAAGGAATGGCTGTGTGCGTTTGCGAAACGGTTTTTTTGAACGATCGTCGGGTTCTCAAGCTAGAAAAGGCCGTATGTCAGCAGACTTTATCATTTCCGCCGCCTGTTTGGAGGCAGCTTTTGCTCGTCCAGAAAAGATCTGACGCCCACGTGCGCCGCGACCGTCCGGGGAGAGCTAAAATTAAGGGACTTGACGCCTAACGCACGAAGGGAACTGTTGCGAGTTCCGCCCGATGCGTACCCAATCACTCCAGCACCACACGCTGCACGGTTATGAAGGATCGACTGAATCTGGTTTCACTCCGTCTTTGCTCCAGCAGATAGCCAGCACCACACGCTGCACGGTTATGAAGGATCGACTGTGGCCTCGCTCGAGGCTCGTTCGATTAATGCCCTGATGCCCGACGCGTAGGTCCCCGAAGAAGCAGAGCGTATGCGTTGTTGGGGGCCTCGGTCTTCTTGAAGCCCAATGCGTAGGGATCATTTGCCCCCGTTTCACGAGCGGTTGCTTCAAAGCGACTCCCGACTTCACTGCTGCGCCAACAGATGCGGGCGGTGGTCCGTTTCACGAGCGGTTGCTTCAAAGCGACTCCCGACTCCCCTCGTGCGTCCGGCCCGCTGGAAAATCGACTTGACCTCGACAAAAGGGGTTGCGATGCGCAACGCCCCAATCCGGAGTTAAAATCATCGCTGATATCCACCTGCGCACATATCTTCCGCTGGTCGCTGAATGTGAGTAGCGATCCAGAGTTAAAAACCACCGCGGGTTTCTCGCGGCTCGATACACGATGGTTCCTCGGCAGCGAAGCGACGCTCCTTCGCTTGATTAACGCGCTTAACCCGGATGGATGAAACAACGTCTCCGAAATCCGGTGAACTGAGAGCGCAGATCCAGGGCATTTTCCATCGAACTCAAAACGTCAGACGACAAAAACAAAGAGGGTGCGTTCCACGTGAAACGGCCGTGGGTTCAACCTCTTGCGTGCCACGTGAAACGCTCGCACCGCAGGAAGCGAAAGCTTACCAGCCGTCCCCTACCCATGCTGCGCATAGGGCAGGACAAAGAGAGGGTAAGCCGCGCGCCGAAGTTTGAGGTGGACGAGCAATGTCGCCAGCGCCCCATGTGTCATTCCGGGGACGCGGCGCGCCTGTCCGAAGGTTTCGGGACGTGCCCGTTCCAGCCGCTCGACCATCTCACGCGACAGGCCACTTATCGCACGGTAGTTGAAGTCGGGCGGAATCCGCAGGTAATCGTGTTGGTGGATCCGCTCGTTCGTCGCGCGCTGTGCATCTATGTAACCGCTGTAGATGATGTCGGCGAGCACCGTTTCCAAGTCGCTCAGGCTCGTTTGGGCGCGCGTCTCCGCCGGCAGCAACTCGTAGATCAGTTCCGGATGGACGTTGGGTCGCTGTGCCAACTGAGCGAGCGAAATAGCGTCGCCGAGGTTCTGGTTCAAACGGAGCGAGAGTTCGGCGTGGACGGCATCCGAGCGCTTGAATCGAGTGCCTTCGATCACGGCGCGGAGTTTCGCCAAGCGCTCGCGCCGCCGATTGAAACGTTCCCAGTCCTCATCACCGAGCAGTCCCAACCTCCGCCCATGTGGCGCAAGGCGTGCATCAGCCGTGTCGTACCGCAAGGCCAAGCGGTTCTCCGAGCGCGAGGTGAACATTCTGTATGGCTCATCCACGCCGTAGTGAATGAGATCATCGATGAGGACGCCGATGTAAGACTCTTCTCGATGCAAGCGGAACAGTGGTTCGCCGCGAACGAAGAGAGCAGCATTGATGCCCGCGATCAAACCTTGGCAGGCAGCTTCTTCATAACCCGTTGTGCCGTTGATCTGACCGGCGAAAAAGAGGCCGCGAAGACGCGTCGTCTCCAAAAACGGCGTCAGTTCGCGCGGATCGACGAAATCGTACTCAATGGCATAACCGGGCCGAATGATGCGCGCTTCTTCCAAGCCCTTGACTTGGTGAACCAACTCCTGCTGCAACTCGGCGGGCATGGAAGTAGAGAAGCCGTTCAAATAGACCTCGTATGTGTCGTAGCCCTCGGGTTCGAGGAAGAGTTGGTGCCTGTTTTTGTCGGGGAACTTCACTACCTTGTCCTCGATGGATGGGCAGTAGCGCGGTCCCACGCCTTTAATCTGCCCAGAGTAGAGCGGCGATTCGTGTATGTTAGCGCGGATGGTTTGGTGTACGCGCTCGTTCGTGTAACCGATATAGCATGTGACCTGCGGTTGATCTATGCTCTCGGTGGCGAAAGAGAAGGGAACCGGCCGCTCATCCGCCGGTTGTGGCTCGAAGACGGACCAATCTATAGTTCGTCCATCGAGACGCGGCGGCGTCCCCGTCTTGAGCCTTCCGACGGGAAAGCCTAGCCGCTTGAGGCTTTCAGCCAACTCGATGGAGGCCGGCTCACCCGCTCGCCCGGCCGTGTAGGTCCGCTTGCCCGTGTGGATGAGACCGTTGAGAAAAGTGCCCGTCGCGACGACAACGGCTTTGGCGTGAAAGCGGCGCGTGTCTTGAAGCTCAACGCCGCGAACCTTGCCATCCTCCACGATGAGGTCGATCACTAGCCCCTGTCGCAGATGCAGATTGGGCGTGGCTTCGAGCGTGCGGCGCATTTCGGCGCGATAGAGCGATCGATCGGCCTGTGCGCGCGGCGCGCGCACGGCGGGCCCGCGCGAGCGATTGAGGAGGCGAAACTGTATCCCTGTGCGGTCGATGACGCGGCCCATAATCCCGCCCAATGCGTCTATTTCGCGCACGAGATGCCCTTTGGCGATGCCGCCCACGGCTGGATTACAAGACATCTGCCCGATGGTGTCTAAGCTGAGGGTGACGAGAGCGGTTTGCGCCCCCATGCGCGCCGCTGCAGACGCCGCCTCGCAGCCAGCGTGCCCCGCACCAATGACGATCACATCGAAGTTTTCGTCGAACCCACTGAACCTCATCGTTTCCTTCTCCTCAACCGCTCGAACGAGTTGTGCCAAAGCCGACTTCCTGTTTCCAAGGTTCGCTGGAACATCCCGATGATAGCGCTCGTCCCGACGTCGGTGGCGCCGAAGCGAAGTGTCAAGCTATCAAGCAACGCGCTCCAACAGCAAGTCAACTCATGATTTTGCCAGAAAACGACGGGGAAAGAAAATCAGCCAACTCATTTTCCGATGCAGAAAGTGGAGAATATCTGCGTCAGGATCTCTTCTGGCGTCGTCTCTCCAGTGATCTCACCGAGGTAGCGCAGCGCATCGTAAAGGCCGACCAAAACCAATTCCTCGCTTGCGCGTTCTTGCAGCAGCCTCTGTGCGGTGGCAAGCGCGTCGCTTGCGCGGCGCAGTAGGTCGTAGTGTCGGGCGTTGGTCAAAAGAAGGCTATCGGTTGCGCTTTCGGGAGCCGAACACGAACGCAACACGGCTCTTCGCAGATCCTCCAGTCCTTGCCCCGTGCGAGCCGAGACAGCGATGATCTCTGCTCCATTGGCGACCGTTTCCCGCAAGCGCCCCAGCGAGAAACCCGCGAGATCACATTTGTTGGCGACCATCAAGTGGCGGCTCTGGGCGACCTCCAAGATCAACTCCCGATCCTCAGCGGTCAAAGGTTCGGAGCCATCGACGACAACGAGCAACAAGTCGGCATCGGCGATCGCGCGACGGGTACGCTCGATGCCCATGCGTTCGATGGCATCGGCGGAATCACGCACGCCCGCCGTGTCAGTGAGAAGAACGGGAATGCCCTCGAGGTTGATCATTTCGCTCAGAGCATCGCGCGTGGTTCCGGGGAGGTCGGTCACGATGGCTCGATCTTGCTTAAGTAAAGCATTGAAAATACTAGACTTACCAACATTCGGTCGCCCCACTAGCGTGGCTTTCAAGCCGTCTTTAAGCAGCCGTCCGGCGCGAAAGGTCGCAGCCAGCTCATCCATGCGACGGACAAGGTCGGAAAGCCGTGCGCTCAGCCGCTCAATTTCGAGGTCTGGCAGGTCGTCTTCGACGAACTCGAGCGACGATTCCAACGGGACGATGAGCTCGAGCAGAGCGTCTTTGAGGGGCTGCAGAGTGGCCGAGAGCTCGCCGCCCAACTGCCGTGCAGCTTGACGGGCGGCAGCCGCGGTTCGCGCTTCGATGAGATCGCGAATGGCTTCGGCTTGGCTCAGATTGAGCTTGCCGTTTGCCAGCGCGCGCAATGTGAATTCGCCCGGCTCAGCTGCGCGCGCTCCGAGCCGAAGCAGCGCATCCACGATCTGGAGCAGGAGAACCGGCGAGCCGTGGCAGCTGAACTCGATCACATCTTCGCCGGTGAAAGAGCGCGGAGCCTGAAAGTAAGTGACAAGGGCGCGGTCCAACTCTTCGCCTGTTTCAGGATCGCGCAGAACGTGGAGGGAGACGCGATTCGGTTCAGGCGCAAAATCCTCCTTGCAAAGCAGCTTGCGCGCCAGATCCAGCGCTTGCCGACCGCTCAAGCGGACGATGCCGATGCCGCCCCGCCCTGGCGGAGTCGAAACAGCGACGATGGTATCGCTTGCTTGCATCGCAGATAGGAGTTCAATTTGATGCTTGATTCCATTCAGGTCGCCGTTGGTTTCAGACTCACTTTGAGGCGGCGTTGCTGGCCTTCGCCGAAGGACTCAGTAATGAGATCCTCGTTGTCGGCGAGCGCCAAGTGAATTATGCGTCGTTCGTTGGCGCTCATCGGGCCGAAGATGAACGGCGTGCCGGTGGAGCGGACGCGCATCGCAGCATGCTGGGCCATAGCGCGTAGTTCGACTTCGCGTTCGGCACGAAACCCGTGTGAATCGCAGATGATGCGCGCCCCCTTTGGCAGCGCGCCGAGAAAGATTTGGTTGAGGAGATCCTCCAATGCGTAGAGCAGCTCGCCGCCCTCGCTGCGCAAAAGGTGTTCGTCTTTGCCGGTGATCTCCACCGCGCAGGCGTCGGCCGAGGCGGTGGCGTAAGCGCGCAACTCGAAACCGGCGCAGCGAAAAAGATCGTTCAGGAATTTTTCCGCTCTTTGTCCTATCTCGTTCATCTCGCAGCGGCCGAAGCAGGCGAACTGGCACGCCTGCCTTTTCCTTTCGACGTGACCTCCTCCTGTTCGGTCGGCGGTGGCTCGTCGTCTTCGGATTTTAACATACGATTGATGACGAGTTGTTGACCGAAGCCGACGAGGTTGCCGACGAACCAGTAGACCAGCAACCCGGCAGGCGCGCTCCAGAGCATGTAAAGCATCATCACGGGCAGCAGCACGGCCATCATGTTCCGCTGCATGCGCGCCGCAGGATCGTTGGAAGGCATGGGCGTTACGACCTGCAGCACAAAGAGCGACGCGGCCATTAAAACGGGAAGGATGTGGAGTGGATCGGCTGCCGACAGATCGGGCATCCAGAGAAACGACGCTTGACGAAAGTCGAGCGAAATGGTGATGGCCCTGTAGAGCGCGAAAAGAAAGGGCATCTGG
>Ga0116210_1002370_pt1 | contig 11638 bp, 7 predicted proteins | sample TshhotsprinmetaG_FD_94483 | JGI IMG/M metagenome (GOLD analysis project Ga0116210, IMG submission 94483) | Hot spring microbial communities from South Africa to study Microbial Dark Matter (Phase II) - Tshipise hot spring metaG | ecosystem: Environmental > Aquatic > Thermal springs > Hot (42-90C)... | reverse complement strand
CCAATACCTCCTCCGGAAGTAGACTGTCCACTGGTCTCTACATCCCAAACACAATAATCTACAACAACAGATGGGTCAGAATACCCTATAAATCCCCCTATTCCCGACAATCCTGATGGAACTATCCCGGTAGAATAACTTCTTAAAATAGTCGGCGTTGATTCCGCTCTTCCTATTAAACCGCCCAGATAATACATGGTATTTATACTTGTGTATAGATCCATACGAGAGAAACAATTTTCTACAGTAACATTTCCACCCGGAGATGTACTAATAAAACCAAGCAATCCCCCAAAATTCCATTTGTAAGTAGAATAATCTCTATATTCAATCTTTCCCAAAGTGGAGGAAGATGAAATTAATACATCTTTAGCTGTAGTAGAATAAACGGCCCCTATCAGTCCACCACAATTTGCTGAGGAATAGACTTCCCCTGTAACAATACAATTCTCTATCACACCACCCTCTACACGGCCTACTAAACCTCCTGTAGAACTTTCACCATATATTTCAACATCATAAAGTTTTAAATTACTTATACTTCCTCCCCCAACACACGCGAATAAACCCACACATCTCTCTGAAACTCTTTTAATATAAAGGCCGGATATAGAATATCCATTGCCATTGAAAGTACCTGTAAATTTATCACCCGGAGTTTCACTTCCTATCGGGTTGAAGCCTTCTGGAAGCAATCTTGTAGATGAAGCATCGATATTAGCGGTCATAATATAATTAGCGTTTAATGGATAACCGGGGTCTATTCCTATTTTTGCTAAATCATCAAGTGTAGAAATAGATATAGGAGCTGAAAAAGCAAAAAAAGGAAATATGCCAAACAACAAGACACAAAAAAAGTTAAGAGTTAAAAAACTTACCCTTCTCTGTTGATTTACATTTACCATATTTAGCCCTTTCTCTTTGATTCAAAGAACCACACCCTTGATGCTATTTAAATAAATTATAACATATTTTTTAAAATTATTTTTTTTCATAGCCCCTTTCCTATAAATAATTTATTATTTGGCCTTTACCCACCACAATCCGAGATAAGTCTACTATTCTCTATCCCTTTTACTTCATCGTATATACTATATAGATTATCTCATTGTGTTCCTTTAACAAATACCCCCGGTTTTATTTATCAAATTTGTTTATTACCATGATAGAGTGTCCCAGGCACTTATGTGTAGCCCTAAAAAGTTCCAGTAATATAGGAGGAATAACAATCCATAGCAGGAGAAAAGGGACATTAGATTAAAAAACATTTTTATTTCCCACTTTTCTAAAGAGAAAACAAATCGCACTGTTGTAATAATTGTTAACAATGTTAGAGGGTAAGGAAGTATGAGAAAGATAAATAATCCGATTGGGGTTCCATAACCTAATGCCTGCGGTTTTGCAACCATAAATAAGTACCCTCCAAAACAAAGAATGTATAAGAGAAAAAACAAACTCAATATCTGATAGTAATTCATATTAAATTTAGCCATTTGATTTTGGAACAACGATAGAACCCCTCCCCCACATAAACGATAAAGAAATATTAAAAAATTCATCAAATAAACTGCAATACACGAAAAGAATATAACATACTGGAAAAGTTTTGTCTCCCAGAAATATATAGGTTCGTACACATCATTACCTATCACCAATTGATAGGGCTTCTTTTGATACCCTTTAATAAAGGTTACCCTTGGGGAACTGGCTATCTTTCCGTCTCTATTTTTTCGACCCCATAACATATCTCCTATTTCTTCAACTTTCCATTCGCTGGACGGGAAAGAAAGATACTTCATGGTGAGTATCTGTCCAGAAGCATCCCCCCGGACAAAAATTTCAGGCACCATTCCCGGCAGAAATGTGGCCAATTTAAAATAATCATTCCGACAGTATCGGTTGTGCCGATAAAAACCGGCTATCTTGCTATAAAAAGAGGGATCTACAAAGGAAGGATTTTTGCGGGCATTTTTCAGATTTGAAATTGGGGAAGTAAACCTTTCGACAATCTTAAAGATTAATTCATTAATAAATGAATGGTCTCCCTTGTTTATGGACACAAATAAACCAAAGTTTTCATCCGGAATAATAAGAACATGGCTACTGAAACCCCAGGTTAGCCCTGAATGCTGTAGCATTTTCTTCCCATGGATAAATCGTTCTTCCCAACAACAGGCATAACCCGGCAATAAGGGGTGAAGTTTGTATCGTGGGGTTAACATTAATTGAACAGTATCTGGCTTTAAAATAAAGCGGTCTTTGTATTTCCCTCCATTTGTCATGGCTATCAAAAAATGAGAAAAATCTTCTGCAGTAGTGCATAGACTCGAAGCGGGCGGAGTTTGAGCAAAATCCATCTTAATAACTTCCACTCTACCTAAATATTCTAAATACGGTTTTGGAAGTTTTAATGTTTCAGGGCAAGTTCCATCAAATCGACTACTCATCATTTCAAGTGGTTCAAACAAATGTTCCTTCATATAATCATTAAATTTTTTACCAGAAACTTCTTCAATAATATGTCCCAATAATGCAAATCCATGATTGGAATAACTAATAGCAGTTCCGGGAGGGAAAACTATTGGGGGTAGTCTTTTCGCTAAGTAAATTCCCAAAGGTAATACCTCCTCTTTCGTTTTTGCACCCATTCCCAAAAAGCGGTCATCAAAGCCCGCCGTATGCGTTAAAAGATGATGGATCGTTATATGTTCCGGATAAGGATATACAATCTTGAAATCCTTCAAATATTGATTCACATCGATATCCAGGGATAATTTATCCTGCTCATACAGTTGCATAATGCCTGTTGCTGTAAAGAGTTTTGATAATGAGGCCACAAAAACAGGTGTTTGTTCTGCATCCATAGGGTCTTCAAGGTCATACCCTAATGTGCCATATCCTTTCGAAACTACATTCTCCCCTTGTACCCATGCAATTACAGTCCCAGAAACATGGTGTTTGCTCAACAACTCTGGGACATGAAGATTCAGGAAAAGAAGAATTTCTTCTTTTGTAGCATTTACTCTCCCATACATATTTTCCATAAAAATGATGGAGAGAGCGATAAAAACATATACCATTACAAAATGTCGTTTTAACATCCGAAAGGATTCCTTTATTCGTAAATATGACAATAGAATGTTATATATTGTAAACTTTTAGTCTATACAAATGGCAGGAGAAATTCCCAATGGAATACAAGATGATATTTTTAATCGGTCCACCCCGTTCTGGGACTACAATGTTAGAACGAATGCTATCTGCACATTCCATGATACAGGGCGGTCCGGAACCGCATATATTGACACCATTAGCCCATCTGGGTATCTGGGCAAAAGTGGACAAGGCACCGTATGACCATATTCTATCCGCTGAAGCCCAAAAACTGTTTGTTCAACAGTTACCAAATAAGGAGAATGACTATTGGAAGGCGTGTCGGGCTTACTGTGATGTTCTATATGGACAATATCTAATTGCCCGTGGTAATAAAAAAATTTGTTTAGATAAAACCCCGGCTTACTCTTTAATCTTACCGTTTATAACAAAAGTATACCCCGACGCAAAATACATTATCCTAACACGACACCCATTGGCCACTTTTTCTTCTTTTGCGAATTCCTTCTTTGATGGTAATTATAAAGTTGCCAATGAACATAATCCGATTCTGAATCGTTATGTCCCTGCAATTGCTGATTTCTTGCGTCGAAAAGAAGTGGATTTCTTTCATATACGCTATGAAGTTTTGGTCAAAAAACCAGAAGAACAATTTGAAAAGATATGCTCTTTCCTCGAAATCCCATTTGAAGTAGAAGCCATTGATTATGGAAAATCAGAAGATGAGAATCGTCAACAGGGCTTGGGAGACCCATTAGGCGTCAAACAACATACACGCCCTACTACGGGCTCGTTAAAAAAATGGGTTGAAGAACTAAGTACTGACCCCAATAAACTGAAAATGATGCAGAATATCATCGAGCAAATAGATGATGAAGACCTTGCTATTTTGGGGTATCCAAAGGAAACACTATGGAAACCGTTAGAAGACGCACAAGGGAAAAAAATCCAACCCAAAAAGCAAAAACTTAACCGCTACCTATTGGAGCGAAAAGCCATTATCTTCCTCCGTTCGCAAGCAAGGAAACATCCCTTTTTCCGAAGATGGTTGGAAAAACTGCGTCTGGCTTGCGATGTTCTGCTAAGAGAATAGTCTTATTCTATATCGATCGTTACAATTTCTTCAATCCAATCTGCGAAGGACTCTTTTTTTCCACCAGAATAGACCTAAAATGTCAAATAGTGTTCTGAAAAGACGACCCGATATACTGTATTTAGAAGTCCCAAATTTACGAGGATTATGCGATACAGGAATTTCGGAAACACGAAAACCTGCGGAATGTACCAAAAACGCATAATAACGGTGAGCACCGTTAAAAGGGATAATGTATTCAACACATTCCTTCCGCATGGCTTTTAATGCACAACCTGTATCCCGAACAGGGTTCTCTAAAATCCAGCGGATAATACGATTGGCTTGTCTGCTAACCCATGTGCGAAGCCATTCATCCTTTCGTTTCTTACGATAACCCTGAACAAAATCGACTGTCTGTAATTCATTTAACAACTTCGGAATATCGTTCGGGTCATTCTGTAAATCACCATCTAAAACAACAATATATTTTCCTCGTGCTATTTTCAATCCTGTCCATAACGCATAAGACTGTCCGGAGTTCTTCTTCAAACGGATAGGAACTAAATGAGAATAGGAACCTTTTAGCGATTCGAGGATATCGGGGGTGGAATCATTACTCCCATCATCTACAAGGATGCATTCATAATTTTCTTTAATGGTCTCCTCAAACACACGGTCGATCCCTTCTACCAACAAAGAGATATTTTCTGCTTCATTATAGCAGGGAACTATTACAGAAATAGAGGGCCCTGAATTTGTTTCGCATATGTCCATTCTAAAATCTCTATTGCAAATTCATAGTTAAATGTCAACAACTTCCAGTCCCGGAATGCTCGATTCCAGAGGAACGGTTTCTAACGAACGGGCTCCCAATAACATTAGTTCATAACGAACCCGTGCCAAAGGTGTTTCTTTATCATCAACACATAATTGGACACTGAACTCAGCAAAGTTAGTCCCACGATTGATCGTGGGTTCATCAGCAAACAGATGTTTTTCTTTAAGATATTGAGTTATTCCTTCAATTTCATTGACCGGAGCATTAAAGAAAAGCAATACTCTTCTTTCTGCATGCATAGCCCCATATAAATTCAACAGGAACATACGGGCTATTTCATATTTGTTCTTGTAATCCTTTAAATCCTCACGAATATAAACAGCAGACTCGGAACGAAGGAGTTCCTCTCCCATCTCAAGCCCATAATTTCGAATCGCAGAGCCCGATTGCGTTATTTCTAAACCAAAATCCACAGAACCTTGATAAACTTTGGCTTCTGTTTTACCCCATGTTTCATAGATAACAATTCCCTGTTCGATTCGTGGAGGTGTTTTAAATTTCTGAATAGAAAAATCCGTAAACTTATTTTCAAAACCTAATGATCCACATTTTTTTTGAAACCAGTCTAACGCTATATAAGGCATCTCCGCAACCATCGTAACAAGTTGCTTTTGTTGCAATAATTTTTTTAACCATTCCTCAAATGAAATGGACTGGGGTCTGTAAATAATAACCAGACGGACAGTACCGCGTCCCAGAGATAAAACCCTCTTCAATGGACATGATTGGTCATATTCTGTTTGCAACTCCAATGTCCGTTCTAATATCCAATCATCACCGGCGATAGCAAGGTCAATCTCGCCAATAGATAATTGGGTTCCGAATTCCTGGGGTCTACCGTCCCATCCTACTAAAAAAGAATGTAGAGGAAAGGATGTAGGCCCTCCCTGGTCATAACCCTTTGTTGGAAAACCTGCATTTTTTAATAAAGTAACTAAATTTCCACCGCGATTGGGGTCCGCTAATGAACCCGCCGGCATACCAATAATCAATTTGTCGTCCATCTCCTTATTCCTAACACCGTTTAATGGTTATCTTTTAATAATAAAATTTTTCTCTTTAAACTAATTCATTAATTTCAGGGGGCAATACCGAAGGATTTCGCTCCTGTTTCAGATAGCCGATAGCAAAAGGATATAAGGCCATGCTAAAAAGCACTCGCCAGTATTCCCACGCAAAATTAAACCACCGAGCATAAAGGTAAAACCATAGTAGTATACTGAAACCCATGATGATAAAAAAACTTATTACCGTTAATCGTTTAATCCCTGCGTCCCAGGGTTTAAGTCCCGGTCGAGGCCTCCGCGATAGAAAAAAACCCAACCCGAATAGAACAAGCCCCACAAAAAATAAACCCAATTCCCCACGATTAAACCAGTAAAACCATTCTTCACTCTGTAAACGGTCCAAACCAAAAAACTGATTAAGAACAACCCATTTTGCAACAGTACTTAAAAACATAATAATGGCTCCCTCCAACTGCAAACGCGAAATACGCCCACGAATCCATCGATACTCCTTTATTGCACCGATAATAAGAAGAATGTATAAAACAAATACGAGCAATGAAAGAATAGCATCACCCCCATAAAAAAATACATAATAAATCATCATCTCAATTACTCCTTCAAAAGAACAAAGATTGGATTTATTATATTATCTTATAATATCTTACCGAATAAATTCACAAGAAAAAAAATCAATCCCTTGCTCTAAATGTAATAAAAAAAATAACAAAATTTAAAAATATGGTAATATATATAAGTGTTTGATAAAAACAAAAAAAAAAAATAACTTCTAAGGAGAAAGGCTATGAAATATAGGGTTATTTTTGTTTTTTTATTAGGAACGATTCTTTTATTTTCGCTACAAGGTTGCAAACCTACGGTTAGCGTCAGTATTAAATCGCTGGATTTTGGAGCGACAGAAACACAAAAGACATTTGAGGTCTGGAATAAAACCGCTTCCACCAAAATGGATTTTGAAATTACAAAAACAGCAAACTGGTTAACTGTTAATCCGGACAAAGGAACAAGCACCGGTCCTTCTGATAAAAAAACAATTACTGTAACGGTTTCTCGCACGGGACTACAACCCGGTTCCTATTCTGATACTCTCAAAATTAAATCTCCACAGGATGGTGAAGATTCGGTCAATGTAACGATGACCGTAAGTGGAGAAGAGGAAGGAGAGGGAGTAGAGGAAGGAGAACAAGAAGGAACACAGGAAGGTACTACTGAAGGAGAACAAGAAGGAGAGACGGGAGTTGATATTTCCATCATAGGTTGGGTAAAAGATACAGATTTAAATTCCTTGGCGTATGTAGCCATTGAGTTATTAAGTACAAGTTTCAAGGTATACTCGGACCCATCAGGACTTTATACCATACAAAATGTCCCCAAAGGGAATTATGTCCTTTCTGCTACAAAAGAAGGGTATGCTCCTTATAGTATTGCAATTGAAGTGGGAGATATCTTACCTTTGACTGTCAATATTACACTGGTAAAGCAAATCAAAATCCTTGATATTCCCAACATTGAAAACGGGGGAACCGCCTCGGACTCTTCAGGGAACGCAATAACATTACCCCCCAATTCTTTCTTTGATAAAGTTGGGAATCCTATTACAGGTCCTGTAGAAGTTTACATCACTCCTTTGGACTTAAAAACTCCAGGGGGTATCGAGGCCTTTCCGGGAGGTTTTCAGGGTATTCCTTCGTCAAAACAGGGTGAACGCGTTGATTTAGAGTCATTTGCGTTGGCAGACTTTACTATAAAACAAAATGGAGAAGAAGTCTATTTAAACACTTCCGGGAAAGAAGATAACCCCGCTGAAATAACACTTGACCTTCCCGATGATTCACCCCTGAATGCAGGCGAAGAGGTGCCTCTATGGTATTTTGACGAAGAAAAAGGGATCTGGATAGAATCCGGTAAAGGGACGGTTTATAATGATGGCGGAAATAAATATTACAAAGCACAAATTCAGCATTTATCCTGGTGGAATTGTGATGCACCCATTACAGATAAGACTTGCATTCAAGGCTATCTAAAAGATAATAAAGGGCAACCTATTAAAGGTGCTGTAGTTAAAGGTGTCGGTGTTTCCTATAATGGGGTGACCACCACATATTCGGAGGAGACAGGATTTTTCTGCGTAAATGTAAAAGGGAATTCCACAGTTTCCCTTGAAATTTATTTAGCGGGCGGACAACTTCAGGTTTACAAACAGCAAATCGACGCAAATACGGTAGGAAATTCTTGCGAGACAGGAAATTGTATCAATATCGGTAATATTATTATATCATTCAATAGTTGCATTCAGGGAACGGTTACAGATAGTGGTGGCAACCCGATTAGAAATGTTACTGTATATTCTTCCGCAGGGACAGAAGCCATCACCGATTTATCGGGACATTATTGCCTTGATGCCGTTGCAGGTGTTCCTATAACTGTATATATAATTCCACGACCCCCTGTTACTGTGGTTACAAGAGCAAACACTTCCTGTTCCACAGGGGATTGTGTCGTTGCAGACATTACAGTAGAATATCCTAGAGACGGTTCCTATGTCGGGATTATGAATGTTATTCAGAGTAAGTATTCGTCGTTTATGGAGCAACAATATTTGCTCAATGCATCTGCTCTATTTGCATCCTTACCAGAAAAACCCGTCGCAGAGCCTAACGACCAGTGTTCATTCCAATCTTTCCAATTAGACTATTCCCAGGGAGAACCAAATCATTATATGGAAAACCTTCCTCAAATCAACTGGTCTGGTCTTGACCCGGGGGCGCCCGGTTTATTCCAGATACCGGAACAATCCACAAGTTTAATTCGCATGTCGGAAGCATTCATGGGAGAAATGAGAACCATTCAACCATGGATGTTCTCTACTTTCATTTTGAATTATATGCAACCTATTCAGCCAACTCAGACGGAGACTGCATTTTCTGCATCCTGGCCTGGAGGACTGGATATAGGAACTTTTGAAGTAACTGGACAAATTCCGCCCGAACTCATTGTTACCTCTCCCGAAATTACCCAAACGGAATATGGTATGCAAACATTCAATTTTAACCCAGAAGTAGACCTACTCCTACAATGGCATGCCCCCAGTACCCCTGTTTCAGGAAGTTCTATCGTTGTTACCCTTACTTCACATTTATTTAACGAAGAAGACCTAACATACAATATCGGTACGATTACTTGCATCTTAACAGATGACGGCTCCCATACCATTCCCAAAGAGCTGTTGCAACAATTACCTACTCAAACAAATGGTTATAATTATGTAAATCTCACGATTAGCCGTTGTTACACAAATGATTTCCAGGTTCCATTAGTAAGAGGTGGCAACGGAATATTTGTACTACAGTCGCAAACACAAATATCAGCCATCAACTATTCACAAATACCCGTTCCTGCAAAGAACAACTAAACACAACTTTTCAAATAATATCCATATACGCCCTGCTTATTTATCATCGCAGGGCGTATCTTTATTTATTATGCATCTATAATAACTCTTAATTTGACCTCCACTCTATTAAAACTGTAACCTATATAAATCACAAAAATAGAACATAATATAAGGGAAAGAAGATGAAAACTTTATTATTATTTTCACTATTGCCTTTTGTTACAGGAGACATTCCCCTTCAAAATCCGACCCCTTTTGCCTTAAATGTATTGGAATTTGGAGCAAAAAACGATGGCTCTGCAGATTCTACACAGGCATTTCAACAGGCATTGGATAAAGCCAGTGAAATAGGTGGTGGATTGGTCCTTGTCCCTGCGGGAACTTACAAGATTTTAGGAAATCTAAAAATTCCTGCCGGAGTAACTCTTCAAGGAACTTTCAGAACTCCACCCACTTCTTTCTATCATGACAAACCTAATCTTGTAGGCTCTGTTTTACATGCTTACGCCGGGAGAAATCAACCGAAAGCAGAACCTTTTATTACCCTTGCGGGCAACAATGCCACATTAGCCGGGTTTATTATCTCCTATCCAGAGTGGACAAAAGATACCGTGCCCCCAGTTCCTTATCCCCCTACGGTCTTTTCACAACATACAAGCGATACTGCTGTGTATGATTGCTGTATCATTAATCCTTACGAAGCTCTACATTTTCAGGATTCTGCACGCATGATGATTCGAAATGTCTTTGGCTACCCCTCATTTCGGGGCTTATACATTGATGCCTGTTATGATATTTCCCGTGTAGAGAACTGTCATTTTTGGCCCTTCGGTGTTACCTATCAACCAAATGACCCGTACTGCCTCTGGATAAACGAAAATGGAACCGCTTTTGAATTTGCTCGAACAGATTGGCAATATGTAACCCACACTTTCTGTTTCGGCTACGGAGTAGGATACAAATTTTCAAAGACAAAAAACGGCGCCTGCAACGGCAGTTTTTTAGGTATCGGTGCCGATTGTTGCCGTCGGGCTGTATTAGTCGAAGACTTACAACCCTTTGGATTGTTAATAACCAACGGAGAATTTGTCGGCCGATGGGAAAGTACAGACTCTGCCGGAATTGAAATACTTCCCGACGCAGGTGCTGGCAAAGTAAGTTTGAATAATTGTGCATTTTGGGGTCCCTTAGACAGGTGTCTCTGGCACCGCAGTGCCCAGACACAATTGACAGTCATCGGCACAAATTTCTGGGAGTGGGACATTAACAGCAAAGGACATCCCGCTATTCAAATAGATCGCGGAAAAATGATATTACAGGGCAATACCTTCTTCTTAGGTTTGTTGCATGCTGTTATCAATAAGGATGTTACATCTGCCATTATTACGGGGAATCAGGCAGAAGGTGGACTTCATGTAATTAACCATGCCGGCAAAAAAACACAATTGGCTTTGAATGAAGAGCCACCGAATCTACCGAAAAAGGATAATATGAAAAATTTCATTTTCAGAATTGGAGGTAGTGGAGACCGATATTTTATTAAGAACTGGCATGGAGCCGAAAAGGGACCGGAATGGATAAAACCCGGCACGACCAAAAGATGGACAAAACAACAATCATTAATAAGATTGCCCATCCTCGCAGACAAAGAATACACACTTACATTAGATATTTACATACCTTCACAAGCAAAACATACCGATAACGCCATCCTATTAAATGAGCAACCTTTAATTTCACTAAGCGATAAAGTAGGGCTACAAAGAGTCTCTATAAAAATACCTCCACAGAAACAGAATTTTATACTTCTTGGTTTCCGTTCCCATACCTGGGTGCCCAAAAATTATGACCCCAATTCCAATGATACAAGACCATTAGGCATCGCTGTTAGTGAACTTCAGATGAAAACCCGTTTTGCTCCTAAAAAACCGTTTCTTCTAAACAACCTTTTTAAATCTGTTCCTAAATAAAGAATGTTTTTCATTCATGGATTATAGGGATATATTTTGTTCTTAGAAAAATAAAAAAAATTCTGAAATATGCGGGAAGATTTTTGTTACAAAAATTGAATTCTCATTTTATCCCCTTATATCGGGGCGGGGCTGTCCCCGCCCCGATAGGAATTCTTTCCCTTATTCCTTATGCACCCGGGCAATAGCCGTCTTCACCCACGCCGGGACAGGAATGAT
>Ga0116210_1002369_pt1 | contig 11639 bp, 6 predicted proteins | sample TshhotsprinmetaG_FD_94483 | JGI IMG/M metagenome (GOLD analysis project Ga0116210, IMG submission 94483) | Hot spring microbial communities from South Africa to study Microbial Dark Matter (Phase II) - Tshipise hot spring metaG | ecosystem: Environmental > Aquatic > Thermal springs > Hot (42-90C)... | reverse complement strand
CTTCTTTAATTACTTTCTTTAACCCATTAGCATATAATTTTTCTAAAAATGTACTTTCTTCGCCAAAAGATAGAAAATAATTTTTTGATAGGTTTTCCCAATCTTCACTTTTTATTTTTTCTATTGATTCATTGTATAGTTCTTTCTTTTCTTTTACTTTTATATTATTTACCGTTACTTCTTTTTGTACTTGCTCTAGTTTCTCCCCAGAACAACCTACCAATACTACCCCTAATATTATATACAACATTACCATTCTTATTTTCATCGTAAATCACCTACTACCCTTTCCCACCTATACTTTTCTAGGCGTAATTTGTATGACCAAACATCTTTCCCATACATTACTTTTATGTCTACTAAACCATTACCTAATAACCCTATTTCTTTTTTCAATACTACTTTTATCTTTGATTTATCTATTTCTAAAGGAAGAACACCCATTTCTTTAAGAAAATCTTTATTTACTGTGACAGAAACACCTTTAAATAAAATGGTTGCATACCCATCTTTATCAAAACGTAAATCGCTTATTTTAATATAATACCCCCCATCTCGTTGAAACACTTTGGAATCATTTTCCCCATTATCTTGCACATTTATACCCATTTTTTGTACTAAATCGTCCAAGTTTATTATATTCATCTTACTTTCTAGCTTTTTGTTTAGTATGTTTATATAATTTAATTCAAAGTTTTTGCTGTTTAACTTTATACCCTTTAACGTTTTTGTATCCTCATCTATAATTCCTTGCTCTAACTTGTATAACTTTACCCCTATTAACAAAAGGAAAAGCATAAAAAACTTAATCTTACTCTTCCGCATCTATATCCACCACCTTACCATTATTTACATAACACCTTATCCTTAATATGTTTTCTTTATTTACACTTTCATATACTACATCTACATAATTTGAATCTTTCACATAAGTGTAATCTACAAATAAATATTTAAAATCTAAACTTCTTTTGATTTTTTCATAAGAGTATATTTTGTACTTATCCGTATCTATTTTTAAATAGACACCCTTATACATTACCCCATCTAAACCTGTATCATAAGGGTCTAAATCATCTAAATTGATATAAGGCTTCCCATCTTTATAGAAAATACGAGGGTCATCCTCTTTATCAGACTTTTCTATTACTTCATACGTGTTTGCTTCTTTTATACCAACTTCTCCATACTCGTAAAAATATTTATCTACATCTAAATACCTTCTGTCTATTGAAGATAATTCTTTATACTTACTTTCTATTTTTGAAAGAACCTTTTTACTTGCTACACCCTTTATTTTATCTATTTTTACTTCCCCTTTATACAAGGAAACATAGACATCCGCTACTTTTAAGGCTTTATCTACTATTTTATTATCTTCTTCCCTACCTTTTACCCCATATATTACCCCTACTACCATTGTAATGATTACTAATAAGCTGAAAAAAATTACCTTTTTCATTTTATTCCCCACCCTTTAATAAGATGTTAGGTCTTCGTGCTTCTACAAAATGAGAAATCCAATAACTTTTTATATCTTCAACACGTAACGGTTTTTCTGTCGTTGATGTGTGTATCATCTTCCCGTTACCCCAATATATCCCTACATGTGACACATTTTTTAACTTTACCGAATACGGTGCAGACGAAGGATTTTTGTACGAATTAAATACTGTATTATAACTACCATATGTCCCCCAAAATATTAATACATCTCCAGGCTTCAGTTTACTTAAATCAAAAGTTGTTGTTACTGTCTTACCCCAAGAAGTGTCTTTCGCTTGCTCCCTAGATGTACGAGGTAACTTTACCCCAAAATCTTTAAAATTTGTTTGAACAAAATAAGAACAGTCTAATGTTCCTAAAAATTCACCATTTATATTCTTATTATTTACTATGTCATATCTACCGGGCTTTATTATCTTTACAGGTGGAGTTGCTAGTGCATAACTTATTCCAATGTATTTTTCTCCGTTTCTAGCAACTTTAATACCTAAATCTGTGTTACTATCTAAATCTACACCTACATTTTGGTCTAGCTTACTACATTTGTTTACTACAACTTTTTCATTTTTTCCACCTCTTTTCACTAATATATTTGCTTTGATTTTTTGCGTCTGTAAAAAAGAGTTGAACCCATAATGAAAATTTAATGTCCTATCCGTATCTACCCTTGAGAACGCTTTTGCTACATCCCAGGCATGCTTAAAATTTGCATTTCCTTTGTATTTATCCCATAAATACTTCCATACAGGAACTTTCAATTGGTTACCATTTAAATAAATTTTTACATGATTACTAGGTAAAGACAAATCATCAGGACTACTTATACTCGTTAAAAACCTAGAACCGCTTATCTGCTTACCCATCATTGTCTTACGAAAACTAGATTCATCATAACTAGAATTTAAATCTATGCTCCATTTAGAAAACGATCTTTCACTATCTTTATCAGCAGTTGCATGGAAAAGTGCGGCATAAAAATGTAAATACCCCTCTACTTCATTTTTTATATACCTATCATACCTATTACCCGTATGATATCTTACTTGACCTAAAAATAAAGTGGCATACGCATAAAATTCTTTCCTGTTTTCTTTAATACCCCACATATCTGCTACTTTATCTATCTTATCACTCCAATACTTTGACACTTCATTTATATTACCCGAAAAATGCTTTGCACTCATAGCTATACCATGAGGTGCATAAGACGCATCATAAGGAGGTGTACTCGCAGGTTTATACTTACTTTTTATAATAGAAGCCTTACTTCCCCAATAATTTTCTAGTTTTTTACTTACATGTATCCCATACATACCATAACTACTCGAATTTGCTCCTATATCAGACGGTATTTTAAATATATCATAGTTTTTATTATTTTTATAAAATCGCATACTCGTTTCTGTACTAGCTTTTCCTAATACCATTAAATATCTTGCTTCTTCAGGAATACGATCATCGTTTATAATAGAACCTGTACCAAAACCATTCACCGCTTCTCTCGCTAATAACCCTACTTTGTAAATATTCTTCTCATAATCTGTTAATAAAGGTGATATTTTTGCAAACTCATCCATTGTAAATTGAACATCCCCACTAAATACGTTTTCTACACACCCACTATCATCCGTAATATCTAAATCTTTTTTATCTTCTACCCCTTTTAATGCAACCCATATCAAGAAAATAACCATCACTACCCCTATGATTGCCAACACCAAAAGACCAATCACCCATACCGCTACAAATAACGGTAACGACTCGAAAAATGCTACCACTACCCCTACTACCCACCATATGTACCCCGATAACCCACCTTTTCGCTCTACCTTTTTTAGTGTACGTTGAAATTGTTCTTTTATGACTTGATTATTCTCTTTTATCTTACCCCTTACCTTCCGATAAAAAGCCACCATAAACGCTAAAAAAGAAATCACATTCCCCACCTCTTTATAAACGTAAAGGGGTAGATACCACCCCTTTACTTTTCATCTCCATTCGATTCTTTATTATCATCTTTGAAAATATCAGACAATAAATCGAACCCTTTACTACTTTCTTTATTTTTATCTTTTTCATTATCAAAAATATCCCCAAGTTTAAAGTCAAGTTCATTTATATCTTTTTCTTTTGTACCCACATTTTTTAACTTTTTACCTAGTTTTTTCGTATCTTTTTCTAAATCTTCTAAATCACTACTATACTCTTTTAAATCACTTTTCATTTCTTTTCGTAACATATCTAAATCATATTGATTTAGACGAACATCTACTTTATCTTTTATTGTAGCTACTACATTCCCAAATACCCCTTGTGCCATATCTAGTGTGCTTCCAAATACATTCGAACCTAACCCTTTGATTGAGTTAAACATCTCTTTTACTACTTTAAATAATACATAAATATATGCTAACGATACAATCAATAACGCTACCATTAATACCGTTGGGTCAGTAATGTTTACACTCGTTATTTTCGCACCTACATATCCACTTAACCCATCTCCTACAAACATACCTACTACATACGAAAATATAATACTCGATACAAAAAATAATACAAATGGATACCCAACAAACCTCATAAACGATTGTACAATTTTATCTGGCTTTACTAGCATAAATGACACACTTACTAAAAAAGTCAATACAAATAACAACATTAATACAAGATATTTCATCGCAGGTAATACATATACCGCTACTATATCAATCATGATTAATACTAAACCCGTTATCATAGACGTTTTCGTTAATACCCTTACATATAAATCTTTATCCGCCATGATTGGTTCTCCTGTCGCATTTAATAACATTAAACGCATAAACGCATCATAGTTAAAGTTCTTTAATTCAAACGATTGAGGATATAAAATTCCATTGTCCCCTACAAAACTATAATCCGAAAATTCCCTATTAAAATTAAAAGTCGCTACCATCGCAGACATTGATAACAATACTTCATCATCGAAATCATAATAGTTTACTAGATACATCATGTCTTTATACGTGTTGTTTAACACGTATATCATACGTCTTTCTACATCAGAAAGTTCTTCTTTCTTATACCCCTTTGCCCTCATATCCGCTTCAGAAAAGACCATTTCACGACCTTGATCTAAATACGTGGACGGATTTAACGGATCAGCTACTAGTTTTTTCTTGTCCGCTATATAAATGTAATCCGATACTCCTAAATGCTGATACATCGTGTTTACCCACGCAGAATGTAATTTCCATACATCTTTAAACTTTTCTTTTGCGTCTTTTTCTGCTAAATACTGTTTATACAATTCTTTATTCGTTGGGTCAGGAGATAACCCATTTTCGTAATCGAAATTTGTTAACAAATGACCATTTGTCATCATCCATTTACTTACATAGTCATTTCCTTGATTTAATACAGGAATCACATAAGTAAATAACCCCTCTAAATCTAAAAAGTCACGAACCTTATTTTCTACTTTAGGATTTCCACTATTTACTACTTTAAATGTATTTTTTGTTAGTAACGCATCTTTAAAAGACGCACCCGTCTTTTCATCCGTATAACGATGCTTTAATACATTGTAAAAATAATAATACGGACTTTCTGTCATTAATAAGTAATACTTGAAGTTTGGATCACCCATTTCACTTTCTAGCGAAACAGGATTGTTTATATTATTGTTAAATACCGCCTTTAATACCGTATCATTTGCTAACGCCCAATATCGATAATCATCTTTTTTACCCACCGCTTTTACTTTCGATATTACATCTTTTTGACCCATTAAATATTTTATTTTAGACTCATACATATATAAATAAAACCCATTTTTTCCTAACCCACTTTTCTTTAAGGAATACTTAAATACTTTTTCTTTTACACTCGATTTATTTACTTCTGTTTCTTTTAATGCATCATATATAGTCCTTGCTTCTGCAACAATAGCATTGTACGGACGATATAAGTAATTTGCTAGTTTATCTTTGTATTCATACTCTTCTTGATTTAAAAACGAATTAAATAACCACTTGAATAATGTTAAATCACTTTCTAAATTTTTATAAGGCGATTTTTTGTTGAATATTGCATCAAACATATCGTCTTTTTTAGGTGACATCCATTTTACCCTTACACTTGCATCGTTACTATGCACGTTTTTTGCACTATCCATATTCGCTGTTATTAATAAGTCCGTACTATCGCTACTATAACTCGCATTTTTTAAATTCGTAAACGATTGTTGATGACTTGTTATCGCCCAAAATACAAACCTATCCGAATAAATTTTATCTGTAAACCTATTATATAAATCTACTGTCGTAGTAACCAATGTCTTTGGTAAAATCACTACCCCTGCCATTATGATTAGTATAACTAACCCTTCTTTTACTGTCCTCATATTTGTCATTACCATTAATACAACAATCACAAACACTATCGTAAATAGTAACACATACGAATACATGTAGTCGTTTAATACGTTACTCATTAACGGTAAATCATCCACCGTTGGCATATTAATAAACCCTACTACACTCGCATACCCACCATCCGCTCTAGCACCTACACTCGCTACTCCACCTACCCACGACCCTGTTATCGCTCGATGTAATGATAAAAACCAACTGTCTAATATCGACTTAATTAAGTTATCACGATACGTATTTCCATCCTCTGATAATAAACTATTCACTTTCTTTACAATATCTTTTTGTAAATCTTCTAATACTTTATCATCAGAATCTTCTGCACCACTATCACCAAATGCATCATTTATATCTAAACCACTACCCGATACATCTATTTCCATGAATGGTAAATGAGGATTACTGTATGTCGATGAAGTCGCTTCCCCTTCTTTATTAATCGTTACTCCTAACATGTTTACCATGTAACCCCAATACATCCCAGCCCATGCGTTTACTTCGTTCATCAATGCAATACCATTCTTAAATTTTGAGCCTAAAGGTGTATCAAATGTTTTATCCCCAGCCGATATACCCGATAATTGTTGTGTAAATTTTGCATTCATACTAAATAGTCGATATAAATATGACGTGTAAAATAATGCACTTACCCTTTCTTTTTCTGTACCGTTTAAACTACCTTTTACATTACCCCCACCTTCTGTTTTCTTAAAAGGCTCTACTTCTTTTGGTAAATTAATAAACTCATCCGCTAATTTACTCTTACTAAACACCGAAGCATCAATTAATGCCGATAAGACTAACAAGTGCCTATCGTTATTACCTAACCCAAAAGCAATAGGTTTATTAATTAAGTCAATTAACCCCGAAAACCATGATTTTACTGCTAGATTTTCTATCGTATTTGATGGTCGAACAACACCATATACTAAATGACTACTTGCATGTAAATGTTCTAGTGCTGTCTGTACATCATCCGCATCAGACTCCGACACTACCCCTTTATCCAATAGATTTTTTAATACTTTTATATCTTTGTCTGTTAATTTTTTTGAATAACCTTTTAAATATTTTGTTTTATCTGAAGATTGGTAGTACCCCATCAAAAACTTGTTAAATGGCGCACTAATGTATGAATTAGAGTAAAATTGCTTAACCCCTTTATCCTCTTTTATAAATAATTTTTGCTTGACTACAATATTTTCTAAATTGTCAAAACTACCTTCTTCATCCCCACTCGCATTGTAACTTTGTGCAGATGGAACTTTAAAGTAATACATATCATCTGCTAAATCATCAATACCAAATACCGTTGTAGATAATACATAATTTAATAATTTCCTTCTTTCTTCAATAGAAAATTCTTTGTTTTTTACAACAATATCATCCACTAAATCTAATACTTTTTTCGTATCCACAGACAATATAATATTTAAGTCCGAGTCTTTTAACTCACTTGTTTTATCTTGATTTACAAAATCTTTTACTTTCTTATCTAAAGAAGGAATTGTATTTCCTTTAGATATAATGGTATCTGTTTGACCGACAAAAGGCGATATCGATTGTACCCCATAAATGATTACCATGTTATCATTGTATTTACTAGCCCCACTCGAACCAACAGGAATATGACTATACACGTTGTAATAAGGTGTCAAAAAGTTTTTTCCATCTAAAAAGTTTTGCGTAATCTTTAATGTCGCACCCATCGCAAATACGTTATTAATAGGAAATTTTGTATTATCTACCGACTTGGAAAATACGACAGGATTTAAACTCGCAGGAAGAATAATGACATAATCATTTACATCCGCTTTTCCATAACTACCCCAAATATTCCCTAATCCGTCCACATATAATTCTTTTACCTTTCCTAACCCCTTATCCGTTGATAAAAACATGTCAGGCGCAAACCCAAACAATATTTGAAATACTGCCCTTGTTGCTTTATCGTTTACATTTAAATACTTTACCCCATTTTTCCCATATACGTAACTATCTTTATCTTTACCGCTTATCTTGCGAAGTAACCCTTCTCCACTTAATACCGTTTTTGCCCCTTTATCCGCATACATCATGAAATCTTCTTTGTTAAAACCTAATGTTTTGCTAATCGCATCGTGTAATTTTTTGTTAATTTCAATTACTTCTTCTGCTTTGTCCGTTGACCCAAAAAATCGCTTGCTTACTTGTTTTGGAATTGCATCGTTCCCCTCATTTGATACCATATTCCCTAACTTCGTGACATAAGGAACAAAAAAGTTCGATAAAAATACCCCATATACTAATATTTCATCCCTAGATACTTTGTCTACTTGTAACTTTGTCCTTGAATCCCTAAAATACGAAATCATAAACCTTGTATAATTCCCAGAATCTGTGTTATTTTCTTCCGCATACACAGAAAACGAAGGTAAAAGTAACATAAAAATTAAACATATCGACATCCATCTTCTTAAAAACACATACATTACCCCCTACTACATTGTCAATGTATAATATAACCATATGATTAATGAGAATAACCATTCGTTAAGTATAAATACTAACATGATAGACATGTAAATTACCCATAAAATGATTACCCCTTTTAATGATATATATTTATATCCACTTGATACTGATACTAAATCTACATCTCTATTAGAAATAGGATAAAATCTTCCGAAGGTCAATATAGTAAAAATAGGCTTTTCCAAATTTAAATGTATATCCGCAAAATATACTAATAAAAGTATATTTGCATATAACCCTATTAATACCCCTACTACAATTAGTAGTGTGTTTGCTATATTGAAAAATATGCCCCTTCTATCAAACTCTAATTCTTTCTTTATTTCGTCTATACGTTTCCAATCTTCATAAGTTAAATCTTTCTTTTCTACCCCTAATTCACCTTTGATTAATTTTAATAACTCCTCCGCATTTACATCTGTTAACGATTTTGCTGTACTACTATCTAACCACTCTAAAAACTCTTTATCATCAATATACGCATTATTACGATACATCACAAATCCTCTAACAACATCCGTAGATAAAAAATCTATTTCTACTTTGAATTCTTCTTCTTTACTAGATACAGCCTTATGATCTACCGCATTTTCAAGTTTCGCTTTAGGTAAAAAAGCATAGTTTCTTATTTCTATACCCTTTTTACTCGTTGTTTTTGTATCTACACTAAATATATCTTTTTTCTTATCATTTAATTTTAACTTACCACTATAATCATTCCCAAACTTTAAAGTCCTTCCTGTATAGTATATCCCATCACCAATAGGTAATGTGTTTTTTACTATTTCCTTGTACCATAATGGTATAATTACCCCTACTGTCTTATTATCTACTTTTGCATAGTATAAATATAAACTATCCATACTTATACCAAAAGATGCAAAGTCACCTATCTTTTTTACCCCTTTTACATCTTTCTTTAATACATAACTTGTACTAGGAAGTAACTTATAATCTTTTATAATTTTATACCCACCATTTGTTGCTACCCCATAACCCCCACTATCTTTCTTTACAAATAAATAAGGCACTGCTATATAAAAGGAAGCATCCGTTACGTTTACAGGACTGTATGTCTTTCCACTTATATCGTACTTTACATCTCCTACCCCATCTAGTTTTCCATTTACATTTTTTATCTTAATAAATGGAGAATCACTATCCTTTAACTCTGCAATAAAATTATCATAATCAAAATTTACATCAAAATCTAAATTACCGTTTACTACTTTTAGTTTTAATTTCTTTTTTACCTGTTTTATAAAATCCATCTCATCTTTGAAATCTTTCTTTTCTACCTTACCTAATATCGGATTATACAAGTAGTCTAACTTATAACTAGACTTTATCTTGGACATGTTAAATTCTTTATACCCTAACTTTTTCCCATCTGATTCCGCTTCTTTTAAAATATCTTTTAACGCATATTGCTTATCTGGAATAATTGTGTAAATATTTACTGTGCCATATATAGATCCAAAGGCTATCGAATCTTCTACTGTTTTCTTATACTCTTTTAAAAAATCAATTGTTTCTTCTAACGAAGCGTTTGTATCGTTTTTAGATGGAACATAAATATCATAATTTATATTACCAATATATATTGTTACATAAAAAGGATATACATTGTTTTTTAAACTATCTAAATCCTTACTCCATAAACTATCATTTGTTCCTTTTATTTTCATATCTAACCCTATATACGAATTATTGAAATAATCTACACTTAACCTTTTCATTTCTTCACTAACACTTATACTTTTTGACTTTAAAATATCTTTTTTCATACTCTTATACTTAGCCCCATCTTCGTTATAAAAATACCCATCTTTCTCTATATAGTAATAATCGCTTCTAGCAAATACATTTTCTTGATGGATAAACGACAAAAAAGAAAATACAAAGATAAAAAATACCCACTTTTTCATTTATTTCTACCCCCTTATGTAAACATAAGTAGGGGCTACCCCCTACTTATTGTCCTAGTAACCCCTCTCCTAACGATAATAACCATGAAATCAATGAACTAATCTCACCCATCACTAGATATAAAATACAGAACGCTAACACAATGTATGTGATAAACCTACGCTTGAAATATGTGATATACGGATTCTTGTAACCACCCGATGAACCTGCCCCACCTTCAGACTCTTTTACTACACTAATCGCATCCGCAGAAATAAATGGTATCTTCCCTTTATCGTTTGCTTTTCCATCAGCACTTTCCCTAAAGATAGGGATACCAATATACGCTAAATCAAGAGTTGTCGATAAGATAATCAAGAAAAAGATAATATATACTAAAATACCCAAAATAACATTCACAGCACCGATAAAAGGTGATACCGCTTTTCCACCAGAATATAAATCCGCAGATACACTATCCATCAACGCAGGAATGAGTAACCTAGATAAATTTCTATCAGACGCAGAGAATGTATCAATTATGGACTGCTGTACTTGTTCATCCAACGAACTACTTTTTATCCTTTCAGCAAATTTCTTTACTGCTTCTTTCTTTGATGAATTCAAACATTTGTTAAAGTTAACCTTATTAAAAGTAACTGATGTCGTTTTTATATTAAATACTTCTAAATCCCCAGCATCTTTATTTCCAGGTTTGTTTGGATCAGCTTTACATTTTATTGTTTCTGCTGTAACATTACTTCCACTAGGAAAATTTACTGTCGTTGTCGTTTCTTCCCCAAATACACTACCTACCCCTAACATCCATATTACTAACACTAACATTAAGATCTTTAAGTTTTTCATTTTATAAACCTCCTTTTATCATGTTCCATAATAACCAAACAATCATTCCATACGATACAATCGATAATAAGGGATAAATCACTCTATTTTCCCAAGTACCCCCTGTCGCAAAAAATTTCGTTCGAGGTACTAATCTCATTTTCAAATTAGGGATGATATGAATACCACTAGGATTGATAAAATCTAAAAATAAATGACTGCTTAACCCCATGATAAACCCCATCACTAATAATTGCACAATAACCTTGTCGTAATGGGATAATACACTCATTTCCGTATGGAAAGCTAACACATATAATAAAAACATAAAACCGCCTGTTACTAATACCGAATGCGTTTGCCAACTCCGATGCTTCGGTCTTGTTAAATGTAACAAAAAATGTACTACCCTATTCATAGGCGTTTTATTAGGAACGCTATCCCAATGAT
>Ga0116210_1002361_pt1 | contig 11665 bp, 11 predicted proteins | sample TshhotsprinmetaG_FD_94483 | JGI IMG/M metagenome (GOLD analysis project Ga0116210, IMG submission 94483) | Hot spring microbial communities from South Africa to study Microbial Dark Matter (Phase II) - Tshipise hot spring metaG | ecosystem: Environmental > Aquatic > Thermal springs > Hot... | reverse complement strand
GCTCCTCACTCTTGTCCTCCGCTTCGGTGCGGATAATCAGCCCGAAGCCCTCGGGACGACGCTCCCTCCCAAGCCGTTTCAGCCGCTCGCGCTCCTTCGGGTCTGTAATCTTGCGCGATACTCCCAGATGCTCGCCCTCCGGCGTCAGCACCACGTAACGCCCCGGCAGGGTAATGCGGGTGGATACCCGACAGCCCTTGGTGCCGCGCGGTCCCTTGGTCACCTGCACCAGAATCTCCTGCCCGACGCGAAGGATTTCCTTGATGTTGCGGTTGCGCAGTGCGGAACGGCGCATGGATGCAGGCGCCGGGGTGTCGTCGCCGGTCTCCGGCAGGATGTCGCCCACGTACAGGAAAGCGTTTCGCTCCAGACCGATATCCACAAAGGCGGCATCCATTCCGGGCAGGATGTTCGCCACGCGCGCCTTGTAGATACTGCCCACGATGCGCTCCTCCCGCTCCACGTGCAGCTCCATCAGCCGGTCGTCCTCCAGCACGGCGATGCGCGTTTCGCGGCTGCCCACGTTCACGATAATCTCCTTTTTCACTCCTCTCTCACCTCCTTTCCGGGCGAGCACTCCATTGCGCCCAATCCTGCGGGGTGTTCAGGTTTACGAAGCACTGCCCGTCGGCGTCAAACTGGCGCACTTCCGCCTCACCCGCCCACCGCACCGCACCTACTTCGTCCATGCTGTGCAGGATGCGCCACATGGTTCGCTCGCCCTCGGACAACTTCTGCTGCAGAGCATTCACCGTTTCGGGGAACCAAGCCGCATGAAGCGGCTGTGGCGAACCCTGCCAGTGGGGCACATGCGCGGCGCATCCCCCACCGTTCTCCAATAACCATCTGCCCAGACCGGCATGAACGAAGGGCATATCGCACCCGCAAACGAAGCACGGCTGCTGCAGACGACGCAGGGCACCGCATATCGACGCGGCTACGCCAGCGCCCGGTTGCTCGTCCTCAAGCCACAGCACGCCGGGCGGGCACAGCGACTGCACATCTCCACCAACCACCACGACGCGACCGAAATGACTCTGCAACCGCTCCACCACGTGCACCAGAAGCGGTTGGCCATGCCATTCCAGCCGCGCTTTCGAGGCGCCCATCCGACGGCTTGCGCCGCCTGCCAGCACCACTGCCACACCGTGCAATTCAACCAGCCCTAACGTACCTTGCTTCCCACCGGAACCGGTTTGTCGGGGGTCAGCAGGATGGCTTTGCCGTCCACCTCCGCCGCCAGCAACATTCCCTGCGACTGTACGCCGCGAATGGTAGCGGGTTGCAGGTTCGTCAATACCACTATCTGCGTGCCCACCACATCCTGCGGGCTGTAGGTCTCGGCAATGCCTGCCACCAGCGTGCGCTCTTCACCGCCAATGTCTATCGTCAACTTCAACAGTTTGGAGGTGTTGGGCACCGGCTCCGCCATCTTCACCTCCGCAATTCGGATATCCAGCTTCTGAAAGTCTCCAATGGTAATCAAGTTGTTCTGCTCCATGTCGGTCTCCCTTTCTGCGGTTGCCATCACCGCCTCTTCTGTAATCCGCGGGAACAGCGGCTGAGGCTGCTGCACAGATGTTCCGGGCTGCAGACGCCCCCACGCGCTTTCCGCCTGCCAGCTGGCTTTCACCGGCATGGCGTCGATACCCAGCTGCTGCCAGATGCGGGCGGTGGCTACGGGCATGGTTGGCGCCAGCCACAAAGCGCACAGCCTGACGCCTTCCAGCACATCATACAGCACTCCCTGAGCGCGTTCCGTCTCGCCAGCCCGATAGAGGCTCCACGGTGCCTGCTCGTCCAGATATTTGTTCAGGCGGGAGACCATTCGCCATATCTGCTCCAGCACACCGTTCAGCCGGAAGCGATAGGTCTCCTCGGCGATACCCCGCACGATGTCCGCTGCCAGCTCCGCCACCTCGGCGTTCGCCTGCAACGGTCTGGGAACACGCCCCTCCGCGTAGCGCCACACCATGTTCAGGGTGCGGTTCAGCAGGTTGCCCAGGTCGTTGGCGAGGTCGCTATTGTAACGCTTGCGGAAGGATTCTTCGGAGAACTCGCTGTCCAATCCAAACTGCATCTCACGGATCAGCAGGTAACGCTCGGCATCCACAGCGATGTCGAACTCCGCTCCCGACCACGTCGCGATGTCCTTCGCCAGCTGCACCGGATGGGGCAGGTTGCCTTTAGATTTGCTTCCCTTCTCGCCGCCGATGGTCCACCATCCATGCCCGAAGACACGCTCGGGCACGGGCAGGCCCAGCGACATCAGCATCGCGGGCCATAGAGTGGCATGGAAGCGCACGAAAATCTCCTTGCCCATCAGGTGCACCGCGGGCCACAGCTGCTGATAGCACTCTATGTCATCGGGCCAGCCGGTAGCAGAGACGTAGTTGATCAGCGCGTCGAACCAGACGTAAATCACCTTGTCCGGCTCGCCGGGCACCGGTATGCCCCAGCATGGATTTGCGCGAGTGACGCTCTGGTCACGCAACCCCTGTTTGATGAAGGCAATCACTTCGTTCTTTCGGAACTCCGGCTCGAGCCAGTCGGGATTCTGCTCGATATATTGCAACAGGCGGTTGCCGTAGGCAGATAGACGGAAGAAATAGTCCTCCTCCTGCACCCACTGCAGGGGACGCCGGCACTCGGCATTCGGGCAGAGTTTGTCCTCGCCCACGTCCGATGGTGCGAAGAAGGTCTCGTCGGACACGCAGTACCAGCCCTCGTACACGCCCTTGTAGATGTCACCCTTCTCCAGCATCCGGCGGAAGAACTCCTGCACCACGCGCACGTGACGAGGCTCGGTGGTGCGGATGAAGTCGTCGTACTCGATGTGCATGACGCGCCATGCCTGCTGAAACTCCTCCGCCAGCTCGTCCACAAACTGGCTGGTGGGGATGCCTCGCTCCTGAGCGGCTCGGTGCACCTTGATGGCGTTCTCGTCCGTTCCCGTCAGGAACCATACCCGGAGCCCCTGCATCTTCTGGTAACGCGCCAGAATATCCGCCGCCAGCGTGGTGAGCGTACTGCCGATATGCGGTGAGCTGTTCACATAATAGATCGGTGTTGTCACATAATAGACCTTTTCACGTTCCATAATGCCCGTTATCCCCTTCTTTCGGTCCGGCAGCGTGTTGCGCTTCGTTTATCACCCGTCGCGCTTCCTCTATCCGATCGTAAGGCACCAGGATATTCACCCACCCCGCTCCGTACACGTGTGCTCCGAGGCGCTGTCGGACGGTGGGAATACCGGCGCTCTCCAGAAGCCCCTGCAGGATGCTCGCTTCCACTTCATCGCTGGTGGCGTGGAAAACCTCCCACCGCTCGTGCGACGACGCCTGCATGACACATCACTCACACGCGGCGCACTCGCCAGCTTCGCAGAAAGCGGGAGGGTTGCCAGCACACCGGCTGCAGCCCACAACACCCATGTCGCGGCTTGCCTTCGGCGAGAAGAAGAGCGACACCAGCCTCGCCACCTCCGCCGAGCCACACTCCGGGCACTGCACGCCCGACACGTCGGTGGTGGGCAATCGCTCCTCGAACTTTCGTCCGCATCCTTTGCAGCGAAACTCATAGATAGGCATCGGTATCCGGCACCTCCTCATCCACAGCAGGTTCTTCGTCGCGACCTTCGGATGCGTCCGCCGCGGCACAGGCACAGGTAGTTGCCCGCCGCTCCCATTGCAGTTCCACTGCGGCAAAGGTCATCACCGTGCCGTCCAAAAACTCCACCATCACCTCTTCCTTCAACACGTTCAGGTCGTTCACGCGCCCTTCCCCACGCGGTGTGCGCACCACCTCGCCGATGCGGGGCAGGCGCGTTCTGGCATCTTTGTACATCTCATGCTCGTACTGCAGACAGCACATCAGCTTGCCACACACGCCGGAAACCTTCACCGGGTTCAGAAAAAGGCTTTGGTCTTTTGCCATTTTCATCGAGATGGGGGTGAACTCTTTGAGAAACGTGCTGCAACAGAGTGTCAATCCGCAGGGACCGATACCCCCCATCATCTTCGCCTGATCACGCGGACCGATTTGCAGAAGCTGAATCCGCGTGCGGAAGGTCGCTGCGAGGTCGCGCACCAGCTCCCGAAAGTCCACCCGATTTTCGGCGACGAAGTAGAAGGTGAGCTGCGTGCGATCAAAGGCGTACTCCGAGTTGACCAGCTTCATGGGCAAGCCGTGTTTGGCGATTTTCGCCTTGCAGATGCCAAACGCCTCTTTTGCCAGATAGAGGTTCTGTTTGTACTGGTCAATGTCTTCCGGGGTGGCTGGACGCAAGATAGGCTTGAGCGGCGCTTGCAGATCCTCGTCACCTATCTCGCGCGGGGCGATGCGCACCGTGCCCATCTCCTGACCGCGCGTGGTCTCCACAATCACTTTGTCCCATTCTTTCAGCTCGTAGCCTGCCGGGTCAAACCAGTATGAACGCGCCACTCGTTTGAATGCTATGCCAACCGCAATGGGCATCGCCGCCTCATCATGACGAAAAGATACTTATGTACTTCATTTTAACATAATTAACCGGGTCGGGCAAACGGCGCAGCGTCTGCGAACGATGCACCTGTGGCGAGCGTATCGCTCGCCACAGGGTTGATTGGGGAAACGACTACAGCTGGCACGTGGCAGAATGGTATCGCTTCCACACACGGAAACCGATTCTGCCGTAGAAGTCCACGAGGTCGGTCCAGTCAATCGCCATGCGGGTGGCGCCCTGTAACTTCACATACTCCACCCCTTTGCACAGCAAAGCCAACCCCAGTCCTTTACCTCGGGTGCTTTCAGCCAGCCCGATCGGACCCAGCCCGCCATACTGGTCTCCCAGCAGCCTGCGCCAGTAGATGGACGGACCGATGCGCTTCGAGCCGCGATGGAAATTGTGGCAGAAGCCCACCACCTCCTTGCCCTGCGCAAGGATGAGAATGTCCTGAGGGGTCTCCTCCGTCTCGAGGCGTTTGACCGTCTCGTAGTGCCACCTGCCGGGGAACTCCTTCTCCAGAAAGCAGAGAAGAGCCGGTACGTCATCGGTGGTGCAGGGACGGACGGTGTACTCGTCGCGCAGGCGGTGAAGGTTCTCCTCCACCTCCTCCGGAACCCGATAGTCCGACAGTTCACGGATCAAATCCACCACCACATGCTGGCTGATGGTGAAACCTGCCTCCTGCAGGATGCGCTGGTGTGTGGTCTGCTCGGAAGGGAGTCCGGGGAACAGGTGCGCCGGGTCGGAGCCGTAGCTTGCCCGCCTGCGTCCCTGTGCCCTGAGCCACTCGAGCGCCGTTTGCAGCACTTCCCGAGCCGCCTCCTGCCCGGCTTCGCCGGGTTCAAACGCCAGAGCACTAACCCAGCCCTGCTCGGGCATCATTCCAGCTGCCCCCAGCGGCTCTTTGCACACCTTCGCATGAGCATACGCCAGCAAGCTGCCGTCAGCGTCTTCCGCCACCCAGATGGCTTCTGGGTCGAAGTGCGCATCTTTCAGCACGTTCTGTTCGAAGAGGGCAGCATCCAGAGGAAACAGTTGCCCCACACAGCGATCCCACAGGGTGAGAACTGCCTCGCGGTCTGCTGAACGGAAGTGACGTATCGTCATACTAATGCGTTACCTGCCTACCGTGTTTGTCGAGTTTTGAGCGCAGATGTGCGTCGTAGCGCGCCACGATGTCGCGGGTGAGAATGATCCTGCCCAGCAGGTCGCCATCGTCCTGTTCGATGACCTGCATCACGTGCTCGGGTGCAAACAGCATCTCAAACGGGTCCTGCCGCGTGTTGTGGTCGCTCTCTGCGAGCGCCTGCTGGATGAAGGGTTCCAGCGCCCGACGCATAGGGGCATAGTTGTCATTCAGCCAGCCCCGTATCTCCCGGTATTGCTCATCACAGCCGTCGTGCACCGTGTCGCGCGCTGCCCAGCACAACACGTCCACTAATTGCTCATAGCGGTCGTAGAAGGCAAGAAACTGCTGGCGCTGGCGCTGATACTTTGCCAGCGGGTCCGTGTAGTCCAGTATCCAGTGCGCCACCTGCGATGCCCTGTCCCGTACCCAGATAGCGAAGGTTCGGAACCCTTTTGCCGCCCACAGATAGCATCTGCGAAGAAGATAATAGCGTGTCCAATGCGCACGCAGCCAGCGAACTTCTGCACTTTCCTGCGAACGATGCATGGTCGCCTCCTTCCAAAATGGACCTGACAACGCAGCGTGTTACGCCCCCGTGCTTCGCTGCACGAAATTCAATCGCAGGTCGGTCAGCAGGCGCTCCAGGTCTCGCCGCTGTTCCTCCTGAAGGTGGGGCTTGAGTACCTCTGCCACTGCCGCCACGCAATCGATGGCGAGTCGCGCCTGTGGCAGGTCGGTCTGCAATTCCCCCGATACCGGGTCTTTCAACAGACCCATTTTGACCCACGCCTGAGCCTGCATCTCCTCGATGAACCAGAGCGCCACAGTCACCACATCAATCGGCTCTGGGCGTTGCTGCTCCTGGGTGGTCTGTTCTGACTGCGACTGTTGCTCCTCCATGGTAGCACCTCCCGCAGTTTCACCGATTATATCACAGGTGCCGCCAGAGGACAACTGTTCATCTGTCTGCATCTTGCAGCTTGAAGTGGTAGTCGCCCGAACCTACCTCGACCACCATCCAGTTGCCCTCGTCCCGAGCGCTCAGCACGCCTGGCACTCGCGACACAAAGGCACCGTCGCGCCAAACCCTGCCCTCCGCCTCCGTTATCTGCGGATTGGCAGCGCCCAGCTTCGGCAGGTAAACTGTTGCCGCGCTGTTGGCTGGCACCACCACACTGAGCAGGAAGACATCTGCTCGTTTCTCCCAGCGCACGGCTACCCTTCCCCGCAGGGTGTTCACCGAGGCTTGCGCCCAGCGCAGGTCTCCAACCGGGTGCGGACGCACCACAAAGCGCTCCCAATCACCCTGGCTGGTATCGGGTTCAATCCCAGCCAGCACCTCGTAGAACCAGCCGCTGATCAGACCGAACGCCGGGTGGTTGTGCGAGTTCATGCCCGGACCAACCTCATACTTCCAGAGCTCCCAGATGGTCGTGGCGCCCATCCGAACCATGTAGCCCCAGCCTGGGTAGGTATCCTGCGATGCCACCAGATAGGCGATGTCTGGGCGCCCCAGCATCGTCAGTCCGTCCAGCAGGTAGCGCGTTCCGATGAAGCCCGTGCTCAGGTGTCCTTTGTGGTTCACCGTGATGTCGTTCACCACGCTCTCCAGCACCTTTTGCCGATGCTGTTCGGGCACGATACCCAGATAGAGAGGAAAGATGTTGGAGAACTGACTGCCGTTGCCGTACTGCATCGTCTCAGAGTTCCAGAAGCGGGCGTTGAACGCCGAGGCGATGCGCTCGCACAGGTCGCGGTATTCGCGCTCATCAGCCCGCTTGCCCAGCACACGCGCGATGTCCGCCAGATGCTTGACGGTGATGTAGTAGGTTCCCGTAGAGACCAGGTCTTTGGGGGTTTCCACCACCGCCACCCAGTCGCCGTAGTTGTTGCGGGTGAGAATGCAGGAATCCCCTGCCTCGCGCCGCAGCATCTCCACGTAGCGTTTCATGCCCTCGTAATGCTGTTCCAGAAGGTGCTTTGCCCCGGCGTGGCGGTACATGTCCCAGAGTATGAAGAGGTACGCCCCCGCCCACTGCGGGTCGCCGGGATTGGTTCCCCACACGTGCGGGACGGTATCCGGAATACGTCCATCCTCGCCCTGTGCATCGGCGATGTCACGCAGGAACTTCACATAGGCGGTCTCGGCGGCGAAGTTGTACAGCCCCATGTTGGCAGTCATCTGCGCGTCGCCCATCCACCCCTGCCGTTCGTCACGCTGGGGGCAATCGGTGGGGATGCTATGCCAGTTGGTACGGTAACCCCATTGCGCGTTGCGCTGAATCTGATTGAGCAGCTCATTGGAACATTCGAACTCTCCACGGGGTGCCATCGCCGTATGCACCACCCGTCCCTCGATGTCGTTGACCGTGAGCGTGCCGGGATAGCCCTCCACCTGCACATAGCGAAAGCCGTGATAGGTGAAGCGCGGTTCGTACACCTCCACGCCATCGCCCTTCAGGATGTAGGTATCGGTAGCGCGGGCAGTCCGAAGGTTCTGCTGGTTCACCAGCCCGTTGTCGAACAGAACTTCGGCATGCTTCAGGGTGACAGTCGTACCGGCAGAGCCTCTCACCCTCAGTCGGCACCAGCCGGAGAAGTTCTGTCCAAAATCCACCACGAACAGACCAGGGCGCGGTTGCGTAATCCACTTCGGTCTCAACGTCTGCACCACCTTCATCGGGGGCATCATCTGGGCGGAAAGGGCGACACCACCCACCTCGCCAACCTGCACCCGCTGCCATGCACGCTCGTCGTCGCTCGGCTCGGCGAAGCCTGCCTGCGCCCAGTCCGGCTGCTCGCGTCGCGCATCGTAGGTCTCACCATGATACAGACTGTTTTCCAGAATGGGGCTTCGTGCCCAGCGCCATTCGCTGTCGCTCACCACCAGCTGCTCGGTGCCGTCCGAATACTCGATGTGCATCTGAAGCAGGAGCAGCGGTGCCCCTTTCCACCAGCCATTACCCAGCAGGGCGCCCACACAGTTGTCGCCGCGCTTCAGCAGGCGGGTCACATCATAGGTGCTGTAATAGATGCGCTTGTGGAAGCTGGTGTATGGCGGGTCCAGCACCCGGTCACCGACCTTTTGTCCGTTCAGGTAGAGCTCGTAGTACCCCAGTCCGGTCACGTAGGCGCGGGCGCGTCGCACCCTGCCGGTCACCTGAAACTCTCGCCGCAACATCGGAGCAAAGCTTTGGGACGGACGCGATTCCCGTATGCCGTCGGTGAGCATGGCGCGGCTCCAGTCGTGCTCCTCGATGCTGTCCATATTGGAGCTATCGGTGGTCACCGCTGCGTTCAGCGCGAGGTTCCTGCCAGAGGGGTTCAGCACCTCCATCTCCGCCAGAGCCGCCAGCGGGCGTGCTCCCTCCGGATGGTGCAGTTTGGTGATGACCAGCCGCACGTAGCGCGCCTTCCGCGTGCCCACATCGATGACCATGGGCTGGGTGCCGGGGTTGGGCACGTCTCCCTGCGTGTAGTCTGCGACGACACGTGCTGCGGTGAAGTCGGGGCTGTCGCTGGCTTCAAGGCGGAACCTGACGGGGAAACCGAAACCCGGCTCATCGCGAACCCAGTTGTGCGGACGTGCCGGATACAGTATCACCCGCGAGAACTCTGCGGACTTACCCAGGTCGATTTGCACCCACTTCGTCACGTCCACCCGGTCGGAGAACTGCGAATGCCATCCGTTGCCTCCGGCTCTCGGCACCACAACCCACATCGCCTTCCACTCATCCGGCTGGAGCAATGCCGTCTCGAACGTGGCAGTCTGGCTGTAGGGACTGCTGACCCCCTTGTTGTCCCATACTCGCACACGCCAGTAATAGGTAGTTCGGCTGTGCAGAGGCTTGCCCCCGTAGCGAACGTTCAGGCTCTGCGACGAGTCCGCCCTGCCACTGTCCCACATGTCCACCTTGCCATCGCGCAGGAGTTCGGGTCTGCTGGCAACCTGAATCTGGTAGGCGCTCTGAGTGACACCACGATCCTGATGCTGTATCTGCCACGAGAAATGCGGTTGCAGGGTGTCGATGCCCAGCGGGTTCTCCAGCCATTCGGTCAGAAGGTGAGTCACACTCAGGCGGCGCCTTGACTCGCTCGGTACCGCCAGCATCAACAAAAGGACAAGAACAAACATCCATTCGGTTCTCAATCTCACCCGGTCCTCCTTCGATGTGGTGGCTGTGAGTCCATTCGGTACGCACCGACGGCTTCCTGCAACTTCTTCAGGTTGTCACCAGCAGTGTCTGCAGCTGTCGGGCATTGTCGGGGGCATAGGCGTTGGTGTCATTATTGAAATAAACGAGGACCGTCTCCACCTCACTGGCGATACTGCGGATATGCCCAGCCAGCTGCCTCAAGTCGTCGCTCGTGTAGCAGTAGTCGTAGACCTTCGTGACGCCGTGAAGCCGCACATACGCGAACGGCGCCGTCAGCGTCCAGTCCATCGGGTAGCCGGGATAGCTGATGGTACAGTGTGCCACTCCCATGCTGCGAAGCATTGCGAACACAGCATCGCACTCCCACGATGGATGCCGAAACTCCACGGCGAGGCGTGTGCCCTGAGGAAACAGTTGCAGGAAATCCTTCAGTAGAGGTACGTCTTTGGGCAGGTTGGGCGGCAGCTGCAACAGCACCACGCCCAGTTTCGCTCCCAGAAGGCTCAAACGCTCCATCCAGCGCTGCACCAGCGTCTGGCAGTCGCGCAATCGCTGGACGTGAGTGGCTTGCCGCGAGAACTTGGCAGCAAACACGAACTCATCGGGAGTACGCCGGTGCCAGCCGAGCACCAGATTCTCGAACGGCAATCGGTAGAAGCTGCTGTTAATCTCCACAGTGGAAAATGCGCGCGCATAGAAAGCCAACCACTCCTCTCGCTGGAGCTCTGGAGGATAGAACCGGGAACACCAGTGGTCGTAGCTCCAGCCGGAAGTACCTACCAGTACACTCCCAGCCATCGGCATGTCCCCCCTGACCAACCTGTTCCACTTGACGATTCGCCCTGAGCTCCGATATAGTCCTGTTTGGAGAGTGCCAGAAGGAGGTGAAGTTTTGAGCGCGAAGGACCATCGTCCTGCCCTGTTTCTGGATAGAGACGGCGTCATCAACGTCGATCCGATGGATTTCGTGACGCGCCCCGAGGACTTGCACGTCATCGAGTCTTCGGCGCAGACGATCGCCCGTTTCAACGCCATCGGGGTGCCTGTCATCGTCTGCTCGAACCAGTCGGGTGTCTCGAAGGGTTTATACACGCTGGAAGACCTCGACCGAGTCAGCCAGCGGTTGCAGGATGTGCTGGGTGAGCACGGCGCGCACATCGACGCATTTTACTACTGCCCACACGACGATGCCGATGGCTGTGACTGCCGCAAGCCGAAGCCCGGGCTGCTGTTGCGTGCTGCTGCAGAACATGGTATTGACCTCGAGCGGTCGGTGTTCGTTGGCGACTCGTGGAGAGACATCGTCGCCGGGCGTACCGCTGGCGTGCGGACGGTGCTCGTATTAAGCGGGCACGTGAAGCCCGAGATGCTGGACACGCCACAGATTGCAAACCATCCGCCAGACCATATCGCCCCCGACCTTCACGGAGCTACCGAGTGGATTCTGCACCAGCTCAACAGTTCCGGTCAGCATTAAAACGCCTGTGCCGTTCGCTCCTGAGATGGCTACTGGGCGCGATGTTCTGCCTGTGCGCGACAGGTGGATGGTCGGCACCCCCACCTGAAGAGACGGACGCGTGGCACCTGCTGGCGCAACGGGTGGAGGCTCTGCAGTTTCGACGTTTCATTGCAGAAGGGAACGCCGAGGTGCGCTGGGGAACGCGCTGCGTACGCGCTCAGCGCATCGAGGGCGACATGGAGACAGGCTGGCTCGTCGCCACCGGCGATGTGGTGTTCACGGACGAGCGGGGCACTCTGCACGCCACACAGACCCGCATCAACCTTCTGACCCGTGAAGGCGAGCTTTCGGACGTTCGCGGCGAAGTCGAGGGCATCCACATCACTGCGGACGTGCTTCGCTCGGACGGTAGCAGCCTGCACATGCAGAACGTC
>Ga0116210_1002338_pt1 | contig 11760 bp, 12 predicted proteins | sample TshhotsprinmetaG_FD_94483 | JGI IMG/M metagenome (GOLD analysis project Ga0116210, IMG submission 94483) | Hot spring microbial communities from South Africa to study Microbial Dark Matter (Phase II) - Tshipise hot spring metaG | ecosystem: Environmental > Aquatic > Thermal springs > Hot... | reverse complement strand
TCTCTGGCACCATCAATCCCTCCTCTCAGAAGGGCTTAAATCCTCTTGATGATGCCCATTATACTACCAAAAATTAGCACTCAGGGTGGTACTAATTTTGGGGGGAACTACGAGAAAAAAAATGGAAAGAGTTTAACCTTATTCATCCTCACACTCCCTTTATAACTTTAAGTTATTTAAACATAATTATAAATCAATTGACAAGTGGAAAATTTAAAAGGATAATCTCAATGGATTAATCTTTTAGTAAGGAGGTGACGATTATAGATCTTAGAGAATTTATTAAGAGGTGTGAAGAAGTAGGAGAACTGAAAAGAATTAAGGCAGAGGTTGACTGGGACCTTGAAATCTCCCACATTGCAAAACTGGTTGAGGAGAAAAGCGGTCCGGCGCTCCTCTTTGAAAATGTAAAGGGATATAAAAGCCCGGTCTTAACAGGAGCCTTCGGTACAACTCGAAGGCTGGCCATCATTCTTGGTAAGGATCCAAACCTCTCCATGGTCCAACTAACCAAGGAATGGGTCAATGTGGCTGTCAAAGAGGTGATTCGGGCAAAGGAACTGAAGGATGGCCCCATCTTTGAAAATATCCTTGAGGGTGACAAGGTGGATACCTTCGCCTTTCCATCTCCAAAATTCTATGAACTTGACGGAGGGAGATATTTCGGTACAGCAGTCTTTATGGTCCTGCAAGACCCTGACACAGGTGATATTAATCTTGGAACTTACCGGATGGGAATCCTCGATGAAAAAACCATTGGGGTCCAGATTCTAAAGGGTAAGAAAGGGGATCGGATCTTAAAGAAGTATGGAAAAGCAGGTAAAAAGATGCCTGCCTGTGCCATCATTGGGGGCGACCCCCTGCATGTCCTGGCTAGTGCCGCAACCACCGTCAAAGCCAAGAGCGGATACGATGTGGTCAGTTCCCTTCGAGGAGAACCTGTTGAAATTGTAAAAGCCCAACTCACAGGGCTTCCTATCCCCGCCTCTGCCGAGATTGTCCTGGAAGGGGAAATCGATCCACAAAACCTGAGAAATGAAGGCCCCTTCGGTGAGTACACGGGTTATTATACTGAAGAGTTGATTAAACCGATTCCCAAACCAGCCCTTGAAATAAAGCGGATTTATTACAGAAACAATCCGATTCTCTGGGAAACCAGTGTGGGGCGGCCCGTGGGAGACCAGCATATCCTCTACTCGTTTACACGAAATGCGAGTCTTTGGACAGATCTGGTCAAGATGGAGATCCCTGGTATCAAATCGGTCTATACATTACCAGAGGCTTCTGGCCGATTTATTGTGGTGGTCTCTGTGGAACAGATGTATCCAGGTCATGCGGATCAGGTCGGGGCTGCAGTCATTGCGAGCAACACCGGAACCTATGGGGTAAAGATGGTCATCATTGTGGATGATGATATTGAGGCTGACGATCTTCCGAGAGTTTGGTGGGCGATTGGAACTCGATATAATCCCGCAAGGGGAACTCAGATTATCCATCGAGGCCGATCGACCCCCCTTGATCCATCCATCGGGCCAGATGAAAATAAACTGATTACCTCACGGATCATCTTGGATGCAACCATTCCATTTGAATGGAAGGTCAAACCCACCGAGATCAAACTGACCGAGAGTGTGCTAGCCAAGGTAAAATCCCGATGGAAGGAATACGGACTGGATGACTAAATTCTTGGAATAATGGAAGAGTGGGTTTATCCGTATCATTCCACATTCCTAATAGGAGGGACTATGGCATTCGAAAAGAATCTTGAAGAGGCAAAGGAGAAGGCCCAAAAAGTAAAACTGTTTGCTCATGATGTTCATGGTGTATTAACCCCAAACACATTCCTTTGCGATATCGAAGGGAGACGGAAGTATACCTTCTGGCATATGGATGGGTTTGGGGATCTCTCGCTCACAGCGAATGGTATTCAGATTGCTTTTTTAGATACAACCTCGATTGATGAGGAAGGACTCTATCGTGCTCGGGAATTAAAATTGGATAAATTTTACCACAAAATCAAAGACAAGATGGCGAAACTCAATGAATTGAAGAAAGCACTGGGAATCGGTGATGAGGATGTAGGTTATATTGGATGCGAAATCTCGGACATCGAGATCATGAAGCAAGTAGGATTCGCAGTTGCTACGGCAGATGCTATCGATGAGGTCAAGGAGATCGCAGATTACATTACCAATGCCCCGGGTGGACGGGGCCCGATCCGTGAAGTCTGTGAATTCATCTTGAGGTCAATGGGAAAATGGGAGGAGTGGGTCGAAAAAGTGACCAAGATGGGGTACAAATAAAAACCATAAATTGAAAACACTAAACTTAAATCGGCCTAATCTTCTGAGTTTTAGATTTTGGTATTGTTTAGAATTTAGAGTCTAGGGTTTTGAGTTTAAACAGTTCCGGATTTCTGTATTCGGAATTCGGATTTGAAGAACCAAACATAGGAGGACTGTGATGGCCAACCAAGAAGCAGTGATTGAAAAAGCAAAGAAGGTGAAGTTTGTGATCCTCGATATTCATGGGGTCTTAACTGACAATGTCCTCTATTATCTTGATGATGGAAAAAAGTCCGAATGTTTTTCCCTCCATGATCGGTTGGGTTGCATGGCCTTGATGGAGGGGGGGATCGGCGTTTCTTTTCTAACAAGTAAAATTACCAGGACGGACGAACAAGTGGCAAAAATCTATAATGTCCCGCTTGATAAACTCTGGGGGACATCAGCCAAGATGGGAAAATTAGATGAATTTGAAAAAGAATCCGGGCTGAAGGATGAGGATATCTGCTATGTAGGGGATGAGATGATTGACTTAGGCATTATGAAGAGAGTAGGATTTTCTGTCGCTCCTTCTGATGCCTCGGTAGAAGCCAGAGAGGTTGCCCACTACATCACCAGGGCAGGAGGAGGGAAAGGGGTCGTCAGAGAACTCGCTGAATTAATCCTGAGGGCTCAGGGAAAATGGGAAACGGTCATTGGTTCGCTGACAAAAAAAGGACTTTAGACGGAGGAGGAGGAAAATGGGGTTGATTAAATTTTATAAAGACAATAGGGAATTCATCAAGGCATTAGAATCCTATGGGGAATTGGTGACTATCCAGCAAGAGGTGGACTGGGATCTCGAGATGGGGGCCATTGTGAGGAGGGTATGTGAGAAGAGAGCCCCGGCCCCCTATTTTAAAAAGATCAGGGACTACCCCGGCTTCGAGGCTTTGGGTGCTCCTCTGGCTACCTATCCGAGGCTTGCCATTGCCATGGGAATGGACCCTAAGGCATCGGTTCCAGAAATCTGCGATGAATATGTGCGAAGAACAAGCGGAACTCCTATTGCGCCCATATTGGTGGATCGAGAGAAAGCACCCTGCAAAGAGAATATCCTTATGGGTAAGGATGCTGATCTCTTCAAGCTCCCTGGCCCCATGGTCCACGATGGGGATGGAGGGAGGTATCTGGCCACCTGGCATTTTATTGTGGCGAAGGATCCCGACACCGGTGTGATTAACTGGGGAATGTATCGTCAGATGGTCTTCGATGAGAAGACCATGGTGGGTCCTGTTCTTCCTTTTTCTGACATGGGAAAGATGTTTTACGGAAAGTATGTTCCTAAAAACAAACCCATGCCTTTTGCTACCGTGATCGGCTGTGATCCCCTCTCCGGAGTGGCCGCCTGTGCACCTTCCCCCATCCCAGAAGATCAATTCACTGGAATGCTCATGGGAGCCCCTGTTGAACTGGTTAAGTGTGAAACTTGTGACCTCGAAGTCCCTGCTCATGCCGAAATCATCATTGAAGGAGAGGTGATCCCAAATGTCTGGATTGAGGAAGCCCCTTTTGGGGAATATACAGGTTATCGAACCTCTCCAAGGGAGCCAAGGACTGTATATCGAATAAAAGCGATCACCTACAGAAATAATCCAATCCTCACGGTCTCCAATATGGGGGTCCCTACAGATGAAGGACAGCTTCTTCGATCCTTCTCTTTAGGCCTTGAGATGCGGAGATTATTGGAGAGTCAGGGCATCCCAATTACGGGTGTTTTTATGCTTCCTGAATCAACCCATCACCTGGTCGTTGTGGGAACGAAGGTCGCCTATAGTGGGATTGCAACCCAGATCGCCAATCTGATTTTCGGTAGCAAACTGAGCCCATGGTTTCACATGGTGATCGTTGTGGATGACGAGACCGACATCTACAATAAGGATGAAGTGATTCATGCCCTGGCAACCAAATGCCACCCCATTCGTGGAATTCGGAAATATGAACATTCAGTTGGAACCCCCCTCTACCCCTTTGCAGAACCAGAGGATCGGAGATGGAGTCGAGGAGCCCAGGTTCTCTTCGATTGCACCTTTCCGCTCCACTGGCCAAAATCGGATCTTCCTATCAAAGTCTCATTTAACAATGTCTATCCCAAAGAGATTCAGGAGAAGGTGCTTAAAAACTGGAAAAATTACGGATTTCAAGATTGAGGGAGGAAACATGGCAAGAAAAGAGTACGATACCTTCATCTTAACAGACCTTGATAAGGTTTCAGAGGATAAGGAGATGGAAATGATCCTCAGGGATTTAAACCCTGAGGATCGAAGATATAAATATCGAAGCTTCTATGTGATGGGAATGATCTCAAGGGATGAATCCAAATATCCAGACCGGCTTTGGGTCAGATTGGGAAGGGGTCAACTTCAAGAAAGGCCTTGGTCGATCAAGATCCTAAAAGAACTCTATAAGTTTCCCAAGGAGTAGAGTCATTGAAGGCCTTTTCTGACCTGCGAGGGTTCTTAAATCAACTCAAAGATGAGGGAGAACTTCTCAATCTAAAAACCCCTCTTTCACCCCGATTCGAAATCTCGGCCATTCTCTCCCAGTTTGGAAAGGGGGAAGCCCCTGCTATCCTTTTTAAGAAAGTCAAGGGTTATACCATCCCTGTGGCTGGAAACCTCTTGGGAACGAAGCGGCGTCTTTCAATGGCGTTAGGGATTGGTCAGGAGAATTTTTTTGAAAATGCCCTAAAGAAGTTTGAAAGGAGAATTCCTCCTGTCCTTCTAAAAGACCGATGGGCAAAAGAAACCATCCTTTCAAAAGGAAAGGTTGATCTCATCAAGGTGCTCCCCATCTTAACCCATTACTCAAAAGATTCAGGTCCTTACATCACCTCTGGACTTACCTCGGCAAAAGACCCTGGGGATGGAAGTATAGGAAGGGGACTTCATCGGATGGAGGTAAGAGGAAGGAGAGAACTTGGTATCTCCCTTCTCAACCCACCCCTTTCCGAAATCTATAGCCACTATAAAAAAGAGAATCGAAGGATGGAGGTGGCCACGGTGGTTGGCGTGGATCCTGCCATCCTTGTTGCCTCTGTTTCAAAAATTCCCCGTGGGGAGGATAAACTTTCTCTGGCAGGAGGGTTAAGGGGCGAGCCTATCAAAATGGTGATGGCCCAGACTGTAGATGTTGAAATCCCTGCCCATTCAGAAATGGTCATCGAAGGTTTTATAGATCCAAGGGGAGAAGAAAAGGATGGCACCCTTGGAGAATCAAGTGGATACTATATGAGTTTCTCCAAAAGCCCCACGATCCATGTGACTTCCATTACCCTTCGGAAAGGGGCAATCTATCAGGCCATCCTTCCTTGGAGTCTCGAGGTGGATAACCTTCTTTATCTCATTCATGGGATCGACTTCGTTCCAAAAATAAAGAAGGAATTTCCTTCCTTAAAGCAGATCCATTTGATCCCCGGGACGTTTGGCTCCCATGTGGTCATGAGTATTGATTCGATCGATAAAGAGGAAAACCGAAAGGTATTGACCTCTGCTCTCTCCTTTACCAATGTGAAGAAGGCCATCCTTGTGGATGAGGATGTCAACCCAGAAGATTTTCTTGAGGTAGAATGGGCGTTGGCCACACGATTTCAAGGGGATAGGGATTTAATCGTCGTCCAGGATGTTAGGGGACAGCCGATCGACCCTTCTTCTAAAGAAGGATTTTTAACAGCAAAAATAGGTCTGGATGCTACACGGCCCAAAAAAGAGGGGTTTGAAAGAGTGGATGTTCCAGACCGAGTGAAGCGGAGCCTAACCCCCATTCTTAAAAAACTTAACCAAATCTCTCGGAGGAAACTTAAGAAGTAGGGTTAATCAAAATCCAATGAGGATATAAAATGAAAAGACTGATTGTTGGAATATCTGGGGCTACGGGGGCAATCTATGGAATCAGGCTTCTTGAAATTCTTTCGAAGTCGGAGGTTGAGGCCCACCTCGTCATCACTGAAGCGGCGGAACGAACGATCCTCATGGAGACCGATTGGAAGGTCGAGGAGGTTAAATCTCTTGCAAAGGTATCTTATGATATAAAGAACTTAGGAGCGGACATCTCCAGTGGCTCTTTTCTTTCTGAGGGGATGGTGATCATTCCCTGTTCCATTCGAAGCCTCTCCGGAGTGGCCAACTCCTACAATGAAAATCTCCTGATAAGGACGGCGGATGTGATGCTAAAGGAGAGAAGAAAACTTGTTCTCTGTGTCCGTGAAACTCCTCTCCATCAAGGTCACCTTGAACTAATGCTTCGGGTGACTCAAATGGGAGCCCTCCTGCTTCCTCCCCTTCCTGCCTTTTATTTTCAACCAAAAACCATTGATGACCTCATCAACCATACCATCGGAAAGGTTCTTGATATCTTTGGAATCAACCACCATCTCTTCAATCGCTGGGGAAGCAATACCGTGAAGAGAAGATTAAGACAGAAAGGATTTAAAGATTAAGATTCGGGGAAAAATCATTGAAGGACTTAGAGAGGCTGGCCATTTTACTCAGATCTCCTGGGTAAAACGACAGTTTATCGAGAAACTCTCCATTGACCCTTATCCTGGAACGCTCAATTTAGAGATTGTTAATTCGGAGTCTCTTAAAACCTTCAGAGAACTCAAAACCCGAAAGGGAATCGAAATCGAACCCGAAGACCCCTCCTTCTGTAGGGCTGAGTGTTACCCGGTCCTTATCAATGGTCAACTAAAAGGGGCCATTGTCTATCCTTTGGTTGAAGGCTACCCTGAAAACAAGATGGAGTTGATCGCTTCTGAAAATATTAAAAAAACCCTATCCTTAAAAACGGGAGATGATTTAGAAGTAGAAACTCTTAACCCTCACCTCCTAAAATAGTCTCCAGATTCTAAACTCGCTCAACGAATTCCACGATGTTGCCATCGGGGTCTTTGACCATGGCAATCCAAACCCCTGGTCGAAGCTCCCTCAAAGGTACCGTGAATTCAACACCCTTGTTCTTAAGTTCATTACAAAGGTCTGAAAGATGTTTAACGACAAACGTCACATAACGAAAACCCAGTTGGCTTTCCAAGCCCGTAGGCCCCTTCGGCACGTTGGCCTGGGGGACGATCAATTTAAAATCACTATTTCCGAACCGTAGACGATACATTCTGCCAAACCACAGAGGCCTTTCTTCGATAAAGGTAAGCCCCAGGAGGTCTCGATAAAAATGAAGGCTGGTTTGAATGTCACTGACCAGAACACCGAGGTCTAACGAATCCTTTGCCGCTTCCATCATCTCTGTCTCCCCCTTCCGAAAAATTATTTTAGTCTCCTCTCTGCCAGTACAGGAGCCTCCTGATCCTTTCCAATAGAACTGTTCGAACTTCTGGGTTTTTGATCCGGGTGACCTCTTTCCATTCCCTCCAATCTCCCAGAAGGTCATAATAGAGGTTGGCACAGGCCCTTTGATAAAAGACCTTCGCATCCGGGTTCACCTTCTGGGCACAGATCTGAAGTTCTTTAAAAATTCGGTCCCTCTCTTCTTCCTCTTCAATATGAAACATCAAAACCTTGGTAGGTTTTGAAGGCAGGCTGGAGCCGAATTTCCCTTTTACATAATGATCTCCAAGGAAATTCTCTTCATATTCCTTTAAAACCTCCAGGCATTCTTCCTTATCTTTCAGAACCGCCACCACCTTCCAGCAATGGTAGGCCTCCCTCAATTCAATCTCTTCCCTTCCCTCTTGCAACTGTTGATAGAGACGGGTTATACATGGGACGCAACGACCATAGATATTGCCTTTGGTAACTTTCAGCTTCGGATCGCTTTCAAAACTGACCCAGTTGTCCCGGGACTCCCTCCACACCCGTCTATCCAGAAAGATTTTTTTCATATTGATTCACTTTCAAAATTATCATACCATAAATTAGATTGAATTATCCAATACTTTCATGGGTCAAGAATAACCACTCTTGAGGAACGAAAGTGAAGAAAAAGACGATTGTGCTGGTTGCCACATTGGATACGAAAGGCGCTGAGGCTGTTTTTTTAAAATCCCTTATTCAGGAAAGAGGACACAGGGTCATCCTCCTTGATATCAATACAGGGGGTGAACCTCCTGTCCCACCTGATATCTCAGCCAAGGAGGTGGCTAGAGCAGGCGGGTGGGAGATCGAAGAGATCAGGAAGATGAGGGATACAGGGAAAGCCTCATCCATTATGATCCAGGGTGCCATTGAGAAGGTGAAACGTCTTTTAGACACTGGAGAACTCGATGGGATCATCTCTTTGGGAGGGGCAAGTAATACGACCATGGCTACAACGATCATGAAGGCCCTCCCCTTTGGAATCCCGAAGGTCATGCTCTCCAGTTCTGCTGCTATGCCTGCTTATTCAGGAGGATATTTCGGCACCAAAGATATCACCATGATCCACTCGGTGGTGGATATTGCAGGATGGAATTCCCTCGTCAAAGTTTCACTGAAAAGGGCTGCGGGTGCTATCTGTGGAATGGTTGAAATGGGAGAGGAGACTACTCCCCTCCCCCAAACCAAATCTGAAACCGGACTCATCGCCTTAACCGAATTTAAGTTTTCGGAGGATTGCTGTTTCCATGTCAGAAATTTGTTAAAAGAAAAAGGATTTGAAGTCATTCCCTTCCATGCCCAGGGTATCGGTGATAGGGCGATGGAAGAACTGATTGGTGAGGGTCATTTTCAGGGCGTGATGGACATCGTTCCTGCAGGAGTCAGTGAGCAACTCTTGGGAGGGAACCGTTCTGCAGGGCCCAATCGTTTAGAGACGGCTGGCAAAATGGGAATTCCCCAGGTCATCACCCCCTGTGGATTTGACATGCTTAGTTGTGGCCCCTTGGAGAGGAGGGATCGGGGAGATCCCCTTTGGGTTTCAAAAAATATTAAAGACCGAAAACTCTTCATTCCTGATGCCTTCAGGGTTCAAGCCCGCACCACTGCCCAGGAATTGAGAGAAATAGCAAGAGAGGTCGCCAGGAAGTTAAACCTGTCAAGAGGCCCTGTATCCATTCTTATCCCCTTAAAGGGGTGGTCCTCTCTTGATCGAGAAGGGATGCCTCTCTATGATCCAGAAGCAGATCGGGCCTTCGTTGATGAATTAAAGATCCATCTCAATAAAACGATCTCCCTCCTTGAAGTGGACCTCCACCTCAACACCCGGGAGTTTGCTGAGAAAGCCGTGGATCAATTTCTATCGATTTACAGGAAAGACATGCCTTAAGCAATTTCCGGTCTCGACCGAGGGTGGAATAAACTACCCAAAGAGCTCTCCTCCATCTATTTAAGGGTTAAGATGGAATCGAAAAATGTAACCAAAATAATTTTTTTCTGTTGACAAAAGTTTCCTATTAGTATACCTTATGGAGGCTCCCGAAAAAGGATTTATATTCCCGACCTAAACATCGATGGATGAAAAAAAGATTGTAAAGAATATTAAAAAATTCCGCTTAAGCAGAAAAATGTCCCTTGAAAAGTTAGCCCAACTGACGAGTTTGACCAAAGGGTATGTCTCTAAGATTGAACACTCAGATAAAGTCCCTCCCTTTTCAACTCTCATTAAGATTGCAAACGCCCTGAATACGGATATCAGCCTTTTAATTGCGGATGAGTCTGAGATTCCAGAAAATATCAACCTCTGTATTGTAAGAAGGAACGAGAGAAAAGAAGTTATTAGTAGAGGATCTCTCTATGGATACCACTATGAAGCCTTGGCCCATAAAAAGCTCGGGAAGAATATGGAACCCTACATCATCATCCCTGCTTTTGATGAAAAGGGCGTCTTTTCTCACGAAGGGGAGGAATTCATGTATGTCCTTGAAGGAACCCATGAGTTTATCTACGATGGTAAAAAATACATCCTAAATGAGGGGGATAGCATCTATTTTGACTCCATCATTCCACACAGTGGAAGGAGCATTGGAAAGAAAAAGGCAAAGATCCTCGCCGTGATGTATTCCTATAAGCGATAAAATTTATAAATTTGGTTTCCAATTTGGAAACTATATTTATGCCAATCCTTTTCGAAAAGACGATGACATTTCAAGAATTCGACCTGAAGATGGGAAGATATCAGGGATGAGGATATGGCCATCCAGAAAACTCTAAAAGGAGATAAACCATTCCCTATGGAGAGACACTTTAAAAAAATTGACCAGATCTGTTTGGTTGTGAAGGATCTTCAAAAAACAATTGAACAGTATTGGGAAAATTTGGGGATTGGCCCCTGGAAAATTTATCTCTTTGAGGAACCCCTTCTAAGGGAGATGACCATTAAGGGAAGACCTGCAACATATAGAATGCATGTTGCGATCTGTCAATTGGAAAACATATCCATTGAGGTCATCCAACCCATTTTCGGAGAGACCATCTATAAAGAGTTTTTGGAGCAAAGGGGTGAAGGTTTACACCACATCGGTTTTATCATCCAAAATCTGGATGAGGAAATCAAAAGTTTTGAAGCCAAAGGCTTGAACCCCATCCAGACCGGAAGGTTTCAAGGAGGGGGGTTTGCATACTTTGACTCACAAGAAAGGTTTGGAACCATTCTTGAGCTCATTGAGAAATCTCATCCACCGAATATCCCCATAAGGGTCTGGCCAGAGGATGTGGACCCGTGACCCAATAGGCTAATGTCTACCCTGGAGTTATGATGAAGGTTCCCCGAGATCAGATGTTAAACCTGTATCGAAAGATGGTCGAGATTAGACTGTTTGAAGAAAGGGTTCAAGATTTATACGCCAGGGGATTAATCCCTGGTTCCGTCCATCTCTATATTGGACAGGAGGCCATTGCTGCAGGCGTCTGTGCCAATCTAAGGAAAGAGGACTACATCACAAGCACCCATCGAGGCCATGGGCATCTGATTGCGAAGGGTGCCGATCTTAGATTGATGATGGCAGAACTATTTGGTAAGAAGACCGGCTATTGCAAGGGAAAAGGAGGGTCAATGCACATGGCCGATTTGGAGGTGGGAATTCTCGGCTCCAACGGTATCGCAGGAGGTGGAATTCCCCTTGCCGTGGGAGCAGGTCTTTCCATCAAATTGAGAGGGACTGATCAGGTCGTAGCCTGTTTTTTCGGAGATGGGGCAAGCAACAATGGGACTTTTCACGAGGGTCTGAATTTTGCTTCTGTCCACAAACTCCCTGTTCTCTTCTTCTGTGAAAATAATCTCTATGGGATCTCTGTCCCACAAAAACAGCATCAAGCCATCCAGGATGTCTCTATTCGCTCTGTCGCCTATAATATGCCTGGGATCACCATCGATGGAAACGATGTCCTTGCGGTGTATCAAACCTCTCACCAGGCAATCGAGCGAGCCAGAGCCGGAGAGGGTCCGACCCTCATCGAGGGTAAAACATACCGCTGGCGGGGACATTATGAGGGAGACCCTAACCAAGGAAGGCGCTATCGGACCCTTGAAGAGATCCAGGCCTGGATGAAGAAATGTCCAATTAAGC
>Ga0116210_1002327_pt1 | contig 11812 bp, 9 predicted proteins | sample TshhotsprinmetaG_FD_94483 | JGI IMG/M metagenome (GOLD analysis project Ga0116210, IMG submission 94483) | Hot spring microbial communities from South Africa to study Microbial Dark Matter (Phase II) - Tshipise hot spring metaG | ecosystem: Environmental > Aquatic > Thermal springs > Hot (42-90C)... | reverse complement strand
CGACTCCCTTCCCCCCACCAAACCGCAAAATCACCCATTTGGGCAAATCTGCCCCAAAGTCACACTCCAAACGGTTGACCTTGCAAGTTTTGTGATATAATCGAGCCGAGAGCGGGAAGTGCCACTCCCCCCTTGCCCCCTGCTCCGCAAGCAGAGAGGGGGGATGAGAGCCTCACCCCCCTTGCCCCCCTCTCCCGTGGCGTTCGAAGAGAGGGCAACCAGTACGAACCCCTCACCAGCGCGCTTAGCGCTTCATATTCACCACATCGGCGAGGAGCTCATCCACCACACTCACGATACGCGTGTTCGCTTGGAAGCCACGCTGGGTGACAATCATATCGGCGAACTCGCCCCCAAGGTCAACATTAGATTGTTCCAGATAGCCTGAGTTGATGTCGCCTAGCCCGCCTGTGGTGGGCGCGCCGATTTGGGGAAGCCCTGAGTTGTCGGTCATGCGCCACATGTTGTTGCCCAGCCGTTCTAAGCCCGTCGGGTTTGAGAAGAGGCTCATCGCAATCCGCCCCATCGGTCGGGAAAGCCCGTTAGAGAAAACACCCTGAATCGTGCCGTCTATCCCGATAGCGAACTCTTGCAGAGTGCCCGGCGGGAAGCCGTCTTGGTAGATGGGCTGAACCACCGACTCCGCCGCCAGCGAGGTGACTGGGCTCAGGTCTAACTCCACAGTGAAGGGGGGCGCACCGTTCGTTGGGGTAATCGTAATGGTCTGGGTGGTGTTGCCAATCAGCTCTCCGCTGGAGTTGAAGTAGAGGCGTGTGTTGGCTCCTGTCGAGAAGTCCCCGACATTCGTCGTGCCCTCCAACGCCGTCCAGTTCCACGAAATGGTGGCGCCTGCTGGTGGGGTTCCCAGCGGCGGGGTCTGGCGGTTGGTGAAGGTGAGCGTGATGTCGTGCGCACCGCCCAGAGCATCGTAGACGCGCACGGTCGTGGCGTAGGTCTGTGTGGACGGTGCATTGGCGTTCAGGTTGCCCGTATACTGCACGATGGAGGTCTCGCGCACCGCCGCCTGCGAACCGACGGGGAACTGCAAAACCGAATCGGCGGTGATGGCTTGGTTGGTGTCAATCAGTCCACCCGCGTCCGCACGCCACCCCAGCACCTTCCAACCGGTGCCACGATGCACCAAAAATCCCGACGAGTCCAGCCCGAAGGCGCCGTCGCGTGTGAAGTTGACATCGCGCCCGTTGGTCAGCATAAAGTAGCCGTTGCCCTGAATCGCCAAGTCGGTACTGCGCCCTGTCAGTTCCAACGCGCCCTGCGTCGGGAGCGTGTCAATCGCGCCGACCTTAACGCCGAGACCGACCTGCATCGGGTTGGTACCGCCACGCGCTTCGCTGGGGCGGGTTGCGGCGCGGAAGGTCTGCGCCATCAAATCTTGGAAGTGCGCACGACCGCTCTTGAAGCCGACCGTGTTGATGTTGGCGATGTTGTTTCCTATCACATTCATCTTAATCTGATGCGCTTTGAGGCTTGCGACTCCCGATAACATTGCCTGCCACATAACCTAACCTCCTTACTGGATGCTTCGTACCGATTCGAACGGGACGGTCTGGTCGCCAATCTTCAGGAAGACTTTGCCCGCATTGGTCTGAACATTTTCCACTTTGCCTGCGAGCCGACTCCCGCTGGGCAAAACCGCTTCCACTTCCCTACCAATCAGATTGACGGCTTGAAAGGTGTTGAACACCTGTCCCATCCGCTCCATCTGCTGGGCAGTGTTGAGCTGTGCCATCTGAGCGAGGAAGTCTCGGTCTTTGATCGGGTCCATCGGGTTCTGCGAGGTCAGTTCCACGATTAAGAGGCGTAGGAACTGATAGGTGTCCATCATTGTACGGGACTGTGTCCCCTGCTGGGACGGGTTGTTCCACTGCACTGAAGCGATTTGCATCATGTCCTCCATCGGTATGGATTGTCAAGCCCAGACTGTCCATTGCCCGTAGGGGTTGTAAGCAACCCGCTGGAGGCTCTCCGTAGCCACTGGGGGGCGCAAGGTGTTTTGCGTTTGAGAAGCGTAAGGCGAGCGCGCCCTATGCTCCGTAAATGGGTTTGAGGAACCGTAGCCGACCTCAAACTGGGTGAGGCTCAGCCCGCGCTCGGCTAACTGCTCGCGCAACTGGTGCGCGTGTTGGTTCAGGGCGTGGCGCGTGGTCTCTTGGTCTGCCATCACCCAAGCCTGCACGCTGTTGCCTTGAACCTCAATCTGTATCTCCACCGTGCCCAGTTCGGGCGGGTCTAAGCGAAACTGGATACGCGACCGCTCTTGTTGGGCAATCAGACGCTCCAAATGCACTGCAACCTGCTCGACCACAGCGTCGGGAGCGTGCGCAGGCTCTGTCATGGGGTTTGAAAACGCACTCTCATCCAGCGGAGCGCTCGCGTGCGACAGTTTGTGCCCTGCAAATTCGTGGTTTAGGGCGCGCTCGACAGGATGAGCCGAGACGACCTCTTCGTCATCCAGCTCCTCGAGCACGCTTGGTTCAGAGATAGGGGGAGACGCAGAGAGAAAGAGCTCTGCCGGTTCAAAATCTGAAGAGACGAGGGGTGTCAGAGGCATCTCCTGACGGGCGGGCATTTCAGGAAGCGACGGCTCTGCCACCCCAGTCGCAGACTCCTGAGGCAGTGAGGCGAACGGCTCGTAGGATGGTTCTGCAAATGCAGCCGCCTCAGGAAACAGTATGTTTCTGAAATTCTCAGGGCTGAAAGCAGTTTCCCACTGGCTTGACTTGTCGTGGGTTATTAGAAGCCCCTCTGCTGAATTGGGCAGTTCGTTGAGGGGAGGATTAGTAAGAGGTTGTTGCCATAGGAAATTCACAGGGACACCCAACACGGCTGGCGTGTTTTCGGGGTTGGTTGGCTCTGGGGCAGGTTCTCCCTCCTGCGTGTTATTGGGGAGGGTGTCCTGAGCGATGAGCAGCTCTAAAACCGCCTCAAAGAGGTCGCCTGCCTCGTCCCCCGAAGGCGCTGTTCCCAAGCCAGAGAGATTGCCACCCAAACAACAGTCCTGTCCGATTGCAGGTGTCATCACCCTGTATTATTGGCAGGGGACGCAAAACTTTAGAGACCTGTGGTGCTGTTCGCCAGCGCTTGCTAGCCGTGCGGTATACTTGCGAACGCACTAAGCAAACCCAGAGAAACGCCCCTCCAACGCTGGGCGTCTAAGGATGGAATATGATGGGAGCAAAGACGAATCGACGGGCGCTGGTCGTCGGGCTGACCAGCCTAATGGTGATGTGCCTCCATGCCCAAATCTATCGCAATACGGTCAATCTCCCGTTCCAGACGGTCAGCAGTGGTCCTCAGAATGTGATTGTGGTGGATATTGACCGTGTGGGGCGTTCGCCTGAAGCGATTGACCGTCTCATTCGCCAGCGAGTTGCGCACGCCACGCGCGCCCAAATTCAAGGGGTGCGCCCGCTGATTCGCTTCTACAAGCAGATGGGTCTTCTTCCTGAAGATTTCCGCCTGCCGATTATCCACACGGTGGTGCTGAGGCGCAACGGGCAGTTGATTTTGCCCCCCCGAACCCGAAGCGAACTAGGCAACGGCACGCTCACCTTCGAGATTGTGGACGGCGACGACCCGTTCCCTGCCGCCTATAAGGCGCTCTTGCAAAGTGTGCTGAACGCCCTGCCCCCCTTGGTGGAGGCAGAGTACGGCAAACCCGCCCGAACGCTCACCATCCAAGTAGTGAACTTTGACGACAAAATCGGCGACCGCGACGCAGTGGTCGGGGGCGTGTATGATGTGAGCAATAGTCGGTTCTTGTTCCCCATCTACAACGCACGCGAGGCAGCAGCGGTGAACCTATTGCATCTGGTGGTGCTGGCGCACCACGCCGATGTCGGCTTCGCCTACGACGCTTGGGAGGAGGGGTTCGCCCGCGCCGTGACCGTGCGGATTGCCCGAAGCGCAGGCTTCCGCACCATCGCTGGGCTAAACGCCGATTTTATTGACCAGACTCTGGACAACACCTACGACGCACGCCCCTACTACGACGCTTGGAACCAACCTGTGTTGGGTAGCCCCAGCTTTATCGCTCCGTCCTTGCGTCAGGCGCCCATTCAAGGGGGCACAACGGGCGGGCTGTGGCTGGTGCGCTATCTGATGGCTGGCTCGGTCTGGCTCAAACTCGCCACCGAGTACCCCACCTTCTTCAAAGAGTTTAACACCCGCTACTACTCCAACTACACGCCCAGCCTGCGTGGGGACACGAACGCGCTCTTCAACCTCGCCCGACAGACGCTCTCGGCAATCAGCGGGAACCCGAACCCCACAGTGGAGGGCGTCCCGTTTGAACAGTGGGTACGACGCCAGTATATCTTAGACACCAGCGTGACCTACGGGCGCAAACTGCACGCTCAGATGTTCCCTTATGTATCCAGCGTGCAAGCCGACGAACAGGCGGTGTTCACTGTGTTCCTGACCTACTTCCAAACGACGCGCGCTGGCAGTGGGTGGGACGAGGCGCTCCTGAACGGCACGAGCTACCCAGTCTACTGGGATGCCAACTACAACCGCCTGACCCTCTCGCCCCAGTACGAGCGGGTGGACATTCGGGTGGGCACGGGGGCGGTAGTGCCCAGCTTCGTCGGCTCGGAAACCGCCAATCAGCGTCTCACGGTGGACTTCGGCGTCGGCACGGAGCTCGCCCAAGTCGTCTATCCTTCCAGCAAGGTACAGGGCGCGAACTTTCGCAACAACTTCTTTGGGGTCGTACATGGCTTGGAGAACGGCACCGTTGAAATCCAAGTGGGCACGGAACTGCTATCGGTTCCTGTGACGCGTGGAGCGTTCGGCGCGCGCTTCAGCGATTCCACGATGGCACGCGAACGCCAAGCTACCCTGCGCTTCCTCAACGCTCAGGGCATCGAGGTCGGCACAGTGCAGGTCAACACGGGGGTTGGGTTCCAGTATGTGCGGGTGTTCCTGCAGACCCCGTCTGGCAGTTTCACGCTCAGCCGTACGGCAGGACTCCACATGGTCAGTTTCCCCCTGCGCCCGTTTGAGACCGATTTTGCGAAACTGCTGAACCTGCCCGCCAGCACCCTGCGCGTGGCGCACTGGCGTCAGGAGCAGTTCAACTACGCCTACTATCCTGCGACACCCCCGCCTGCGCCTGGCGTCGGCTACTTCCTCCAGCTCAGCGCCCCCATCAATGTGACGATTCAGGGCACACCCCCACCGACTGACCGACCCTTCGCAATTGCGCTCCAACCGGGTTGGAACCTGATTGGCAACCCGTTCAACGAGCCAATCCCGCTCAACAGCCTGCAGGTGATCCATCAGTTTGACTCGCCTGTGAGCTGGGAGAGCGCCACCGAGAGCATCGGGGGACAGCCACCGCTGGTTGGGGCGCGTGTGTTCACGCTCGCTACGACAGGGCTCTATACCCAAGTGTCCCAGTTGGAGCCGGGGCGCGCTTACTGGGTACGCGTCCTGCGCCCAGAGGGGGTGACCTTGCTGGTGCCTCCGCCTGTGTCCACTACGGCGCGGGGGCGTTCGCGCGCCTCACTGCCTGAGCCTGCTTGGACGATGGAGCTGGTGCTTCAGTCGCGCTCAGGGGGCGCCATCACCACTTTGGGGATAGACCCCTCGGCGCGCACGCGCTCGGCGGTGCTGAATGTGGGTGCCCCACCGAGCCTGCCGGGAATGCCCGCCTTCGGCGTGCAAGCACCCGACGGACTGCGCTGGCAGGAGGTGCGCCCGAATGTGGGGCGACAGGAGTGGAACCTCACCGTCATCCCTGGCGAGGCGAGTACCGAGCATACGCTCCACTGGCGACTGCCCGAAACGACCACCCGACGCTGGCGTATCCTGTTGGAAGACCCCATCACAGGCGAGCGGATTGATATGCGCCAGCGCGATTTCTATCGGTTCACCCCTGCCGAGAGCCACACCCTGCGGGTCGTTCTGGAACCCAATCCTGCCACGCCCGTGCGGATTACGAACATCCAGGTCGCTACCACACGCGGAAACGAGGTCTCTATCCGCTATCAGCTCACGGGGGACGCCAGCCTACGCGCCGAAATCCGCTCGCCCAGCGGTCAGACCCTGCGCGTGCTCCAGCCGACACGCTCGGCAGGGGCGGGAGTTCAATCGCTGGTGTGGAACGGGCGCGACCAGCAGGAGCGCGCCCTGCCACCGGGCACCTACCTGCTCCATCTCGAAGCGGTGGACGCTGATGGGCGAGTCGCACGCGCCACCAGCCCCATCTTACTCACCCGTTAGGAGGAACACGATGCGAATCTCTGGACTGCTACTGATTGGATTGTTAATGCTGTTGCTCTCGGCGTGTGGGGGTGGCGGCGGGGGCGGATTCGGCGGTGGAGCGGTTCTGAAAGGACGGGTGGTGCTGGTCGGCACGGGCAACCCACCAAACCCGCGCGCTACGGTTGAAGCGGGCGGACGCTCTACCCAGACCGACACCCAAGAGGGCACTTTCCAACTCTCGGTCACTGTGGGAACCACCCAGTTGATTGTGCGCGCTCCGGGACTGCCCCAGTTCACTTTCCGACTGCCCGTGTTGCAATCGGGGCAAACTTACGACCTCGGTGACCTGTATGTTGGACCTCAGACCGTCTCGGTTCAGGGGCGCATTCTGAACGCGCTGACGCAAGACTCTGTGGGCGATGCGGAGGTCACCCTGCTGGGGCAACGCGCCTTCACCAACCCTACCAACGGGCGTTTCACACTCAACGATGTGGCGTATGACCCCGAAGGTATCTTAGACCCTGAAGGCGAGGTCAACCGCACGGGCTTCATCCCGCGCCGATTCTTGGTCGACCAGCCCGTGGTCAGTGGCGTGATAGAGTTGGGCGACATCCTCCTCCTGCCTGAGACCGATGAGAACCCGCCTGCAGGACCGGGCAATGTGCAGGGCGTCGTGATTGTGCCTGCCGATAGCCCTGTGGGGGTGCGTGTGGACATCTACAGTCCCCCCAGCGCCACCATTCCCACCGAGTCGGCGTTCGTCACCCAATCGAACGGGCAGTTCCGACTGTGGCTTTTGCCAGGCGATTACCGGCTTGTGTTCGTCAAAGGCTCTCGCTCTGCCACGCGCACGGTCTCGGTCTCTAACTTGCAGACAACCGTCAATCTGGGACAGATTACCTTGCAGTAGTGCCACCTGTGAGGGACTGTTGACCTTCGCTATCGCTCAGGGTGCAAGAGAGGGCACCAATGCTCCACCTTGTCATTCTGAGCGAAGCGAAGAATCTCTGAGCAACCCGAAGTAGAGACCCTTCGCTGGCGCTCAGGGTGACAGGGTGGGCTTTTCGGGCTGAAGCGAAGCCCACAGCTTAGGACTACCTGCTTGGTCCAAAGGTGGGCAGGGGTTTGGAAAATTGAACTTAGCAAATGTACCCTTGTCAGCCTTCACTCTCCCCCCACCAAGCGCGCTATGGGAGTCTGGCCTCCGTAGACCTGCGCGCCCGTGTGGGTCAGGATTTCCACCGACTTGGAGAAAATCAGCAAGTCCACTTGGCTCCCCCGCTCGATGAACGACACCTTCTGCGCAGGGCACACCGTGTCGCCTTCGCTAACATAGGTGGTGATTTTGTTCACGAACTTATCGGCAATCTCCACCATCGCCACGCGAACGCGCTCATTTTCTAAAAATACGGTCTGGCGCTCGTTTTCCAGGTGATAGCGTTTGCCCAACAAGTCCACCGCCCGCCGAAGCCACGCCATACTCACATATTCCCACAAGTCCACCATCGGCAGGTTCGTTTTGGCGGGGGTGTAGACAATCCGACTCACTGTGCCCGCAATCGGCGCGTAGTTGTAGTGGACATCCAGCGGACTCATGTAGATGCCGATGAGCCACCCCTCCGGCGAGACGCTTTCCCAATCGGCACGGGTGATTTCCCGTATCGGGATAGGTCGCCCCAGCTTCTCTGCGAACACAGTTCCCTCGGCGCTCACGGGGCGAATGTACACCACCTTGCCGTCGCAAGGCGACAAGATGAGGTCGTCATCAGACGGCGGCACCCGAAGCGGGTCGCGGTAGAACCACACTTTGCGCAAGAACCAGTTCGCACCGCCCACGACCGCCCCTGCCCCGAGCAGCACCTTGAGCCAAGTCGGTATCTTCACGCCCCCGATTGTACCTGAACTCAGACTACAGAGCGTTCCATCACGCTCCACTTCGGTATAATTTCTTAACAGCGAGGCGGAGTCATCGATGAGTGATAGCTATAATCCAAAGGCGATTGAACCCAAGTGGCAAGCGCGCTGGCGTGAGGCGAACCTGTTCCGAACTCAAGAGAACCCCAGCAAGCCCAAGTGCTATGTGCTGGAGTTCTTCCCCTATCCTTCGGGTGATGGGCTATCGGTGGGGCACTGCCGAAACTATATCCCCTGCGATGTGCTTGCACGCTTTATGCGCATGCGAGGCTACAGTGTGCTTCATCCGATGGGCTGGGACGCCTTCGGTCTGCCCGCCGAGAACGAAGCTCTCAACAAAGGCTCCCATCCCAAGCAGACCGTGCCCCGCTATGTCGCCAACTACAAGCGCCAGATGAACCTGATTGGGCTTTCGTACGACTGGGAGCGCGAAATCAACTCCAGCCAGCCCGACTACTACAAGTGGACGCAGTGGTGGTTCCTGCTTCTGTACAAGCGGGGGCTGGCATATCGTGCGAATGCGCCTGTGAACTGGTGTCCCTCCTGCCGAACGGTGCTGGCGAACGAGGAGGTGGAGGGTGGTAAGTGCTGGCGCTGTGGCAATTTAGTTGAGAAGCGCGACCTGCCCCAATGGTTTTTCAAGATTACCGCCTACGCCGACCGCCTGCTGGAAGATTTGGACGAGTTGGATTGGCCCGAAGGCATCAAGCAGATGCAACGCAACTGGATTGGGCGCAGTGAGGGCGTGGAGTTCGAGATGCAGGTGCAAGCACACCCAGACCTGAAGTTTCGGGTGTTCACCACGCGCATCGATACGGTGTTCGGGATGACCTTTGCGGTGTTGGCGCCTGAGCATCCGCTGGTGGACGCCATCACCACGCCCGAACAGCGCGACGAGGTAGAGGCGTACCGCGAGCGCGCCCGCCGTCTGGACGAGACGACCCGCCTCTCCACCGAACGCGAGCGCACAGGGGTCTTCACGGGTGCGTATGCCATCAACCCGGTGAACAACGAACCCGTGCCGATTTGGATAGCCGACTATGTACTGATGGGCTACGGCACGGGTGCGATTATGGCGGTGCCGGGGCACGACGAGCGCGACTACGACTTTGCGAAGAAGTATGGATTGCCGATTAAGGTAGTGATTGTGGAGAACCTCACCTCCCCGTCTCCCCTCTCCGCAAGCAGAGAGGGGGGGGAGCCAAGTGCCCCCTCTCCGTTTACGGAGAGGGGGTCAGGGGGTGAGGTGAACCCAGAAACCCCCTCCCCAACCCTCCCCCTAAATGCAGGAGGAGGGAGCGAACTACCCCCTTCTCCCGCAGCTTCGGGAGAGGGGCTGGGGGTGAGGTCTGGGCAAGTGGGTGAGGTTACCTGCTACACAGGCGATGGCTACATGATCAATTCGGGCGAGTTTTCGGGTCTGCCCAATCGTGAGGGGATGAAACGGCTCGCTGAGTGGTTTGAGGCACAGGGCGTTGGACAGCGCAAGGTGAACTACCGCCTGCGCGACTGGCTCATTAGCCGACAGCGCTACTGGGGTGCGCCCATCCCGATAATCCACTGCCCCACTTGTGGCGAAGTGCCCGTGCCCGAAGAGCGACTGCCCGTGCTTCTGCCCGATGTGGAATCGTATCAGCCCACAGGCACAGGCGAATCGCCCCTAGCGAACATCCCAGAGTTCGTGAACACGACCTGTCCCCAGTGCGGTCAGCCTGCCAAGCGCGAGACCGACACGATGGGCGGGTTCGCCTGCAGTAGCTGGTACTTCTTCCGCTTCTGCGACCCTCACAACGACCAACAGCCCTTCTCTGAAGAGAAAGTGCGCTACTGGATGCCTGTGGACTACTATGTGGGTGGTGCGGAGCACGCCGTGATGCACCTGCTGTACGCCCGCTTCTGGACGAAGGTAGGCTACGATGCGGGCATCTCGCCCGTCAAGGAGCCGTTCTATCGCCTGCGCAATCAGGGCATGGTGCTTGCCTACACGCCCTATCGCCCCCCCAAAGAGGACGAGCAACTGCGTCCGGGCGAGGTGGGCATCTTAGTGCGACGAGACGAACTTGCTCAGATGAGCGAGCAGGAGAAACGCCAACTCCTTTGGGTCTGGGAGAAGATGTCCAAGTCGCGCTACAATGTGATTACACCCGATGAGATTGTAGAGCAGTACAGCGCGGATACCCTGCGCCTGTACGAGCTGTTCGTGGCACCGTTTGATGTTGCCATCCAGTGGGAAGAGCAGGGCGTGAAGGGCACGTACCGCTTCTTGAATCGAGTATGGCGACTGCTGGGGGAGATACGCCCCTGCTTCGTGCGTGAGTGGCGTGCGGTGTTGGCACACGCTGAACTGGACAAGGAGGCGCGTGCAATGCGCCAGCGCACCCACTCCGCACTGGAAAAGATAACTTCCGACATCCCCGACTTCAAGTTCAACACGGCGGTTGCCACGCTGATGGAATGGTTCAACGCACTGGAAGACTATTGGCGCAAGAGCAACACGCCTAACCAGCCTTGCTGTAGCGACAGTATGGCGGTGGTGAGCGAGGCGGTGGAGTGCTTCATCCTCGCCCTGTCGCCCTTCGCACCCCATATTGCCGATGGGTTATGGGAGGCGTATAGTTTTGAGGGATTCACGCTGGAACAGAATTTCCCCGAGCATGAGGAAGCCCTGACACGCGCAGAGGAAATCGAACTGGTGGTGCAGGTCAACGGCAAGGTGCGCGACAAGATTCGTGTGCCTGCCGACATCAGCGAAGACGAGATGCGCCAGATTGCCCTCGCCAGCCCGAAGGTGCAGTCGTACCTCAACGGTGGTCAACCGCGCAAGGTGATTGTGGTGGCGGGCAAGTTGGTGAATGTGGTGGTATAGCCCAGAACTGTCAGGCACTCCAAGTGGGGTACTATAAAACTATGCGCCAAGTCCTACTGTACCGCGATGAGGACGGCTACTGGGTAGCAGAGTGCCCCAGCCTACCCGGTTGCATCAGTCAAGGCAAGACCAAAGAGGAAGCGCTGGAGAACATTCGGGAGGCGATACGGGGCTACATCCACACCCTGACGGAGGATAACATCCCCGTACCCGAAGAGCGATTCGAGGCGATAGTGGTTGCGGTATGAGCCGACTGCCCCAAATCTCAGCAAGAGAGTGCATTCGTGCGTTAGAGGGGGCAGGCTTTTTTGTCAAGCGTCAGGTAGGAAGCCACATCATCCTGAGACGCGAAGAACCTTTCACACAAGTCACTGTACCAGACCACAAAGAGCTAGGGCGAGGTACGCTAAGGGCAATCGTAAGACAGGCGGGATTGAGTGTGGAAGAGTTTCTGAGGTTGTGGCGTGAGTGAGGTACCGAGGTATCACACTTTCCGATAGTGGTCAACTGGACAAGTACGTGAATGTAGCGGTGTGAGGTTTTCTTGCTTCGAGTTGACACGGGGGATGCGTTGAGTTGTGTGCCTATTCCGCCCCCCTCCTGTCATTCCGAGCCGAAGGCGAGAATCTAATTACCCCACGAGGAAGTAAGCGGTGAGAGGACTTCAAAAGCCCGATTTCGTCTCCTGAGTGCCAGTGATGGGTTTGTGTTTGCGGTTGCGTCGAGATTCTTCGCTTCGCTCAGAATGACAAAGAGGGGGCAGAATGCCAATCCCCACTCTGTCACCCTGAGCGTTAGCGAAGG
>Ga0116210_1002323_pt1 | contig 11825 bp, 6 predicted proteins | sample TshhotsprinmetaG_FD_94483 | JGI IMG/M metagenome (GOLD analysis project Ga0116210, IMG submission 94483) | Hot spring microbial communities from South Africa to study Microbial Dark Matter (Phase II) - Tshipise hot spring metaG | ecosystem: Environmental > Aquatic > Thermal springs > Hot (42-90C)... | reverse complement strand
TTTTCCTCTCTAATTGCGTTTCTTGTATCCTCTAACCTACATCGGGCTATTTCTCGACCTATAGAGCATCTTGCATTATTAGCAAAACGTATTTCCAGAGAAAAGGATTATTCCGTTCGTGCGGTGAAACTTGCTACAAATGAATTAGGAATTCTCACAGATGAATTTAACGAAATGCTTCATCATATAGAAAAAAAAGAACAGATATTAAAAAATGTAAATAAAGATTTGAATGAAAAGATCAAGATGCGAACAAATGAATTGCAGGAGGAAATAGAGGAGCATCGGCGAACTTCAGAACTTTTGCAAAAAGAAATCCAGGAACGATTGCGTATCGAAAAAGAACTTCAAAAAGCAAAAGAACAGGCGGAGATGCGGGCTCAAATAAAAAGCGATTTTCTCGCGAACATTAGTCATGAGATACGTACCCCAATGACAGGAATTTTGGGAATGTCTGAAATCCTGCTAAATTCTGAATTAACAGAAACACAAAAACGGCAAGTAGAAACAATTCATCGTTCTGGTAAATCTCTACTACGACTTATTGGTGATATTTTGGATTATTCGAAAATTGAAGCAGGGCATATTGATATTGAGCCGGCTCCTTTTGATTTGCAAGTCTTGTGTGAAGAAATCATGGAACTGATGTCTCCCTTAGCCTACAATAAAGGGATTCATCTTTATCTCCGATATGTGCCCGGTTGTCCAAGAAGATTTATTGGAGACGCTGGACGTATTCGACAGGTGCTCACAAACCTCATCAGCAATGGAATAAAGTTTACAAATCAAGGATATGTATTGTTAGTCGTAAACTGTGACGGTATCACAGAAAATAAAGCGGCTATATCTATTATGGTTGAAGACACAGGAATTGGAGCTTCTCAAGAGAAATTAAAATTTATTTTTGAACGATATGAACAAGCAGATGCTCTTATTGCTAAACAATACGGAGGGACAGGATTAGGACTGGCTATTTGCAAACTTATTGTCGATGCTATGAATGGTTCTATTTCTGTTCGTTCTAAGGAAAAAGAAGGAACTTGTTTTACTATCTCTCTCATATTACCAATAGATGAAACCAAGCCTTCCCTACCTCCCTTATCTTATAAGGAAACTCTCCGAGGAGTTCGAGTCCTAATTGTGGACCAGAGTCCTATTAATCGTGGAGTGATTGCGGAACAACTTCAATCATGGGAAATGGATGTGGATACAGTAGGGTCTAGTGTGGAAGCACTAAACTACTTAATTATGAGTGCAGACAATGGCACACCTTACCAAATATGTCTTATTGATGACCAGATGCCTGCCATACAAGGGGAATCCTTAGGCAGAACCATTAAACAGAACGAGAAAATCAAAGATACTATTTTGGTCCTTATAACTCCTTTCGGGATGAAGGGTGACGCTCGGCGTCTATTTGAATTAGGATTTGCTGGTTATTTGACTCGACCTATTCGTCAAAGTGAATTAATGGACGCTTTAGCAACGATTTGGTTATCCCATATCCGAGGGGAAAAACCAACCCTTATTACCCGACACACTATAGTTGAGCAAAGAGAAGCAAAAATAGAAAAGCAAATCTATAATGCACAGATTTTATTAGCCGAGGACAATTTCGTCAATCAACAAGTAGCGATTGAGATTTTACGAGATTTGGGGTGTGATGTTACGATAGCGGTTGATGGTCATGAAGCGGTGGAATGGGTCAAAAGCAAAAAATTTGATTTAATATTTATGGATTGCGAAATGCCAAGATTGGATGGTTTTAACGCTTCACGAGAAATTCGAACTATCGAGCCTCCCGGAATACATACCCCCATAATTGCCTTAACAGCCCACGCCCTCAGTGGCGACCGTGAACGGTGCTTATCAGCAGGTATGGACGATTATTTATCAAAGCCTATTGAAACTTCAAAAGTGCGTGAGATGTTAGATAAGTGGTTTTGCAAATCTGAAACAGAGAAGTTTCAACAAACTATTGAACAAAAGACACACCAAGAAAATGAATTTAAGGACATTACTGCACTCCCCACATTCGACCTTAAACAGGCTTTGAATAACACGGGAGGTAAGATAAAAACTGTTCAGCGTATCACAACCGTATTTGTCCAACACATGCCTGCACGAATAGAAGAACTGGAAAAAACATACAATGATAAAAATTATGAAGAATTATGTCGTCTTGCCCACGCTTTATCAGGAGCATCCGCATCGATTTCTGCCCAAAGATTAGCCTATATTTCGCAAACAATGGAACAAGAACTTCGGGGAGGACTTGTGGATAATGTTTCATCTAATATTGAGACAATAAAAAAAGAATTCGGTGAATTAAAATTTCTATTGGAGCAGATACAATGGGAAGAAATTGAAACGGATAACATTAACTTACATATGTAGATTCTTTCATAATTCCATAAATAACATCCCTTTCTCCTATTTGCCTTATTTCTGATTATTGTGGCATATTACTCTCGGACATGCGTTAGGCTTTTCACTATATTATTGGGAGAATAAAAAAAATGAGTGATTACAAAAGACCCACATGGGACGAATACTTTATGGAAGTTGCTCATACCATTGCGAAGCGAGCAACATGTGACCGGGGACGAAGTGGCTGTGTGATAGCACGAGACAAACAAATATTAGTTACGGGATATGTAGGTTCACCGGTAGGATTTCCTCACTGTGATGATGTGGGTCACCAAATAAAAAAAGTTGTTCATGAGGATGGAACAGTAACTCAACACTGTGTTCGAACCGTGCACGCCGAACAAAACGCTATTTGCCAGGCGGCACGACTGGGGATTAGTATTCAGGGAGGAACCTTATACTGCAAAATGACACCCTGCCGAACCTGTGCCATGCTTATTATCAACTGTGGAATAGTCCGCGTGGTTTGTGAACGCCGGTACCATGCGGGAACAGAATCTGAAGAAATGTTCCGTCAAGCAGGTATACAACTTGAATATGTCTATCCCGACGAAGTCGAATCCTATAAGAATCAGTAATCTTTGTAAATCGATTTTGATAACTCCGACGATTCTATCAAATGGTAAAATATACTTTTCTTCTCTATTTGTTTTTGGTATCTCGGGCCGATTTACTGACCTGGGCAAGTGTATCGATGAGGTAATCGAGGGCTTGGTGTGTAAGTCGGGGGTGAACAGGCAAGGTAATCAGAGTTCGTGCTAACTCTTCAGCAACGGGGAACTGTCCCCGCTTGAACCCTCGTTTGTTGAAGGCCGTGCTCCAATGTAAGGGGATGTAGTGAATGCCCAATTTTATATTATATTTCTCTTTCATAATCCACAACAGGTCTTCTTTGGACATTCCGAACTCTTCGGGGATTATTCGGATGGGGTATAAATGAAACACATGGGTACGATCAGGTGGAACTTTAGGGGTAATAATCCCGGGGATCGTTTTAAGTCCCTGGGTCAGGTATTCCGCATTCTCCTGTCGCTTTTTATTTAGGGCGTCTAATTTTTTTATTTGAATAATTCCCACTCCTGCTTGAATATCTGTCATGCGGAAGTTGTAGGCACAATCATCAAAATCCTGCCACCAGTATTTTTTACCTTTAGGGAATTTATTCTCATCTAATAAGCAGTATTTTGTGGTAGGAGCATAAACACGGGTCGCATGGGAACGATATAAGGATACTTTCTCAAACCATTCAGGGTTCGATGTAGTAATCATCCCTCCTTCGCCCAAAGTAGAGATGTTTTTCTGTTCATGGAAACTGAAACACCCAAGAGAACCTAATTTCCCAACCTTTTTTCCTTTATACTCCGCTCCAATGGCATGACAGGCATCTTCTACAATGGAGAATTGATACTTCTCTGCTAAATAAAGCAAAGGGTCCATATCTACAGGCAAACCGTATAGATGGACGGGGGCGACTACCTTTGTATTTTCAGTAAGTTTTTCTTCAAGAAAAGTAACATCCATATTATAAGTTTCAATATCTACATCCACAAAATCTACTTCAGCCCCTAATGTAACAGCGGAAGCAGGGGTAGCAATCCAAGTAATTGGAGTGGTTAAAACACGCGTGCCGGGACCGACCCCAACTGCTAACATGGAGAGGAACAACGCAGAAGTGCCATTTGAGACGGTTCGGGCATATTTACATCCAATATATTGTGAAAATTGTTTCTCAAATTCTAAACAGTAATCTCCACAAGTAGGAGCCATCTCGTGGAGAATTTTTACGACCATTTCTTCTTCTTCTTTCCCGTACTCAGTTCCGAAACGAATCTCTAAATCAAATGGAGCCATGTTTTACTCTTTCACTATGAATTATTTTATAAGTCTTATTCCATCTGAAACACCAAGAAAGGAAGTTTTTAATATGGACTTTGCCAGAGTATTATTCAGAGAGGCATCTTTTGGACGAGGTGCTCGCAAAGAATCTGTAATTACATAGGGCTGTATGAGGGTTTCATCCCAACCCATTTCGCGTGCAATAATCTTTGCCATGTTGTATCGTGAAATGCGTTCGTTCCCCGCAAGATGTATGACCCCCTCAAATGAGTTATGAGCCAGTTCAATCAAAGCTTTTCCAGCAGTAATAACATCAATAGGAGTCCGATATTCATCTTCTGGCATAGGAACGGGTTTTCCTTCCTCAATTTTCTGTTGCATTCGTGCAAGGAAGGAATTCCCAATACCCAATACCGGAAAACCCATAACAAGGGATAGCCTGGTAACAACTCGTGGAATTTTTGCTTGTAATACATCCTGTTCTGCCTGAACTTTTGTCCTTGCATACACATTCAGTGGAACAGGGATATCCTCCTCTATATACATCCCTTTTATCCCGTCAAAAACAGTATCCGTAGAACAGAAAATAAATCTGGAAGAGACCTCTTCTGCAGATTGCAATAAAACTCGTGTTAAATCGACATTAACTTTCCACGCTAATTCGGGTTGTTTCTCGCACTCGTCAATATCCGCCATAGCAGAAGTATGGATAATCACATTTGGCCTCACCTGTAAAATAATATTTGACCACTCATTTTCTTTATCAGATGAAATTTTTATCCAATGAATATGTCGGGGTAAATTATCTGGCTTATTCCTCCTTGACAAAGTATAGGTATCGATTTCATCGGAGATTTGTGACAAGATACTACCGGCAACAAAACCACTTCCACCTGTAATAATAATTTTCATGCGACCTTTCCCTGTGGTTTTATATTACTGTGAATTGGTTAAATATCGGAATTCCTGAATATTTTCAATTTGTTTTACAAACGGCTCAATTTCCGCCTTTGCAAGAGGTGCTATCACTACAGCGGGTTTGTAATTTGCCATCTGAGCACGAAGGACACCTATGTTATAAGAACCCTTTTTGCCAGAAATGGTTGCGTTTCGAACTTGACATTCAATTCCTGTTTCTTTTAATAAATAAGTAATCAGCCCATTCCCATCTGCTATGGAGGTTATCACGAAACGAGAATCCGTAGCAGAAGGCATAGGTACTTCTGAATATTCTCCCGCTTTTAATATTCCTTTGTATGCATATGTATTCCCCTTAACAATTATAGCGGGATTTTTCGTAAACAACTCTGTTTTGTCCGGTTTCATCTGTAATTGTTCAACTCGCACCCCTTCTCCTGAATTACGGAAAACGCTTTCTACGGAGATGAGTAACTGTAAATCACTGTTCTCGTTGATATTGATGGTCTCCACATCCGAAAAATCCGGAACAACAAATTTTGAAAAGATATCATTATACCCATGTTCCAGTAAAGATACATCTTCCTTTTTTTCCAACAATAATACTCCATTACTTTGATAAATTCTCCAGACAATATATACTTCTGTCCCTGTAGAGTAAGCATATGCTCGTAAATGGGCTATATATTTTTCTCCAGGGGCGGTGGGATAGTACGCGAACCGAGCATCTCCCCTTCGCGGGGTCATAACCCCTGCATAGTCTTCTCCTGTCGATAGCAACAACCCAGGATTATTCCATTGCCATTGTATTTCTTTTTTCTTGCCATATGGAATAACATCAACCGCAGGTAACACTTTTCCCCCTGAAGGTCGTTCTCCATACGATGTAAAGTCTGAATTTTCATTAAACCATACATCGTCAACACCCATAAAATAAACTTTCGTCTGAATATTTTTCCCAATATAATGACGGTTTACGGGTGTTTTTTGTCCATTACGGCTTAACCCTACTCCGTAAGCAATAGAGGAGGGTTTATCATAATCATAGGAAGTAGAAGTAGAAATGTGTTGTTTTAAGTGTTGATATTTTGTGTCGATTTCATCAAAGAATTTTCCTTCTGAACTGCTCCAAGCGCGAATAAGAATACCTTCCCTGTCAATTTTGAAGTAAATACCCCCAAGGCGTTCCCCCCCGAAGGATTCTCTCGGAGGAAAACCTCCAAATCTTCCGTTCGATACAAACCATTTTTGCCATCTTGGAATAATTTCCCATGTATGATTATGTCCATGCATCCAGATTAGAACCTGAGGTGATTGGCGTAGTAAGGATAGGACCTCTTCTGAATTGGCAACCATCCGATAACCGGTATCATCATGGGGACAGGTTGTTCCTTTCAGGGCATTATGACTGAGGACAATTGTGGTCTCTTCTTTATGTACCTTCAAATCCAACCGGACCCATTCCAATGCTTCGTGGGAAATATAATTCACGCCCAACATTTGAGGTAACGATATAAAATGAATACCCTTTATAGTAAAACTATAATAGGGTCGGCAGGGTAAACTGCCCATACTCGCAGAACGCAATTCTCTATTCTCACGATTATTATGTGAAATTTCATGATTGCCCGGCACATAGAAAAGAGGTATAGCCCCACACCCCTCTGAAACAACCTGAATCCATTCTTCAAGATGTTCTTCTTTGGCTGTGTTATGATGGGCATCGCCTGTATCTATTATTAAATCCAAATCAGAGAAGGTAGTTACTATCTTTTTCAAATTTTTTCTCAAAACTTCTACGGAAGGTTGTCTGGGATTATCCCAGCCAAAATGGGCATCGGAAATTATAAAACCTTTTAGACTCTGTTCATCCTCTCCTGGTTCTGGATAGGCCGGGCGTAAAAAAGCCCAAGGAACTATTGAAGACAGTATTACGGATGATGAAAGAAAATCGCGTCGTGATAAATATGTTTTTCTCATCTCATAATTCCTTCAATATTGCAGGGAGAATCTTTTTATTTATTAAACCCCATAAAAACACAAAGGTTGCAATCTTAACTCCATCATTTTGAATTGCGTGTCCATACTGTCAGATTTTTCAAATCTCTGGGCTTCTCAGGTAATAATGTTATCGCAAGGAGATAAGCAATGGCAAAGATAATAATATTCCCCATTAAACCCGCATAATAGGTATCTATCGGTTGGGCCAGAGTTTTACTTATACCTTCTGATAGCCCCCAATCCATAAACAAATTTCTACTTATCACTTTCAGTTCTATCAATGCGATATAGGTTGAAAACAGCACCGTAACAATAATTCCGACAAACACTGCTCTCCCATCCCCTCGTCTTGTCATAAAGCCTAAAACATATAAACCTAATAGCCCGCCACCTGTAATCGATGCTAATTTCGTCGCGGTATCCTGCAAAGTCTTGCTTTCTGCAATTAAAAGGAGGAGGGCCCCAACTATCATAACAACAGAACTCATAATGGATATTATTTTTGCTGTCCATACATAATGTTGGTCTGAATGTCCCTTTACCAGATGCCGTTTGTATATATCCACAATACTTACAGCAGAAATCGCATTAATGCTGGAAGATAAAGAGGACATCGCCGCAGCGAGTACTCCTGCAATAACCAGTCCGGATAGACCTGTGGGTAATACCTTAATTACAAAATAGGGTAAGATTTGTTCCGCTTTTGCTTGTCCCATAAGCATGGCTTGAGCTTGAGCATCGGGGAAAATCTTATAATACACATATAAACTTGTGCCAAGGAACATAAAAAAGCCCCATGTCGGCACACTGCACAAACAGCAAATCCATATCGCACTAAAAGCATCTTTTTCACTCTTCGTAGCGACATACTTCTGAATTACATTTTGATTACTACTATATTCCGTTAACCATTGTGCAACCCCCATTAAAAGCATCATTAATATTGTTTTTTCTGAAAGTGAAAAGCCCCATTTTGCTGGCTCTAAAACACCTGTTGCTGTATTCAGATCACCTAACATAAATTTTCCATCTGCAACGGCTTCGCGTATCACAGTACCCACCCCCCCGGGAATACTATACAAAACCATTCCTAAACAAACAAATCCCCCGGCCCATAGTAAGAACGATTGAATAAAGTCTGTCCAGATAACCGCTTCGATTCCTCCCAATACTGTATAAAATGAAGTAACAATTCCTCCAATAAGAACACATAAATAAGGATTTAAATGCGTCATTTCATATACAAGAAGGCTTACAAGATACAAAATTAAACTAATACGGATTAACTGTCCCACAATAAAGGCTATCGCCGCATAAGCGCGTGTGCCTGTCCCGAAACGCCCCTCTAAATATTCAAACGCAGAAACAATCCCCGCTTTACGATAAAACGGCAGGAAAATTAAACTGGCAAGATAGACACCGACGGGAAGCATCAAACAGAGTAAAAACCGAAGATATGCCGTTTTGTATGCATCTGCCGGATAAGCCACAAAAGTAATAGAACTAATACTTGTAGCGAACATGGACAATCCGATAAGCCAACCCGGGTAGGACCTTCCACCAAGGAAATAGCCTTCTGTACTTTTACCGCGATGGGCAAATAGAGGACCCATTGCCGCCATAGATAAAAAATACACCACCAAAACAACCCAGTCAATTAAAGTAAATTGAGACATTGACATCTCCTTCACATATTTCACAATTCGGAATTATTCTGTTTCAATTATAGAAATACCTATTTACTTTACATAGTTTTAATTACACAAGGCAAATAAGAAGTCTATGAAATACCTTTTAACTTTTACTTTTTTGGGTCCTCATTTCTTTTGATTGTCAGGAAGCCAGGGATTTCGATATTTTTGGAAAATAGTTGAATACAGGAATCTGTTATTAATATTTTTATGCAAGCGTAAATACAAATTGCGGGAATCCGTAAGGAGAGTGATTAGAGCCATTTTCTAACGAATAACCGAATAGATTAGAAACATCAACATATAAGGAAGATTAAATAAAGAATATGTTGTTAAATAAAGGCGTAATGAAGGTATGGTAGAAGGTAGGAATCAAGGGATTAGATAAATAATACAGGTTAAACGGAGGATTAAGATAAATCAGAAAAGGGGAATAAGGCATTATAGATAAAAAAATGATGAAATAAAGATAAGTTTATCATGTTATTGTCGTAGTATAGATAAATACGGTTAACATTTGCTTAATACGCATAAAGACGATATGTTTTTCTATATTGGAATATATCCGATTTATGTGTATCTCGTTCTTTTTTGGGAATAGGATAGTAATCAATAAAGTATTTTTCGGGAGAAAGGGAAATGTCCAGGTAATCATTCATCCAGATTATTTCCTCTTCTGTGAAATAATCTTTCATAAAATTGTCCCGATCGTCCGGATAAACACCGTTTTGCTTATAATATTGCTCTAAAAGGACTATTAATATGGTTCCATAAATAGAACATAAAGCACTATTATATCTTAATAACAAGTTCTTGAATTTTTCCCCGGACCAAAACATCCAGTATTCATTTGAACCGACAGATGATCTCTTTTTGATAGTTTTTATAGAGACCATTGAAGAATATACTTTCCCTTTATTATATAAGATAGCATCTTCAATATCTTTCCATGTCGCTGTTGTGAATACCTCTCTGTGCTTATCCAACATACGAGAAATTTCATTATAAGCAAAAAACATAGATATGCTATTGGGAATACTATAATAAGGAGGCGAATACATAAGTTGATTCTGTCGTTGAACAAAAGAATCTTCAAAATAAAATAATGCATTCTGGTACACTGTATTAAAATCTATTGATTTAATTTTTTCTTTAAATTCTGTCAAAAGACAGAGCAAATCTTCATAAAAAGGCTCTGTTAGTGGGGGATATGAAGCAACAATGCTTATAACGGATAATTGTTGTGCCACTAATGAAGGACCCCATAAAAATAGAGGTTCCATAAGAAGTGCAATCTGATTGAAACTATCTATCCAATCTAATGCAGACGGATAATCACCTTTTTGAATCAATAAAACAACATTGACCAATTCAATGAGTAATAAACTATAATCCATTATCATCTCTGGCCGAATATATCCTGAAATATTTTCATAAGGTAGAAAAAAATCTTTCTGTCTCGCTTTCTTAATATTATCTAAAATCCCTTGTGAGTTGCGGAGAAAATCTTGTACCCAATTTTCACCGGGATATATACAAGAACGCTCATGAAAATTTGTCGGACCCGTAATTGAATACCTTTTGTTAAAATAGGCTTCCATTTCTTCCCCGAAAAGGTTTCTTTTAACTAAGAATTTATAGTAATTGAAATAAGTGAATTCATCCCATCTTTCTAACCTAAAAACATCCTCATCAAAATGAAATCCTTCCGGTTTATCAGACAACATAATTTTCCATGTCGTCGAGGAAAAATACCCACAATGCATCATCTTTGCAAGATTCTTTGCTCCCTTAAAAAAAATATACCCATTTTCGCTTGATTTGGCTCTCTTCACCAACTCTTCATATTTGGGATATATAGGAGGTGCAGAAAAAAACACCCTGGCAAAAAATAAAATAATCAAGGGAACTATTAATATAATTATAAATAAAACAATCGCATTACGAAAGGACCTTAATCCTCTTTTTTTCGATTTAAAAATATTCATTAATTTATATTTGTCCTTTTCCTAATTTTCTACACTGTATCGGGACACATTTTAAAATCTCTGGATAAGTAGTGAAGATTATACAAGGAAAAGAGGTCCTTAAGAAAAATGGAAGAAAGGCCTTCATGGAGAAAAAAAATAGAAATAGCCATTCTCTATGATAGACATTCGACGGGAAAACTAAAGGGTATAAAGATAAATGGACATAAGACCCCGACGCATTTTAGAATATGAAATATTATTAAAGAAGAAGATAAAAGCGGAAGCCCTTCTGAAAAGAAGGGCAAAGATCATGAATTGGGGGGCGGAGCAGAAGTATAAAGGGGTAAGGGTATACAGACCTTAGGTAGAGAAACCGGAGCATCCCTTATATCTATTTCAGGGGCTGTTAAGAAAACTGTTTTTACAAGCAGAGTATAATTCATCCGACCCACAGACGGACGAACAGGTACGGGACTATAATTTATTTGTGAATTCTCGGGGATTGAGTAGAAAACCGCAAGGCAAATGCTGTCGAACCAATGCTGTGTCGGATTTGGAATCGTCTTATACAAACAGGTCTTATGGAATGCGGACTTGATGAGGGACGGGGAGAGATAAAAGGACAAAATTTATTGATAAAGTTATTTTTTTAAATTTAAGTTTAGAAAATTTAAAGAGTTCTTTAAAAAGTAGATAAGGTTGTTTTTCTTAAAATCTTTTTGTATTAACACTCTTTAGAACTAACTAATTGATACAAAATGAGTTAGCAAATAACAAACATTTACTTGAAACATTATATAAACCTGGCATAAGAAGTGCTTCATAAGGGATAGAATTAAAACTTAAATATAAGGAGAAAAAATATGAATAAAAAAGTAGAAAAAAACATAATGATGTTCGCAGTGATAATAATCACTCTTTGGTGTCAGTTGGTGAGTGCGAAGGAAACAGGGCTTGCCTCGGGATTGTCCGATGTAGA
>Ga0116210_1002321_pt1 | contig 11826 bp, 7 predicted proteins | sample TshhotsprinmetaG_FD_94483 | JGI IMG/M metagenome (GOLD analysis project Ga0116210, IMG submission 94483) | Hot spring microbial communities from South Africa to study Microbial Dark Matter (Phase II) - Tshipise hot spring metaG | ecosystem: Environmental > Aquatic > Thermal springs > Hot (42-90C)... | reverse complement strand
TTTTCGTGATCTGCGAGCACTGGTGCGCGCAGCGATGAATGTCTTTACTTCCCAGTGGATTCGAGACAGGCCACGCTCCGAGCCGCGAATGCCTGCCCCTAAAACGGCACTTCAGCGGGCGAAATCGCTGGCCTCAGCGGTCGCCGAAAGCGCCCGCGACGATGTGGTGGTGACACTTCCAGCGCCACCCCAGGTGACACAACCGGCTCTTCTATCTACGCAACCGCACGCTTCAAGTGAGCAGGCTGCGCTGCCGCTTCCACCAGACGCACCCTCCCCCTTTGTTACCCAGCGGCAGGCATTACACGAGCTTATGGAGCACCTGCGGCAGGCCGAGGTATATCAGTCTCAGAGCGAAGCTGACGCCGATCAACGTGAGCAGGTGTTAACCCACCTTGCAGCAACCGGTATGGCAGCCGAGCGAGTCGCCCACGAGTTTGGGCGACAGGTGCATGCCGCGCTTGAAGCCCTTGGCGAAATTCGCCATCTCGGTCGTGGCGATACTGAGGTGGCCCGGGCCATCCGAACCCTTGATGCCTGTCTGGGTACCCTGCGGAATGAGTTTCGTGTGCTGGCGCCCTACGAGGCTGGTTGGCGTCTGCAACGCACTCAGCCAGCCAGCATTCGAGATGCAGCCGAGCTCGCGCTAAAGCTGAATGACCACCTGATCGGTGAGTACGGTATCGAGGCAATGATCGAGGGTGGTGATTTCTCTGTCGTGGCCCGCCCGGCCTCACTGGTTCAGGTATTCGACAACCTGATCCACAACGCCTGTATCTGGCTGGCCGGCATCGATAGTCCGCGCTGCATCAGGATCAATCTGATCGCGCCGACAGGCACGGTATTGATCAGCGATACCGGCCCGGGCATACCTTTGCATCTGGGAGATCAGGTTTTCGAGCCGTTTGTCACTCTGCGCAACGGTGGCCGCGGCCTGGGACTCTACATCACTCGCGAGTTACTACGGGCGATGCAGGCGACGATCTCCCTCGGTCCGGTTCGCCGCGATCAGCCTGGCGCAATGTTCGTTCTTCAATTTCCAGTCCATGAAGGCTGAACACCAGTTTTATCACTATTATGAGTAGACCTACTTCGTCTGAGCTTCGCGACCGCCTGATTGCCGAACTGCGGCGAGACCTGGTTGGCCCGCAAGCGCCCGATGAGGAGATCAGCGACCGTCCAACGGTCCAGTACCTCACAGGTATCCTCTATCCAGCCGGCAAGGCAGCCGAGGATAGTGAAGAAGACGAGCGCCTGGGAGTCGGCGGCGACGACGCTGGCGATGAGAGCGAGCCCCAGGTCATTTTCTCCCAGACGATCTACCCCTCGGCGATCGGCCTGTCCTTTGCCGTCGAACGTAGCGTCAGTAAGCTGGAAGTCCGTGTGGCTTACGGGATCTACCAGCGCGGCGCCCCTGCGTCCGGGACGAACTGGAAACGCCAGCAAATAACCAGGACCGTCACGATCATGCTCAATGGTTCGGGTAGTGAGAGCCTGGAGCATGGGGCCAGGCTGGAGTGGTCAGTGCGTCCATTCCACAAAACTATCACTGTCACGATCTCATTAGTGAATCGGAATTCCTCCTCGCCTGGGCAGCAAGTCGACGATGATCTTTGCCTTTTTCAGCCCTCTATTCGAGTTGCAGCCGAAGCAGGTCAGCGCCCATTCCTGCACCGGGTTCCGCCCGGATCTGTTCCTGGGGACGCTGATCTGGAGTCCTACCGCTTGCTCTATCGGGACAGCTACGAGTTTGCGGTAGGTCATAGCTGTGCGGTGTCGTGGGGCGATGTTGTCAGCGGGCGCTGCGGCTGGCTGCAAACCCGCATTATTCCCGACTACCAGTTACAGATGACTACCCCCAATGCAATGGACGGCCTGGAGATGGCAAAGCTGGCTGACGCGTCGACACCCGCAGATGTTGTGTCCCAACTACAGCCGTTGCTCGATGCCTATGAGAGCTGGATCGAGGAGCAGAATGCGCAGATTGACGGCCTGGAAGCATCGCTACAGCCGATTGCCAGGCGCCATATGGACGGATGTCGTCAGGCACTCGATCGTATGCATGCCGGGCTTCAGTTGCTACAAAGTGATGGACAGACCTTTGAGGCATTCCGCTTCGCAAACCGCGCTATGTTGCTCCAGCGCTCCTATGGGGCCTGGGCTGAAGAGTATCGTCGGACCGGCAAACGATCACCTGCTCCGACAATGGATGCAGCCTGGCGCCCGTTTCAGATCGCCTTCATCTTGCTCAATCTCGTCGGGATCGCCCGACCAGAATCAGCCGATCGCGAGATCGTCGATTTGCTCTGGTTCCCGACCGGTGGTGGCAAGACCGAGGCGTATCTGGGGCTGACGGCATTCACAATCGGGCTGCGGCGCCTGCGCGGCGATATCGACGGGAAGCGCGGTGACGGCGGTGTGACCGTTATTATGCGCTACACGCTCCGCCTGCTGACCACACAGCAGTTTCAGCGCGCCGCAACCTTGATCTGTGCCTGTGAGCACCTGCGCCGGTGCGACTCGGCGACCTGGGGGACTGAGCCGATCTCGATCGGTCTGTGGGTCGGCGCCGGTGCCACACCGAATAGCATTAAGGGCGATGATGGTGCAGAGGAGGCGCTCAAAAAGCTGCACAGCGGCAAGCAGGTGCTCGAAGGCAACCCTATGCAACTGCCCTCATGCCCGTGGTGCGGCGAGGAATTAGGTGTAAAGAGCTACTCAATCGATGCTGAGCGTGAGCGAATGGTGATTTCCTGCCCGCGCAAGGAGTGCGAGTTTCACAGCCCGAAGGGCCGGCCCGATCGCTCTATTCCGACCCTGCTGATTGATGACGACATTTACCATTTCTGCCCGACTCTGCTGCTGGCCACCGCAGATAAGTTTGCCCGGTTGCCGTGGAAGCCGCAGACGATGGCGCTGTTTGGGCGTGTCAATCGCTATTGCCCGAAGCACGGATATCTGACACCAGACGACCGGAGTCACCCGGCCAGCCATCGCCCGGGCAAAGGCCAGTCACTCATCCATGTGCGCGATTGCCCACCCTTCCTGCCGCCCGAACTGATCATCCAGGACGAGCTGCACCTGATCTCCGGGCCCCTCGGGACGCTGACAGGCCTGTACGAGACGGCGATCGATCTTCTCTGTACACGTCCGGGCGAATCCGGTAAGAGCGTTCGCCCAAAGGTCATCGCTTCAACCGCGACCATTCGGCGCGCCCGCGATCAGGTGCGCGGTTTGTTTGCCAGAGAAGTTCAACTCTTCCCGCCATCCGGCCTGAGTGCGCAGGACTCATTCTTTGCCCGGGCACAGCCCCTCAACCAGCAACCCGGCCGTAGTTATGTCGGCGTGTTCGCGCCCGGTCGTAGTGTTAAAACCGCACTGGTTCGGGTCTATGCCATCGTGCTCCAGGTTGGTGGCGAGTTGCTGACCGAATATGGGCCTGAGGCGGCCGATGCCTACTTTACACTGGTTGGCTACTTCAACAGCCTGCGCGAGCTTGGCGGCGCATTGCGTCTGGTTGAAGATGACATCGTGCAGCGCATGAAGCTGCTCTCCAGCCAGCGGCGAAAGGATCTCCGTGAAATTTCGGCTGAGGACTGCGAGCTCACCAGCCGCATCCCCTCAACCCGCATTCCGGCGATCCTGAAACAGCTTGAACTTAACGGTGGAACAAAAGGGGCGCTGGATGTACTCCTGGCGACCAACATGATCTCGGTCGGCGTTGATGTGCCCCGTCTCGGACTGATGGTAGTCAACGGGCAGCCAAAAGCCAGCGCCGAGTACATCCAGGCTACCAGCCGCGTCGGCCGTCGGCTCGATGCGCCCGGCCTGGTAATTACGGTCTACAACTGGTCACGACCGCGGGATATCTCTCATTACGAGCGGTTCCTGCCCTATCACGAGGCGCTCTACCGTCATGTTGAGGCAACCAGTGTTACACCATTTGCCCCGCGGGCTCGCGATCGGGCGCTTCATGCCGTGTTAATCGCGCTGGCTCGCCTGTTGAGGGAGGGTTGGGCCAGTAACGATGCCGCTAGCCGCTTTGACCCGGCTCATCCGGTGGCGAAGGGGATCGTGCAGCAAATCCAGCAGCGGGTTGACGCGGTTGACCCGGCCAGCAGGCCGGAAGTTGATGAGCAGATAAATGCTCTGATTGACTGGTGGCTGCAAATGTCCGGTCGCCATAAGGCAGACTTGCGCTACCAGCCGAATCCGTTCCAGAAATCCGCCGCCACGCCGGTGCTCATCCACCCGGCAGAGGAAGACCGACCCGGGGGCTCGCGGCCAACACTCAACTCGCTGCGGGAAGTCGAGGGTCAGTCGCAACTCTTCATGCGCTGGGAGGATTAACGTTCACATGGCATCAAAGACAGGTTCCTCGGGAGTTCACTCGTATACCCTCAAAGGCGGGAAGCTGCGGCCAAGCCAGATTATTACGACGTTCGGACCGGGCGCAGTGGTCGATCTGCCGGAAGAGTCGGTGATGATTGCGGGCATCGATCTCTGGCCCCCGGGCCCGATTATCCAGGAACCCAGGCTTCAGCAGGCCCTGGAGGTGAAGCAATTTCGCGCGCCCGCGATCGGCAATCTTGAAGGTGATGTGCCATGCGTGCGTTTCCCGCGAGACCGGGTTTGCATCAACAAAGATTGCAGCCTGATCAGCCGGTCTAAAAAGTGTCCTCAGTGTGGCAGCGATACCTATCCGGCCCGCCTGATCGTGATCTGCTCTGAGGGTCACGCTGACGACTTCCCCTGGCACTGGTGGGCCCATGGGGGCGAGAAATGTACTGGCAAACCAGAGCTCCGGCTCGTCAACCAGGGTCGCACAGCCACGCTCGCAGATCTGGTGGTGATGTGTTCAACCTGCAACCAGCAACGCTCCCTCGCCGGAGCGCTCGGCGCAAAGGCGGTGGGTAGCACCTGCAGCGGGAAACGTCCATGGCTTCCCGGCCTGCCGGATGCAGCCTGCAGCGCCGAGCCGCGCAGCGTGCTGCGTGGCGCCTCGAACGTTTACTTCTCAAGCCTGCTGAGCGCGCTCTCGATTCCCCCCTGGACCAGCCCGATCCAGGCGGCGATCAATACGCACTGGAGTACGCTGCTGCCGATCGCGAACAACGAAGCGCTCCAGCGGATGCTGATCCCGGAGTTACCGGAGTTTGCCGGTTTCAATCTGGAAGATGTGATACGGGCGGTTAAGGAGCGAGTCTCTGGCACAACTACGCTCAACACACTGCGCAAGGAGGAGTTCCGCGCCTTCCGCAATCCTGGCGAGGGAATTAACCATATCGATTTCCAGATCCGCACCGAGCCTGTTCCCATCGGATTTGAGCCCTACATCAAGCGGGTAATCCTGGCTCATCGCCTGCGCGAGGTGCGCGTTCTGCGCGGTTTCACCCGGATCGACCCGGTGGACGCCGACAATGTCGATGCGCCGATCGCGCCGATTATGGCTAATCCTCAGGACTGGCTGCCTGCGGTTGAACACCGCGGCGAGGGTATCTTCATTGAGCTGGATGAGAATCGAGTGGCAGCCTGGGAAGCCGAACATGCTGTGCGCCAGCGGATAGACGAGATGTTGCGGGTCAGTAATAAATGGCGCGAGCAGCGTGGAATGAAACCCCTGGATAGCTTGCTCCCACGGTCAGTACTCATTCATACTCTGGCACATCTGCTCATCCGCCAGCTCTCGCTTGACTGTGGATACTCATCATCGTCGCTGCGCGAGCGCATCTATGCAGGCGCGGATATGTGCGGTCTGCTGATCTACACTGCCAGCGCAGACTCCGATGGTAGCCTGGGTGGACTGGTTCAGCAGGGACTGCAGAATCGGCTGGGCGCAACCCTGCGCGCGCTTCTGGAACATGCCCGCTGGTGCTCTTCCGACCCGCTCTGCACCGAGCATCAGCCGCTGCTTACTGGCCAGATCAAAGGGGCTGCCTGCCACGCGTGTTGCTTGATCTCCGAGACATCCTGTGAGGCATCCAATCGGCTTCTAGATCGCGCTCTTGTGTGTAATCTGCCGAACCTCAGGCCGACCGGCTTCTTTGACAACGACGTATGAGGCGCTCACCAGAACGGGGCAGTCGCACAGTGGCGCTGGCCGGTTTGCCAGGCGAGACCAGATTTCCACTGTTCGCTCATGTTCGTGGCGAATGGCTTCGAGATGCGATCTGTGACCTGACAAATAATGGGAGTATAGTCGAGGCGCAGCCATTTTATGGCTTCAGGAAGCCATCCGCAAAAATCAGCGAACCGAAGGGGCTTGCCTGATTACAGGGTGCGGCACTCACTCAGGTGCTGATTGAGCAGCAGGTTGTGGCGCCCATCGCACTCCAGAATCCCGCGCGGCGTCAGTGCCAGGCATCGCGCATACGCGCGTAGGCCATCTGGCCCTCGAAACGGCTGATATTATCGGCTAGATCGATAACTGTACAGATCTCAGTGCCGCCATTCAGCGGCCCGCGCATACCGCGGCCGATCATCTGTTCATACAGCACCACGCTGGTGGTCGGCCGGGCAATGACCACTGCTCGTATCTTCGGCGCGTCAAAGCCGGTGGTAAGCACGCCATAGTTGCAAAGCACCTGAATGCGGCCAGCCCGGAACTCATCGATCAGGTGTCGGCGCGTCGCACGCCGGGTCGAGCCGGTAACTACCGCGGCCGTTCGTCCGGATCGCCGCAGAAGGATTGCCATCGCGCTGGCATGTTCTACACTGCACCCGAAGAACAGCACTGGCCAGTCTGCCGGCAGTTCCAGCATAGCCTGAAGCAGCAGAGCATTGCGCTCCGGATCCTCACCAACCTTGCGTAAGAAGCTATCGGGTAACTGGTTCATCTGCCGATAGCGCTGCTCCTCTGCATCGTTCAGTTCAAAATGACACCCGGTCTCCAGTATACGATGATCAACTCGGGCCAGAATCTTGCGCTCGCGCAGGGTCTTTACGGGTTCGTCGCCAAGCAGCGATGGAACAAGCAACTGGTTGTAGAAGCGCCGGGCGAGCCGCCTGTTCTCCTCACGATCAGCACTGCGATAGGGGGTGGCCGAAAGGCCGATCAATGGAACGGGCGTTGCGGGCGCTCGCCCGAAAGTAATACCGAACGTCTCCATCACGGCCGTATAAGACAATGCGACGGCGTGATGCGCTTCATCTACAACGATCGCGCAGACGTCGTCAGCGAAATCTGAGAGCTGTTCACTTCCCGCATCCGTCGAGATCATCTCGTAGAGCTTCTGGATGCTGGCGACGACGACGCCATCACTGTACGCTTCAGGAAGAGCGTTATAGCTGCCCCAACAGCGGTAGAGGCGCAGGTTTTTGCGCGTCCCCTTGCCGCCACGGTCCACCCAGACCTCGCGAAATGCCTCGATGGCCTGCTCACAGAGCTCATCGCTCTGGGCGATCCAGAGGATATAGGGATTGCTGTCATCCTGACTGCCCCACCAGCCAAGCACGGCTTCGACGACCGTCCTGGTCTTGCCGGCGCCGGTAGGGAGGCTTAACAGCGCGCGGTTTCTTCCCTCAGGGGCGGATAAGAGTTGGTAGAGTTTCGTAACGAGTTCTTGTTGGTAGTCGTGCAGTGGAGGCAGCGGAATATGTGGCTCGACATCTTCATAGGGCGGGCTTCCCGGATGTCCCACTACACCCGCGTAAACCTTTGGAAAGCCCAATGTCGTAGCGAATAGCCGTGCCCAGCGTTTCCCCGGATGCCAGCGTCGTTCAGCGATACGCTTAATCAGCGCAGCGCGGGTGCTCTTCAGAGCGACTTGATTATCTAGAGATGCCAGCGCTCTAAGCTGGGCATCATCCAGGGTCTTTGTCAGTTCGACTCGGAGGGCTTTGTTCTGGAGCAGGTCAACCCCGTAAAGGTCAACCAGAAACTCGGGCAACTCGTTCTCCGCCATTCTGGAGCGATAGAGTCCCCGGATGCGCTCCGAAGTCACCACAATTCGCTCGATATCGCGATCCACTGCCTCCCGAAGCGCCTTCGGGCTCAGGCGCTGGCGCAGAATGTATACCGCCTCATCGCGGTCGCTAAACTTGAGCCAGTCCGTCATGGCTAAAGGTTTCGGCAGATCTGCAGAATGCTGCAATCGGGCATTGCGAGCAACGTGGACGTACAGGTAGACAGATCAGGGCGGCAAGATCCAGTAGAGCCAGATTGAACTCGCGAGGGTGCTCCCTGTCGAGCAGTTGTTCCATAAGTTGTCGGATAGGTTTTCGTCGCCGGGACTCGGCATGGGTGGGGACGCCAAAGATGCGTCCTACGACTCGAACGGTATTCGTGTCAGAGAGAATGACTGCATGCCCGAAGGCAAAGCAGCAAACTGCCGCAGCAACATAGTCGCCGACGCCGGGGAGTTTCTTGAGCGCAACGTAGTCATCGGGAACCTGACCGGCATGATTCTCAACCAGTGCCCGAGCCATGGCCTGGAATGCCGGGACGCGCCAGGCCAGTCCAAGCGAGTAGAGGGCCTGCACAATAGCTTCTGGTGGAGCGTTCGCCAGCGTAGTGGCATCTGGATAGGTGGCCAGGAATTTCTGATAGATCGGGACAACCTGCTGGGCCCGGGTGCGTCGTAGCATCATCTCCGCAACCAGGACATGAAACGGATTATCAGTCTCGCGCCAGGGGAACGAGCGGCCAGATATCGCCGCCCAGTCGAGGAGCGCGCGCCGTAGCGCCGGGAGATTAACTGTCGCGCGAGACCCTCCCACTTCGAGTTCGTGATCCACGAGCCACACTCCATGGCATCAATCAGCAGCAGCCTGCTCAGGAAAGCCGGGCTGATGTATGGAGCGTCGGCGCTGTTTCTCCTGGCGTGTCCTGTGCTTTGTCCGATATGTAGCCAGTTGCCGGTGCAACTCAACAGCGATGGCGCGTGCAAGCAGTGGCGGCACTGCGTTGCCAATCTGTCGCAGGCGCTCGGTACGTGGGCCAGCGAAGAGGAAGCGGTCCGGAAAGCTCTGCAGACGGGCAAACTCGCGAATGGATAGGGTGCGGCAGTGCTCGGGATGGATATAGCGATAGGCATCCTTGCGTATGTGCGCTGTTATGGTCCAGGCCGGCTGGTCATACATCAGACGCCAGTATTTGTCATCAAAGATATCGGTGCGGTAGCGCTGGAGTTCAGCAGGAAGATCGCGATACTTCTGGCCCTCTTTGAGGATTGAGAAGATTAGCTTATCGTCTTCGCGTACCTGGCGGATGATGTGGGCGAATACTTTGTCACGGTGATCTTCACGCAAACCCTCACGCATCTTCTTCTGGTATTCAGTTAAAGGTTGCTGTGGCTGGTAGGGAAGGACTTCCTCCAGGCTGGGAGGGGTTCGATCGGGAAGATCGCTGATCGCATCGCGAACAGTGACAATCCGGTTCGCCGCCTGAGGTCTGGGCCAGCGAACCTTCTGCCCCAGCCGATTGCCCTGTACGAAGAGACGCTGGCGGCGCTGGGGGACACCATAATCAACCGCGTTGAGAATGCGCCATTCGATGGTATAGTCAGGGAACTGGCTGCTGATACGCTTCAGAATCTCGCCATCGCGATAGTGAGCCATATCAGGCACATTCTCCATAACGAATGCCAGCGGCTGGAGCACTTCGACGAAGCGCATGAACTCCTTATAGAGGCTATTCAGTACCTCTTCATAATGGTTTTCCAGCTCGACACTGCGAATCTTACCCCTGCCAATCCGCGCAAAGCCCTGACACGGTGGGCCACCAATAATCACATCCACCCGGGGAAGGCCAAGTTCGGCTAGAAATTCGCGCGGGTCGGCGATCTCGCGTATGTCACGGGTGATGCCGCGAGAAAGGAAATTGTAACTATGCGTTGCAACTGCGGTTGGCTCCAGGTCTACCCCGGCGGCAACAAAGAATCTGGCTGACTCGAAGCCCAGGCTCATACCACCGGCGCCACAGAATAAATCGAGCGTGATGAATGAGTCCGGGTTGGCAACCTGCTGCATCCATACCTCGAGCTGGCCCGGATCGTTGAGTCGCGCGGGCAGGCGGACATTTGCACCGGGCATCGAGGGGAGAGGCTTGCTGCGAAAGCGACCCTGATCGTCACGGGGTATACCCAGAGCGCTGATATCGGAGATGGTCATGGATCATCCCTGGGGGACTCGATTAGAGCGGTGACCCGATGTATTGTACATCAAAAAGCTTGCCATTATCGTATTTTCAGGGATCAGTCTGGTGATATGACCGCAGGCGACATTAGCGCGCAAGGGCAAGTTGCTCGTGCTCCCAGAAGAAGTGTGGGCACATTATACTCCAGCTTCATCAGCACCACGGCGCGCGGGAAGCCAGCGACGTAGCGCGATGGTCATCGAGCCGCGCTGGTACGATCGCCGTACCAGCGGTGCGCTATGATCGGAAATAAGGGTGGGAAGCGCGTTCAGAGGTGGTTGAGGAGATACTGTCGCTCTCGACTACGCCTCGCGCGGCGCGCCCGGCGCGTTCGTGAACATGAATGTCCGGAGGAGGAGCTCTGCCAGACACCTCCGACCAGGGGTGCAAGTGAAGTTGTCGGGATGCGCTACTTAGTGGTTCATCCGGCAAGTTTCGTGTCACCCTGCGAAGCGAAGGGTCCTGGCCGGGATGCTTCGCTTCGCTCCTGATGACATCTCGGGTGCCACCCCGGCGCCACTGGCCCGCCGGCCATTGGATGCTCAGCATAACAAATGACGTGTCAGATGCACCGCTAAAGAAAGCGAAAAAATACGAAACATTTCAGAACTTATACATTTTATAAAAGAAACAATGTCAATGGCAGATGTTTATCAGCCAGCAGTGATTCTTCATCTGCTGGAAAGAGGTGGCAAATCCACGCGAATGGAATTAGCGAGGACATTGAGTGGATATGATGAGGATGTGCAAGAATATTATGATAAAATCTTGATGCGTTGGCCTAAAATCACTCTAACAAAGCATCGAGTGGTTTCTTATGAACAAACAACACGTTCTTTTGTACTGGACTTTGACTTGTCAGACGAGAATCTTGTTGAGAAAGCAAAAGAACTTTGTGAGCAAAAGATACGTGAGTGGATTGAGAAAAAATCGCAGCGACGAGCTCTACCTCGTATTGAGGCTTCCGTTCGTTATCGTATACTAAAAGCAGCGCGAGGAAAGTGTGAGCTGTGTGGTGTGTCTTCAAAGATTGTGCAAATAGATATTGATCACATTATTCCAAAGAATAAGGCTGATAGGTATGGTTATGTGAATAAGGACGGATTGATTATGCATGTTGATGATGAAAGGAATCTGCAAGCACTTTGCTATAGATGTAATCGAGCAAAGCGAGATCAGGACACAACCGATTTTCGATCGCCTCGCAATAAGATAATTCGTGATCGGCAAGTTATGTATACGATAGGAAATGCAAATACAATCCGAAAGCTAGAAGGAGATCAGCTTAGAGATAAGCTATTCGAAAAGTTAATTGATGACCATGCTCGATTGGTTGATCATGACAGCGAAGAACGTTTGGATATTCGTATCGCAGACATGATTGAGACATTACTTGCGATAGCAAAATGTGAAGGAACGACCGAGGAAGAGTTGTTTGAGCTGATTAAGCAGCGACGGAAAGAACTTGGAAGGCTGGACAAGGGGTTATATCTAGAGGAGAATCTGGGGTAGGAAAAGGGGTTGCGGTCTACCTTTTAACCACCTGCCCTTCCTGCGGGGCGGCAAGGTGCTCATCTTGCAGGCGCCGTTTATGGATGAGCTGAGTATGCAGGAGTACCTACGGGAGTTGGCGACGTATTGGCCGCAGACGAGTTGGACGTGACCGGTGAATATACGATTATCCACCTCCG
>Ga0116210_1002319_pt1 | contig 11831 bp, 8 predicted proteins | sample TshhotsprinmetaG_FD_94483 | JGI IMG/M metagenome (GOLD analysis project Ga0116210, IMG submission 94483) | Hot spring microbial communities from South Africa to study Microbial Dark Matter (Phase II) - Tshipise hot spring metaG | ecosystem: Environmental > Aquatic > Thermal springs > Hot (42-90C)... | reverse complement strand
TGACCGTCGCTATTGCGGTATCGCTGGTAACGCGAACGGTAGTCAGCGCGTTGCCGCCGTATATGGGTTTTGTAAAAAGGAAGCGCCCGGAATCATACTCCACCCCCACGCAGTCGGTGACCGCCGGCGCGTCAATGCCGATTGAAAGGCGCGGAGCAAGGTCGCAGCCTAAAGCGCCGTGAGGTATCAGCACCAGTTTCTGGGGATGAGTCCGGAAGAAATCAAGAAGAACGGCGCTCCATGTTTCAGGGTGGTAACGCTCAAAAGCATCATTTTCCGTGCAATAGATGCGCTTTATGCCCTTTCGCGCTATATTCTCCGCGGCCTGGCGCGCTCCAATCCCAAGCACAACCGCCGAAAGTGGCTCTGAACAAGCCTCCGAAAGGGTTTGCCCGAGCCCCAGCAATTCCTGCGTGTGGGCGGAGACATCATCATTCTCCTTCAGTTCAGCAACCACACAGATTCCGCGCGCCGTTTGCTCACCCATGCCCACCCGCTTTAAATCTCCTGAAAAAGAGACGGGTTTCAGCTTCCCCTCAGATGCGGGTCTTTTACAATCAAAGCAAAGACTAAGAGATTATTCTTGTCCAAAGAAAATCATGAGTCAACCAAGTTAGAGGGAATGGCGCTTTGGCCTTTCATCACGCAAACCCATTTTAAGCACTCGTCTTGTTCAATATTCCCCCATCACGGTTCCTGCATGAAGGGATAACGATAATCCGTGGGAGGGAGGAATGTCTCCTTGATTGCTCTGGGGGAAACCCACCTCTCAAGATTCAGCCAACTGCCTGCCTTGTCGTTTGTCCCCGAAGCCCTCGAACCCCCGAAAGGCTGCTGCCCAACTACCGCGCCAGTCGGTTTGTCGTTCACGTAGAAGTTTCCGGCAGCGTTCCTTAAAGCGTCGATTGCTTTCTCAATAGCCATACGGTCGAGAGCGAAAACCGCGCCTGTCAGGCCATAAGGACTTGTGGTATCGCATAGCTCGAGGGCTTTTTCATACTCGTTTTCGGGGTATATGAACACCGTGACAACAGGTCCGAATATCTCCTCGCACATTAGTTTTGAACGAGGATCTTCCGTCACTACCAATGTTGGGTTTATGAAAAATCCATCGCTTTTGTCGTATGTCCCACCGCAAACTATCTCATCGTCTGAGCGCCCCCGGGCAAACTCGATATAATCAACAATCTTGTCAAAGGACTCCTCATCTATGACCGCGTTCATAAAGTTTGAAAAATCGCAAACATCCCCTACTTTGATAGTCGCGATTTCATCGAGGAGTTTATCCTTCATCCTTGCCCAAAGGATATCCGGAATATATAGTCTGCTGGGAGCGGAGCATTTCTGCCCCTGATATTCAAACGCCCCCCTCACAATCGCCGCGATAAGCGCGTCAACGTCCGCCGAGGCGTGCGCTATGATAAAGTCCTTTCCCCCAGTCTCCCCGACTATCCTCGGATACGAATAGTATTTTCGGATATCGGAGCCGATGGTGAGCCATATTGTTGAGAACACATAAGTCGAGCCAGTGAAATGGACTCCGCCGAGGTCAAGATGGTTCAAGACAGGCGGAGCCACAAGCGGTCCTGGTCCGGGTATCATATTGATGACCCCATCTGGCATGCCGGCTTCCTTGAGTATTTTCATGATGTAGTATGCGGGCAGCATGGCGTTGGAGGATGGTTTCCACACGACCGCGTTGCCCATAAGAGCGGGAGCGGTTGGAAGATTTCCAGCAATCGAGGTGAAATTGAACGGCGATATGGCGAACACAAAACCCTCAAGCGGTCTGTGTTCCATGTAGTTAAGAACGTCTTTCGTTGAAATGGGCTGATCATCGTAAACCTGAGTCATGAAATACGGGTTGAACCGCCAGAAATCTATGAGTTCGCACGCTGAATCGATTTCAGCCTGGTGGCAACTTTTGCTCATGCAAAGCATGGTGGCGGCGTTGAGCGTCTGCCTGTATTTCCCTGAAAGAAGCTCGGCCGCCTTTAAAAGGACGCTCGCTCGCGAAGACCAATCCATCTCGCTCCAGGTGCGCTTCGCTTCATTCGCCGCGGCGATAGCCATTTCCGCCTCATTCGTGCCTGATCTGTGATAATGCCCTAAAACGAGACTGCGGTCATGCGGGGCTCTCATCTCGACAATATTTCCGGTCCTTATTTCCTTTCCGCCTATAATGCAAGGGATTTCCACCGGATTTCTTTTCATCTCTTCGAGTTTTGCTTTCAATTCCGCCTTCTCTTTTGAACCAGGCGCGTAAGAAAGCACCGGCTCGTTCTGAGGTTCTCTGATGTGAAAAATTCCGTTGAACATGATTCCTCCTTTTTTCAATCGAATAGGCGCAACCGCGCCCCTTGCCTGAAATCAGTCTTTAAAACGAACCGGTCAAAACCGGATAGCCCAAACCGGAAATCTTACCGGCTTGCAAAATATTTATATTTCCCGTTTTCACACCGATTCAACAGGGAAATATGATACACGCACAAATATGTCCTGTCATATCAAGGAAATTTCCCAATCGATCTTCCTTAAACAAAGTATGGGGGTAATAAGTACGGGCGGAAATCTGCCGGGTGCTTTTCTACCGACATGTGTTTACAGTTGCTTTTGAGAGGGAAAACCGTCCCTTATGTTTCACCTTTAGTAATAGGCACGCGAAGGGCGAGCAAGAGATTGTAGACCAACAAAACTAGGCCCACGCAAAGCATCACCAAAAGAACGTCCGGAAGCCTTCTGGCGAAAAATATTATTCCCAGCACCTGAATCAAGCCTCCAGCGAGTAGAAAAAAAACGAAGCGCGTTCTCTCGTGCGCCAAAAGATACAAGGCTATAAGTTTTAAGATAGCGTAAATCGACATGACCAAGCCGAAAAGGACAACCAGCCTCAACCCCAGAAAACCTCGAATCCTGGCGATGGAAACACCCCTGCTTCCAGCAAAGAAACGGGCACTCAAAACCGGAAAAAATTGATAGAAAATCGTAACGGCGCAAACGATCAGAACAACCGCGGCAAGGCTCAAATAGAGAACCCTTTTGGTGGGTTCGCCCCGCGCTTTAAGAGCGCTGACACGGGGAAACATCACCAGGGAAATCCCGTCGGGGAAAAAGAAGACGGCTTTGCCGGCAAGCGCCGCATATGAATATATATCCGCCTCCTTTCTGGAAAACAAAGCCTTCACCAAAACGGCGTCCACCTGCGTTAAGAAAAGAATTAAAAACATCGCTGACGCGACGGGAAGAAGGTATTTAACGGCGGCGATAGGATGAAACTCCTCCTCGCTCGAGGTTTTCCCAAAGAAATACTCCCTGCTGCTTGCAATTAACACCAAAATTACTACAAGTCCCGCTGCGGTTGCTGCCCCGAGTGCCCCGTACACGCCCGCTCCCAAAAGAACGAGAATAATCCCGAAAACCAGACGCAGGACAGCAGTGGCGACCGTGGCGCCCCCAAGGAATACAAAACGCTCCATTCCCTGAAGGATCCCATAAGGAAGCGTGATGTAAACAGACACTGCGACAGATGAGCCCAGAATCACCACGTAAAGCGGGGACTCGAGCTTAAGCATGCGCGCAAGCGGATACGCAATTAGCACGCTAAGCGCGATAACGCAGGCGCTTGCGTAAAGGAACCATCGTGAGAAATATCTCGTTAACACAGTGATCTTATCTTGTTCGCCTTTCGTGGAGAAACCCGCAACATATTTGGCTATAACAGTCTGGAAAGATCCCGCGCCGATTGAGACTATTAGAAAGATAGCGGAAAGGGCGTAGAACTCACCGAAAGCTCCCGCTTTTCCCAGGAAACGGGTCATTACTATGTTGAAGGCATAATTGAGAACGCCCGCCGCCGTAACGGCTACAACCATCACGCCGAAAGCGCCTATTATGCTGCCTTTCAAATCAGCCAACAATTTGACTAACCTTGTTTTAAGCGGAGTCTCAACCTGACCGTAAATCATGCCTGTTACCTTCTCGGCGAAAAACGCGCTTATCAAGCATCCGGAGATACGATATGGATTTTAACCCTTTATCAACCATTAACCAAAGCAACTTGAAGTAATTCGAAAAAGGGAGTAGCAAAAAAGCAATGCAACGTTATAGAATAAAAAGTTGTTGTTTCGGGGCTGTATGGAGTTAAGCGGAAAGGCGGTGCAAAATGGGGGAGGAATACAAGACTTACTCTTACCGCTGGGTTGTCCTTATCGTCTTCATGCTTGTGCTTGCCGTGCAGGCGTATCAATGGCTCAGCTTCGCACCTATAGAAAGTAAAGTTACACAACTTCTGGACATGAAACCGATACAAGCCACTTTTCTATCAACCGTCGGCCCTTTGATGTTTGTCTTCTTTGGATCACTATTCGGTTCGATAGCTGATAAAAGAGGCTTCAAATGGAGCAGCTGTCTTGGATTGATAATAATCTTCATTTGCACGGTGATCAAAGCAGTCACGCCGCACGTGATTGACAGCAAACTGGCACAATACTGGATATTTCTCCTCATGCAGATAGGGTGCGGTACCGGGGCCGTCTTTTTGATAGTAAACCTCTCTAAGATGCCCGCTAAGTGGTTCCGCGAAGAACAGCGGGCGCTCGCCACCGGTCTTACAACAATGGGCATGTACCTTGGGACTGCGACGGGACTTGCCTTGGTTCCCGTCGTGGCTTCGATCCCCGAGAAAGCGAGTCTTGCGCAGATCCAAAACGGTGTTAACAGAATGCTGATTGTTTTTTCAATCCTAATGGGCGCAAGCAGCGTGTTGTTTTTCTTGCTTGCCAAGGAACAGCCCCCAACACCGTCAGGACCGATACCCGAAGAAGAAGTGCTTCCCATGAGGGAGTCTTTCCCGCTTTTCATGAAACTTGCAAGTTTCAGGGCGCTAATTCTCGTTTCACTGATCGGTTACGGCGTATATATGGGTTTGACCCTAAAAATGGAAAGAATAATTACTTTCCATGGATTTACAACAAGTTTCGCCTCATTCGTGGCGAGCGCGATAACAGTGGGCGGAATTATCGGTGCAGCGATTTTGCCTGGCATGTCAGAAAAAGTGGGATTGAGAAAACCTTTCCTGATCATTGCGGCGCTGATGGTCTTCCCAACGCTTGTACTCATTGGATTTGTCGCTAACCGTCCGCTGGATATACTGGCCGGAGCCATCCTGGGCTTCTTCCTGCTTGCCGCTCTACCCATAACCTTTACCATTACCGCTGAGATAAAAGAGATAGGGACTAAACTTGCGGGAACCGCCGTGGGAACACTTGTTGGAATAGGAAGTATCGGATCAGTCCTCGCGCCGGTGCTTATGGACGCCCTCGCGAGGAAAAAGGGCGACGTGTATGATTACCGCATTTCTCTGGTGGCGCTCATCATAATCGCTATAATCGGCACGATTGTTGTTATAATGCGGGTGCCTGAAACGGGACCCAAGAAGAGAGTTTGACGCGCTTTACTGCAACGCGGTGGCACGTTCTTTATAGGGCTGGGCAGCACTGGCGAAATAAGCGATTCTGGTTATCAGGAGCAAACTCATAGTGCTTGACTCGTATAACGCTTGCGTCGTCCTAATAAATTCCTTCTTTGTCATATCCCACACCTATAATCGGAACAGCAGCCGATAATGTTTTGATTTATCCGTTTTTGGAAGGGGGTTGAAATGTCAGACAAGCCAGCCAATTTCGAAAAGGAATCCTCAAAGACATCCATGCCGATTTGCGGGTCACCAAGCGAAACATCCCATGAGGAAACAATAAAAGCCGAAAAGGAGAAACTGTTTGCACGTGCGGTCGAGTCGCTTGCGCTCGAGGTCCCTTTTGCCCGCGAGATTCCCGCGCCCGATTTCTATGATTGAACTTCGATTTTGTTTGACCGAAAAAATAGCCTGACTCTTGCCTTGCCGAGAGCCAGTTCGCAAGTTCCAAACATGTGGGAACATCCGTCAGAGATTGCAAGAGGGATTCATTCCATATTTCGGTTTAGCTTACAGCATCGCGAACTTTGCGGGTAGACTTACCGAACGCGACCATCTTGTGCTCGTCGGGGAAGGTGTGTAACCATGAGCGAAAATCGATGGCCTTTATTCGAGTACATCCGCTCAAAGAAGAAGATCGGTTGTCCCGTGGGAGGCGTTGAACTGAACATCGGGTTTTACTTGAATCCTCAAATAAACCAAGATTATGAGGGAATAAATGATGTACCTGCATCCGAACATTTCTATCCAATCTTGGATTGTTGGTCAGAAATTCGAGAAAATCTGTCGGAAACGTTAATCGCGCGAGATCGTTTATTCAACATTGGAAATGCCCACACGCTTGAGCAGATATTCCTGCCAACGGGCGACGCGCTTAAACTCGAAACCCAAGATTTAGATATAAGCATCATGGAGATATGCACAGGCGAAGTGAGAGATTCCTCGACTCTCTGTCTGTGTCTTTGGGACCTAACTAAAAAGATCAACGATAGCTTAGGAGGGACCCAGTGGAAAGAGATATTACATGGCGTTTCTCATCCGGGTTTCCTCCCCCGTTTCGGACGAAGACGGCATTTCGAGCTCGGTTTTCATGTCAACATTTTCAAAGACGAATCGCCTTACCTGGTCGAGATCGCCGAAATGGAATCCGCCCTCTCCTGCCTAATGCCCCTTGCGGCAAGCGGAGGAATAGGTCCAAATGGATTTTGCATATCTCCTCAGAGCTCCGCGCTCGCGATCGGTTCGCATTACATGAACCGTCACGACCCTCAAATCCCCTACCGCGTTACCGTGAAGAGGAACGTCCGCATCGGCAGATCAATCGTAGAAGAAGAGCGGTTTCATATCCCGATGGACCCGCCTTTCTCTTTTTTTGGGATTGGCAATTCCTTTGCAATAGCGCAGCTGCTCGTGGTCATGGCCTCCCAGGGCTATTCACCCCTAAAAGGATTGAAGCTCAAAAATGCAGCCCGCGCGAGGACGCGCTGGTCTGAAAATCCAGCTGCAAAATGCCTCCTTCAAACGGGCAAACAGGTCCGCGCATGGGACCTTCTTCTTCTTCTTCGATCCCAAATCTCAAGCTTTCTTCAATCCTTCTCGCTTCATGAGTCGCTCGAAGAAACGGCCGAAAGAATCATAAGGGGCTCTCTGATAGCTGCAAGCAACGATGAGGATTATGACGAGTATCTCGTTGACTCATTCGAGTACTACATGAAAAAGCACATATACGAAAATCTCCTCAGAAATTATTTCGGCGTCACTCTTAAAAGGTTTTCCACCCTATCAGGCATCTTGTACAAACTGGGCATACCGACAAACGAGGTCACATCTTCTTCACCGCAATCTCTCAGAAAGACGATCGCTCGGCTCCCGTCACGCAGGTCAGAGGCGATATCAAGGCTCTTGCTCGAAAACAGGATAGGTTACGCGGAATTAATGAGCGGAGCTCATATGTATAAGAAAATAGAGGCTGCGGAGCTTGCTCTCGGACGTTTCTATCCACACAAAAACGAATATATTGAACGGCTGAAGGATAGTTACCTGGAAGCACTGCAGGAAAGAGCTCCCGACCAGTCTTTGCCAACAAGGGCGGATGCAAGAAAGAGGCTAATATACAACCTTAATATGGCATTAGCCTCAACAGGAAAGCGTTGGGGCGCGAAAACGGATAACATAGCCTTTTGCATGGATTGGAGCAACTTCTTCTCGATATCTGTTAAGGACGACCACATAAGGCTTTGCATACAACCAATGGGAGACCCGAAAAGTGCGCATCTCGAGACGCCATTTCCCCTGTATCTCAAACCGGGCATGATCTCGCAAATAGCGCACTCCTTCCCCGGCGGTAAACTCTTCGCGGCAATTGTTTCAAGTGCAGTGGACCTGTACATATCATTGGAATCTTTGAGTTTGTTTTCGCCTGAAACTGACCGCACCCAAGACTATGGCGAGCAATAGGCTTTACAGGCCTAAGAAGGAAAAGCTAACCATAACGGGCTTGACCAAAAGTATTGATGGCGAAAACACCCGACAAGGGCGTTCTCATGACCGCATGAGTGCCTTTCCCGAGCTCAAGACAACGAATTTAAAAACGGCGCACAGCGGGTATTTGGTCTTGGCGCACACATAAGCATTTCCCTGCATAAATCCCAAAAGATTCGCGATTTAGCAATCGGCAAAGGCTTTCAACCAAACGCACTCAATCACATATTTCATTTGAGCGTCTGACTTCAGCACGCGTGAGAGGCTTTACTCGTTACAGAAAGAATGAAAGCCGGTCAGGCCCGACTAAGAAATCCCACGTGATATAATTTTCCATCAAAAAACCGACAAAATGTGAAGAAGGACAAAGGGGGAAGATATGGCTGAGCTTTCAAGTCTCGAACAGAACCTTCTGCGCAGGGCTGTCATCGGAGACATTCCAAAGAGGACAGCGTCACGCTTTCCGTCGAAGACTGCTATCGTCTTTCAGGATAAAAGAGTGACATTTAAGGAACTCAACGAGAACGCCTGCCGCATGGCGCACGCCTTCGAAAAACTCGGTTGCAAGAAAGGGGACCGTGTCTGTTTCATGACCCATAACTGTCTTCAGTACATATATGCCTGGCTCGGCCTTTCGAAAATAGGCACAACCGTGGTTCCGATGAATTTCATGCTCAAAGGGGCTGAGGTCGAATACATAGTTAACCACTGTGAACCCAAGGCTTTTTTCGTTGAAGACTCGCTCATTCCTCAAATGAGAGACGCTGTCCCAAATCTCAGAACGGTCGAACATTTCGGATATATCCCGCTCACCGGAGCGGAATCCCTTGAAAACTGGCTGAACATTGATGAGATGCTGGCTTCGTCTGATGATTCCAGCGAGCCCCTTGTGGAGATAGACGACGAAGACGTGGCGACCATACTTTACACGAGCGGGACGGAGGCACAACCCAAAGGCGTCATGACAACCCATCGCAATTACATGATAACGCTCATAAGCGGGCTTGCCGACCTTAATTTCAGAGAAGATGACGTGCCCCTTCTGTCCATACCGCTTTATCACGTGGCCGGAAAATACCTTCTACTGGAAAGCATCAATGTCGGCGCAACTCTCATCTTAGAATATGTCCCGAATCCCGTAGAAATTCTCGAGCTTACAGCCAGGGAGCGTGTCACTTACTGGATTTATCCGCCCACGCTCTATCAGATCCTTCCCAGCATGCCCGATTTCGCGAAATGTGACCTTTCCTCATTGAAGAAATGCGTCTCTTTCGGTGCGCTGATGCCACCATCCCTTTTGCAACAGTGGAAGGAAATTCTTCCTCAAGCTGAATGGAGGAATTACTACGGCCAGACCGAATCATCGCCGCTCGGCTCAACCCTTCAGCCAGAGGATTTCGAGAGAAAAATAAATACCATCGGAACCCCCCATACGGGAGTTGAGCTTAAGATATTTGACGATTTCGACAATGAGGTTCCCGCCGGGACCCCCGGGGAGATCGTCATGAGGGGACCATCGGTTATGAAGGGGTATTACAAGGATGAGGAGCGAACGGCGCAAACCCTGCGCGGTGGTTGGCTCCATACAGGCGACATCGGCATGTTCGATGAGGAAGGCTTTTTGTATTTCATTGATAGGAAGAAGGACATCATAAAGACTGGCGGTGAAAACGTTTCATCCCAGGAAGTAGAGAGTATAATATTCAAGCATGAGAAAGTCATGCAGGCCGCAGTTGTTGGTCTCCCCCATGAGTACTGGGGAGAGATGGTGACGGCGGTTGTGGTGCCTTATCCAGGTGCGGAAATTAGTGAACAGGAGATAATAGACTACTGCAAGGAGCAGATGGCAGGATACAAAGTGCCCAAAAAGGTTATAATTACTGATCAGCTCCCGGTAAATCCGAGCGGGAAGATCCTTAAGCGCGAACTGCGCAGGGAGCTTGCGGAGAAGTTCAAGGAGGGCTAATACAGGGTTATCCTCTCTAAACAAAGATAAAAGCATCTGGTTTCGGGCAGGAGTCTTTTGGGATTGGCGAGTTTCTGGATACGTCCCTCTATTCACCCTTCAGTCGATCAGGTCTTGCTCCAGTTGAAAAATCCGGTAACCCGAAGAAAACTACAGGCTTCTTTACCCTGAAACTTATATGTAGCAAGTCCACCAACAGTCCCTTTTGGGGGTTTATTGGAAATAACAAAAAGGAAGGAGGTGAAAGGTTTGAAAATCTACGTGGGCAACTTGAATTACGCGACAACTGAAGAAGAGCTCAAAGCCGCCTTCAGCCAGTACGGCTCGGTGACGTCGGTGGCCATAATCAACGATCGGAACACCGGGAGGTCCCGCGGTTTCGGCTTTGTCGAAATGGAAAACGACGACGAGGCAAGAATGGCCATACAAGAGCTCAACGGCAAGGAAGTCTGGGGCAGGAATCTGACTGTAAACGAAGCAAGGCCTCGAATGGAAAGGAGACCTTCTTACTAGAATCAAAAGGGATCAGATAAGCGAATCGCCTGGACAGTATTCCGTCCAATTAAAATTCGCCTATCTCAAAGATTCTTAAAAATTTTAGCCGGTATAATCAAATAGCGAAGAATGGCTCTGGAGGATGTTCTTTTTTGTTCGCTTTCGGTATTTTGCTGCTATTGATTGTTCCCCATTTAACCGCTAATCGAACTTGCTGGCGTTATCTGAGTCTGGGAATCATTGTAAAAAGACACTCAAAGGGACATAACGCAATGAGCTTTAAGGTTTCCTGCTAATCCATTATGTTATGCAGCAAAATCGCATTCTCCCCGCTTGCTTTTCCAACAGGTAAGCCTCAGCGCGCGCTTGAGGATTTCCTGGTTAAGGCCTGAGTCCATGCGCGCTTTTGCAACGCCATCCGGTTTCCGGCAACATGCGCAAAAACAAAGCCCTTTATGTTATAAATACACTCCGTTGCTGCTTTCCAGACCGCGGGTTTGTGGATTTCTGAGCTGGAGTCAAACAATGAACGAGAAAAATCGCACGGTGAACTCAAGAGAAGGAAACAGAAACGCCGGTAATTTGGGTCCCATCCCGACCGCCTATGGGGAAAATGCCGATCCCGTCAGCAACAGAGCATGCTCTTCGAAGGCTCCTCGACAATTGGCGCTCGAACCTTCTTACCCTGCTGCCCAGCAGCTTGAGATATCTGGAACTGACGAGATAAGTCTTGGATACGACCACGCAAGTTCGACCTATGAGGAGTATTGGCTTAAGTATGGAGCCGGTCCAACCGTCGAAATGTTCAAGCGCATCGGCGAAAAAAGGGGAGGAAGGGCTATCGATTGTGGGAGCGGCACGGGCTTCTCCACTGCTTGCCTCTCCCGAAAAGTTGGACCGAGTGGTTCGATCTTAGCGGTGGATCTCTCTGAAAAGATGACCGAAATCGCCAAGCGCCGTCTGGCAGAGCTTAAAATAACCAATGTCGAGTTTCGAATAGCCGATGTACTCGAGGAACTGAAAAACCTCCCTCGTGCTTCCTTTGATATTGCGATTATTGCTTGGGTGATCGGCCACGTTTCGTGCGAGGAAATATTCCCCCTCATATCTCGCATTCTCAAACCCGGCGGGGAGGTCGGTTTTGTCTGTCATCGCCACCGCTCACCACTCGTTCCATTCGAGGCTTTCGAAGAGATCGCGCTTGCTCAACCCCAGGCGCTAAATAAGCTCGTCGTGATGACTCTCCCAGACGGGAAGGATGAAGCTGAGCGGCATCTGAAAGAGGCGGGCTTCAATCCAAAACATCTGCAAGAAGGTTCCTTCACGGTTCGGTACTCATCCGGAGAAGAAGTCTATGAAAGCATCATGAAAGCGGGGCTTGCCACAAGTTTCTATTACTCTGTGCGCCCGGATGCG